>Ga0307509_10010515_pt1 | contig 11324 bp, 12 predicted proteins | sample 10_EM_MG_FD_202245 | JGI IMG/M metagenome (GOLD analysis project Ga0307509, IMG submission 202245) | Populus trichocarpa ectomycorrhiza microbial communities from riparian zone in the Pacific Northwest, United States - 10_EM | ecosystem: Host-associated > Plants > Roots > Unclassified | place... | reverse complement strand
ATAACATGAAAACACCATTTTTGAGCTCCTTTTCCCCGTCCGGTTTCAGATCTGTCGTCAGATTTTCGCCAAAAAATCTGGTTCCTGAGATATTCAATTTGTCGACTTTAGTTGTCCGCAACTGTAGGGCTCCACCATGGACAAAATTTGGGACCCGCTTCTGTCCTTCAAGTTGGCATAGGGATACATTGCTCGGGGGATATAAAGCAGTGAACTAGTCTCGGAGGATTTATTTATGTAAACTCAGTGCTCACCGCCAAATCACCACAGCTCACCGCACACGTCCATTTTTAGAACAAGGCCTGTCAAGGAGACACAGCCAGCGTTCATGAATGATATAAATTTGCACGTTGAGTGCCAAGACCACCACGCTACGACACGGTCTCGCTGGGTAGGGTGATACGTCATGGAAAGCCCCAGTCAACTGACTTACAGGAGGAATTCGATGTATGGGGAACGCAAACCCCTTCTATTGACCGGTTATCGTATTTTGGTCATTTTGCTGACCACGGGATTTGGTTTATGGAAGGCCTCCTTATCCTACCACGGACATTCGACCTCCCCCAATACACTTGACTGGTTGTATGGTGTTTTCGCATTTCTGACGTAGGTCCTTCCATTTCATGAAGGGACTTTAGAATAATTAATCCATTGTGCCTTCCCATTCAGATTGTATTGGTTGGGCATCTACGAGAGATATGCCACACACAACAAGACGTGGTGGATACCTTTGATGTTCGAGGTCGACTACCTTGTTCTACTCTGGAGGGTTCTCGTATATCTCTGCCGGGGCTTGGTTGGCTCCTCAGAGGATGGTGGGTCTACCCGCTTATACACATTAATATTTGCTGAGCGGTGTAACAGCTGGCCATCTTCGCCTCCGCGATGACTGACATCCAAAGGACATTTTTATCCTGACCCGCGATGAGAGAAAATTGGAGAACTATAACTTTTTATTGATATTGTATATATTGTCGGACATTATGGAGCTTGAGGTCTAGAATGTTAACGTGCCACCATTGCAATCGCATGACTCCACGCCCTACATAATGTCACAGGTGGCCTTTGCAAAAGTTTGCAACAGTCCACCAACTGGCAACCTCTCTCCTGAGGTCCATGCCAAGCTGGATGAAATAGTTCAGGACAGGCTCTCTACGTTGTTTTTTGAACTCCATGCCGACTTCATCCTTTTCACTGTGCTCGGAAGTTGCATGAAAGCCTACCAGACGGATTGGCCATCGTTGCTTGCCAAACTCATTTATGGGATAGACGTAAAAGCCCTCTTGGAGAGCTCACATCATACTGGGGAGTACTGTGAGATACGTGAGCGAGGTAAGTGGCATCACCCATCCGAGACAGCATCCGACACCCATCTTGACCTTACATAAATCTTCACAAACCGAGTTCCACAAGAAAGTTCGAGGATGAATCCTTGAATGAGCCATTTCATCACTTTCAATGCATTTTTCAGAGCAGTAAACTACTTCCTTCCAATGAGTTGCTTGACTTACAACTTGCCAGTGTCTAAGAATCGATAGGTGCTGTTAGTAGGTGCTTATCATTTTTATTCTTTGAGCAGTCTACAACAGTCACTCTCCTACACTATGTAAGATTCATAATACTTCTGCTGAATTAAATGAATTCTATGTAAGAGGAGCAGCAAGTTATGACCACTATGTTTCCCCTCAAACATTGATGAAACGCAAGTAGACACTACATACTAAGTCTGAGACCTGATGGCTGTCTTCACTGTCCTGAGGGCATGTCCAAGTATCACCATCAGTTTGGACATAAAATAGCCCACCTGGCCAAATTCACATTGCGCCCAGTCTGAGGGCAAGATGAGTCACAATAAGTGCCGAATGTCATATATTTCTCATGACTACTGCTTTGCGAAAAAACTTTTTTTGGACCTGAGTGAAAAATCGAATTTAAAAAACATTTGTATATCCGGGAGCTGTACATGTTGAAATGCATGTAGAAACGCACTGCATGAAATTTAGAGTTTAATTGGACAAGGACGCACTGTCATATACAGCGTATACTTAATTGTGGTAACATCCGTGGCAGTAATCCCCAGGAAAGGTAGAGCAATGGTCGACCAGATCCAATGAATTATATGCAACAGGCAAGAGCGCATCTATTAAGATGAGCGATAGCTTGCGAAGATTCCGATGGCAAATCAAAGCGGTACATGGGGTCATCCTTTTTGTGTTTTCTTCTTTTTCCTATTGAGCTTGGGAAGCGGTGGGGCTGGTGTCGGTACAGTAATGGAGCCTCCTGCAGCCTCGGATTCGATCCCGCCGCCGTGCTCGATCTTCGTTTTTGCCTCTAGGAAGAACATAACATCGCGGACTTGATCTTCCAGCTCCCTCACCTTGTTCGAAAAGTCAACCTTTTCTTTATCTGCGAGTTCGGCCTTCTCCTTCATCTTGCCAAGATTTTTCATCAGACCCTCGGACACCGCACGCTCGTCCCTCAGCTCCTTCTCCAACCTCTTTGCAAGCTCAGTGACTTTCTCCGCGCGGTGCTCCACTTTCACTTTCTCTTTCGCAATTTGGGCCACTTTCTCTTCCTCTTGCCTCCGTATCCGCGCCTCTTGCTCCTTATTCCGCACTTGCTCCCGCGCAAACTCATCGCTCAACTTCTCAACCAGAGACTTGAGATCATTGACCTGCATCCTCAACTCCGTCGTCTGCTCCTCATAAAACGAACGCTGTGAGTCTAGTTGCGTCGTCAACAAATATGAATACTCAATTCCAATTGCCTCGATCTTTTCTGCACTCAGGGCATCTGCTTGACTAGGTCCAAGACCACCTTCACGTGGAGTGACACCCATCGATGACGCAGCACTCGGAAGCTCGACTAGTTTCCCGTCTGCTTTGTTCTGGATCAAACGGTGCACATATCCGTCGCCTGCGTAGTCCCAGACACGCTGAGTTTCGAGTTCCAGAGCGTATAGATGCGTAGTGGCTTGGTAATGTGCTTGGGCGTGCGCCTGACCGTACCGTCCGCAACCGACGTTTCCGCAGATGAGGCATATCCAAAGGTTTGTGGTTGAGGCACAGGTCGAGCATGAGGATTGGTTTTGTCTTGTAGGGTCTGCGAATGGGATGGTTCGTGTCGAGGTTGATGTGGCAGGGTGAGAAGATAGGAGTGTTTGGGAATAGCGACAGACGGGACATCTATGACCAAGTTAGGAGTTGGGTCATACTTGAACAAACAGTAAGAGACATACCGGCTGTCTCCCCATTTGCTCAAACAGGCGCAGTGGAATGTATGAGAGCAGGGTACAGTGATGAGGCCCGTCACTGCCGAGTCCATGCGTTCTAGGCACACAGGACATGTAGGTATCTCATACATGCTTGCCTGCGAGCTTCCGAGGCGGTTAATCGTCTGAGAAGGGCTATCCTCCACGTCAATCACAACCGACAACACATGAACGACATGGCAGATTTCTGGCTACAATTCCAACTGAACATTTATTAATGATATAAAGAAAAATGATGTACCAACCTCCATAGAATTGAAGGGTTTGCCGTTGTAGGCTTCTGTGAACTCGGAAGCATCTGCTGGGTTTGGGAATTTGATTATTACGATTGAGCGATTAGGTGCGAAGTCGCTGTGAAATCAAACTGGGCTCAATATGCAAGACAAGATTTTGTTTGAAGGAAAAGGCGACATACCGGATAATGCGAAGGTGGCCAATACCCTCCACAGCTGGAGCTACAAATGCCAAAAAATCGGATGGGGTCATCCAGGATGGAACAGCCAAAACGCCGAGCATGATACCATCAGTATCCTCTATGGGGGTCGTGAGTGACATCTCTGCGACTTTGGCTTCGAGCTCTTCAGGAGTGGGTTTGCTGGAACCATCACGGAAAACATGAACGGTGCCCTCTGAAAGATTTGTCGTTCCAGATTTCTTACGTGTGTGAGGAACGAAAGTGGCTTCCGCAGGTCCTATTCAATTCCGTTAGTAAAAGAAGTGGAACATGAATAGAAAGTTCATTACCTCTGGTGCGGTCTTTTTCCTTTCCCAAAGATCCCATATGATCAAAATCCATCCAATCCACACTGATAGGACCTTGTCGGTAGTCCGTCGTCGGTGCCTGCAGACGAGAGAATGTACTACTCGACTTTGCTGAGTGGCTCGGAAGTGGCTGGAACAAGGAAGCAGGTATGAAGGAGTTGGATGCTTTCTGGGATGATGAGGGGTGAGATTTTGGGTTGAGCACGATGCGAATGTGATAGCCACGCTTCATGCCAGTGAGAGTGTGTTTCTGAACGGAACGGAATCGATGTCATGCAGGCGTGGCTGTGCAGTGCAGTGACTCTCATGTCTCTCCATCGGGCACTTGCCTCATCCGCCTTGATATCCTTAACCAATCCGATCACTCCCAGCACCCTCCAGACGCTCAAAAATGTACTAAATCGCACCCCAAATGCCTCAAAGACCGCGATTACTGACCCCTCCCTCAAAAGTCGGCACGCTGCGGTCCTGATACCCTTTTGCAACGTTGAAGGAGAGCCAGGGATTTTGCTCGAGGTTAGAGCCAAGGGCCTAAGGTCTCATTCCGGGGAACTCAGGTCTGTCATGGCACCCACTAAGCACTGCGGCGATTAATAGAGTCGGTTGAATTGCCAGTTTCCCAGGTGGCCGTGTTGACGACGTGAGTCTGATGAATTACCCTATTTATCATTCACACGAAACCAAAATCTCAGACCGACGAATCTCTTATATCTGCCGCCCTTCGGGAAACTCATGAGGAACTTGGTATCAACCCGCGTCGAGTTGAGGTGCTGGGTGAGATTGGACCACCTGAGATGAACCTTGGTGGTAATATGAAAGTCTGGCCGTTTGTCGTAAGTGTCTATCTAATTGTTCAGCTCCGCGAATGTGACGCTAAGAGATGCATTGACAAGGGCTTCGTCCATGCATCCGATGAAAGGGGTGTCCTTCCTGATGAACCCTTCCCCTCTCTTGATATGAACACGCTGCGTTGTCAAGCGTCCCCGGTAGAGGTAGCAACAACGATTCACCTCCCACTCAAGTTCTTCGCATCCCCAACGCGAATCCGGACCTCCGAGTATCGTGCACAAGAATCATATTGGGTCATTGATGTCACCGATCTCGTTCAATCAGCAGTTAATTTATCAGAGGAAGAAAGGTCTGGTCGTATCGAGGTTTGGGGGTTGACAGGGTGGTACATATCAATGTTGATGAAGGTTCTGCAAGTGTACCGATAATCGGAACAGACATTGTGATGGCCTTATCTCCTCTGCCGCAGTGAAGAAACCCCCTCCGAAGTGGTGATAGACACAACCGGGTCCGGGTTGGTCTCTGGCAACGGATCCACTTTCTTGTGTTTTGCAGATCGCCTTTTCATCCTGGAGATATTTGGTTTCGACTGACGTGATTGCCAGATCAAGTACAGCCCAGCCTCTGCCACAGCCACGACAATGGCAGCGAAAAGAGCGAACAGCACACGCTGGCGTGATTCAGTGAAATGCTGTTAATTTTAGAAATCAAATGGGACATACCCATTCGTCCTTCCACCCAGTTTTGTCGGCTGCCCACCACGCTGCAAAACCCACGCCTCCGATACTTAGAAGCGCATTCAGTAACACGGTGATAGCTCTTCTCTCTCTTATCCGGTTTGCCTCGATTTCTTCCGGCTCCTTGCGTGGAATATAATTTCCGAATTTGCGTTCTGGTGAAGTTGTTGTGCCAGCAAGTAGAGATATCATCACGTATGAGTAAGGATCTATGTCATGAGTTTTGAGAGACTTCTTCCCATGCTCCGTACGGGTCCACTGTGAGACAGCCTGAAGTGTTTTATACGGAATGAGTGGTGGCGCAGGGTCGGCGATATATTTTTCGAGTTCATTTAAAAGTTCATGGGGTAAAAGGGGAAATATTCTTGCGAGAGACTGAACAAGGTGGGGCTCGAGAGAGATGTTGATATCGGGGGCAGAAATGCTCATGGTGGAAAAAGATGAAACGCAAGGGCTGAATTGGCAGCTGTCATTGACTAAACTATGTAACTCAGTTATGCACTTATAAGCACCACACACCCCGCTTTCCCTTCCGCCCCATCATGGAAGACCCCCAAGGAGCCGTGGTTGCTGCCCAGTTCAGCAAGGCTTGCAGCAATTTTGATATCAAGGACAAGGTCAAATTGAGATCGCTCATCGCCACCCTTGAGTTTACCGCTCAGACATTAGCTCATAGCGACGTCGTCAGGTACTCCTTGAAACTTTTCCCTTACAAAAAGAACGTGTCTCATCCTGGTAACAGAATAGAGGCTGGCGCAAACCCCCAGCTCTGGTCAGATCTCCGCAAATTATGGCGCGACGTGACTCGAACGCAGTTCTCCTTCTGGGAAAATGACGACTCCGACGACGAAGATGAGAAATCGGAGGAAGATGGACAAGGAGATTTTCTCCGTGCGATGTGCTCGAGTCTTGCCAAATTTACAAGGAACTTGGTCGCTGGAGTTCCTGGAAATCAGTCTCACGCATTGTGGGTATCGTGGTCTCCCTTTAGGTGTTGAGCCAAGCCTGAATTTACCATCAACCACCTTTAGTGAAAATGAACCTGATATACGCCGTTTGCTCCACTTTTATACATCCTGGTCTGCCATGGAAGACAGTGAATGTGACCTTTCTTTCTCTTACACTCCTTGCAGGGTTTCTTATTCAACTTTTTGTCAACAGCTGTTGCAACAGCTCGTGTGCTCACCCAGGCCTTATCCAACACGGTGACGGCGAATGATGTTCTCGTAGCCAACTTGTGGGGGAATTACATGAACCTCCCAGAAGACCAGGTAGTCTTCATGTCTGTATTGTTCCATCCATTAAGCTACGCAGACGACTCATACTCGAGCAAGATAGTCGGCTATTGGGGTCCCCAGACTCTCGGACGCTCTTGACCACGTTGATCTTTATTTTAAACTGTATACATGGGAGCAGGAAGAGAACGTGAGTTTTTATGTTTGTGATTAAATATTCCTATGCTGATTGTACTTTAGCCAGCTTTTAGTGAAGACGAAAGTAGGGGTTCGAATGTGCATCGGCTTGTTGGACAATATGATCAAGTTACATGACGTTGAGGAGGGCAGCGAGGGTGCCAAAGCATTTGATATAGGGTGATATATGTTTCATCAGTTGCACAGTGTCCATTGAGCTAACCATCCCATAAGCTATGCGATATTCACTCAAATCATTGAGGGTGGCATGGTTCCTGACTTGTACCGAAAATTCACGATGTCAGCCGTTGCTTTTCTGCCTTGCATGAATCCTATATTGACCAGGATGCATAGATCCAATGAAATTGTAACACCTCATCAAACAACCCTCCTCAAACTTGTTGACTCCTACCTCCAATCAACCCAACTCGAACCCCCCAGCATTCCAATCCCTGATATTCTCAAAACACACATGTCTTTGGGCTCATTCCTAGCGAAACGTTTCTTCACACTCTCAGAATACGCGCAAAGGGCCATGCACCGTTCTTTAGGGATGGTACAACCCGAGAAGAGAAGGGACATTCCTTCCAGCGGTTCAAGTGCTGAAGATACGGATTACATGCCGGAGAGGCCTTCCTCTGATTCGGCACGAAGCGTGGGGTCTTCTTCGTCCTCCCCACGCGCACCCATTTCCATCCCCAAAGAGCTCGACGTGATGCTACCCAAAGTTTGCGAGGCCCTTGTTTTGGTAACTCAGTGTATTATCACTGTCTGTTTGGAAGCCGAGGAGCAACAAACACGTCTAGAGGAGGGGGTTTCGACCTTTGCGGACTTCACGAATATGAAGGGTTATTACATTCAGAAAAAACACGATGGTCATGGTATTGTGGAGAGTTTAATAGGTGCGGGCATCTATCTACCTGCTCTTTTAAACCTAAAGTAACAATTATTCACGCAGATCTCCTGGGTCTCTTGGATATATTCCTGCCTCGGATCCAATTCGGAAAACCCGTTAATTCCGATGGGACACCAATGTCTCCAACCGAATCACCATCCGCTGACGTTTCTGGTTTCTCATACGTGAAACGGGACTTGATTCGGTTGTTGGGTGTTCTATCTCACGGTATGCAATCTGTGCAGGACCGAACTCGGGAGGCAGGCGGTCTTCCCATCGTCATGAACATGTGTGTCATTGATGAGAGAAATCCATGTTCGCTTTCGTTATTCCTTAATTTTGTCGCAACCTCTGAGTTCTGATCTAGATCTTCGCGAGCATGCTATATTCACATTGCATAATTTATTGAAAAATAATCCAGATAATCAAGGATTCGTGGACAGCGTAAAGCCTTCCCAGGAATGGGGTAAAGATGGGACATTAAAGACTAAAGTGGGGGCTACACTAAGGTAGCACCTATATTATCTCTGCATATCGATATATGTAAATACTGATATGCATCGAGCATTTATTATCTATTGTAATGGTTCATTATGTATGTACAAGAAAGCAATTGCAACTACACTACATCACAACCAGATCGTACAAACTACTCATCGTCATCATCGAACGCAATGGCTCGCTTGCTGGTGACGCGTCGAACCTTGAACTCTTCTTCGTCCTCCTCTTCCTCGCTCTCCACATCCATCGCACCAGCACCGTCCTCTTCTGTCTCGTCTCCTGCTACAGGTGTTTTCTTGGCCTTCTTACTTTCTGGTGAACGATTCTTTTTCTCAGACGCAGCTCGCTTCTCTAGATCAGCTTCCATCCTCTCGAGGTCATCCTCCACCTCGCTGGTTTCTCTGGCGCGTTTCCGACTACGTCCAGAGCCATCACCTTCGTCGTCCGAATCGTCGGGCACAACAAAGTCATCTGCCTGATAATCCTCCTCGGGTTTCTCCTGACCAGACTTACGCTTCGGCTTGCGTGGTGAATTTCCTGTCCCCAGGTCATCATCATCATCATCCGAACCTGCAGCGTACGGACCGCGTTCGTCGTCGTCGCTCCACATGACTTCGGGGTCTGCGGCACGGCGGTAGTTGCGCCGTTTCCTCCCACCACCGAAGCCATCCCCATCGTCCACCTTTTTTTTTGATTTCTTCGCGCTTTGCTTCATTAATTCCAGCTTCTCCCGTTCAGGGTCGATGGTAGGTTCTGGGGCGATACGCAATCTGGCGACTTGTTTGTGCTTTTGCTCCACCGCGCGCACAAGCATGCGATGGGTCTCAGATTGCATGCCCGTTGGGCGAAGACTCATGTAGCCAGTGACGACGGCTTCTGATTGGAGGACCTGCGAGCGCTTGTGCTGAGCGACGAGGTATGTAAGGCCTTGGGACTTTCCCGGTGTGGGAGGAGGACCTGATGCGGTAATTTGGGACTGAGATAGTTGCTGGGATTGAGATTGTGAAAGCCCTCCAATAATTTGGCGAGGTACGGTGGCGGAGGTGTCGATAGATTGGGCAATATCGAAAAGCTCTTTGCCGAGGCGAAGGCTTAGGCTGCCGTCCGACCAACGAATGATTCGGCTGTTGGATTCTTTTACCTGAATAAGATGGTTGTGTGAGCGCTTGTGATGTATATTTGGTTGTTCCTTGCACCCACATCCTGTCCGTGTGCATTTTTTGTCCAGCGCCAACGGAGAGTGTTCTCGACCTTGAGTTTGATTGTCATAGACCTCTCTCGAGTACCGTCGTGAAGTAATTCGTCTTCCTCATGCTCAGGACCCAGATACGTCTCGGGGTGGAAAGGCTTCGTGTCTACCTTGACGTAGTTGGGGGTTCGAATGACCCAGTTCTATTCCTGAATCAGGACAACTGTTTCATGTTTCCGAAAAAAATAAATAGAATGCTCACATCACCATCTGATGATTTTGGAACAGGAAGGTTCGGAAATGTGACTTCAGCTTCCTTGACTTCAATAGCGAGTTCCGGCGGGACCTCCTCTTCCTCGTATTCCAAAGCCTGGCGTCTCTCTCTCTCGGGAGAGGGAAGTCGCTCAGAATCCGGACCAGATGCGGTTGGAGATTCGGGTGCTGGTAGCCTGGAATCCGGATGAAAAATGATAAGAAACGGGATGGAATGGCTATACAAACCTCTGTTCCACGACGTCGTTGTCATTCCCAAAAAGATCGGACATGTGCTCGTCCTCATCTTCTGATTTGGAGTTCATTTCGACATCGCGTGTAGAATGGATGTCATCCAGTGCACCAGCGAGGCTTGACATTGCCCTTGAAGCAGTGCGAAGGGCTATTCAAAGAAATTCTGGGTCGAAAGAATGCACACGTGAGGGATGTGCCAAATGGGGAATCAACAGGCGCTGCACATCACGAGTCAAAGGCGCCTCGCATTTCTCGCCCACAATTGCACTGCCTTAGATTGTGGAATCAACTCTGCGCAGCCTCCCTTTCCCATGCTGTGCTCTACTTCGAAATCCAAGTATCCATTTGACTCATAACCGCCCTCTCACCCCGCCCTGATAGCCCAACTTATCCCTCAGCGGCTCAAGTCCTTTCCTTTTCCGGATTGACATGCGAACTCAACACACTGCTGCCAATCTCCCAATGCGAACCCTCCTTTCCATTTGTCTTTTCTCGACATCGAGGCTGAGTTAACTTACGCCCGCCCCCAACGGCGTGCAACGCGCCGGGAATAAAGATAGATTCCTCATTATCCGAAATGGGATCCCCAAGTAGCTCTTCGGAAATTCGTTCCAAGTACCGTTGTATAAGTATCCAGGCAAAAAGCTGTGATCTTCCTCACCCCTCAGTCATGTCCTCCTCCCTTCTCTTCTCTACCTATCCCAACATGGCAACAGCACCGAAGCGGTGAGTTGCCTATATCTTATAAACGGGTCGCTCCTTAACTGACAAATATCTCCCCCCCAAGTTCCGAACCAGAAGATATACGGGTAACGCTCCCTTCTTCCTCTGGTGTGATCGCAGTCGACCACTGGTTGAGTCAACAATACTCCCTCCGATCAAACGCTCAACAAGCCCCTCGTGTGATGTCTACCTCTCACAATCCCAACTCATTTGTGGGCTTTTCCCTCCGTTTTCCGTTAATACGGGTGCTTGACTTTTTAGTTACAGGCTCCCAATATTGACGACATTCATGAATATACTTTTGAGACTCACGCACCTCATGATGATTTGCCAAGTAACCCTATGTGGCCTTCGACATATCTCAGAGAACTTCAGATGATCACCCCTCAACCAACGATGCAACAGCCCACTATGACCCCATCGCCTACTTACTCTGATTGGAGTAACCTTTCATCATTCAACAACTCAAGCGACAATCTTTCATCTCCAAACTATATCCTTGGTGCCTACTCACCTGAGTCCATCCAAATGGCCTCTT
>Ga0307509_10010514_pt1 | contig 11325 bp, 8 predicted proteins | sample 10_EM_MG_FD_202245 | JGI IMG/M metagenome (GOLD analysis project Ga0307509, IMG submission 202245) | Populus trichocarpa ectomycorrhiza microbial communities from riparian zone in the Pacific Northwest, United States - 10_EM | ecosystem: Host-associated > Plants > Roots > Unclassified | place... | reverse complement strand
GCATTATGGGGCGTCCCCGGACGAATCTAGGCCGTCGGGCTCCCAGAATCTGGCAGGTCTACTCGAGAGACCCCCGGGCGAGAAGAGACTGAAGGTGGGTGTTCGGACGGAATCAGGCCGTAACAAGTGCGCCGGGTGGTGAGGACGGGAACAAGGGTGTTGGGAGGCACCAGGCGCAGGAGGTGCAATCCTAGGACGCCCGCACGTTCAGGACGTTCAGGACGCACAGGACGCAAAGGCGGACGTTTAGGACGTCCGGAACGAATGGGGCGGACGCACGCCGTCCGGACGCGGGCCCTATCCGTCTGGAGTAAACGTTTTTTTTGCTGATGTGGTTTCGTGATTGTTGGGTTCTAATCTGCCTTCTCGCTTAGCCTACACAATTTACCCCTCTTACCTCCACCTGTTACGGACCTTATCACCTGCGTAACAATTGTATTGTATCGTAAAGTAAAGTGATTGTAAATTAACTCTTTCCAGGTTTGCCAAGCTTACATGAAACAGGAAAGTACGCTAAGTTTATCCAAGTTTTGAACTTTGAATACTCCTACTAGGGGTTTTCAAAGTTAAAAACGTTGACGAAAAGTAGGTTACTGTGGCGTTTCGGGTAAGCTTGGCATACACAAAAATGGTTAATTTACAATCACTTTACCATACCATACCATACATTTTTTTCAGGTAGAGACGGATGTCAAGAGGTCTGTAATGAGCCAAGATCAGAGTTTTGGCTTTGGTAATGAGAGAATACTTCCATGCAGGTTAAGTACCTAGGCCTTATTAACTACCAACAAGCCAAAGGTATCTCAACTCTTAGTAGAAGATAGGAATTTTCTTCGCTCTTACAGTATTATACTGGCTCAAAGAAAAATCTGTTCCCAGCTTTTAGAGATGTGCCTGCTAAACCCACCCACCCCTCAATGCCTAGGGGAACAGACTTGTTATTTGGGCGAGTACATACCAAACTTGCTCACTTTACTCAATCTCATTTTTGGGGGCTTCAAATATGCGACTTGAAATCCTCTGATACAATTGGCCACCATTAATATGTGCCCTAATGCACACTAATGCATGGCTGGGTGCCGATCATTTTACCATCGTCTCTCTTCTGAACTTTGAAAACCCCTACTAGCATACGGTATCATTATAATACTCTACTGTCCAAAACCTCACGGCATATCGTATATCTTCGACCCAATTTGAGCCTCACCCCCCCCCCCCCCCTCCGCTTCGGGGCTGCTATCAGCATAATATCAACTCAACCACTACAATAAATACACCCCCCAATCGATTACTTCCTAACCCCTAGCCTGCCCATAACTTAGGCTGCGCCATGCGGCTATGTAACCCACCTGAAGCAAAGAATCAGCCAAACACAGGGATGATTTGTGTTTCGTTTTGGCCGGTGCTCGGACTTGTTTGCAGACTATAGAAATGCGTGGCGGGCAGACTGAAGCGGCGAGGGGAAGTACTAACATCGATATACCTGCCCTTTTCAAAAGGGTCTGGAAATCTTGGCGTTTCCCAGGCCGAAACTGTGCAAAGATTTCTCGATACTTTTGAAAACGGCAAGTAATACCGTCCCATTCAATAAAAGATGGAATAAAAGGGGGTAGAAATAGCCTCACGCCTCTTCCGATATCGGCAGCGGGGCAGGGCAGAACTACCAGTCGTTGATATCATAACTTCCGGACGCAAGGGGAATGATTTGCGTTAACATATAGTACCAGCACCAGTGACACAAAAAGGAAAGGGTGAAGGAAGGAAATACTGAGAACGAAGAGTAACTTGGACAAATCGCTGCATCATGGAGTTGCACAGCTAGTAGACATGCGCTGTTTCGCATACCGGTATTTGAGGCATGACACAAGTACCGTATGATGCACATTCCCACCGTCCACCGTAAAAAACGCCGAGAGTAGCGAAATGTATCATGGTACAAGTACCGTATCAAACCGCACCGTAGCCTGCCGGCGAAGAAGAGTAAAGCAAAAGTACTGGATTGTATGATGGCCTAAAGGACATAATAACTAACTAAAGGCAACAAGAAACATAATCCCATCCCAACTCCCAGTTGAACAGAAGAAAAGTGTTACTTACAAAAAACGCAAACAAATGAGACAAACCTCCATAAATGATTTACAGTGGCTGTCTGTATTTGCCCCCATCATCTAGAGTACTGTACTTGTAAACATATCTATTCTTGTTGCTGTGATCCTCAAGGTAAATCCTTTAATTCGCTGTCTTTGCATCCATCCATCCGTCCATCCATTATATATCTCACGCCACTCCATGCGATCCATTTCACCGCTTCCTTCGTATATTATGTGTATACCTGCCGGTTGCCTGTCTGGAACATAGGGTTGCGAAAAAATGACAGAAACATCACCGCCTCTCAACAAGGAGCATGTGCATGGCTGCATAAGCTAGCATTATGAAACTTCCTGCAAAGATGCCAAGGTTAATGACATCCTTCCAATACGCCAAACTATTGAAGCCAAACGTGCTCAAGATAGTTGCGCCGGGAACTTCGATGTCAAGGCCAAACCTGGTTCGGCTTGTTAGAGAATTGCTTGAGTGGGGAGGTGGGGTTCACTTACTTGTGTTCGTAGAGGCTTAGATACCTGACTTCGTTCACGATCAACGCTTCGAAACCGTAGTGGAAGATGCTGACGGCTTGTAACCAGAGTGCCTCTTTTGGAATACTGTCGTGATTCAAGAGCAGCCCGGCAAACAGGAGGGAGAATAGCATGACTAAACTGCCGACAAGGTTCGCCAAGGAGGTGTCCTTAAACAGGATTCCGATGAAAAGGCAAATAGCAGATGCAGCCAAGTTGAACAAGATGAGGACTAGCATGAACTTAAGGAACTCAGGCCATTCAGCAACGAAGCCAACCATCGGATAGAGTATTGCTCCCATGATGATAGGCGGAATGATTCTCAATGGAACGATGTCAAAAATGACCTTTGCAGCAAAGTATGTGACCGGCGCATAGTATCTGTTGGCGCGCTCTCTCAAGAATAAGGTTCTCTCCGCGGCAAATACGTTCAAGCTCGTGAGTGTGCTGAACCCGAAAAGTGCCAAAACGAAGAAAATTAATCCCATGCGGTTCTGGAATCCAGAGATATCATCCCTAACACCAAAGAAAAGGTATCCACAGAGAACTAAAGGGCGGGATTAGCAAAATACATCGGTCGAAGTCGACAGGAATCCTTCACAAACCTCCAAGAAGAATAGAAATCGCATAGTGAGCAAGCATTAACAGTGGGTTTCGGTACAAGTTCTTCCAAGTTCTTCGACTTAGAATAACAAATTGCCCAATCCACCCGATTCTCTTGAAACCTTTCATTGATCCGGGGGTCCCGTAATTGTTCGCGTTACCATTAGCGTTGGCATCCGCGGCGCCGTTGGGGACGGTACGCGCGGCATTTTCAATTTCGTCACTGACACCAGCTGCCACGTCGGAATCTTTATAGGCCGCGATTAAGACGTCAAGGTCGGTGGCGTCAGTCCCGTTCTGGACGATAGATGGGAGAAGATGCTCAGCCTCTTCGAGGCTTTGCCGTGGCTCACTGGAGTCCCTCCACGCGCGTGTATTCTCCAGGGAATCCGACATCATAACTTCCTCTCCCGCAGCAGACGCCAACTCAGAACGTCTTCGTGTGAAAAGTTGCCTTTCTTGCAGAGCTCGAATAGAATTACCCCTCTTGCGGAGCTTCTTCCTTGCACCGCCATCGGCGCTAGCACTCTCGCTCGTAACGCTTGGTGATGGCCTAGGCCTAACAGGAACGGACTCTTCACTGGTCTCGATCAAGGGTTCTTCGCGGGGTGTAGATCGCCTCTGTTCAGCATGCATCGTCAAGTCAACCAAGTAATCAGCAATATTGAAGCCTTGCGGGCATGGGTAGCCGAGCTTATCAAAATATCTACAAAATTCAAGTTGGTTATTGCGGATGAACGGATACCATGCACCACTGTGATTGAAACTAACCTCTGACACTTATCAAATGGGCCAGAATAGACGCATCGACCCTTGGCCAACAGAACCAACTGATCAAAGAGCGCAACAATATTACTCTTCGGCTGATGGATTGTAAGGACCACAGTCCGCTTGTAATTCCTCGCTAGATTAACCAGGCATTCAATAACGTTATACGCATTGAAACTGTCAAGGCCGCTTGTCGGCTCATCCAAGAACAGAACACTCGGGCTGGTAACAAGTTCACAGGCAATCCCTACTCTCCGTTTTTCACCACCAGAGATACCACGAAGGCCGTTGTCCTCGGAGGTGCCAATGATCTGATCCTTGATTCCCAAGATACCCAATTGCCCCATAACTTCCATAACGCGCCGATCCTTTGCCTGGTAGTTCATTTCCCTGGGAAGCCGGAGAAGTGCTGAGTTGAGAATAGTTTCGTAAACAGTGAGTGTTGGCATCATGGTATCTTCCTGATCAACAAATCCAATGACTTCCCTGTATTCCTCATCTGAGACAGGAGTGCCATTGACGTAGATGTTGCCACCAACAACACCACGCTTGTTCTTGCGGGCCAAAATATCCAAAAATGTAGTTTTCCCGGCTCCGGAAGGACCCATGATAGCCATAACTTGGCCTGGATTGACCACACCGGCAACATCCCTCAGGATTTGCTTTTCGTTAAGAGAATAGGAAAGTTTATTAAAGTGCAGTGCTGCTGGCCTGTGCTCTGTCATAAGTTTTGCGCCCTCGTCGTCATCATCAGGTAGATGTATAGGCCCTAATCCATCGCGCTGATCTGCACGCCGGCTCAAGTGCCATAAACCTAGGATCACAGTTACAATAAAGAGTGCAACTCCAGAAATAACGCCAGCAATGAGAGGTTTGTTAATGGTCTTGATCGGTCTAACATATCCGGGAACCTCTGATCGATGCAAACATTCTCCAGTGTCGCAGTTCAGCAGAATGTTTTCGTCTCCAAAAATTGAGGATATGACTTGATTCATAGCCTTTTCCGAGAACGAGCATTGATCATCCGGTTTCGAAGAGTCGCAGGAGAAGGTCGCCGGCCCAGTAATTCCCTCGGTCAAGAATTCGCTGAGATCAATTGTACCACCCTCGCCACACAGGGTTCGTCCCGGAATGCACTCGCACTTGACATTCTTGCATCTGTAGTTGGTAACGTTTCTATCGGGCGATGTCTGTAACTCCCAATCACACTCATCAAGAGCGCAGTAGAACGACTCTACCTGATCAACCCAAACTAAGGAGGTGTTAGTCCCGGGCGGGAGCTTCGGGAGTCCTTCACAGTAACTCACATTGAAAGGTACACTCCGCGGGCCCCCCGTCACAAGAGAAGGTGACTTGAGGATTTCTCTTCAACATCTCGAGAATTTTGCGATCTGAAGAGGGCAGGGTCAAAATCGCAACACCTGATATCGATCATCGAGAACTTACTCCTAACATCACAAGTCTGGAAATTCTGTTTGACAGCAATCCCCTGCTTGTAGCATACGCCGTCGACGCCTAGGGGCATAAGGGCGTCGCAAGCATTATCGGTTTGGCAAACTAAAGTATTCCTATCAGCAGCCCATCCACTTTAGTCCGCCTCGATAAACATCCTGACACGAACCATTGCAATTGATTCCGCTCCACCCTTCGTCGCACTCGCACGGGCTATCACCCTTTGGCGGCCGGTGGTGGTCGCCAGCGAGGGAACCGCAAACTAGAAGGAAACCTAATGTTAGCCGAGACCCGTACGACCAAGGAGTAAAGCGGTATATTCTTACGCGGCTGTAAACAGTTATCCCCTGCGAAACCCGGGGGGCATTCGCACTTTCCATCGTGAGAGCTGCACTTGGCAAACTGTTTGCAGCTAAAGGCTGGGAGCAAACAGTTAAAGCTAGGGACAAAAGGTCGTCAGCATAGAGTTAAAATAATGGCCCCCGAAGTATCTTCTATCCGTGGAGCTTGTGTCGGGTAGGATAGGAGTGTGGGTTACACGCATTCCGAAGGGGTAAGGACATACCACGGTGGACATTCGGCTGGTCGATTATCCAGGCTCCAGAGATGTTGAGATTGAAGTAAATTCTTATCGAGTGTTACCGAAGTATTTGATGATTCCGCGGGACTTGCAGCAAGTGAAGAGGCGAAGAGGAGCGCGGCTCCCAAGTATCGTAACATGGGGATTGATGACAACAGGGAACCCTCAACAGGAGCTGCTGCTGTCAAACCAAGATCAGACCAGAATGGTGCTTCTGTGTGCGCAGCCCTGAAAGTGAGAAGGGACAAATAAGTGCGACTGAATGTTTAACAGGGAGAGAGGTAGCCTCTATACCACTAACAAGAAAAGAAGGAGAAGGAGAAACAATGGGAAGAGAGGAAAGGAGGTAAATATGAAGGAGGTTGGGGGGGGGGACGGAGGAGAAGTTGTGTGGGGGCTGCCGATGGGGCGTTGGGGGGAGAAACCGAGGAAGGTCGTGTTCGTTTCCTCAACTTCTTTCGGGTTGCGTTCAATCCGTCACGTACGGTACAAGGGCATATCATGAATTCATGGTATGGTTCCGGCCGCTTATAACACCTCGTTTGAAGCAACGGGGGACGCCTTGGCATAAAATCGACTATGAAAAAAACTTGTAGATGTTCAAACTGCTACAGGGGAAGAGTTTTTTTTAATTTTCTTATTCGAATTTTATTAGGGCTAAAGGCTTAATTGTTTTTGTTTTCAAACCAACCTTATGCCAAGGCGTCCCCCGTTGCTTCAATCGAGGTGTTGTGTATAAGCGGCCGGAACCATACAGAGCCGGGTGGTCACTTCGTTGAGAAGGCAACTTTGGAACACGAGAGGAAGAATGCGTTCAAGTTCACTCAAGCGATTTTAGAGGTACTTATTCGAGCACCGACATCAGAATTGAAATAGGGTAACTTCATAGAACGTACAGGGTAGATGTAGGCTACTTGAGTTCTATTAGAGGGATCGACCAGTGAGACCGAGTTCTTGAGAGATATGCCAAGAATACAAGAGTGGCAGAGTGTGGTGGTAAGAAAATTATGGGTTCCAGTAGCTGAGACTTGTGCCAAGGTAAAGTAGCCCAAAGGGAGTTAGTTTGTAGATTTCTAGAAAAAGGAATCTGGAACCTCAACATTAGAGGCATTCAGCCTGGGGTTGAAAAATGATTATGCAGGTTTTTCGAGTTGAAAAAGGTTGCAGCAACACGAGTCTAAATAGAGTTAGAAATGCATCCCACTATATAAAACAGGTTTAGAACAGCCTAACTAAAGGCAGCTTGTAGAATTAGGGAAATAGCTAGGTACAAGAATTTTGGAAAAGGTAGGAGGGGAAAAAGGAGTAAGGCAAAAAGCGAAAAGAGGATACAAGATGAAGGAGCTTTTTGGTATTGCAGCAATATCACTTTTGGTAATGGTAACATGAGAAGATTTTCAATCTGAGGAAGTGGTTAGCAGGCAAGAAAAAAACTTTAATGAGTTTGTTCCTGCTCAGGTGGCACAACCTGATTCACAGGCGTTCACAGCATTGGGGATAAGTGAAATTGAGCTGGGGATATAGCAGGAAGGAGAGCTGGGAGATTCAGATCCTGAGCTGTTACAGGTTGATGGGGGAAGAGAGGGGGCGGGAGAGTGTTTTAGAGGTTTACGTCCAATAGATCCAAAAGGGGAAGCCTCGTTACAGGAGTTCATGGCTCTTGTAACTGGGGTAAAAGCTTAAAATCACTTTGGTACACCATAAGGTGAGTACAGTCCATATTGGAAGGATGTACTCACAGATATTCAAGTGGAAAGGTTCTGTAAGGACAAAAAGACACTGTTTCTGAAAACCAGAATAGTAGAGCTTCTGCACTTACATCAGCATGGAGAGTATGTAAATAAAGATAGTACAAGAGACAATAGAGAAAATGGTGGTGATGCTAGAGCAAGAGCTGGCATGCAGCCAAGTGGCCACGGGTAGAACGGGTACCGACCAGTTGGATTTTGTTGTCTGGCAAATAAGAAAACTTTTCGCCTGACAGAAAATACAGTAAGTAAGGCAAAAGAAGTTGGTTAGTAAAAGAGAAAATGTAATTTAAATAACAGATGAGTTTTCTCACTGGCTCTCTTGATATGATCAGTGATATGAAAGAGGTAGCTGAATCATATCCTTCCACTAGGATAGCAGCAAAGTGGAAGGCTGCTAATAACGGGCACATTGTTAGGTGGTAACGTACGGCACCGCCAAGCGGGACGGCGCACGGATGCGGGACGGCCAAATGCCTCAAACCCTATGATAGTTAAAAGCATGCAAGTAGTCCATTTCTGATGTTGGAAGAGTGAAAAATAGATGAAATGAAAGCTAGAAACTAGGAGAACATGGATATGGGCTTTTTTGAAACATAAAATAAGATTCAGGAATATTACGGGTCAAAAGAGAAGGAAAAAATAAAGAAAAACAAGCTATTAAATAAAGAAGAAAAAAAGCTACTTCTGCCCACGCAAGTTTATCCCAAATGGCCTGTCAGGGAGCCTTGGATTGCTGGGTGTGGCTAAGGGAATAGTGGTTGGAGGTTGTCGACGGGGTTTAGGAGGAGGAGTAGGTGAAGCCGGGGTGCTTTCAGTGCCTTCACAGTCGCTAATCAGAACAACAGAGCTTGGGGAGGAAGAAACTGATTGTGGGGAAATAGCTGATCGGGCAAATGTTACTCGACGGCGGCGAACCTGATGAGTAGGAGTAATGGGTTGTGAGGATTTTTTGGGACGATGAGAGGAGGATTTTGATCGTCGAAGGGGGGCTTTTTGCTCTTGCTTTTCCTGCTTTATTTTGTCTGCCTTTTGCCGGATACCATAGAGAGTCATGGCCTCCCGTCCATCGATGACTCTTGTAGTGGTCATTTGTCGTTTGTCTGCCTTGTGTGTAATATTTATTGCTTTCTGTCGGTCTTGTCGCCGTCCTTCCTCACAAATTTCCAAAGCAGCCTGGATTCCAGCACCAATTTCCCCCAAGCGAGAAATCATTTTTTTCAACTCCTCATGAGTTACCTTTCCAACCTACTGAAGAACCGTATTGGTTTCCCTTCTGAAGTCTGTACTTTTGGCTGGTGTTTGAAGACCAAGAGTTTGTGAAAAGCGACGAAGAGGTGTATGTGAGGGGGCAGTTGAAAATTGTAAGCGGTCAAGCACAATCTGGGGGTAATAGGGGATCAGTCCAGTTGACCGGAAAGCAGATTTGATGTTGTCGCTGGTAATCGCCTTCTCTCTTGCCTTCCTCAATAGTGACCAGAAAACACCCTTATGGATACCGCCTCCCTGTTGACGAGAAAAATCATCCACTGCCAAACCATAAAAATGTTGAAGAGGGCCAAAGACTGCAACATCTAGTGGCTGTAAAAGGTGTGTGGAGTGCGCTGGTAGGCAGAGCAAAATAATCTCATTCTCTAAGCAGAACATGCAAAAGTTCCAATTAATATGGGATGAATGGCCATCAAGGAAGATGAGGCGTTTGCGGCCCGGTACGGAAGGTTGCGCAAAGCGGTTGAAATGACGTGTGATAAACTGAAATCCTAGTGTTTCATCGGTCCACCCCTTCGGTGAATAGGCTAAAAGCACATCGGGATCATCTAAACTTTCATACCATCCCATAGAGTGTTCAGCCTTTGCCTTAAAAATTAAAAATGGGGGAAGACAGGTGCCAGATGCTCGAATTGTTTCCAAATCAGTAATAAGCTCCCTTTTGCCATCATGGGTCACCCTGGGATTCCTTCTTCCCAATTTTGTGACCACTTTTGTCTTGGCTGACATACCCATCATGAATCCTTTCTCGTCTAAGTTGTAGATGTCCTCAGGTCCTATAGAATGTTGAATACAAATTCGATTATATTTCCGAAAATCATCATTGATGACTTTAGGATCATTGGCATAGGCTCGCTGTTGCTCAAGGTTGCTACTATAGCGCGATGCTATATCCTTATAGCGGTCCAAAAATCTGCTCAGGCAATTCTTTCCAAGGCCAATACGACCCCCTTCCATACCAATCAACCCCTCCTTCTTCTTCCCGACCAACATTGTCGCCATTCCTTTTACCATGTGCAACTGTGGGGGAAAGCCCCAGTCATCCAGTCTTTTAATCCACCGAACGACAGCTCTCTCCTCCGCCTCTGTCAATAACTGGTGGTCAACGTGAGCCTTCTGTCGCGATACTCGTTGTCCACTCAACCGGAGAGCCAGTGTCGACTTTGGTATATCGAAACAATTGCGGTTGCTGTAATAGATGGATAGTTGCCTTTGCGAAAAGCTACAACAGCATTTGTAATCTGCTTTTCCTGAAGATCTTGAGGGCGGTTCTTTACTTGAGGCATCTTGTGGGTTCGAAAAGTTATCGCTTGAGATTGGTAACTCTTCGGCGTGCCACTCACAACTTTATCTATTCTTCTGCTGATGTTAGGAAAAAGTCAAATTTACCCTGCATTCAGCCGCTGGTAACTTCTCCATGCTTTATGTTTGCTTCTCCATTGACTCCAAGGGCAACAACCAATCCCAGAACCCTCTTTATGCATATCTCTATCTAGCTATAAATTGATTGATATGTTTCTACCCCGCATTCATCTACCTATCCTTTAATTTACCTATTTTCAGCACTAATGCTGGTTCCATAAAACTGGAATAGGCACCACCCTCTTACCTATATCACCTTTGAATTCTCCTCTTTCAGAGCTTTCATTTGGTATACTTTTCAAGTCTCTCGCATTAATTTTGGGTGGCCTACTCGATAAGAAAGATAGCCGACATAGGGGTTGTTGGCAGTCTCGCATCCGTGCGCCGTCCCGCTTGGCGGTGCAGTACGTTAGCTGCAGCGTAAGGTATTCTGACAGCTAGGACCTGAGTCGTCTATTCTATCAGAGAATTAGTGAGGAAGACACGAGTAATCTAGGCTAGATATAATGTTCACTTCGGTATAGATAGTAGAAGTATTGGTAAAGATAATATGTAGAACTTATTATATTGATAAGATCTCTTCTCCGTGCTTGTTGCTTCTAATAGCAGCGAAGATGCTTCGATAGTGATATTCCGCGTCTGAGCAATTGCGGTATACATGCTAACTCTATACTAACTAAGTACCTTGCTCACAATTCTGTGAACTTCACCTGGGTGCGAACACTCGTAGACCCTGAAAACTCTCCATCAGCAAAAACGGATCCTGCGTCTGATCCGTCGGCGTTGCGTCCTGACGTAAGTGACGTATTTTCTGCGTCCCCTGCGTCCTGTGCGTCCTGACTTGCGTTCCAACGTTCCTTGCGTCCTGACGCAATGTCACATCCTCCCGACGTCTAGACTGCCCCAGACTCTCGATCTCGTCCTCCTC
>Ga0307509_10010513_pt1 | contig 11328 bp, 7 predicted proteins | sample 10_EM_MG_FD_202245 | JGI IMG/M metagenome (GOLD analysis project Ga0307509, IMG submission 202245) | Populus trichocarpa ectomycorrhiza microbial communities from riparian zone in the Pacific Northwest, United States - 10_EM | ecosystem: Host-associated > Plants > Roots > Unclassified | place... | reverse complement strand
TTCCTTCTATATAAGGGGGGGCTCCGCCCCCTATTTCCTTGATTCTTTACGCTACCTGGTATTTCTTTCACAACTCTTGTACTTCAGAATATAACGTCTTCTATTCTGATATCCAAGTCCCACGCCAAGAACCCACGAACCCTGACCCTGATCTATCGTTCCACGATCAGCCTTGACCTGAGATTGTCATCTCCGAACCCTCACGCTAAACGAGTGTTATCGTTTAGGACCTTCCTGTCGTTGTGTGCCTTGGACTAACGTCCAGTGCCAAGACCCCGTTACAAAGGATATTGCACAGGATAAGCCTCAAAGACCCGACGAAGCTTGTAAAGACACCCACCTTCAAAGCGCCACAAGCCCTGATGCCTAAATACAAGGCACGGATCAACAAGCAGATGAACTCAGGTATCCTCCATAGGCCAAGTGTGCCCGGACGAGCCAGCATGTTTGTGGGAGCGAAAAGGGATGGTAGAATCCGACCCCTGGTAGACCTCCGCTTGAGGAATGATAACACCCAGGCCGGTCACACACAGCTCCCAGAACAAAACACTATACTAAATGCGGTAGCGAGAGGACGATTCCGCAGCCAGATAGATCTCAGTGACGCCTATTTCCAGACGAGAGTACATCCACATGATGTGAAGTACAACACTATCAAGACACCCTTCGGCGGCTTTACCAGCCAGGTCATGATACAAGGAGACATGAATGCTCCCAGAACCTTTGTGAGTACTATGGAGGATCTATTCCATCACAAATTAAGCAAGAACATATGGGTCTACATTGACGATATTTTTGTCTTCAGTGACACCTTTGAAGAGCATGTTAAGGACGTTACGAATGCCTGCAGTAAGCTGCAGAACGCCGGCTATTATGCCAACCCAAAGAAAAGTCTTTTCTTTGCCACAAAACTGGATATCCTAGGCCATATGATAGACGATGATGGCATCCATCCTGCACCAGAGAAAATACGGACCATAATGGACTGGACAAGGCCAGAAAGCCAGAAAGAACTGCAGCGATTCAACGGAATGGTTAATTATATCTCGCAGTTTATTCCCCACATCGCCAACATCACAGCCCCGCTCACAGAACTGAGTGGGAACGCTGAATGGCTGTGGACAGATCTACAGGAAGCAGCCTTCGAAGGGGTCAAGCGAGCTGCAGATAAGCACAAAGCCCTAAGACCCATCGACTATAATAAGCCAGATATGATATGGCTTTTTACCGATGCATCCCCTACAGGTACAGGCGCTTGGATAGGCCAAGGACCAACCAGAGATGCAGCCAGGCCTGCAGTGTTCCCGAGCAGGAAGCTGACGCCATCACAAAGCAACTACCCCACACACCAACAGGAAACGCTTGCAATCATTGAGGCTGTGGAAGTATTCGCTCCCCATTTGCTATACAGGCAATTTACAGTGGTTACAGACCACGAGAGTCTCACCAAACTCATGACACAAAAGAATCTCAATGGACGACAGCAGAGATGACTGACGCATATCAGTCACTTTGATTTTAAAATAGAATACCAGCCAGGAGCGAAGAATTTCCTAGCAGACTACCTATCGAGAATCCATGAGGGAACCTATGGACCGTTAGATATAAGCCTCAAGGACCCCACTGTCGACTATGACAGCCTTGAGCTAGCTGACCCTACCCAACCACTACATATCAATACAAGCTACGCCTCTTCTACCGATTTTAGCATTGAATCAGACGACGCCAAGTACCACTCAGGCAAAGCCCAAACCTCTCCCACTCTTACCAGCTGTGACTCTATCAGTCGCTGCCGCCCTGAATACCTTATGGACCAGATTACCAGCAATGCTGTGACTCGCTCTCAGAAGCGTAAGGCCTCTGCTTCCTCGCCAGCTACACCAAGCGCAGCCAGCAACGATTGCAGAATATCGATTGGAGACTCTTGTGGTGATAATACAACTCTCCCAATGTGTAGTGAAATTGAACGACGACACTCAGCAATGAGCTGGATGTCATGCACTGACAATGGGTGCGAAATACATAAAAATGAAAAAGAAGGTGCAGGCTACTGGCCAAAGGACCCTAAGGTCCGGAAGCAGAGTAAGAAGACAAAGAGGAAAGAGCAGGATAGGACTTCAACATCGAATACAGCCCTTGAGGCATGCCAGGCCTCGCTCCCCGATATCCCATACCTCTCAGAAAGCCTCCCGCCTTTTCCTATGAATGATACCATTCTAGCCACACCACCCATGGCCTCGCCGGCCTTTAATCCCCTTTACAGCCATGCAGGCTATGACTCCGATGAGGCAACCAATGCCAACCAATTCCTAAGCACGCTACACTCCCGCCTTATGGGTATCCTCGCCCAGCGAGTTAGAGAAGCCCTTAAGACCGATGCCCTCTACACCAGGGTCAAGGAAACCAATAACAAATTGCACTATGCCATCCGCGATGGCCTTCTACTTGCCCAGAACACCAATGGGTACGAAAACCTTTATATACCCGTAGGACCTCTTCAGAAGGGGGTATCCCTACGGGATTTCATCCTCAGAACTGTCACTGAAGGCCTCCGACATTTCTCAGCTTACAAATGCTACTCATATGCGGCTTCCTTCTTCTGGTGGCCACAGATGCGCCAGGATTTTGTCCTATACTGTCGGTCATGCGATAAGTGCCAGATTAACAGCGAGCCCACCACCCTACCATATGGACGATCCCTTACACTCCCTGACCCCGACGAAGCGCACCAATCCCTAGCCATAGCCTTCGCCGGCCCTTTTAACAAATCCGATGGCGATACATCTATCATGGTCATAATGGACCGCTTTACCTCCTACACACATCTCATCCCACTCAAAAGTGCTGCTACCTCTGAAAAAATCTTCAAAAAGCTCAACAGCACTATCTTTGACGTCCATGGCCCCCTCTCAGCATTGTCCTTGACCAGGACTCTCGCTTCACCTCTAAGTTTTGGTCACAAATGATGAAGTCCCTTGGCATCCAGGTCTAGATGGCAACCCAATACCACCACCAAACAAATGGCCAGGTTGAGCGAAGGATCCGTACCCTCAAACAGCTAATAAGGAACTTCGTTAACCCCAGACAGAATAACTGGTCCGGCGCCCTCCCCGCTATTGCAGCAGCCATGAACGGCGCCCCCCATGAATCTCTAGGCATCTCGCCATACCATGCCCTCTATGGACGCCCCTGGAGGATATTCAACCCTGTCCAGAGATCCGCCAGCAAAGTACCAGCTGTTGACGATATCTTGAACGCCCATGAATCAACAAGAATGGAAGTAGATGTCACAAATCATGACTAAGCAAGGAAGATTTCACATGACTAATAATTATTAGTCATAAGGTATGTTGGGTTTTTGCACTATGACGTTATTTGACTCATAGCTTTCACATGACTGCGCACTTGCGAGTCATTGGTTAATTATAATTGGATAATGGTTTCATGACGTCACGATGGTGACGTCATACGATGTAATGATTTCGCACATGACTCAGATTGCGAGTCATGGGTTTCACGCATACGACTCATTCGAGCGTATGATCAGGTTTATTGGTTTAGATCGCGAGAAAAGGATGTGCGCAGTTGGTTTGTAAGAATCAGCTGATGGATTTCGCACCATGACTAATTATGAGTCATGGGGGCTATGTTACATGATGGTGACGAGTCACCAGGGTTAGGGTTGTGGGAAGATGCCTATAAAAGGAGCTTGGTTCCGACCAAGAGATAGGATCTTCACGCAACCATCTAAGTAATACAACACTGGGATACTGGAGCACGGGCCAAGCCCTTTGACAGTGACCTTCCCGTGGTGCAAGATATACAAACCTATTACTCTACTTCTTACGCAAACCTCTACGGCTCGAACGCGAGCACCTAGTCCTCCAGCGATTGGACTTTGTACCTTCCGGTCTTATAGCGATAAGACTACCTCCAACGAGACTATGAAGATAGTCAACGATCCCGATACGCACTACGATTAGTCGTTCCCCGTTTAACGAAACACCGTCGGGAATGTGTTTGTTACAGTAGACATGGCCAGAAAGCATGCTACCTTCCACCAGACTGTCCAGGCAGACAAACGCCGCAAACCCCTAACGAAACCCTTCAACAATGACAGCAGAGTTCTTGTTAGCGGCCGCCCCTATACCTCCTCCCCTGGACGATCCAAGAAGCTAGAGCCACACTGGTTCGGACCCTTCAAGGTCCTAGAACATCTACCTGACACAGACAACTACAAGTTACACCTCCCGCCCAGAATAGCCCGCCAGAAACCCTACTTCCACCTCTTCTCCGTTAAGGAATACAGAGAGAACGATCCCGATAGATTCAAGTCCGGCAGAATGAACAAGCCAGCATCCATCCTAATCGACAATGCAGAAGAATGGGAAGCAGAGCAGATACTCGACTACTGCAGCCAGAACAACAGGCACGAATTCCTGGTTCACTGGAAAGGCTATGAGCGAGTAGACCACCCCAGGGAACCTATCGAGAACCTCGACCACTCCCTGGAACTCATACAGGAATACTGGGACGCTAATCACCCAGCAGAACCGACGCCCCAGATCACCTCCCACTACATTAAAGCTTTCTGGGAACCCATGGAAGTTTCCTCTACACCCTGCACCGCAAACGACTGCCCAGACGACTTCTGGGAACCCTATGACGATGAGGAATATCATTCTAGCAGCTCTGAGCAGGACTATTTCCCCACAGATGACAACAGCCTCCTATGGCACACCGACGAGAGCGCTGAGGACAGCGAGGACTTTGGAATGATTGTTGATTTTTCAGAATAAGGGAATGTAACATGTGTACATGTTCCGGTAACGGTACGCAGGAGCGGGCAGTGCAGGATCTCCTATGTTTAGTTGATTTATATTTGGTTTATTTAATTAGATTTCAGCTCTGCCACTGTCTCTGAGTCAGATAGGCTATTCTATCGTATTGCTAAGTTTAGTTTGTTTTGCTGGAAGTTTATATTTAGGATTCCGGGTATGGAATGGTCATGTAACACTGGCGAAGGCTGAGCATTGTTAGTTTGTTTCTTTCTGTGGTCTGGCAGGATTACAGGATTACGGTATGTGCGCAGCTACTGGTAATGATCGTGATTGCAGGAAGGCTACCACTCTTGGATTTTGTATTTAAACCAGTCTCCTGGCTAGCAAGAGACAGCAGACTTCGACAGACCTTCAGTCTAAGAATACACTTAGTTGAACGGCAATCCCTGAGTTCTCTTTGTCCTTCAACCATTATCTCTTACCTCCGGTCCCTTGAAGCCTCCCTTAGCACCAGCGCTAGCAGGTCTATCGCCGGCCCTATTGTACTTTCGTTAGACAGGAATAAACCTGTTACACGTTATAAGCGCCTGGAACGTCCGGCGCACAGGGTGAGCGGGGAGAGACAGAACGCAAGGTATTTCTTTTGCTGATGTAGATAAGTGCATGTTTTGGAAAATGTTTACCTGCTTGAAACAACATTCAGAGAATGGTACTCCCCTTATCTTTAATTGCGTGCGTCTAAATGACATAATGCTATTATAGCTGGATACTACTGGAACTGATCACTCTATATTCTATATTACTAATAGTATGGGGACAACTGGGCTGCATATTGAAACATAGTCTATTATGACGAAGAGATGGAAGACTGTCTACTGGAAGAGTGAGAACACCCTCAGAGGAAATTGCAGTTTGGAAATTCCCCGAGTTGAGTTGGGCAAGTTTTCAGGGTCAAACAGTGTGTTCGCACTTTGTTCTGATGAGGTTAATTGTTAGGATGATACTTCTTAACTAGAGAAGCAGAAGTAGCATACACATTAGTATAAATAGTAGGCATCTCAGCTGGTGGATTGGAAAAATCATCAAGCAAGGGAGAAGAGACCTTAACAACATAACAACTTAGCGGATTATATGTGACATAGATAGTTGACTTCACTTCATTTCTTTACATTTATCAAATGAGTATCTATAAGCCTTGCTTACTATTAATCCATTATCTCAAATATCTCCGGTCTAGTTTTCTCAGAATCCTAAAGTTATAGGGACCTCGTAACCGGCTGCCCCTGTTGTATACCTCTGATTGACATGGACAATTTGGCAAGATATCTGGTTCTCGACTTAACTCTACACTATCGTAAGAAGCTTCTGTCAAAAGTTCAAAATATCAAGGCATCGTCACAAATTCTGTCTTGGCAAGGCCTATTTCACATGACTAATACACATTACTCATAAGTTATGTTGATTTTACACTATTATGTCACTTGACTCATAGTATCTCAAATGACTTTGCATTAGCAAGTTATTGTTATGTTATGATTGGTTGATTGTTTTATACTTATAATAATGATTTTAGAATATGATGATGTAATGATTTTTGCATATGAATCACGTTCTGAGTTATGGAATTCACATATATGATTCATTTAAGGAACAAGACATCTGTTATAGGTTTTGATTAACTAATGAAGGCTGCACAGTTGACTCAGACAAGTCAACTGATGGATTTCATATTATGACTCACTATGAGTCATAAGGTTTGTGTGATTCAAGATAATGAGTCACCAGGATTGTGGGAAGATGCCTATATGATAGGTGGTACCAGATCTCTAAGAACAAGTGAGATGGGTAAGACCAGGGTACTCTATCGTAGACGGAGATGTGTCTAGGAAGGCTCAATATAAACATGTGTAAAAATAGTGATAAAGATTTTTCTTGTAATAACTTATTATATTGATAAGGTCTCTTCTCCGTTGCGTCCTGATTTCAGTAAAGCTCGGAAGGCACTTCGATATTTATATCCCGCGTCGATAGAGTGCACAGCCTACAAGTAACTACCATACTAACTAAGTACCTGCTAACCATTCCGGATATTTCCTATAGTGCGAACACCTTTTGACCCTGAATAATATCGCCCAACCATTGACTTCCGGACTGGAGAGCTCTTGATTTCTCTGGTGTGGCACCACGTTCCAGTCAGAGTTCACAATCCTTCTTCCGTCAGGAGGAACTGAAACTTGTCTGCATGCAAGACAGTGTCTTCATCATCGGACGAACGAAGTGGCCAACTTCGTAATCGGACCTATCACAGTAGCAGATATTACTCTTGCTTCCTGCGCGTAGGCTTTGGTCAGACTTTCAGTCGGGATCGTATCAATGGTACAATTCCCTCATAGTCTTTCCTTACCGAGTGATCCTATATGGTACTATACCATTAGTGTGGGTGCGGTCATACTCTTATTTCATTCTAGAGTAGAAACGACGAAAACGTCCCGTTACCTTAGTGACATAGTTTCCTGTGCCGTACCGCTATGTCTGTAACCTTATGCGACGTCAACTGACTTCGCCCTGAACACTTGCATAAGCTCGCCAGAGGTCTCCTCTCATATATCCTGCGAACACCATCCGGTCGGACGGACGGCCGCGACGTATACGGTGTTATGAGAAAGGTTCCAATGATAGTGTCCTTTGGTGTTGGGACGCAAGTGCGACGTTGTCAGGCGTTGTTGCCCCGTCCCAACGCCGGGGCCAGAGGGGGGTGTTAGCCTCACAGGGTGAAGGCAGGGTAACCCCAGGGTATACAAAAATAGGTGGAAAAGCTACGCTTTTCTCATATGCCTAACACTATATAAGGCTTGGTTTTCAGCCCAAGGGATAGAATCTTCACTCAACTATCTAAGTACTTGTCAATACTAGAAGTTACAAAATGATTAGTCTTCTCACACTATATACACCGTGACTGCTCCACTACGAGTACCTATAAGGCAAACCTGGTGACTATTGTCATAGTCCCTATATACGGGTTAACAACATAGAACTATTGTAATCATGATAGTTCTGCCCTAGAAGCAATCCTCCCTGCTTACTATCTGACAAGATACCATCTTACAAAGACAAACAAGCTAGTCTTCGACTATCTGAGGAGATTGTAATCTTTACCCTCTTGGTGCAGAAAAGTGAGACTCGCTTACACAGAAGACAACTGTCATTTCCTGTTACATACTTGCTGAACAATAGGATTGTTACAGAAACTAGCAGAATATCTTACCTAGTAGGAGTGATGGCAAGAAAGAAGAAGGAAGAAAATTGTGAAGTGACAGGAGAAATATACTGTTAGTTATGGAAGAACCCTGAGGTAGAAAGTTCTATTCATCATGAAAGCCCTTTGAGACTATAAGATTATTAGGTACTTATCAGTTGGCCATATGTGAAGTTGAAGTTCACTGACAGTGATTAGCACAATTGTATGCTTCTGAGGCAATCCTTTTGGGTAATTAGTGTCTTGTATCTTCTCCTGAACTTTGTCATTGACAAACTTGAAGATGCATTTTCATATGAGGGTCTCCAGTCCTGTGCTTTGGTGGAATCATCAGAGGTCTGAATACTTGCTTTGGGCCCTGGGTAGGGCTAGGTTGTACTCTTTGAGCTTATTCCCTACTATTATATTTTCTTTTCTAATTCTGATAATAATAAAGGATCCCATAAAGGATAATTCCCTGCCCCTATTTACAATAACACTCCTTTTACAGTAAACATGTTGCACCACGTACAACAATGTTCTAATTCCTTGAAGCAACACCCGCTTCTCTCATCCCCTCAAGTTCTATTATTAGATTGTATGGGGGCTCACGCTTCTCTTCACTCAACTCCTTAAAATTCAACATTTGTTCCATCACATTCTTTACAGCATACTTGAAGCTATAAAGATCCTTTTCTCTTCGAAGCTCGATCCATGTCTCTCCTTTTGGAATTGCTATGCCCACAACAGTAACTACCAATATTCTATTGAAGAGGTAATAATTGCTATGCTTGTGTACGTATCCGCTTTCTCCTGTTTTGTCCAAAAGGTTCACACGCACTTTGCATATGTCAACATCCTGGGTTGTGATTTTTTTCACAGATATAGCGTTGAAATCTATGTACATTATGCCAAGATGAAGGCATTTTTGTACTTCACAGATGTTCATGGGGGGTCTAATCAGTTGTAATTCTGTGGGGAGATGGTAGTGGATGTCAAGATAGTTTGTGGAGAAAGGAATGGTGGAGAGAGGGTCTGGGAAGGTTATCTGGTTTCTAGGCCGAAGTTTGTCATAGCTTTGACACTATCTACTATGGGACATTTTATGGATTGCCATGATAAAATGATAATTCATCATGAGCTTCTCTATGATGCTTACCCCGATTGTCGAGAGTGTTCATTATTCAATTGCTTGTTTCTTGCATGTCAATCCTCAGTTCAAAGAATTCTGTAGGGTAGCGCTTGTAGGTCTGGATGCCAACTACATTAGAATCTGATGAAAGTCGGAATAGAGCTGGTAATGATAATCTTGAACCTGCCCAATCACCGCCCTCTTGAGGTTTAAACTGTGGCGACTTGATGTCCTTTGTGTCTTCCTATTGGTTCAGCTACCATAGTTTCATCTTAGCTGGCTTTAGCGCCTTTTCGATGATCTTGAGATTCTACAGTATATCGTGAGCTGGGTTATTGTTAGCTGCCTACACTACACATAGGAAATTAATCCTGGTTCTTAATTTGATTCATTGTACACTAATATTATAGGCCAGCAAGTGGATCAGATTTAGAGGTGAACCATTTTGTATATGAACTTTTCACAAATCCTTACTACAGAAAGTTCGACACAATAAATCCTGAAAATTCTGCTCACATACTAGCAAATCTGAAATATGTTGCCAGCACCTGGCAGAGCATGCTTAAGTGATTTGGTTAGAACAACCCGTAGTGTAGTTGTCAGTAGTTGCAACCTCCTTGTTTGACCATAGCCTATATTCTTGCTCAGTATTGCTCAATTCCAAGCAACCCCCTCCCCCAAAGATCCTTTGGTCATATTTCTCACCATAACAAGGGTCCCAGGTACATATTCTATCATGATCAACTCATATTTTCCCACTCTTTACGGTTGTATCATTTAAGGTTACCATACTTCTGCTCTGTTAGTGTATTTGAACTGATCGATGGTCTAATATGTTAGCGGAAAATCAGTCCTGGCTTAGTATAAAAGATCATGGATTGAACATGACATCAATGGGGTATACATTAGAAGGCTACTTGATTGATTTGAGGTGTTATTGCTGTGACTTCTATTTAAGCCCCTCTACCATCCGCTTCCTCCATAGTTACTTCCTTCCCATTAACATCCACCACGCAGAAGTGGTTGATCACCAAACGGTGAACTAACACAAATAGGACTATTTCTCTAGTTTAGTCAAGTACACAAGCCAAGCCGCATAGTATGCTCACACTTGTGAATTGTCTCGTTCACCAGGTTGGCTGTGGAGCTTTCTGCCCTCCTTTCATCACTTCTTGCCTGGCTTATACTAAGTGTGCCCTACATACTGAGCCTGCTACTGGTTGCATAACCACAGAATTGTTTTCTTTCGATGTCGATCAGGGAGCCGATTTGATTGGTGAGGGTCTGATTGTGACACGAAATCTGCCGTGAGATCAGTGTTTGCAGGTGGCTAGTCTGCTCCGCGTATTTTTGAAGGCAAGGTAGAGCAGGGGGTAGGCCACATTCTGGCCTTGAGGGCCTATCTAACTGGGCCTGGCCGGACTGCAGATATCAGCAGGCCTTTGAGTAATAACCTGTGAGTATGAAACGAAACGCTATGAAGGCGAGTTGGCATTGGGTATAGTAGTGTACGGGCAACGACCCTGGTTGTGTTGTGGAGAGCATAGGATGGCATTGAGGGTACATCAGCAAAAAAAAAGAAGTTACACCCGGACGTAACCCATACTCCCTGTGCGCACGGCGGTCCAGGTGCAAAGAACATAAACGTGCATCTTGGGTGTGGGGTCTTGTACCGGGTGCTTGTGGATAGGGGTAAATGCCCCCCGGAGGGACCAGACGCAACGATGGACTGTGAAGGTACCGGACGCTGGAACGTTCTCCGGACACAACCCGATGCCATAGTAAAATAGTGGAAGTACTCACGTATAACTGGCTATCAGTAGATACCTTCCAAGTGAACAACTCTACCTATGAGGACTTTGACTCAGTTAGTGCAAAATGTGGAGAATATCCAAATACCAAGGGAGTTGTCCGCAAAGGTCCACCAAGTATTACACATATTTACTTATTTGAGTCATTTAGATACTAAAATAGGAATATATTTATGAAAGCTAGTCTAGAAAACTGTAGCACTCGGTAGCTAACAAATTGAAAGTACTTGCCCAGAGAACTAAAGTATGGTTCATGCCATTCAAAACGTGCACCAGATTTTCAGTGCTTTTTGAAATAGAAAGGCTCTACAGCCAATCACATTATTGGGCAAAAAAAACCTCAGAAGTATAGAGAAGAGGGTGGAGAAC
>Ga0307509_10010511_pt1 | contig 11330 bp, 6 predicted proteins | sample 10_EM_MG_FD_202245 | JGI IMG/M metagenome (GOLD analysis project Ga0307509, IMG submission 202245) | Populus trichocarpa ectomycorrhiza microbial communities from riparian zone in the Pacific Northwest, United States - 10_EM | ecosystem: Host-associated > Plants > Roots > Unclassified | place... | reverse complement strand
ATATATAAAGAAAGTGGTTTTTGATTGAGGAAATATATATTTTTTCCTTCTTAGTTTAGATCATTGAATTTTTTATGAATATTTATTCTAATTTTTTTTATTAAAAAAATATATTACTAATAAAAAAACATATTTTTTTTGTCAAGATAAAAATAAATATATGAATAAAAAAATAAAATTTGCCTAATAAAATATATTTTTTCTAAAATTTAAATCATTAGTTTTTTTATAAATATCTATTTTAATAGTCACATAATTAAATTAAATTAGATTCAAAACTTATCTCGTGATAGTAATTAAATTAAAATCTACTCTTTTATTTATAATAATATCTCTATATCATTTTAAAATGGAGATATTTCGGTCATTCTCTTATACGTCCCACTGAAAAAAGAAGATTTGAAAAACAAAATATCTAACCACCACAAACGACACCGTTAAAAGCTCACCAAACCATCCAGCAGCAACCCCTGGGAGTCATCGACAGTCACGACACCCTCTCGCTGGCACATTAGCCACTTAACCTTTCACCCTCTCGACAAGTCCGTCACTCCCCTTCCCCTTCCCCTTCCCCTTATAATCTCTCTCCCTCTCTCTCCCCAACCCCATTTGTTCTCTCTCTACACCATGGACGCCTCTACTCTTTCACGCATAGGCCTAGCCGGTCTAGCCGTGATGGGTCAGAACTTAGCCCTAAACATTGCTGAAAAAGGTTTCCCAATTTCAGTCTACAACAGAACCACCTCCAAAGTCGACGAAACCCTTCACCGTGCCCAATCCGAAGGCCCATTTCCTTTAACTGGTCAGTACTCCCCTCGTGATTTTGTTCTCTCAATCCAACGCCCCAGATCCATCATTATCTTGGTCAAAGCTGGAAACCCTGTTGACCAAACGATTTCTGCTTTGACCGAGTTCATGGAGCCTGGTGATACTATCATCGATGGCGGGAATGAGTGGTATCAGAATACTGAGAGGAGGATTCAAGAAGTGGGAGATAAAGGGATTCTTTATTTGGGTATGGGGGTTTCGGGTGGAGAAGAAGGTGCACGACATGGGCCTTCGTTGATGCCTGGTGGGTCTTTGGAGGCGTATAATAATATTGAGTCTGTTTTGAAGAGTGTTGCCGCTCAAGTTGATGATGGGCCTTGTGTTACGTATATTGGTGAAGGGGGTTCTGGCAATTTTGTTAAAATGGTTCATAATGGGATTGAGTATGGAGATATGCAGTTGATTTCGGAAGCCTATGATGTTTTGAAGAATGTTGGTGGGCTTTCTAATGGCGAATTAGCTGAGATTTTCGGGGAGTGGAATAGAGGGGAGTTGGAGAGTTTTTTGATTGAGATTACGAGTGATATTTTTAAGGTTAAGGATGATTTGGCTGACGGGGATCTGGTTGATAAGATATTGGATAAAACTGGAATGAAAGGGACTGGGAAATGGACTGTCCAGCAAGCTGCTGAGTTGTCTGTTGCTGCGCCTACAATTGCTGCTTCGTTGGATTGTAGGTATTTGAGTGGGTTGAAGGAGGAGAGGGAGAGTGCGGCCGAGATTTTGGAAAAAGCTGGCTTGAAGGAGGAAATGGGGAGTGTTAAGAGTGAGATTGACAAGAAGAGGTTGATTGATGATGTGAGGCAAGCATTGTATGCGTCGAAGATTTGCAGTTACGCTCAGGGGATGAATTTGTTGAGGTCTAAGAGTGTTGAGAAAGGGTGGGATTTGAATTTGGGTGAGTTAGCTAGGATTTGGAAAGGTGGATGCATTATTAGGGCTGTGTTTTTGGATAGGATTAAAAAGGCTTACCAGAGGAATCCTAGCTTGGCTAGTTTAGTTGTGGACCCGGAATTTGCGAGGGAGATGGTGCAGAGGCAGGCGGCATGGAGGAGAGTCGTGGGGCTGGCGATTTCAGCTGGTATTAGCACTCCAGGGATGTGTGCTAGTCTTGCATATTTTGATACTTACAGGCGTGCTAGGCTGCCAGCAAACCTTGTCCAGGCTCAGAGGGACTTGTTTGGGGCTCATACTTATGAGAGGACCGATCGTCCAGGGGCATTTCATACTGAGTGGACAAAGCTTGCTCGTAAGAGCAATGCTGGTTTTGGAGCTTTCAATTGAGCATGTTCATGAGTCGGTTGGCTGTTTGTTTGTTTGTTTCAATTGGCCGTTGGTAATGTTTCTCTTTGAACTATGGTTGTATGTTTCCTTGAGAGGATTCGTTGCAGTTATTGGTTAGCCTCACAGATTTTACTGTTAATAAGAAATGCATGCCTCTTGAGTTCAGTAAATTGGTTTTTCATCTGCAGCAGGCACGATAGAGTTGAGTTCTGCCTTTTAGATTTTGCTTATTTGCTCCTGAATAATGTTTCGACCTCTTGTGAGGCTATTTGATTTGAAACTTTGTAATTTGCATACTTTACGTAAGTATGTGTATGTCCTTCTAGAAATAAACCTGTTCGAATGCATCTTATGTGTTTATGAAACAATTCTGATACAAATGTATCATAGGTTACAAGGTTGGTTGCAATGTGAAAACGTGGTTGTTGGGCAGGAATGTTAACTTCATCATAAGTTCAAGTTAGCTGTTGATTTTTTTTATTTTTTTTGAAGTCAATGAACACTTGATGATTTGTTGAGTTTTTGGATATTGATTGCTCTGTTCAGAGAGAAGGGAAAACACTCTATACAAACCGTTGAGCCCTCTATTCTTTAAGGTGATTGTGGCAGTATACCATGGGTTACTTCTTATTGTGTGTTTATGCAAAACCTTTTCCATGGAAATATTTGGTTTTCATGTATGATCTGCTATGAACCTGACATGATGCTCAACTTCTGCTTGATTCACCGGAAGGTTTTTCTCTTGCTTTTGCATTAACTGGCAGAATAGTGGGCATGGAGCTTAGTGGTTAGGGTTGTCAGATGTCATTTTGCTAACACGTTCAATTGCTGTTAAATCTTATTTCTTTTATAGTTTAGATATGAAATTTAGGGATTTTTTTCTGTGTTAAATAAATGGTTATTCTGAAATAATTGAGAGATTGTTTCTTGTGAGGTGAAGAATCATTCGATCTTTTCTGTTCTTTTTATTTGATTATAAGAATCATTTGACTTTAATTGCTCATTTCAATGGGATAACTACCACAAGGCTTGTGCCAATATGGATTGTTTGGTTTCACTCACTCCATTTTTTCTTTCTTCTCTGGATGCAAGTAAAAGTCGATCATGGTGGTTATGGATGGCAAATTGTTCGTTTCATTCACTTCATTTGTTCATTTTTTCATGAATGTTGCAGAGTTGGCAGATGCAAGGGATTTGATTTTCTGCTAGCCATGCCTTCTTTTTTTACTTGGAAAGATCACCTTCCTGAACAGGAATACCATGTTCATGCATTCACAGCTAAACTTCATCTCACTTGTCTTGAATTAGTTTCGTGAAGCGGAGTGCTCTGATCTGTCAAGGAACCCCATAGCATCCTAATGTTTTAGGTTTACAGGATCCAAGTTGATGATATGCTTTCCTGCTATACATGCCTTGCTGTTAATAGAGAAGATTGCTTCTCAAATCGAAGCTCATTATTTGCATCGCATGCATGTCTGCATGCATTCATCGTGGTGTGAATGGTACAAAACCAGCGTCAAGCGAGTAATCTACGCTAAAAAAGGATGGATCTCCATGACACGAATTATTTTTAAGAACACATTCATGAACTAAATCGAGTACGATTTCACTCAATAAAATCATTCTGTGCCACTGTTTTCATTCTTCTTTCTTGAAGAATTCGTGACCATTTATTATTCATTCTTTGTAGCAAGATTCCACTAAAAAATGTTCCGAAGTAATGCTATTATCAAAAACTTAAGAACTTTTCAATGGTAACTCCATCATTCACAAGTCCTGATTATCACTCCGGTTTTGCTACACATGACGAATAAATGGCGCTGAGAGTAATTTTATTGAGTTTTATGGGCATTTCTTTTTTCTTAGAAACAATCAGTGTCTTGGAGATTATAATAAAAAAAAAAAAATCCTAAAAGAGATAATTGAAGTACCGTGGCTTATGAGACAATTCACTTGGATTAGCACAGTGAATTGTCTTCTTCGCTCTTCTCTACGCCAAATAATTGTTTAGTTTATGGGGTAAAAAAAACAAATTCACAGTAAAATGACTTCCTTCCACGCAAAAAAAAATAGTCTTTTTATCTAGAGTTTTTTTATCTTTTTATTTTTTAATAGTAAAATACTTTAAAATTAAAAAATATTGACCTTGAAGAGGGTTTTTTGGTCTTTTCATATCTCTAGCACGGTAAAATGACAAATTTAACCTTAAAATAAAAAAAAATTATAATTAAAAATATTTTTTAATCTTATAAATGATAAATTTGATAGGAAAATTGATAGGCTTTCTATCAATTTAGAAAATTTATTAAAGAAAAATAAATAGCAATAAAAAGAATAAAAATCAAATTTGATAGGAAAAAAACTTATAAATGATGAAATTGTAAGAAAAAAATGATCAGGATAACCCTATAAAAAAACAATGAAAAAAAAGTACAAAGATTAATTTTCAATAAATCAAATGTTAAATGATAAAATTTAAATAATTCAATTTAAAAAAAGAACTAAAAAAAAGTCAATTCACGTTAACGTTACAAATCAGTGACCTTGATTTTGAACCTGAGATTAACCACATAGCAACAGGAAAAAAAAATCTTAGTTAACTCGGGTTAACATGCAAACCTTGGGATTATGGACACATGATCAATATAATCCAATAAAAAAGAAAGAAAGAAAAAAGGTAGGAATATCAATTTCAAATAAATTAAATACTGAAGGATGAAATTAAAAAAAAATTAATTAAAAAAAAAATCAATCCAATTTAACCTTTGAAACTAGTAACTCTAGTCATGAACCCAACACTAATCCCATAGAAAGCAAAGTGTAAAACATAATAAAGTGTAAAAAATAATAAAGCAAATCTCTAAAAAATAAAGGGTAAAAAAGCATTAGCTTTTAAAAAGGAAAAAAAAAACAAATCAACCAATGCAAACCTCTTAAACCTGTTCTAATCTCTAAAACTCACAACCCGTGAAATTCTTGAACCGGATTTAATTAAAAAGCTTAAATCCCAACCAATTTAATTTTGAAAGATAAAATTATGAAAAAAAAATTAAAAACTTTCCACAAAAAAAGACAGCAATAAAAAGAATAAAAAAGATAAGGATCAAATTTAAAAGAAAAAAAACTCATAAAGGATGGAATTGTAAAAAAAAAACCTAAAAACTAATTTCAAACAAAATAAATAGTAATAAAAAAAATAGAATCTAAATTTAAAAGATAAACAAATGAAGGGGGTGAGATTGAAAAACAATTGTAATTTTATAGTTTATTAAAAACAAATAGCAATAAAAAAATAAGATCAAATCTGAAAGACTAAAAATTAAAAAAAAAATTAAAAAATATTTATAATTTAATAGTTTATTCAAAATAAAAATAATAATAATCAAAACAATGAAAGAATATTCCTGGTCTCGGCAAATAGTAAATTTGTTAGGAGAATTAGTTTTTTTTTTTAATTTTAATTTTAATTAATTTATAATATTGCTCTACTTTTACTTTGTCCCATTAATTAAAAAAGGTCTGACATTGAACTTGAAGAAAAGCGTAATCTATGCGAGCCAAATTACTTCCATTTCAACCCTGTGAAGATCACTGCATCTCATTTAAAACCTTAGCATTCAAGCCACTCATGGGACCGAGGAGACACTGAACTGGGGAGTTGTGTACTTGCTGCTTCGTTTATATAACTTTTTCAATCATGAATCCTTCAGAGCAAAATATTTAATGATGAACTTTTGGTGCCATTAGTGATTGCCAAGTTCATATCCCACTTCTCAGTTCCCGGGAACTTGCATTTAATGAGAACCAATATAATTTCACTCTCCCAAAAAGTGTAAATCAGCTACTAGTTGAAGACATCAATTTGTAGGGTAGGTAAATGATGTGTTCTAATTCAAGCCTTTTATTATTGAGATGAGAAATCAAAAGGCTTGCCGGTTCCCATTCCACCTTACCACCTTCCCTTAACGTGCCTATAAATCCTCATTTCGTCCGAACACTAGCACAACCACCTCTCATGTATTCCTCTATTTCCAACAAAATGAGTGGAGGTAAGCGTATTGGTAGACCTTCAAAAGGCAAAAATGGGTTCCATAGCTCATCCTATGAAGAGGATTCATTACCTTTGGACGTTCGTGTAGAAGAAAATTTACTTGCAATAGTCGGTGGAGATGAAAATCAGCCTACGCCAATCCATAGCGTGCCAATTATGTCATCTTTCAACGATCGTATTCGTCCTATACTTGATGCAGTTGATCAGTTGAGGCACCTCATGGTGATGAAAGAAGGTATACAACTTCCCACCATTGTCGTTGTCGGTGATCAGTCTTCGGGGAAATCTAGTGTTCTTGAATCACTTGCTGGTATTAGTCTTCCTCGTGGTCAAGGAATATGCACTAGGGTACCCCTCATAATGAGGCTGCAGCATCATACGTCTCTCATACCAGAGATGTTCTTGGAGTTTAATGGCAAAACAACCCAGACAGATGAAGCCAATGTTGCAGATGACATAAATATTGCCACCGAGGAGATTGCAGGCAGTGGTAAGGGCATATCTGATGCTCCATTAACTCTGGTGATAAAGAAGAATGGTGTTCCTGACCTAACAATGGTTGATCTTCCTGGAATCACTCGAGTTCCTGTTCATGGACAGCCTGACAATATCTATGAGCAGATTGCTGGAATTGTCATGCAGTACATACAACCTGAAGAGAGTATCATACTCAATGTTTTGCCTGCTAGTGTTGATTTCACCACATGTGAATCGATTAGGATGTCACGTCAAGTAGATAAGACTGGGGAGAGGACTCTAGCTGTGGTTACAAAGGCCGATAAAGCACCTGAGGGGCTGCTCGAGAAAGTTACCGCTGATGATGTGAACATAGGACTTGGTTATGTCTGTGTGAGAAATCGTATTGGAGATGAATCTTATGATAATGCGCGGATGGAAGAAGCGAACTTGTTTGCAACTCATCCTCTTCTTTCGAGGATTGATAAGTCAATTGTTGGTATTCCTGTTTTGGCTAAAAAACTGATGCAGGTTCAAGCCACTATAATGGCTAAATGCTGGCCAGAGATTGTTCGAAAGATTAATGAGAAGTTGAATGGCAATGTAACAGAGCTAAACAGGATGCCTAAGGCTATGTCGTCAGTTGCTGAGTTTCTGACTGCTTTCATGGAATTTATTGGATCTGTTAAAGAGTCTCTGACGAAAATCCTTGTTAGAGGTGAATATGATGAATATCCAGATGATCCTAACATGCATGGTGTTGCTAGAGTGGTTGAAATGTTCAACCAATACTCTGATGAACTCTTGAATTGCCCAGAAAGTGAGCATACTAGAAACTTTCTGATGGATGAGATTCGTGTTTTGGACGATTCGAAAGCGATTGCACTTCCCAATTTCCTTCCCCGTCATGCCTTCCTCTCTTTACTGCAACGAAAAGTTGAAAGGGTTTCTCATATACCATTTGGCTTTGTTGAGAAAGCATGGGCTTACTTTGAAAATGTGGTTTGGTCTGTTTCGAGACACCACACTGAAAACTATCCTCAAGTTTTGTTAACCACTAAAAGGGCATGTCAGAATCTTATGGTGAAAATGAGAGAGCAGTCCACTGATTGGGTTTCTGAGCTTGTTCAAATGGAGAAGCTGACAGATTACACCTGTAATCCTGAATACTTGAATGAGTGGAACATGCTTATGTCCCATCGTCAGACATTCATTGATGAAGTTCAGAAAAATGAATCTTCAAAAATGAAGATTGAAGTTTTTGGAGAGGTAGAGATCGTTAATCTTAGAGGGTATCAGCCTCTTCTCTCTCAAGCATTTGACCTGAAAATGAGAATGACGGCCTACTGGAAGATTGTTTCTAGGAGGTTGGTTGATTGCATGGCACTTCATTTGCAACTCTGTGTTCGAAATCTAGTGAGCAAGGAGTTGGAGAAGGAGATTGCTACTGAATTGATGGCTACTAATGGTGGAAAGTTAGAGATGATGTTAGAGGAGGCTCCTTCTGTTGCAGCCAAACGTAAGAGGCTTAACACCAGCATTGAGTTGCTGAGGGAAGCCAAGGATGTACTGTCCAATATCATGGGCAACGTTTCTGCCTAGGTGACTAGGCTAATCAGACCACAGTAGCTTATTTTATTTTTAATATGGTATTTTTAATTTGCAATTTGTCTTGCGGCAATTAAGTTGTTTGCCTTTTATGCCTTAAAAGTACCGTCTTTTTTATTTTCATCAACAAATCTGTGTCTGTGTGCAAGTATTTAGTACAGCTTGTTCATGAATATAGCACCCTTATAATTCACATATTCCAAACAATGTCCATTTTTGTAAGCCAAAAAACAGATTTGAGATCTTAGAGAGAAAAAAAAAAAAAAACTACTGAAATATGAGGTGACCATAAATAAGCAAGGATCAAAGGACAGGGTATGTAGATATATTAGAAACCTCCATTCTCAAGGTTTGGTTGAGTTCTTGTTACTGTTGCAGAAGGCATTTTACTAGTGCCAACCCAAATAGTCTCAAGAACCAAATCTTCATCAGCTTGTCTTTCCATTACTTGAATCTTCTTTGTTTTCAAGAGTTTCAGAGACACCATCCCAAAGTATCCTAAAAAAGCAACTACACTGAATCCAAGCGCGAAACCTATAACCCACAAATACCAGAGACTCTGCTTCCTTCTATCTCTTCCACTCCTCTCTTCTTGCGGAACCACAATGGAGAAGTGGCCATGATCCTGAGAATGACATTCATTAAGCAGGTTGATTTCACCAAGGTGAAATGTCCCGCTAGCACTAAATGTTACACATTTTGCTCCTGAGGATATCATACTCTCAGTAATAGTTGAATTGGCGAAACGAATCACTATTGCCTTTCCACTTGTATTCAGGCTAACCTTCCCGATACGTTTGGCTCTTGCATTTGATGCGTTGAAAACCATAAAACCAACAACAGGAGTGATCATTGAGTAACCTGGAACACTGTAGTAGTAAGAAGACCAGTTGCCCAGGTCTTGATAAACTATAGCCAGCCTCCTCACATGTGGCAATGTCATGGTTCTTGATGGAATCTGAAAGTTGCTGAAATTAGCACCAATGTTCCACAATGTCCGGCTTCTGATTCTTACTATAGAGACCTGCACACCTGATAGATTGGCAGGAAGCAAAGCCTTGTATAAAGCACCAGTGTGAGGCCGGTGTCGAACCAAGGACTTAAAAGCAGAATCCTGAAGAAATGCATCCAGAGTATCAGTATTATAGTTGTCTGAGCTGTGCACAGATGGCGAAAAATATAAGCTGAGAAGTAACCAGATGATATTCAAGCTCATGTTGGATCTTGGTTGTAAACAGCAATGTCTTTTGAATATAATGAGAAGGCTTTCGGATTAAGACGAGATCAGAGGCATGAAGAGGGGTCTATACTCTCATATAATTTCCGCATAAACTCAATTGGAGTTTTCTTGAATCATGATATGCTTTTTCTAAGCATGCTCATAGAGGGACCCTGTATGAAGGACTAAGAAGTCAATGCTGTTTGACTTCAAGCCGTGTTATCATTAGTTGTCTAACACACCGTTTGGGGAGGGAAATTGCATCCTATTTCTCCTAATTTTGATTTAAAAAAAAAAAATTAATAGTTTTTAGTATTTTTTTTAATGATATTATTAAACATAAATAAATATTATTTTAATATATTTTTAAGTAAAAAATACTTTAAAAAATACCGTGTATTATAATTTCAAATACTACTGAAAACTCCAATGAAAGAAGATCGAAGTAGTGTTTGAGATTGTGGTAACAATTATTTTTCAAAGTACTTTTTGCTAGTAATGTATCAAAATAATTTTTTAAAAATAATCTATTTTTTATATTAGTACATCAAAACGATATAAAATCATTAAAAAAATAATTTAATTAAAAAAATATGCAAAAATATTTTTTAAATATAAAAACAAAGTCAGTCTTATTTGGAATCATAAGGGTGACTTATTTGCATAAATCAATCAGAAATTACAATAATAATAATAATAATAATAATAATAATAACAACAACTTTATTACAAATCTAGACTAATGATTTCGGTGGGAAAAAAAAGTAGAAGCCCATAGCACGCGGAGAGCAATGTTTGAACTTTGTATTATTAGCAATAAAAACATGCGCTGATTGCTCTCCTCCCTGGGGAAGCAGCTTAGTGCGTGGCCTGTAATTAATTAATAAAAGGATAATTGGTAAAATGACTTTTGAAATATTGGTTAAATTCAATTTAAGCCCTAAACGTTTTATTTTCTGATTTTGATCCCTCAAACTATCAAATCAGAACAATACACCGCTTATGTTAGGTTTCCTCTTAAAAGGTAACAGATAGAGACGTGTGGAAGCATATTATTTGCTTAGAAAATGTTTTTCTAATCTTTATCAGAGAAGAGGTGGTGCACTGATTTGAATTGATAGCTTAAGGGACTAAAATAAAAGAAATTAAGAGATCAAGAGTTAACTTGAATTTTACCAACAATTCATAGGTTAGCCATAAAAGGCTAAAACAATGATAGCAGCCTACTTGTCCTAACTTTGCATAGGAGACGATGATACCTTTTTTTTATTATTATTAAATAAAATTGAAGGTCTAGGACCTAGGTTGTGTTTATTTTTATAATTACAAATTATTTTAATTTTTTTAAAATGAATTTTTTTATAATTTTAAATTGTTTTGATGTGATAATATTAAAAAAAATATATTAAAAAAAATTAAAAATCTGATGGGTTTTCTGATTAATGATTTCTCAGATGAGAAATTTCAGTGGACTACTACTGTGCACAATATTTTACTGCAGCACTAGAAAAATGTGCTTAGAGTCTCATGATGGCTTGAGGCCAAGCAGGGTCTTTATGTTCTTCTTTTGCAGGGCATTAGCATGGAAATTCTAGACGGATGCCCTGAATATATTTATAACACTCAGCAACAGCTTCAAAATCATCACAGAAAATTAGCTCGATTTCTCTGTTGCTTCAACTTAAATGAAAAACAAATGGATAATTAAAAACAAAAAAAAACTTTTATTTACTTTTCTGCTATATTTTAAAAAAAATTTATTTTACATTCTAGATGAATTTTATTTTTTTAAAATTACTCTCTTGCATAATATATGAAAAACAACAAATCATACTCACACACAATACTCTCTTTCTTGTCTCGCTTTGTCTCTTTCAAAAGTTA
>Ga0307509_10010510_pt1 | contig 11331 bp, 7 predicted proteins | sample 10_EM_MG_FD_202245 | JGI IMG/M metagenome (GOLD analysis project Ga0307509, IMG submission 202245) | Populus trichocarpa ectomycorrhiza microbial communities from riparian zone in the Pacific Northwest, United States - 10_EM | ecosystem: Host-associated > Plants > Roots > Unclassified | place... | reverse complement strand
CGAACCGGTGAAGGTGCGGCCGTACGAGGCGAGCAGCGGTGGGCCGAGCGGGGAAGCACCATGAGCCCAGAGCGCGTCGAGGTCGATGCCGCGGCCGAGCGCCTCGTATGCCCAACGGTTCGTCATAGCCCAGCTGATCGCGGAGCCCACGGCGCCCATCTGCGGTACGGGGACGAACGCGCCGGAGAAGAGCACCTGCGGGAAGCACAGCAGCGGAAGCATCAACGTGGCCTGACTCGGCTCGGACACGGCAGCCGACGCGAGCAGGCCGAGGGTGAGTGCGGCGGCCGAAGCCGACAGGGTAGTGAGGAACAAGGACCCGTAGACACTCGGCGACGCTCCCGGGAGCCGGTCCGTGGCCCGCAATACCGCCAGGAGCAGCGCGTCGGCCGCGGCGAGCACCGGGAGCAGGAGCGTGACCTTCGAGGCCAGATAGGGGCCGAGGCGGAGCACGGTACGCCGTTCCCGGCGGACGATCGCCAACTCGGTGCAGATCTGCAGCAGACCGTACGTCAGGCCGAAGAAGAACGCGCCGAACGCGATCCAGAACATGATCATCGCCGAGCTGCCGGGATTGTCGTTCGCCGGGTCGAAGGCGTGCGGTCGGAAGAGCATCGCGAACATCGCCGCGATCATGATCGGCGAGCCGACGACGACCGCGGCGGAGAGCCGGTTGCGGGTGAGGATGTCGGCCGAGCGGCGGGTCAGCAGCCACCACTGGCGCAGGGCGCCGGGAGCCTCGGACTTGAGCGGCGGGAGAGCGCTCTCAGCCGGGCGTACGGGCGGCAGCGCCGGTGCGTCCGGCACGTCCCCCGCGTCGATCCCGTAGACCTCTTCGATACTCGCCACACCGAACGACGAGGCCAGTTCCGCGGGTTCGCCTCGATACAGCAGCCTGCCGGAGGCCAGGAACGCCACGGCGTCGGCGTGCGCGAGGTCTGCGGGATTGTGCGTGGTCAGCACGACGGTCGTCCCGCCGCGTGCCAGGTCGCGCAGCAGGCCCATCAACCGCGCGCCCGCGGCCGGATCGAGCCCTGATGTCGGCTCATCGAGGAACAGCGCGCGCGGTTGGGTGAGCAATTCGACGGCGATGCTCGCCCGCTTACGTTCGCCCCCGGAGAGCGAGCCGACCCGCTGACCTGCCAGGGCCTCGAGCCCGAGCGCCGTCAGCACGCGGGCCACGGCCGCCGAGACCTGCTCCGGCGCGGATCGTGCCGGAAGTCTCAGCCGCGCCGCGTATATCAGGGTCCTGGAGAGGGCAAGATCCAGGTGAACGATGTCGTCCTGCGGCACGAAGCCGATGCTTCCCGCCGGGTGCCCGGCCGCCAGTTCGCCGAGCAGGGTGGTCTTCCCCGCCCCGCTGGGACCGGCGATCGCGAGCACCGCTCCCGGCGGGACGTCGACGTCCACGCCGTGCAGCAACGCCCGACCGTCGGCCCGTCGCGCGACCAGTCCGCGCGCCTCGATCCGCAGGCCCCGTGCGCCCATGGCGCCGCCACCTCCACCTATCGAACACTGATAAACCAGTTCACACTATAGGCAAAAGGCGATTCCGCGTGAAGATCGGCGGGAGCTCCCGTATGAGCAGCAACACGGAGAAAGTAACCGGCCACGCACATTCGAACCCTGAACGCTTCGCCCGGCTGCGCGCCGACGAGTACGCGTACTTGGATGATCAGGGACATATCTACCTCGACTACACTGGTGCGGGTCTGCCCGCACGCTCCCAGCTCGCCGCGCACGAGGACCGGATCACCGCGGGCTGTTACGGAAATCCGCACTCCGAGAACCCGACATCGACGGCGTCCACGAACCTCGTCGAGCGCACGCGGGAGCGGGTGCTCGAACACCTCGGCGCCGATCCGGCCGAATACGCGGTCGTATTCACCCCGAACGCCACCGGAGCGTGCCGCCTGGTCGGCGAGGCGTTCCCCTTCCGCCGCGGCAGCCGCCTCGTGCTGCCGCTGGACAACCACAACTCCGTCAACGGCCTGCGCGAATTCGCCCGCGCCCGTGGCGCCGACGTCATCTACGTGCCCTTCGACACCCCCGACCTGCGCATCGGCGCCGACGCACTCGCCTCGGCGCTGGCAGGCAAGCGCGCGGGGAAGCCCGGCCTGCTCGCGTACCCCGCGCAGAGCAACTTCACCGGTGTGCGGCACTCGCTCGAATGGATCGACCTCGCGCACGAGCGCGGCTACGCGGTGCTACTCGACGCCGCCGCGTTCCTGCCGACCGAGACCCTCGACCTGCGGCGGGTCAAACCCGACTTCGTCACCGCCAGTTGGTACAAGGTCTTCGGCTACCCGACCGGCGTCGGTTGTCTCGTCGCGCGCCGGGAAGCGCTCTCCCGGCTCAAGCGGCCCTGGTTCTCCGGCGGCACGATCCACGTGGTCAGCGCGCAGGGCGGCTGGCACCAGATGGCCGAGGACGAGTCGGCCTTCGAGGACGGAACGCTCAACTTCCTGTCCATCCCCGACGTAGCCACCGGCCTCGACCATATCGCGAACGTGGGCCTGTCAGCCGTGGCCGCGCACGTGGCCGACCTGACCGGACGCCTCCTGAGCGGACTGAGGGCACTGCGCCACGGCAACGGCGCCCCGCTCGTCCGCGTCTACGGCCCCGAAGACACCGACCGCCGCGGCGGCACCGTGGCCCTCAACGTCCTGGACCCCTCCGGCCGCGTAGTCGACGAACGCGCCGTGGGCCGAGACTCCGCCGCCCACAACATCTCCCTGCGCACCGGCTGCTTCTGCAACCCCGGAGCCGGCGAGGAGGCCTTCAAGATCTCCCGCCGCCTCCTGCGCGGCTCGGCCGGCCGCATGGGCGGAGCGACCCTGGACGACTATCTCGCCGAGCTGGGCATGCCCTCGGGTGGCGCCGTCAGGGTGTCCCTGGGCATAGCCTCGTCCCCGGCGGACCTCGAGACCTTCCTCGCCTTCGTCGGCGACGAATACCGCAACCGCCCGGCCGAAGCCTCGGCGGTGAGCCTGGCCCCGAGGCTGCGCTGCTAGGGGCCGGCGATTTGGGTGGGCCCAACGCACTGCCGTGGACTGGAGACAGCTGAGATGGGCCGGACCGACTTCCTCCGTGACGATCGGGCGCCGGCGGCGAACTCGCTCGTCCCGGCTGCCGGGATTCTGGCTGTGGACGGGGTCGGGCGGCTGCTGCTTCAGCGGCGCCGTGACACCGGGCAGTGGGCGATCCCGATGGGGAAGATGGAACTCGGCGAGACTCCGACGGAGTGCGCGGTGCGTGAAACGCTCGAGGAGACCGGTGTCCGAGTCGAACCTCTCGGCCTGCTCGGTATCTACTCGGACCCTGGCTACATCGTCGCGTACGACGACCATGATGATCCGACGCGATTCGGCGAGGTGCGGCAGGAATTCGAGATCACCCTGTACGGCCGACCGATCGACGGCCAGCCCGCGCCGAACGATGAGGCCACGGACGTGCGCTGGTTCGACCCGGCCGAGCTTGCGGGCCTCGACATCCATCCGCGCATGCGCCAACAGCTCGCCGACTACCTCGGCGGAACCCGCGCGCACGTCGACTAGGCCGTGACCAGCAACGTCCGAGCCGGAGGTCCCTTTTCAAAGACACGGCTTAGTGCTGACGACGTGTCCGCACCGCTCTCAGCCGCCTGAGATTCCGCATATGTACGTGGCAAGGTAGCCGGATGCGGCGCTGGATCGTGTTCGCGGTTTGGCCGGTGACCGAGCTGCGGGTGCGCCGCTTCGCGGCGCTTCCGGAGTTTCGCACACGAAAACCCCGGAACGCCGCGAAGCGGGTAACCCCAGCGCCTCCGGCAGACCCCAGCTACCGCGAGCACTACTCAGCCGCAAGGCGGCGACGAGACCTCGGCGCGCCCGTACGATGCCGTGTATGAGTTCTGCGAAAGAACGGGCGACCACGTTCGGGGCGGCGGCGGGGGAGTACGACCGGTATCGGATCGGGGTGCCGGACGCGGTGGTGGACCGGCTGCTGCCGGGCGGCGTGGAGGCGGTGCTCGACCTGGGGGCCGGGACCGGGGCGATGACGCGGCGGCTGGTCGGGCGGGCGAAGCGGGTGTATGCGGTCGATATCGATCCGCGGATGCTCGCGGTGCTCGCCGAGACGTCTCCGGACGTCTCGGTGCACGAGGGGACGGCTGAGCGGATACCGCTTCCCGACGGGTCCGTGGACGCGGTGGTGGTGGCCTCGGCGTGGCACTGGATGGATCCTGATACCGCCGTCCCCGAGGTTGCCAGGGTGCTGCGACCGTCAGGGCGGCTGGTCATCGTCTGGAATCGGCGGGATCGGTCCGTGCCGTGGGTGGGCGAGCTCGAGGATGCCCGGATGCGTATCACCGGTGGGGACGACTTCGTCGAGCAGCGTATCCGGCATTACCTTGACGACGCCTGGCTGCCTGAGAGCGCTCTCTTCGAGCACGTCGTGATCGAGGACCTTCGCTGGAATGCCTCGGTGACCAGGGAGGACGTCGCGCGGATGATGACGACGTACGGCGCCTATATCTCAGCGCCCGAGGATCGGAAGCCGGAGATGCTCAGGGAGCTGATCGCGTATGTGAACGGAGACGAGCGCATCATCCCGGTGGATCCGGAAGACCCTGAGGTTCCGGACCACGATCGGGATGATGCGCTCGTGAATCTGCCGATGGTCTGTCACGTGTGGCGGGCCACCAGAAGCTGATTCGTTCAGCAATGCGCGGTTTTGGCGCTCCGGCTTAAGTCAGTTGCCTGTGGACGCGGCCTGCACGAAGGAGTCGGTGTACGTCAGCGAGACGTCGACCGTGTGGCCTTCGACCTGCGGGTCGAAGGAGGACAGCACCCGGTCCACGCTCTGCGGGCCGTCGGCGGGCATCAGGCCGGTCGGGCTGAACATGCCGATCTCGTTGGCGAGGGCCTCCTCGTACGCGGTCTTGCCCGCCGCGCCGTAGTTGGCGGCCGGGACGACGGCGGCGATCTGCGCGGCGGAGTGCGTCTGGATGTAGTTCAGCGACTCGAGCAGTGCGTTCACCATCTTCTGCACGGTCGCCTTGTTGCTCTGCACGTACGAGGTCTCGAAGGACAGCGCCGTGCCGGGGTACGGGCCGCCGAGCGCGGCCTCGGTGCCGCTGACCGAGCGCATGTCCACGATGATCTTCGCGGCCTTCTTCGCGAGCAGCGCGGAGACCGTCGGCTCGGTGCTGACGCCGACGTCGACCTCGTCGTGCTGCATGGCGGCGACGAAGGTGGCGCCGGCGCCGATGTTCACCGGGTGCAGCTGGTTGACCGGCACGCCGTTGTGCACGGCCAGGTAGTCGGCGACGAACTGCGTGGAGCTGCCGAGGCCGGTGATGCCGAGTTTCTTGCCCGACTCCTGCGCGGGCGACGTGATCGCCGAGGCCTCGTCCGTGCGCACCAGTTCGACCATGCCGGGGGCCTGGTTCAGCTGGATGACCGACTCGGTCGAGACGCCCTTGGCGCGCAGGTCGATGTTGTGGTCGTAGAAGCCGATCACGCCGTCGACCTGGTGGGCGAGCATGTCCTGCCAGTTCTGGTTGCCGTTCACGGTGTTGACGATCTTCACCGTGACGCCCTGCTTCTTGAAGAAGCCGAGCTGCTGCGCGAGGACCAGCGACAGGTACGTCTGGTTGGTCGCGTTCGAGACCGCGATCGTCACCGTCGCGGGGTCCGAGGTGGAGGCGGCGTTCGACGTCTTGGTGGAGCTGCTGGAGCAACCGGCGGCGGTGAGGGCGACGGCCGCGAGTAGGGAGATCGTCAGGTTTCTTTTACGGGGGTGTCGCATCGTGGGCTCCGGTCTGCGGGTCGGGGTCAGGTGGTGGGTGACGGAGACGTCCGGCGGCGCGGCTTCCACCGCAGCAGCCGGCGCTCCAAGAGCGTGATCAGGCCCTCCGCCGCCGCAGCGAGCACCGTGGTGACGACGAGCCCCGCGTACACGCCGTCCGGGTCGAAGTTGCCCTGCGACTGCTCGATCAGCAGGCCGAGGCCCTGCGTGGCGCCGATGATCTCGCCGACCACGGCGCCGGTGATGGCCAGGCCGAAGGCGACCCGCAGGCTGGCGATGATCCAGCTGAACGCCGAGGGCAGCACGACCTGCGCGAGCACGGCGGTGCGGCCCGCGCCGAGGATCCGCGCGTTCGCGATCAGGCCGGGGTCCACGTCGCGGGCGCCCTGGAAGGCGTTGAAGAACACGCTGAAGAACACCAGCACGACGGCGAGTGCGATCTTCGAGCCCATGCCGAGGCCGAACCAGATGATGAACACCGAGCCGAGCACGATCCGGGGGACGGCGTTGAGCGTTCCGATGTAGACAGTGAATATTCGGGCAAGGATGGAGATGCGGCCGAGGATCATGCCCAGGAGCACGCCGAGGACCACGCCGAAGCCGAAACCCAGCAGCGTCTCCTGGAGCGTCACCCACGCCTGCTGCCAGAGCGGGCCCTCCACCGTGCCGCGGCGGATCCATTCGTACAGCTCACGGTACGTTCCGGTGGGCGAGCCGAAGAAGAACTCGCTGATGCTCCTCGTGTCCACCGCGATCTGCCAGGCGCCGAGCAGCGCGGCGAGGATGCCGAGCTGGATCGCGGGGATCATCGAACGACGAAGCAGGGATCGCATGTCAGCTCACTGTCGTTGCTCGGGCGTAGGCGACCCGGACCTCGTCGCTGAGCGTGGACCAGATCTCCTCGTGCAGCTCGACGAAGCGCGGGTGGAAGCGGATCTCGCGCGGCGAGCGGGGCCGCGGCAGGTCCACGGTGAACTCCTGCTTCACGGTGGCCGGGCGCGCGGTCAGCACGACGACGCGGTCGGCGAGCCCGATGGCCTCCTCGAGGTCGTGCGTGACGAACAGCACCGAGGCGCCCAGCGTCTCCCAGAGCGCCAGCAGCTCGCCGGCCATGATCTGCCTGGTCTGCGCGTCGAGGCCGGAGAACGGCTCGTCCATCAGCAGGATCCGCGGATGGTTCACGAACGTCTGTGCCAGGGCGACGCGCTTGCGCATGCCGCCGGACAGCTGGTGCGGGTAGTGCCGCTCGAAGCCGGTCAGACCGACCCGGCGGATCCAGTCGAGGGCCTGGTCGTTCGCCTCGTGCCTGCCCGCGCCGCGGAACCGGGGCCCGGCGGCGATGTTGCCCAGCACGGTCTTCCACGGGAAGACGGCGTCGTTCTGGAAGACGAAGCCGGTGCGCGGATCGGTGCCGGTCAGCTCGGCTCCGTCGGCCAGGATCGTGCCGGAGCTCGGCCGCTCCAGACCCGCGATCATCGACAGCACGGTCGACTTGCCGCAGCCGGTCGGGCCGATCAGCGCGCAGAACTCGCCGGGCCGCACGTCGAGGTCGAAGTCCGCGACCACGGTGCGCTCGCCCTCGCGCGGGTCGGCGAAGCGCTTCAGCAGGGAACGGAGTTCGAGCAGGGGCGGGACCTGGCTGGACCCGCGCGCGTTCGAGGCCGAGGCCGAGTCCGAGGCCGAACTCGCGGTGGAACCGCGCATCGCGCAATCCGCCTCCTGTCGTGACCTTGAATTCCCGACCCCCCGCGTACGAGTGATGAGAATGCCATCCCCGCCTCGGGGGCAACAAGAGTGTTCGAAGGGGCGTTACTAACTTAGGGTTCTTTGATGATGACCATTCATTCCGGGTGCCCTACAGTACGGCCATGCGGTCGGGAGACCGGGTGACCCACCACCCGGATACGGGGCTCCCGCAGCGCGTCGCCCTCGGTGTCCTGCTGCGGTCGTTTCCGCCTGCCCACGTCGATCAGGTGCTCGACGCGGCGGAGCGCAGGGAGCAGCGCCAGCGCCTGCTGCCGGCGCGCCTCATGGTCTATTTCACCCTCGGGATGTGGATCTTCAAGACGCTCTCCTACGAGCAGATCCTCGCCGAGATGCTGTGCAACGCGCCGGTGCTGGCCGTGCCGAGCGCCCTGGACGAGCAGGCCAGCGCCGCCGCGATCGGCCGGGCCAGGCGGCGGCTCGGCGTCGAGCCGCTGCGGCTGCTGTTCGAACAGGCCCGCGGCGCGTCAGGGTTTTCCGTCACGGAAAGCTATCGCGCGCTCCGGCCGATCCGGCTGCGGCGACTGGAGGTGAGCGTGCCGGCGAGCCCGGCCAACCTCGGCGGCTTCGGCCCGAGCGCGCGCACGGACCTGAACCTGCTGGTCGAGCACGGCACCGGCCGTGTTCTGGCCGCGGACATCGCGGACGCGGACAGCGACCCGGAGCGGGTACTCGACGGCGCCGCGCTGCGGGACAGCCTGCTGATCATCGACGAGCGCCCGCTGCGCGCGCGGCTGTGGACCGCCGTGGAACGGCTCGGGGCCGAACAGCTCTGGCCGATCTCGGACGAGCAGCAGCCGGCCTCGGCCACGCGCTTGCCGGACGGCTCCGCGCTCGGCAAGCTGACAGCCGATGACGGTTCGGAATTCGTCGCGCGCGTCTTCTCCCGTCCCGGCGCCGGACCGCCGGTGCGGCTCGCCACCTCGATCCTGGACCACCGGCTCGCCCCGGCCGCCGAGCTCGCCGAGCTCTACGACGTGCGGCACTCCGAGAACGGCGTCGACGCCATCGGCGTATACCGCGACGGCGACACACTGGAACTGAGATCAAAGGACCCTGAAATGGTTCGGCAGGAGCTTTATGCAATGCTCTGCGTTCACCATGCGATCGGAGATCTCATCACACACCAACCGCCATCCGTTCAGACCTAAGTCAGTAGCCCGGCCTCTTGGCCGCTGAACTTCCCCTGTGCTCAAATACCGGTTACCCACACCGCCCGAAATATTGCGAGGATCCGTGCGCGACTCAAGCACCGCGGCCCGTAGGCGGCGATGGAGACTGCGCGATCTCCGGCTGCGCGCGAGGCTGATCCTGCTCGTCCTGGTCCCGCTGATCGCCGGCGTGGCGCTCGCCTCCGGGCGCGTGGTCAGCGAGAACGCCACGATCCGCTCCGAGAACGACCTCAACGGCCAGGCGCACGTCGCGCTCACCATGGCAGGGCTCATCTACGCGGTCGAAGATGAGCGGGACATGATCGAGGTCTACCTGACGAACGGCGAGCAAAGTTCTGACATGATCGGAGTCACCAGGGCCGAGAACGCGACGCAGGCCCAGATCACCGCGTTCGACACCATGGTCCAGAGCAACGACGCCTCCGCGCTGGCCACGCTCCCGGCCGCGACACAGACGTTGATGCAGCAGGCATCGGCCCGGCTCGGCGATCTGCCGACCCTGCGCGCGTCGTCGACCAGCCTCGGCGCCGGTCGGCCGATCTACGAGGCGTACTGCACGATCATCAGCGACCTGCTGAACTTCAGCGGCCAGCTCGCCACCGACACCACCGACCGCTCGCTCGCCTCGTACGTCAGTGCCCTGGCTCTGGTCGAGCAGGTCGACGAGCAGACGTCACAGGAGCGCGGCTACGTCGTCGGCATCCTCGGCGGCGGCGGAGAGCTGCTCGCGCAGCAGGAGGACCTGGTCCAGGCGCAGGCCCAGTACAACAGCACGCTGTCGACCATCGACGCCCAGGCGCCCGCGACGATCGTCGACCTCTACCAGGCGGACGTCGGCGGCGACGTCACCGGAGCCGCGGACAGCACGGTCCAACAGACCATCGACGCGGCGCTGCAGGACTTCCCGGTGAGCCAGGTCGGCGTCACCGACACCGCCGCGTACGCCGAGACCACGACCAAGATCGGCCAGATCCGCGCCATCGAGTCCGTCGTCGGGCAGGACATCATGGCCCGCACGTCCGCGCTGCTGAAGTCCGCGCGCGACGACCTCTACCTGAACCTCGGCATCATCGTGGCGGTGCTGCTGCTGGCCTTCCTCGCCACGATCGTCATCGCGCGCTCGATCAGCCGCCCGCTCCAGGTGCTGCGCACGACGGCGCTGGACATCGCCGGGGTCCGGCTGCCCGCCGTCATCGAGAAGCTGCGCGATCCGGCGCAGGCGCAGAAGCCGGTGGACGTGCGCCCCATCGCGATCGACAGCAGGGACGAGGTCGGCTCCGTCGCCCGCGCGTTCGACGAGGTGCACCACGCGGCCGTCCACCTGGCCACCGAGCAGGCGCTGCTGCGCGCCAGCGTCAACGCCGTCTTCACGAACCTCTCCCGGCGCAGTCAGACGCTCGTGGAGCGGCAGCTCTCGCTGATCGACGACCTGGAGAGCGGCGAGCGCGAGCCGGGACGCCTCGCGCAGCTGTTCCGGCTCGACCACCTGGCCACGCGGATGCGCCGCAACAACGAGAACCTGCTCGTTCTCGCGGGCGAGGAATCGGCCCGCCGGTGGACCGAGGCGGTGCGCCTGGTGGACGTGGCCCGCGCGGCCGCCGCCGAGGTCGAGCACTACGAGCGGATCATCCTCGGCGAGGTGCCGCGCGTCGGCATCGTCGGCCAGGCCGCGCCCGACATCGCGCACCTCGTCGCCGAGCTGCTCGAGAATGCCACGGCGTTCTCCGCCCCGCACACGAAGGTCTGGATCGCCGCCCGCGCGGGCGAGGACAACGGCGTGGTGCTGCGGATCGAGGACGCGGGCATCGGCATGAAGCCCGGCGAGCTCGAGGAGGCCAACGAGCGGATCGCCAACCCGCCGGTCGTCGACGTCTCCGTCGCCCGCCGGATGGGCCTGTACGTCGTCGGACGCCTGGCCGCCCGCTACGGGATCTCGGTGCGGCTGGCCGAGTCGCAGGCCGGGGGAGTCGCGGCCCTGATCCACCTGCCGTTCCACCTGCTCACCCAGACCCTCGGCGAGACGCTGAACGGGCGCAGCCAGGTGGACGACGAGTTCTACGCGCTGTCCCGGCAGTTCGCCCGCGCGGCGAATCAGGGCACGGGCATCGTCGGCGATCTGGCCGCGCTGCCGGTGCTGCCGGAGCCCGAGCCGTCCCCCGACGCGGCGGTCTGGTTTCAACCCTCGGAGGATCGCAAGGCGGAGCGGGCCCAGGACGACGCCGGGGCCCCGGTCCCGGTGGCGGAGCGGCCCGCGCAAGCCTGGCCGCGGGCCCCGCTCCCGCAGCGGCACGCGCGCCCCGCGCCACCGCCCCCGCCCGCCGAGACGGCGCCGCAGGAGCCGACCCCCATCTTCGAGGCCATCGAATCCGAATGGTTCCGCCGCCGCGAGCAGGCCCGTGCGGCGGCCGCGGCGACCCGCCGGTCCCCGTGGCCGCCGCAGACCGCGGAACGCGAGCAGGAGCCCACCCGGGCCCAGCCTCCGCCGCCCGCGCCGCTGCGCACGCCGCCCGCGCCGGTCCAGCAGCCGCCGGAGCCGTCCGTGCCCGCATCCGCCGCGGCCGCCGCGCCGGCCGACTGGACCTCCCCGGCCGACGAGGGCTGGCGG
>Ga0307509_10010509_pt1 | contig 11332 bp, 3 predicted proteins | sample 10_EM_MG_FD_202245 | JGI IMG/M metagenome (GOLD analysis project Ga0307509, IMG submission 202245) | Populus trichocarpa ectomycorrhiza microbial communities from riparian zone in the Pacific Northwest, United States - 10_EM | ecosystem: Host-associated > Plants > Roots > Unclassified | place... | reverse complement strand
TGAGAGTCTCTCTCAATTCAAAAGCAGGAGTGTCAAGGGAAGTGGCACCATGCCTCTTGAAAACATCTGCTATGATTGAAAATGCTCTTTCTCTTATCACCATTTGTTCATTTGCAAAATCACGAGTACCCTGATACATAAAATGATATGCACAAAATAAGACTGCTAAACAAAATAGGATTGCTAAACTTCATTCAAAGCAAATTAGAAGCATGATAACAGTTAGACAACAGAAAACAAAAGATATCAATTATCATAAATAAACAGAACATTCAGAAGTTAATTGAAGTGTAGAAGGGAAAAAATGTCACAGATAAAAATTTTCCTGACACAATAATATCCATCAAAATGGACAATAAAATGCCACTTCTAAATATATAATTACGAATACATCTATGCCCCTACTATTGGATGGTAAAAATGCAATATAATTTTTTCAGATTTAAAAAACGATTAAAGTCCAGAGAAGGAAAAGCAACAACCATAGAGAATATCATGAACTTGAGTATGTGATAATACTAAGCTGTTCACTTTGTTTGAAAAAGTTGTTCTCGCATCCTACTGCATAACTGACAATACCATAAAATCCCTAAAACGGCATATATTATTTTGGTAAATAAATCCTAACTTGTTTCCACATTCAAGCATTCACCGCATTTAAAAAGAATACTGTGCTTTAAGTTATCAATTAAAAAAACGAAAAATATGGCAAATATGCAACTCAGAGAGAATTGGATAAAACTTCAAACTGAATCGCCTTCGAAAAATATGTCTAGTCTATCTATCCCAAGTTTCCCATGCCAAACCGTGAAGTGAAATTAATTACCTTTGGAAGCTTAGGAAGTCTTCTACTTTCATTTCTTTCAACAATCTCCTTTACTTTCTGCACGAATTCATCAAACTCTGGTTGCTTTGGGCTAAAAAAAGACAAAAGATTCTCAACCCATTTCTCTAATATGTCCAAACTATCACCAGAACCCCCTCCAACAATCTGCAACCTATCTTTAATTAACTGCACAATCACACTAGTCCCTTTCCCTAAAACTGTCTTCTTTTTCTTCTTCTTCTCACTTTTCTTGTCGACTTTTGCCTCCCCTCCATTCACTTGACCACCAATTCCACTCATCAACTCAACACCCTCAAGAGCAAAAAACGCAGTTATCACCTCCCACGCAACAATCTTCCATACAATCCCCAACAAAGCATACACTCCATACCCAAACATTACATAATCCTCCTCGACAAGCAAATCAGTAACTGCCTTGTATCCGTTCATCAAATCATCCCTGCTAGGACATTTCTTCTCATACAAACTCACCAACCCGCTACTCAAAACCTCATTCCCCATCACATCCAAATTCATTTTAACCCTACACAAACTACTCTTCCCCAAAAACAGCAACGCCACTGCCAACCCTGACACCGTGGTCCCCACTGCCTTTCCGGACCCACCGCTCGATCCTTTCACCCCTGAATTCAACTCAACTCGAACCATTGTATGCAACGCCTTCACCACCTCCCTCAACCTCCCATTAACTTTCGGAATTTCCGAAACCGCCTCACTCTCTCCTCTCTTAGTCGAATCATACCCAACAAGCAAAACCTTCAAATCACTCGCAACCGTAGCTGCCTCCTTATCAACAAACCCATCACCACTATCCACACCGTCAAACGACCTGACATCTGCTTTCACCGCCTCACACGACAACGCAGCAACGGCATCATCAACAACACCTAACCCCGTCCCTTCATGATCCAAAATCGCACAAACCCCATACAATTCCGCATTGGATACCTCAATGACAAGTCTCTCCTCCTCAGTCACCTCAACATCCAACCCTTGGGCTTCACTTCCAAATTTATTCGAATTCAGGGTTTCTGCGATCAAATTAGGGAGAAACGTACGTACATTAGAGGAATTCGTGTAGTGAAGGAGCTTATTGAGGAGGACAGTAAGGTAAGCGCGAGTTTCAATTAGGTTCGAGGCTTTGTTGGGGATTAGAGAGATCGACTGGAGTGGTTTCTGAGGGTTTCTGTTTTGATTAGTGAGTCTATCGAGTGCTGATGAGTCAACGCGAAACAGAGCGTGGCCTGTAGCGATGGTGTAGACGGAAGTGGAGGTTAAAGCAGAGCCTTTGCCTCCAATGGTGATTATTTTTAGCTCATCTCTATATGCTGCCATTGCTGGAGCTTTTGAGCGTATGAGAGAGAGGGTGTTGTCTTCTGGCGGTGTAATGGGAAGAGAAGGGTGGCGTTAGGGTTTTATTAGATTTTAACTGCTGCTTTATAATCTGTACGATGTTGAATAGTGGAGTGACTGATTCGTTACCCGCGTGATGCCGGGCCGAACCAAGCTTTTTTCAAGTAAGAAAGATGCCCAAGTAATTGGAGCGTTTTTAAAAAAAACAAAAAGGCAAGAGGAATAGAAGAGTTGGATAATTAATTTTATTGGTTTTAATAAGCCTCATAAAAAACAAAAGACAATAATATTAGATAAATCAAACAAAATAAAAAGTCTACTGAGCTATGAAACTTACATATATAAAATTAAGATAATTCTATAAAAAAATAGAATTGAAAAAAAAATTAATTATAAATAAAGATCTAAAAAAAACTTAAGTTAATTAAAGCTAACTTTTCAAACTCATTATCTAAGTTTTGAGATTAAAATTACCCTATAAAAAGTAAATCTAAAAAAATCATGAAGTTAAATTCCTGATGAACAAAATAACAAGAAATGAAATTGAAAAGGAAATTTTCAATAAAAAAATATCTAAAATAAAACAAATAGCAATTAGAAAAAAATGATCAAATTTAACATAAAAATAAAATGAAATAAAATGTTGAGGATGCAATTAAAAAATAAATTCAATTAAGAAAATAATTAAAAACAAAAAAAATAGCAATCAAAATAATGGGGTCCAATTCTGAAAAATAAAAAAAATCAAACAATGATGAAATTGAAAGAAAATTCTAATACTATGAATTTTTTAAAATAAAACAAATACTAATAAAAAAACATAGATCAAATTTAAAAGAAAAATAAATTGAAAATTGAGGAGGATAGAGAAAAAAAGAGGAAATAGAATAGGTCGTTGGTACTAAATCGGAGGTCCGTCGATCACATGCGCAGTCTAGAGATGGAAGGACTGTTGTGATGATTCAAACAACGTTGTGAAAGAAAGTATTTTGTTGTTAGACAACATCGTACGTGCCACCCAAAAAAATATGAGTGTAATCATGCATGTATACATGAACAATACAAGTCATAAACTTTTTATTATTAAATAATATTTTATATATACTAAAATATCAAATTACCTTTAATCCATCTCATTAATAACAAAAAAACCAAAATGTCCATTGATGCAAGTTAATGAAAAATCTAGTTTAAGAGATATGTAATTATTTTACTTCACTAAAAGTCAAAACAGCCCTTTCACGCCATTTCAATATTTGTTTTTTGCTATAAAAAATATGTTAATTATTTTACTATGAAAATAATTATAAAAATACCTTATTATCTTCGATGGTCAAGGTTTTTTTTTTTGCTGAGTCTATAGCTATAGTAAACATCGCTATAATATTTTCTCTATCCATTTTATTTATTTTTTAATATTATTTTTTTTACTCCCGAGTCATATAATTCAAGAATAAAATTTAATCTTGATTAATAAATAAATAAATAATAGGGCTAATTTAAAATATGTTTATTATTGAATTAAAATAAATTTTACCTATTAACTTTTTTTATATAAATGCACACACACTCCAAATGGGGACCTTTTTATATGTCCATCCATGTCACTAGTCATTTAAAATTAATTAATAAATACTAAAACCAATTGAAAATTAATAAAATAATTAAACCAACGGGAGTTAGTTTTATTGTTTATATGAATAAATATTAAAACTGAATATTTAACTTGTAGTTTTTTTTTCTTTTTTCTTTTTTTCAATTTCAACTTTCAATATTTTTTTATTTTGAATTTATCTTCATGATTTATTTTGGTTTGTTTTCTATGAGATTATCGTAATCTCAAATAAACATCCTGATATTTGATTTATGTTCAATTTTAAAAGTATCTATTTTTGTTATTTTTTATTATCGTATAATTAAGTAAATAAAGTTTAAGAAAAATAAAGTTATTAAAACCAATGGAATCCATAATTCGAGTTAAGGTTTGGCTGCTTAAGTCATGAAGTCTGGGTCTATCCAATATAACATCGTCTTAAATTTAAAAGAAACGTCATTTTGATTATTTTTTTTAAAAAAAAGTTAAACCATGCTTTTTCCTATCGCTTAAATTGTCTTTGGATCTACCAAGTTGATTATGTCATGTTAAGTGAAATCCCGCATAATTTAATTTTAAACCCGATTTAGATAAAAAATAGATTCTAAAAGTTTTAAAATTGATCCACTTAGATAAATTTAATAATAATGCCAAGTAGCTTTTTACTGTGGAGACATTTGTTTTTCCATTCATTTTTTAATCTGATCTGTAGCATAGGGAGAGACTATAAACTAATAATTATACTAAAACAAGAACCATAACAGAATGTTATGTCCTTTTTTAGATTTTTTTTTTATCTTTACTGTAAAGTCATCATTTAATTCAAGTTTTATAGTTGTTCTTTCCTTTTCATTAATGGCCTTAAATGGCTCTTTATTGATGATTTTGTTAAAAGGAGAACACGCCGAAGATTGTATTCCTTGATGAAGAAGATACTAAAACTGACATTTAAACATGTCATTTTTAGGGAGTGTTTAGAATTATGATGGTATTTTTTAAAATAATATTTTGTTTGAAAATATATTAAAATGAATATTTTTTAGTTTTTTTTTTTTAATATCAGCACATCAAAACTATTAAAAAAACTCTAATAAAAATATCAATTTAATGTCTTTACAAGCCAAAAACACTTTTAAAAAGCACTTAAAAATATAAACAAAAGTTGTATTAAACACCCTCTTACTGGACGAGATCTCACTACCAAACCAATCAACACCCTTGTTTAAAGACGTTATTAAGATGGTTTACTTATCATTAAAGGGATTTTAAATGCAAGATTATTGTCATAATCTAATTTTTTATCCCTTTCAAATATCCAAAAAAAATATTTCAACCATAAAAAAGGAATTTTAGTCAAAAAGAAAAAAAGATATTTCAATACATATACACATATATTTCAAAAAACTAAAAAAAGAAAAGAAAAGAAAATGAATTGAAAAAATTACAATCAGAGGTGAAAATGGGGAAGAAATATTAAGAAAAAACTTGAAATTGGATAAATAATTGAAAATTGGTAAGTAAAAAACCAAATTGGAAAAAAGGCGCCAACATTGAGGATCCAATTTAATAGTGAAATTGAGAAGAAATCGAGAGAAAATAATTGAAATTAGCTAAATAACTGAAAATTGGAAAGTCAATGATGAAATTGGAAAATGCACTAATATTGAGGGACCTTTTTTTTAACCTTTGAGTCGCATATTAATATTTTATATATTATATATTTTGTACGATCTACTCTTTGAGAGAGTAAATCTTGTTGTAAACAAATCATAATTGTAAATACTTGAGAGTTTAGATAAACTCTTAACATTGGTGAGGTATTGTCACAAAGAAAAAAATATTAAAGAAAGAACATCTTCAAGTGGTGTAATTGTCTGGTGTGGATTCATCAAGGGCAATATATCTTTCACTTGGATTAGTAAAATAGTACAATACTCAAATACAGTTGATACTTGAGGTATGGATGTAGGCTTGTCAAACCACGTTAAAAACCAAGTTTGTAATCTCTCTTCCCTTTTCTCTTTACTTTAAGCATTTTAATTATATTATTGGTTATTGTGTTATACGTGCTTAGTATTTTATTTGCATTATTTGACATAATTAGTGGAACACCTAATGCACCCTTTTTAGGTGTTATTGTTGTCTTAATCCTAAAACAACAATTGGTATCAGAGTTTAGTTCTCACATATATAATGTTCAATATGAAGGAGCATCTACCTCTAGGCTACCTTTCTTTAATGACAATGATTATATCCATTGAAAAGCTATGATTATATATATCTTCAATCTATTGATTATGATTTATGGTTATTTATTAAAAATAAACTTCATAAGCCTACTAAAATTAAAAATGATATAATGATTTCTAAACCTAGAAGTGAATATACCAACAATGATAAGAAGTCGTTTTTTTATGGATGTTAAAAATATAAACACTTTATATTATGTCTTTAGTATAAGTGAGTTTAATAGAATATCATCTTGTAAAAATGCTAAGAATATATGACATGCTTTAGAAGTAACTCATGAAGGTGCTAATCAAGTTTAAGAATCTAAAATTGATATGTTTGCACATCAATATAAATTATTCAAAATGCTTCCAAATAAATCTATAACTATTACTAATAATTTTATACTAATGTTGATATTGTGAACAAAATTCTTAGGTCCTTACCAAAGTATTATAAAGTAAAGGTGACGACAATCCAAGAAGCTAAGGATCCCACCAAACTTTCATTAGAAAAAGCTTATTGGTTCATTAATGACTTATGAAATCACCATAGAAAAACAAGAACTAGAAGAGAAGACAAAAAAAGAACTTGGCATTTAAACCCTTTTAGGAGATAGTGATTGCTATGCATTTGAATACTAGCTCTTTTATTTTATATTTTTCAAGTGTTATGTACTGTACAGAAAATAATAGGTATAACATTTTATTTATAGGAAAATCTGATAACTCTATAAATGGTAAAATATCAATTTGCCCCCAAAGTAATATCACATATTATTTCTAGATAATTTTAGAAATTTATTCAATCAAGTCCCTACTTGATTCTAATTCTAGAATTGTAATTCTCTAAATTAATTACATTCTAGTCCTAATTTCTAAAACTAATTTACAATCAAGTCACACTTGATTAATCATCTCAATTTAATTTCTGACAAATTGTTCTTATGTGTGTGACCTTTTGAGTTCTCTAATAAGTTAGCTCAAATATAATTCACAATCCTAAATAAAATAGGAATACAAAATTAAAAAAAAATATTATCAATTCAATAATTGATTAATTTATATTTTAAAATCAAATACAATGTCTAGCAACGTGTCATCAACAATATTCTAATTTAGATATTATAACATAAAATGTATTTACTCTGCCAAATCATATTTATTCTCAATACCATAGTCATTGATCTTTTGAATGAGATTTGAAACTCTTTTCAAATCTCATTCCACTTTTCACAAGGATTTATAACTAATACTATTTAAGAATATATGAAATATTTTCTCTAATTAATATAGGGTGATGAATCATCTCTTGATTATTCAAATACCTTCATATAATTCATGTTATACCTAATAATTGCTCTTTTGTTACCCTTGATCAGGACAATATGTAGCAGGATCACAACATAACATTCTCTAAATAAGATAACTTAATGATCTTAAATATAATGACCACTTATACAACTATCACATGAGCATTTTCACAGACACAAATGATCTCTCTATATTGAATTATAATGTGGGTTAGTTCATTATACATGTCATCTGACAAGCATTTACATATTAGTTCTAGGTTATGAGAACAACCGGTTCATTTCATAAAAAAAAAAGAACATAATATGTACCAATCTTAGTGTAGTCTTAATAGAACATTGCCCAGAAACATTTTGGAACAATGCTTTGATGCTATAAGAATTCCATAATTATAACAACTTTATAATTTTATTTGCAAAGCATTTTTATTTCAATGACCTTGTCTTTACTCTAGATTTATTAATAAAATATTTGATTAATATTAAAGATAAATAAAGTTTTTATTAAAAAATAAATATGTTTATATTAATAAAATCAATGTCACGTGTATCCAACTGATTGGCTATAAAACATATACACTAACACCATAACCTTCATCATTGCCTAAAGATATAGTGGCAAAGCAAGAAACAAAAGACCTTGAGCTAGAGAGAAATATCGAGTAAAAAAGAGAAAGAAGAAGAAGAAAAGAGTTTTTGAGATAGGAATGGAGGTGGTATGAGCTAGAAAGTATTAGAGGCAATAAAAAAAACGAAACTAAAAAGAGAGAGAAAACTTACCATAACCAAACCAATCCGTGGCCCAACCACTATTTTTGTCACCAATAGCCACCTCAGTAGCTCTCCCTTATCTATAACCATCCCTAAGGTAAGGCCCTGACTCTTTTCTATTTTTATTTTTTTATATTATGTTTTCGCATGACTATTATTATTCATCTATTTTTTTATTTTGATTTTTTTTCTCATAGCTTCATAATAATGTTAGATTCATTTATAAATTATATTGTCCCCATTATAAGTATGCATGTATGTAAAAATATTAATTATAAAAAATCAGCAACTTTTTGCTAATGCAATTTTTTTTACTGAATTAATAATGGAATCAACTTTATTTCATAAAACTTTTTTTTTGTCACCATTATACATATTTATGTATGTAAAAAAACTCATTTTTGGAAATCAACAACTTTTCATTCATGCATTTGTTTTTTGTTGGCTTCAAAATGATGTTATTAGCATTTCATAAAACTATGTTGTCACCTTTTTTAGGTATGCACATGTGTATAAATATTTATTTTTAAAACAAGAAGAAAAATTTTGTCGATGAGTTTTGTCAAGTTTGAATCATGTTTTTTTTTATCAAAGCTTAATTTTAAAATAGTTAGACTAACGTGTCTCCTAGGTTGTAGGGCTCAAAATAATCTTAGCTCGATGTTTTAAGCTTGAAACAAAAAAAATATTTTGATGAGTTTTTCATCAAGTTAAAATCATCCATTAATTAAAGTTTTATTTTATTTAGATTGATGAGTCTTCTATTTTTAGATATCGACATAGGCCTCGCGTGATGTTTTCAACTAAAAATTAAAAAAATTAAAAACATCATCGATATATGAGAGTCATGATGTTTTTAACAATAAATAACTTGTGAATGTGCTTGTAAATAATTTAGATAATTAATGATGTGAATAAAAAATTAAATTTAAGAGAAAATACATAGCTAAGGTAACTTTTCATTGAAAAAGATGCGGTAAAACTGTAAAAGTGATGTCTATTTTAAAAAAAAAATATTCAACCCCTTACTTAGATTTCTGAAACTAGTGTATATTTTAGAATTATTAGTTTCCTTAAAAACTAGATGAAGACCCCATTTTTTCATAATTCTCTTTAATTTTGAGGGTTCTAATTTTTGTTGGCTAACGACAACATGGCGACTATACTAGGAACTAGGGTTAAGTATATATGCATATGTTTTATCTTTTATTGCCTTTATTGTCATTTATTGATGAATATTTATTTATTTCATTTTCATTAATTTTATTTATTATTTTATTGCATTTATTTTAAATCTATAAGATTGAATGTGCATGCATATTATTCTTGAGTTTTCACGCATTTCACAAAAAACCACCAAAAGCTCTAGACTCGAGCTTGTCCTTTTAAAAATTAGATAGGAAGATTTAGATGGTGAGTGTGACTTGCATTCACTGATGTTAATTTGAACTTTAACTCAGATTGGAACTCACCTTCTGCTTTAGTTATTGTAGAGTTACTCTCTTACTCATGTTGTATAAGGTTTGTTTCACCTTGACGAATACAAGAATCTATATATTAAGAGAAAAATAAAAATAATGGACTCACCACCTGATAATTAAAGAAAATTAGTAATTCTAAAATATATATTGGTTTCAAAGATTCAGGTATTGAGTTAATTATGTTTAAGGGAAGATCAATGTCACCCTTACTGTATCCTTTCAAATGAAAAATTACATTTGCTATTTGTTTTATCCTAAACTTATTTTACACCCGCTATTGATTGTCTAAATTTATTTCTAAGCTTAATCACAATTTATTTTAATAAAAAATAATATCGGTCCTAAGAATAAAAGACTTGTCAATAAATAAATTTTTTTTTCTGTTAACTCCTCAAAATAGACAATTTTATTAATTTTGGAAATTTAAGTATTAATCTCTAAAAATAGATGATTTTGTAGATTTATGAGAAATCTTGATGTTAATCCTTAAAACAAGAATTTGTGATGAAAGTAAAATTTTAACAGTAATCCCTAACAATAAGATTTCATGGATGAAAGAAATTTTATTTATGTTAATAACTAAAAGATTTTATTTTTCTATATTATCGGAGGTTCAAATTGAAGTTAATTATGGTGATGGATGTTATCAGTTTTTCTTCCGCCATGAGCATAATCAAAGCTGATCAGGTTATTGAATCATCATCCAGTTCAGAATTGCCGATAAGAACTCCAAAACATCATATGATATATTCCACTCCTAGAGAATCCTTTAATCTTCTACATGGGCTTTCCAACATATCTTTTACAGTGAAGGAGGGAAGCGTTCGTGACGGTACAAATAAGAATCCAACTCTGAGATTGCAGGCATGTTCCCGGAGATCGAATAACAGTATCGGAGCATCAATCAAATCCCGGCAATCAAGTCAGTATCAACTCCCGTTCTTTGTTGTCCAATTCAGGCTTGGAGTTATGATCGAGATGAAGATCTTATAACATTTTGATTGCTTGTAGAAGCATGCATCATCTCAAAATATAAGCATTCATGAAGAAATTATGAGCAAAGCTTCTGAGCTGGTAGAATAGGGTTTTATAAAAGGTGTGATGAAGAGTGTGGGTTCTTGCTTTCTGTGGATTCGATGGATTATAAATTAAAACCTTTATTAAATTGTTAAACATCTCTGTTATAAAAAAATAATAATAATAATTAACAAAAGAATCATGAAGGGCATGGCCAAGAAAAGAATTTGCTTGACATCTCTGTTATAAAAAAAAATAAAAAAAAGACCAGCCACTGTTGAAGTTGAATGATGATCGACATATCTACCATGGGAACCTATTTCACCTCTCCTTCTAACTCATCTCAAGAACATCCGAGCTGAGAATCATGTCATTTGCATTCAATTCCTCAACGAGTCACCAGCATTAATTAACAAGCATTTGTAGCAAAACTTCGAAGGTTTATCACCATAACAGTAATATCATCAATATTGCCTCTGCTTAAAGACATATCTACAAGCTTTTTGCATGATTCTATTGAATTCTTGCCTCTTAAAATTATGTCAACTGCTTCTTGCTCGTTTACCTGCAAAATTCCCACAAAATAATTAGTCATTCCCTGAAAAAAAAAATTTCCTTTGTGAATGGTATAAGATTTTTTGTAATTCTATTATATATTTGTGTGGTTTCTTGGGTCATAAAAACTACATATAAATAGATAAACGTACCTTATCCCATAGACCATCAGA
>Ga0307509_10010508_pt1 | contig 11333 bp, 11 predicted proteins | sample 10_EM_MG_FD_202245 | JGI IMG/M metagenome (GOLD analysis project Ga0307509, IMG submission 202245) | Populus trichocarpa ectomycorrhiza microbial communities from riparian zone in the Pacific Northwest, United States - 10_EM | ecosystem: Host-associated > Plants > Roots > Unclassified | place... | reverse complement strand
GGCAGAGCCGCTGGTCGTAGGCGCGCAGCACGGCGTCCCGCCATTTCTCCGACTGCTGGGTGGGCCCGCCGCGGCGCTGCTGGTCGAGGCGGCGCAGGTCGTAGGCGATCTGCTCGATCGAGGGCATCTCCAGGATGGCCGGGGCCGGCGCCTGCGCGTCCGAGCACAGGGCCCGGTCGAGCCGCCGGAGCGCTCGCAGGTCACGCCGGCGGCTCGGCCGGAAGCGGCGCAGGATGAGCCCCTCGCCGCAGACCGCGGCCGCCACGACGCACGGAAGACACAGCAGCGTCAGCAACACCGCCGAAAGCACCACCATGTGCGTGAGGCCCACGGACAAAACGCTAGGTCGCCGAAAGCCGGGCCGGAATATCCGTTCGGCCGAGCGGGCCTGCCAATCCACGACATTGGCGGATGCCGGACACGAGACAGCGGCGACTATTGTCAGTTCGCCATGCAGCCGCCGACCGTCCTCGCCGTCCTCGCCGAGCTGGCGCCGGCCGGCGGCGACCGGGTGCTCGACGTGACTCGCGGCGGCCAGCAGCTCGCCTGGCTCGACGACGCCGAGCGGGCCCGCCGGCGTAAGGAGATCGACCGCCTGGCCGCGCTGGACGCCCTGCATCGCGAGGAGCGGCTGCTCCGCCGCGGCTGGGGCGTCCTGGCCGGGCGGGCCGAGGTGGACGGCAAGGCCCGCAAGATCCGGGTGCCGCTGCTCAGCCAGCCGGTACGCCTGGAACGCGGCCTCACCGGCTATCGCGTCGTCCCGGCCGGCGACCTCGAGGTCACTCCCCTGGTGACCGACCGCGAGCTGGCCGCGGCGCTGGAGTCGGCGCCCGGGCTCGCCGCGCCCGGCTGGCTCGACGCGATCGGCAGCAAGGCGTGGCTGCTCTCGGCGGCCGAGGCGACCGGGTTCACGGTGGACGCGGTGGTCGAGGAGACCAAGCACCTCCCGGCCGACCGGGTGGTGCTGGTCGCGCGGGCGGCGCTGTTCGTGGTGCGGGACGTCTTCGGCGGCGGCCTCCAGGACAGCCTGCGCAGCTGGGCCGGGCGCGACCTGGGTGGGACGGCGCTCGCCGGAATCTACGGCGCCACCGACCGGGAGGCGCCGCCGGACGACTCCCCCGTGCTCTCCCCGCTGCCGTTGACCGGGGCGCAGGCCGAGGTGGTGGCCCGCGCTCGGACCGCGCCGATCACGGTGGTCTCGGGGCCGCCGGGCAACGGCAAGAGCCACACGGTGGTGGCGGCGGCGCTCGAGGTGGTGCATCGGGGCGGATCGGTGCTGGTGGCGACGCAGTCCCCGCACGCGGCCGAGGTGCTGGCCGCGCTGCTGGCCCGCTACCCGGGACCGACGCCGGTGCTCTTCGGCGACGCGGCGCGCCGGGAGAGCCTGGCGGCCGAGCTGACCGCGGGCGCCGCGAAAGGACCGGGCGAGCGAGAGCTGCGTGCCGATCTCACGGCCGTTCAGCAAAACCATGCTTGCGTACGCCGAGAGCGCGCCAAGATCGCCGAGGCGCTCGGCCGGGAGCTGTCGGCCGCCGAACTGCCCTCGTGGGAGCCGCGGTTGCCGGCGCTGGCCGTTGACGTGCCGGGCGCGTTCGCCGACGACTTCGACCCGGCCCGGCTGCGGGGCACGGGCCTGGTCGGGTGGTGGGCACGGCGGCGGCTGGGGACGCGCCGGGGCGTACCGGCGGAACGGGTGGCCGAGGCGATCGCCGCCGCCACCGCGCGACGCGACGCCGCCCACCTGGCCGCGACCGGCGGCACCGACCTCTCGGCGCGGTGGCTCGCCCTGCACGCGGCCGAGGATGAGCTGGCCACCGCGGTCGGCACGGCGATGCGCGACGGCGCCCGCAGCGAGAAGCGCTGGGACCGGGAGGCCCGTCGCGGCGCCGCCTCGCTGGCCGCGGCCCTGCGCGCGGGCCGGAACCGCCGCCGCGAACTGCTCGCCCAACTGGACGCGCCGCCGGTGGTGCGGGCGCTGCCGCTGTGGATCGGCACGGTGGCCGACGTCGAGGACCTGCTGCCCTCCTCGCCCGGGATGTTCGACCTGGTGGTGATCGACGAGGCGTCGCACGTCGATCAGGTGCGGGCCGCGCCGGTGCTGGCCCGGGCCCGCCGCGCGCTGATCGTCGGGGATCCGCGGCAGCTGCGGTTCGTGTCGTTCGTGAGCGATGTGGACGTGGCCGAGGTGCTCGACCGGCACGGCGCGGACGAGCGGCTCGACGTGCGCCGGGTCAGCACGTACGACCTGGCCGCGGGCGCGGCGCCGGCGATCTGGCTCACCGAGCATCACCGCAGCGCGCCGCACCTGATCGGGTTCTCGGCCCGGCGCTTCTACGCCGACCGGATCGCGGTGCTGACCCGCACCCCGGCGGCCGAGGCCACCGACGCGATCGACGTGGTGCGGGTGCCCTCGGCAACACCCGCCGGCGAGGTCGACACGGTGCTGAAGGTGGTCGGCGACCTGGTCGCCGAGGGCGCCCGCGGGATCGGCGTGATCTCGCCGTTCCGGGCCCAGGCCGAGGCCCTGGAGGCGGCGCTGGTGGCGGCGTATCCGGTCGAGCGGATCGAGGAGTTGGGCCTGCGGGTCGGCACGGTGCACGCCTTCCAGGGCAGCGAGGCCGAGGTGGTGGTGGTGTCGCTGGGCCTGCTGCCGGGCGACCCGGCGGGCCGGCGGCGCTTCGTCACGGATCCCCACCTGTTCAACGTGATGATCACCCGAGCCCGCCGGCGGCTCATCGTGGTCACCGCCCTGGAGGCGGCCGACGGCCTGCTCGGCGACTACCTCGCCTACGCATCCGCGGCGCTCGGCCACCAACCGGATATTTCTGATTTATCGGGACGGTGGGTGGGAGAGCTGGCGGCCGGGCTCGAGCGGCTCGACGTGGTCGTCCGGGTCGGCTACCGGGTCGGGCCTTGGGTCGTCGACCTCTGCGTGGGCTCGGACGACCAGCCGGTCGGCGTCTTCTGCGGGCCGCACCCGGACGGCGCCGAGGCCCACCTCGAACGCCAGCGCGCCCTGCATCAAGCCGGCTGGCGGCTGATCGACGCCTTCGCCAGCCGCTGGGCCGGCGATCCGCGCCGCGCCGCCCTGGAGGTGGCGGCGGCGCAGCGCCCGATCAGCGCCGCGAGCTGAGCGCCGGCTCGCCGGAGTCCTCATCGATCGCGTCGTCCGCTTCCGACACAACCGGGGGCACGTCCAGGATCGCGACCGCCTGCACCTCCTCGGCCGGCACCTCCTCGGCCGGCGCCTCCTCGCGGGCTCGTCGGTTGATGTGCACGCTCGGCCGCGGCCGTACCCGCAGCACGATCCGGTCGCCGCTGACCCGCAACTGCCAGCCCAGCGCCACCACCGCGGCCACGAAGCAGACCAGCCCGGCGCCCCAGATGCTGGACGGCACCCCGAAGTGGTCGCCCCACCAGCCGACCACCGACGCCCCGATCGGCGTCGTTCCCAGGAAGACCAGCACGTACAGCGCCATCACCCGGCCGCGGTACTCGCCGTCGACGCCCATCTGCACCCGATGGTTGGCCGCTTGGGCGAGAAAGACCGAGAAGAACCCGGTCGGCAGCAGGATCGCCATCGCCACCAGGAAGGTGGGCGCGAACCCGACCGCGAACTCCAGCAGCCCGAACGCGAGCGCCGCGCCGAGCACCAGGTAGATCCCCGGGCGGGCCCGGCGCACGCTGCCGGCCAGCGCGCCGCACAGCGAGCCGGCCGCGAGTGTGGTGGTGAGCAGACCGAAGGTGGACGGCCCGGCATGGAAGTCAATCTTCGCGAGGGCGGCGAGGGTGACCGGGAAGTTGAAGCCGACCATGCCGACCACCGCCATCAGGCTGATCGGCAGCAGCAGGTCGGGCCGCTTGCGCACGTAGTGCAGGCCGTCCAGCACCCGGGCGTCCTTGCTGGCCACCGCGTCCTTGCGGTACAGCTCGGCGGGCCGCATCGTCAGGTAGGTGAAGACCGGCGCGATCGCCAGCACGGTCGCGATCAGGAAGACCGGCCCGGTGTGGAAGACCGCGAGCGCGACGCCGGCCAGCGCCGGCCCGCTGATCCGGGCGGTGTTGAAGGTCGCCGCCGAGAGCGCGAGCGCGTTCGGCAGCAGCGGGATCTCGACCAGTTCGGAGACGAACGCCTGGCGGACCGGGGTCTCGACGGCGTTGGCGATGCCGAGCAGGCCGGCGAAGAGGAACACGTGCCAGAGCCGGACCGCGCCGGAGGCGACCAGCACCGCGAAGACGATCGCGGTGATCGCGAAGGCGGCGTTGGCGGCGACCAGCAGGTGGCGTTTGTCGTAGCGGTCGGCGAGCCGGCCGCTGTAGAGAGTGAGCAGCAGCACCGGCACGAACTGCAGCGCGGCCACCGAGCCGAGCGCCCCGGGCGAGTTCCCGGACAGGTCGAGCACCAGCCAGTCCTGGGCAGTGAACATCATCCACACCCCGACCAGCTTCACGAGCTGCCCGATGGCGAAGATGCGATAGTTGCGAACCTGCAGGGACCGGAACGTGGTACTCAGCACTGCCCGCACTAGGCTGCGCCTCCCTTTCGCCGTACGCGTCATCGACATGTGACGAAGCGCGGCGACCCGGGGCGGTCAGGCGCGGGCGACCTGCTGCAAGATCTCGGAAGCCCGGACGAGCACGGCTCGATCCTCGGGCTCCAGCGCGGCCAGCTGGTCGGCCAGCCACTCGTTGCGCAGCTTCTCGAACTGGGCATACATCGCCCGCCCCCGCTCGGTGGGCGCCAGGATGACCTGCCGGCCGTCGGTGGGGTGCGGGGTACGGGCGACCAGCCCGCGCTGCTCCAGCTTTCCGACGATCTTGGTCATCGTCGGGGGCTGGACCCGTTCGACGTCGGCGAGCTCGCGCGGGGTCAGCGCGCCGGCCAGCTGAAGGCTGGTCAGGGCGGAGAGCTGGCCGTAGGTGAGATCGCCGACCGGGCGGGTCTGCCGGACCCGCCGGTTGAGCCGCTGGATGGCGTCACGCAACGACCTGGCCAGCTCGTCCGCTGCCCCTCGCTCCGTAGCCACCGGCAACTCCATCACGATTCTTAGCCTAGCTAATGAGCTTGGCTAACGACCATCGAAAACGCGTATGACCGCCGTCACCGGGCCCGCGTCGGCAGGCCCGGTCACGGGCAGTCTAAAGACCCGCTCACTGGATCCAGGCCTCCAGGGGACCGCGGCAGAAAGTACAGAACGATAGAGCGCGGCCACGCCGTACCTGTATTGCGCGCATGCTTTCAGATGCGTTGAGCTGCGCAAAGCCCGAGACGCCACCCGGGCCCACCGATGATCGCCGCGGACGTACCCTGTCGGATGTGACTCAGCCGAAGCCCCGGGTCGAACCGCTCGACCCGCCGATGGTCCCGTTCGCTGTCGCCGGCCTGGCCGCGTTCGCGATCGTCGGCCTGATCGTCTGGCTGGCGAACGGGCCGGACAGCTGGCTGCAGACCTGCGTCGCCGGCTTCCTGGTCGGCATACCCGGCCTGATCACGATGATCGTGCACGACCGGAACCGTCGCCGCCGCCGAGCCATCACCCACGCTCAGTTCCGAGAGAACTGAGGGCAGCGCCTCAGCTGTGGCCGTAGTCCTCGGCCGGCTCTTCGTCCTCGACCGAGCCGTGACCGCGGCTCACCGCGACCGACTCGACCTCGCTGTCGTCATACACCGTCGGCAGTTCCTCGACCGGCTGCTCGGCGGTGCCCAGCAGGGCCTCGGAGTGAGCGCCGCAGCCGTGGTCGGCGCTGACCGCCTTGCCGTCGTCGGGCGCGTACAGGTTGCCGCAGACGCCGAACATCGCGCGCAGCGTGCCGGCCAGCGGGAGGTAGAAGCCGCAGGTGCCGCAGCGGGCGTTGCGCGGCGCGGCGGCCGAGATCGCCGCCTCGGGGCCGGAGTCGCCGTCATACCACCGCTGGGCGGTGTCGATGCGGCCCTCGCGGGACATCACCCGGGACCGGCCGAGGCCGAGCTCCCAGCTGACCTCCTCGACGGCGGCGTCGTCGCTCAGCACGTACCCCTGGATCAGCCGGTCGTCGTCGGGCGCGGTCGGCATGAGATCGCCCACGCCGAGGTCGCCGGGCTGGAGCCGCTCGTTCCACGGCACCCAGCTCGGGGCGAGCAGCGCGTCGGAGCCGGGCAGCAGCACCGTCTCGCAGACCGTGACGTGCCGGCTGCGCGGGACGCGGGTCACCGTGACCGCCCACCGCCAGCCCTGATAGCCCGCGAGGTGGCTCTCGAAGAAGTGGGTCACGACCCGGTCGCCCTCGGCCACCGCCTCGAGGTGCTCCCCGATGTCGGCCGGGTCGACCTCGGTGATCGCGCCACGCGCCACCCCGACGGCATCGGCACAAACCTGGTCGAGGCGGGGGGCGCGCGCGGCGGTCCTGGTCGTCACGTATCCATTGTCCCCTACCCGGACAGCTGAGCCGCAGCGACTCCCCCGAATTGGACGGGCGCCGGAGCGGACGGGGGTCGCGTCGATCAGTCAGGATGGTTCCATGCCGCTGCTTCCCACAATCGGACGCGCCGTCGGCACCGGGATCAAGGCCGCCCGCCTGACGGTGCGCGGCTCGGTGCGCGGCGGAGTCTGGGCCACCCGGCGGGTCGGCAGCGCGCGGGCCCGGGGCGCCGCCAACGAGATCGGCATGATCCGCCTCTTCGACCTGCACGCGATCTCCTGCGCCGGCGACACACTCATCGCCATCGGCCTGGCCGGCACGATCTTCTTCAACGTCCCGCTCGGCGAGGCGCGCAGCAAGGTCGCGCTCTACCTGCTCATCACGATGGTCCCGTTCGCGCTGCTGGCGCCCGTGGTCGGCCCGCTGCTCGACCACTTCCGGCACGGCCGCCGCTACGCGCTCGCGGTCACCATGCTGGGCCGGGCCTTCCTGGCCTACGTGATCTCCGATCACCTTTTCGGCTGGGGCCTTTACCCGGCGGCCTTCGGGGTGCTCGCGCTTTCCCGGGCGTACGGGGTGGCCCGCTCGGCCGCCGTGCCCCGGCTACTCCCGGACGGCGTCGCCCTCTCCCAGGTCGGCGCCCGGGCCAGCGTCTATGGCACCTTCGCCGGCGCGATCGTCGCCCCGCTCGGCCTGCTTGCCTTCAAGATCGGTCCGCAGTGGCCGCTGCGGGTGGCGACAATCATCTTCGTGGTCGGCATGGTCGTCTCGCTGCGCCTGCCGCCCCGCGCCGACTCCGACCCGCCCGAGGCGGTGCCCCGGCCGTGGCGGGCCGCGCTCGGCCTGGGCCGCAACGGCGACCGGCCGCTCTCCGGGCGGCTGGTGATCTCCGCCCTGATCGGCAGCGCCTGCCTGCGCCTGCTCTACGGCTTCCTGCTGCTGTTCCTGGCCTTCGTCACGGCGGCCAACCAGCTGGACACCACGCTGTTCGGCCACGAGGTCGGCCGGCAGGGCGCGGTCGGCGTGATCGGCGGCTCGCTCGCGGTCGGCACGTTCCTGTCTACCGCGGCCGGCACGCGCCTGCGCATCCGCCGCCCGCTCGCCCTCCAGTCGGCCGGCCTGACCATCACGGCCGGCGTCGCGGTCCTCGCGGCGATCTTCTACAGCCTCACGATGCTGGCCCTGCTCGCGCTGGTCACCGCGATCTTCAGCGGCATCTCGAAGCTGGCCATCGACGCGAGCATCCAGGAGCGCGTGCCGGAACGCCTGCGGGCCAGCGCCTTCGCCCACTCCGAGACGGTCCTGATGATCGCCTGGGTGGCCGGCGGCGCGATCGGCATCATCCCGCTCCCCGGCCGGCTGGGCGTCGCCCTGGCCGCCGCGCTGGCGGTGGCCATGGCCGTCCGGGCCGCCTGGGTAGCCGCCCGCCTGCACAACGAACACCTGAGCGGCCGAGCCGGCGACCTCGACGCCGCGCCGGACGCCGCGCCCGAGACCGCCACGGCCCCCAGCGGCCCACCCGGTTCGGCCAAGCCGACCGACCCGTGGCCGGACGCGCCGACGGTCCCGGTCCGCAACCGTCCCAACCCGTCCGCGTCCGGCAGCACCCGCACTGCAGCCCGACCGACCGACCGAACCCGCTTCGACCCCGCCCGCAGCGCCGCTGAGCCCTCCTCCCCCGTTCCGGATATTTCGGAAATGGGCGATAAGGGAGGGCGCAGGTGGGGTTTCGGCAAGCGTAAAGAGGCAGCACAGCCACCCGCCTCGCGATCCGCGACACCGCAGCCGCCACCGAACCCTGAGCCGGTCAAGCCCACGCCCGCGCCGGCCCCACCCGGGTATCACGTCTACCGGCCCAGCTCGGCGGACCGCCCGGACGGCAGCGACGACTTCCTCGACGGCGACGACCGCTGATGGCGTACCCGTTGTTGGTGGTCACCGCGGTGGCTGCCGAGGCGGAGGCCGTCCGGGCCGGTGCCGACCCCGATCACGTCGTCGTCGAGCCGGTCGGCGTCGGCCCCGCGGCGGCGGCCGCCGGCACGGCCCGGCTGCTCGCGACCGGTCGGTATCGCGCGGTGATCAGCGCGGGTGTGGCCGGCGGCTTCGTCGGCCGGGCGCCGGTCGGCGCGACCGTGCTCGGCACCCGCAGCATCGCCGCCGACCTGGGCGCCGAGTCCCCCGGCGGCTTCCTGCCGATCGAGGAGCTGGGCTTCGGCACCAGCCAGGTTGCCGCCGACCCGGTGCTGCTCAAGGCTCTAGCCGCCGCGCTGCCCGAGGCGATCGCCGGCGACGTGCTGACCCTCGCGACCGTCACCGGCACCGCCGCCACCGCCGACGCCCTGGCCGCGCGCTTCCCGCGGGCGGTCGCCGAGGCGATGGAGGGCTTCGGCGTCGCCACCGCGGCCGCCGGGCTGCCCTTCGCCGAGCTGCGCGCGATCTCCAACCCGATCGGCCCGCGGGACCGGGCCGCCTGGCGGCTCAAGGACGCCTTCGCCGCGTTGTCCACAGCCTCCGCCGCCTTGTGGACAGCCTGTGGATAAGTTCACCGTGTGGGATGGTAGACAGCGGTCGTGACCCGCGTGCCTCTGGTGACAGGTCTACCTTGAACGTCGTGGCTCTTTCCCTCGCGGCGTCTCCGTGCCCCAATGACACGTTCGTCTTCCACGCCCTCGTGCACGGTCTGATCCCCGGCACGCCGGAGGTCGACCTGACCTTCGCGGACGTCGACGTCACCAACACGGCGGCCGAGCGTGGCGAGTTCGACCTGGTCAAGGTGAGCTACGCGGCGCTGCCCTGGCTGCTCGACGACTACGACCTGCTGCCCACCGGCGGCGCGCTCGGCCGCGGCTGCGGCCCGCTGGTGCTGGCCCGCGACGCCGGGCAGGAGCTGACCGGCGCGACGGTGGCCGTCCCCGGCGACCGCACCACGGCGTACCTGTTGTTCCGGCTCTGGGCCGCCGAGCAGAAGCCGGGCGCGATCGAGGTCGTCCCGTTCCACGAGATCATGCCGGGCGTGGCCGCGGGCCGGTTCGACGCCGGTCTGGTGATCCACGAGGCGCGCTTCACCTACCAGCGGCACGGCCTGGTCTCGCTGGCCGACCTGGGCGAGTGGTGGGAGGCGGACACCGGCCTGCCGATCCCGCTCGGCGCGATCCTCGCCAAGAAGGGCGCGGTCGACCCGGCCGAGGCCACCGAGTGGATCCGCACTTCGGTGAGCATGGCGTGGGCCAACCCCGACGCCAGCCGCGAGTTCATCCTCGCCAACGCGCAGGAGATGGAGCCCGAGGTGGTCCAGCAGCACATCGACCTGTACGTGAACGAGTTCACGCTGGACCTGGGCCGGGACGGACTCGCCGCCGCCGATGCCCTGTTGCAGCGTTCGGCGGCGGCGGGTCTGACACCTCAGGTGAAACCGTTTATTTAGATCTCGAACTCGCGCGCAACGGCGTGCACCACCTGCGCGACCGTCGCCGCCGTCTTCTTGTCCGGGTAGCGGCCCCGGGACAGGCCCGGCTGCACCTGTTGCTCGAGCACCTTGATCATGTCCTCGATCATGCTGTGCAGCTGGTCGGCCGGTCGCCGGCGCAGCTCCGCGAGGGACGGCGGCGCGTCGATCAGCTTGACGCCCATGGCTTGGGCCCCCTTGCGACTGTCCACGACGCCGAACTCGATCCGCTGGCCGGTTTTCAGCTCGGCCACGTCGGCCGGCAACGCGCCCTTGGGCAGGAACACATCGCCGCCCTCATCGCTGGTGACGAACCCGAATCCCTTCGTCGCGTCGTACCACTTCACTCGACCCGTGGGCACCGCAGACCTCAACTTCACTCAATGGAAACAACCGCTCACCGCAAGGCTACTGAAGCCGCGGGCTAGTACCCAACTGCAATCTCGCGCAGCAGCGCCGGGAACCCGGTGAGGTCGGGCAATACGTACGCCGCGCCGGCCGCGATCAGCTCCCCGGCCGGGCACGGACCGGTCGCCACCGCGATGCCGGGCACGCCGGCGGTCCGGGCCGCGACCATGTCGGCCACGTGGTCGCCCACGTACCACCGGACGTCGTGCTCGGTCAGCGCCGCAGCCTTGCCCTCGGCGAACAGGTCGCCGGCCACCTCGTCCACCACCAGGCCGAGGTGCTCGAGGTGCAGGCGGGCCAGCCGGGCCAGCTTGGAGGTGACCACGATCACCCGCAAGCCGAGCTCGCGCACGGCGGCGAGCGCCTCCCGGGCGGCCGGGGTGGGCACGGTCGGCGTGATCGCGTAGTCGGGGTAGAGCGCCCGGTAGGTGGTGACCGCCTCCTCGACGTCCTCGGGCGGGAACCACTCGGCCAGCTCGGCACGAAGCGGCGGACCGAGCCGGGTGACCGCGAGGTCGGCGTCCACCAGGACGCCGGTCTTCGCGGTCAGCGCCCGGTACGCCGCATGGATCCCCGGCCGGGAGTCGATCAGGGTCATGTCCAGATCGAAACCGACCGCCGGGCTCACTAGAACTTGTCGGCCGAGATGTAGGTGAGGCGGTCGACGGGCAGCGGGAAGGTCTGGTCGTCACCGAACGGCGACGGGGCGGCGGCCCGGTCGGACAAGAGTTCCGACACGGCGTGCGGGCCGTGGTCCGGACCCGGCTCGGCCACCTGACGAGCGGCGTTTCCCGGCTTCTTGTTCTGTGCGGCCACGAATGTCCCCTTCAGTGTCACTACTGGTACGGCTGAGGTGTCACTACTGGTACGGCTGAGGTGTCCGGAGATCTCCGGACACCTCAATATCGTCCCACGGCGGCTAGCGTTGAGAACGATGGCCACCTCATTCGCCGACCAGCTGCGCGCGCTCACCGACGAGGCGCTGGGCGCGCTCGTCCAGCTGCGCCCCGACCTTGTCGTGCCCCTGCCCGCCGACATCTCCGCGCTGGCCGTGCGGGCCCAGTCCCGCGGCTCGGTCGCC
>Ga0307509_10010505_pt1 | contig 11334 bp, 8 predicted proteins | sample 10_EM_MG_FD_202245 | JGI IMG/M metagenome (GOLD analysis project Ga0307509, IMG submission 202245) | Populus trichocarpa ectomycorrhiza microbial communities from riparian zone in the Pacific Northwest, United States - 10_EM | ecosystem: Host-associated > Plants > Roots > Unclassified | place... | reverse complement strand
TGTCCTCCGCTTTCCAGTGACTTTGAAGATGTAGTCTGCAATCAGCTCATTTCTTCCGCATGGCTTTCCCTCCATTGACAACTTTCGTCGACCAATCTTGGGAATTTTTTGGATGGCTGAACCTCATAAATACTATTAGTCGAATGCCCAAAACCAAACAAAACCATATCCTACTTGAATGAAGTAAATCGGGAAGGTGCCGAACAAACCTTCCATGAAGGCTTCCTCCAACTCTTCGTCCCAGACGCACTCCCCCTCCATACTGGCGTCTCTCCTCTGTCTTGCTCGGTACTGGTGGTAGGGTACTAGATCTCGCTGAACCACCGAAGCAGAAAGTGTTCGTGATGGAGCCGTTGGTCCTGTGATTCCCCTAACAGCTCTTGAGCGTTTCTTATGCTCCAACTTATCCAGGTTCCTTTTATAAGAATGCTGAGTAGTCGCACCAGGGACATTTTCTGAGTGCAGCTTATTAAGACTGTTAAGACTAGAGTGATTAGTATTCAAAGAGGTTTCTTCAAGCGCTCTTCGTTGTCCGTTGCTATTATTACTAAGAGAGGATGTGGCCGAGCTCAGTGATGATCTTGATGAAGTGAGTATTGGTGTGAGAAGGTAATCCTCATCCTCTTGTTGGAGTTGTTGTTCCTGGGGGTTGTGATATGAAGTAGTGGCAGTAGTGGGAGCGGTGGTAGGAGTATTGATGGTGGTGGTGGCAATGGCCGAGTAATGAAGTAGTTCCATTGTGGAAATGCAAGAGTCCTTATATATCAACTGTTCGGTAGCAACTCTTTTTGGATTCAGTCTAGACCCTGGTCCCCGTTGGGCATGGGAATATCGACTAGGATATGGGGTGCTGCGTTGCAGCCGCCGGAGTGAAGAGCGAATGAGTGCTTCCGGCTGGGTGTGGGGGAAACTGGTAGTTAATCCGGGAAAGAAGGGGAAATATATTTTGAAGGGAAGGACTGCTGTCACCACAGAACGGGGCTCCCGGCCTGATTGGGGAGGGGGGGTAGGGCGGCAGGATGGGCACCCTGGAAGGCTGTAAAATAAAATAAAAAGAATTAAGCAAAAATATTAAGGAAGCTGGCCACGGTATAGAGGGGACACAGCTAAAAAGAGCGTTGGCAGTGGCGGTGAAAAGAGTGACACCGAGAGAACTGCAAAGGGACAAGAAAAGAAACTGAAGCAAAGCCGGCGGTGGGCTATTCGAACGAAAGGCAAGTCCAAGAGAGAGTGGAACGATTGGAACTAGTGGAAGGTAAGAAAAGAGAAGGAAAGAAAAAAAGAGGGCAAGTGAGTAAGCTCCTCCAATGATAATATAAAGAGTATCGGAATTGTAGGACAAAGGTACTTTTACTCCTCTCCACTTTCCCTTGAAAATTCCAAACCAAATCCTGCAGGAACAAAATATCTGAAGAATGGAGGGGGGGGCACTTCCTACGATCTAAGAAATGCAAAAAGGTAAAGTGGAGAGAGTCAAGTTGTAGAAAGGAGGTTCTCGTGATGTAAAAAGGGTCTTTCATTCTTAGAAGGAATCTATATGTCTCCCCGCTTTTGAAGGGGAAGAGCCCTCGATGACAAAAGGTGGAATGAAAGGGGGACCCTTTCCTTCACGACCATTTTGCCCCTCTCCCTCCTTCCTTCAAAGAGGGTTTCTAGTCCAATATACCTTGGCCCCCATTTGGTCAAGAAAGTCGTGAATATTGGTAAAGTCTACCGCATTAGGCACAGAGGGTCGTGTAGTAGAGCCCATCACGTTGGCTGAACATGGATAGGTGGGGTACTAGCTAGAGGGGAAGATAACTGAAGCAAGGGGTTCTCTTAGCAGAAATGGGTGCAAGAAACCCTTTCAAAGAGCGCGCTACGCGATTCTTCGGTCCAAAATAGGACGCGAAGGAATGCCCAATTATTCCCAAAGTATCTCAATTCATCTAGAAAGGGTGGGGGATGACCAGAGTGAGGGGCGCTGGGAAATAACTCGAAATAGTTCATCTGATATCATTCCAGACAAGAGCGCATACAACCCTCACTAAAAGGGAGACAAGAAACAAAGATGGACATGAATGACCTCTACTTTTGTCTGGAGGTGGGGGGGTATATATGGAGTAAGTAATTGCCCTTTCTTTCTTTCACATGTACAGTACCTGCATGCTCAGCACCTTGCACGGGTAGGTAGGTGTATGTTTGATTGTCGGAGCACTGTGCCGAGATGTACGCGTGCTTCTCATCTCATGTGGCCAAAACGGCGCTGCGTTATCGCGATTGTAGTTAAACGCGATGGAGAGGGGGGGGGAAAGCACCCCTCCCCCAGCCACCTTTGAAGCTACCGCTCCAAACCCCTAAACCTTACTGGGACTTTGCTCTAGATTAAACAAGGTGTACAGGCCAAAGGGCAAAAAAGAAGCAATAAACTAAGAGTCCCCCGGACGACATCTGTCTAACAAATGCCAATCTAAACCGCCTGCCGCACGCTGGGGTCTCTGGTATTTCTACAACTGCTGTTCTTTAGTTCCAAAAACAACAGTTGCGTTCGTTTTTGTTTTCTCTTGATAGTCATCGACGAAGGTTCAACGGTTCCGATTGTGTGAGCGGTGATAGCCCGACTCAGTTCCTTTGACTACTTTCCTCGGATTCGATCATTTCTTCCTGTTTGTTTCTTCTTTGTTGGTCTGTGAACCCGGCCAGGGAATTATCTTGCCTCGGGGCGAAAATCATCGTTTCAGTACCCAGCGTTTCAACGCATGGACCTCGACTCAAGCAGTGTTCTCAACGGTCCGGGGCCCCCGTAGGGCCCGACGGGGGGACTGCCAAGAGCCCTGGACCGGACGGGACGGCAAAATGCGGTCCGCACCCGTCCTAGAAACCTCAGGACGGCCGTCTTTGTGGCGGACGGCGGGCCCTGCAAGGTAAGACATTTTAGCGTGGGGGATGGCAGGGGACGGCAGGGGACTGCGGGGGACTGCGGGGGACGACCAGGGACTGCAAGTGACTGTGGGTTACTGCCGGTGACTACAGGGGACTATGAATCCTATCAACAGCATTTCATGACACCCTTCTCGAGCAAATACAGAAATTCATCTAATAAGATTAAAAGAAACCTGAGGCTATCTAGGAGAGATAAATAGGTGTAGAATATATCCCATAATATACCGCTAGGGCCGGGTATCGGGCATATCGCTTAATCCAGAAATCATACCTACCTACCATCCTCTTATTGCAACGTTTCTTCTTCTCTTGCATCATTAAGCCCTGATCCAAGCTAGGAAAAAATGTCGGATAAACACGGGGAGCCTGCATCACAAGAAACCAATGTTGGGTTGGAACAAGCCATTGCCAATTGGGCAAAGCTCGGGAGCACAGCGTGGATGTCCCTGATGGAAGGTCCGTTCAGTTGCTCGGCGGATACATCACTACGCACGGACCGGAGAGCTGCTTGAACATTCAGACCCATCAACTCCCAGGAGTTGAGAACCTCGATGCTCGCTACAACTCGCATTCTCGTCTGCAAGCTCGCTACAGCTCGCGTTTTTTGCTCCCCCATGGCCAACCAGCGCATTTTTCCTTCCTCTCCGGCTCGTATTTATTGTTTCTCCCATTCGCTCCCGCTCACCTGTTTGGTTTCCTCTCCGAGTTGTAACACTCACGGCTCGACAGGGCTCACCACCACTCCGTACCTATAAATCCATGGTACACAACTTCCAAACACGCTCAACTTCATGATAGAGACCAATCTCTATCCCAGACACAGCCGATATGCACAAGACGCTTTTTCCCAGCGTAGGATGGCTCTTCCCGATTTACCCCTGGAATACCACAGCCAGGCAAGTATGAGCGGGAATGTGAATCCTTTAACTGCGAAGTCAAGGAAGCAATGAGACGGACGGTTATAGACGAGATAGACTCGTTATTCAGTGACATACTCCACCGAAGTCAATTTCCCTAGGGTGTACTGAGATTCTTGCTCTATCTACACATTTCGACGTGTCCTATATACACACAAACTTCACTCAGACAGGAAACTCCTTACCCGTAGGACTAACAACCTATTCCGCCTATCCCCGCCTAATCCCTCCAGCATCTCAGAAGTTTGCTGAAACTTCTTTCACCTACTTCGGCAATCCCTTACCTTCCCAACACTGTTCAGTCATGCAACTATCATCAAACTTAATTCCTCTCGGATATGGTCCCACCAGTGTTGCGACTATGCCCTCGGTATGTAACCTTCGTGAACTTCAACAGATACTACCTTGCATCTTGCATTGCTTGCAGTATATACAGCAGCAGGGAAACCTCTGGTTTGATATCTAGGAGATTCTAGGTGGCGTGGTAGGATGTGCTGTAATCAGGGGAATGCTAGTGATCGATGGGACAGAGAACTTATCTCTAGTGCTGGTTACTTGGACTAGCGATACCAAGGCGGAAGCTTTAACTGAAGGCCGAGAACACAATTAGACACTTTATCATATTGCTGAATTCTGTAATCTCACACATCCGATATTACGAAATCGATAGCCTCTCATCCTAATTCTCGAACGTATACGGCAACGACTTGTGTCGCACAAAATATGAGTTTATAGAACGATTGCATACTAGACATGGAGGAATCCTCCTGGCTTCACTATAACCACAAATATATCAATCATGAGGGCATCATACCCATCTCAAGGGTCTGCAGTACTCTTTACGAGCAAACATTTTTCCCACCTTCGGGCTTCCAGGATTTCACACCACCCCTATCGCACTGCCGCTTTCCGCCTGATTTTTTCTTCCGGCTTTCCTGAAAGTTGCATTATCCTACAACTATCACACAGTCCTACATAGCAATGCTTCCCTGAGAGAATAAACCAAATGATGAAAGCCAAAGCCTGAATGCCCAGCGCATATCCAACGCCACTCCGAAAAGACACGCAAAGAGCGGAAGTACTGCGAGCAGGTCGAGCAGCACCGTTTTCAAGTCATTCACCTCGTTGCCAGCACGCAGCGACACTCTCCAGTAATCCTTATTCACCTTCCTTTCTGACCATTTTTACCTGTCTGGTTTTCACCGCCTCAGTATATTCTTACTGATATCCGCTACCATGTCTTCGTATCCTTTACCAAGTTCCGAAAACAGCTGTGAAACCTAGGGGTCTCTGCCAGCAGACTGAAAGACGAAAAGGAGGCCAAGTGACCAGGGCCAGAAGCGCTGGGCTATGTTCGCAATGGGGCAGTCCATCAGTCCTGGGCCAGGGTAAAGATGGATGACATTCGTCATCCCGTCCCATCTTTTCCAGAGATTGCCCCACAAGTAAGAGCCAAGGATAGGGACGGATGACATTGCGGCATCTCCCACCATCCCCCACCTTCCCCCGTCGTTCACCGCTTTCTTCCGCTGACTTCCGCCGTCCCCTATCATCGCCAACCACCCCCAACAGTCGTATATAGTTGCCTACTACCTGCTAGCAGAAGTTGTCTCAAGCCGCACGGCCTGTCGTCCTTGCCAATAACGGCCGTTCTGGGAATTCAAGGTTGACAACAGACAACATATTGCCGTCCAACCTCATCAGGGGCGCTTGGCAGTGCCCCCCCCCCCCCACTGGCCTATTGGAGCCCCCGGACTGCGGAAAAGACTGGTGCTGGAGATTAACACGACGGACACCAAGCCCTAGCTGCCCAATTTCTTCTTAGTCTACTACTACCCACAGATTCCCAAACTGGGAAACCCACTTTCTCTATGCAGGAAATCCAACAAAGGCGAATTTCAGACTGTGCACCACAGCCACCACAAGACAGTGAAATGTGCTAAACATAGGAAGAGGAATATAAGAGATGGAACGAATATATGGAACATAGACTTGTTTTAACAACAACTGAGAACTCCCAGTTTTTCCCACTAGCCCCTAGTCAGCAGACTCCCGTTCCACTGAAATAATACTCCCCGCAATATATCTCCTACACCTACCACTCTATCTACTCAAGGCCAACAGGCAAGCTAAATATCACAGCATAAGAAAAGCTGGAAATAGAACCATCTTATTCCGCAACAGCTACCTGGTCAGCGGACCACCCTCCTATCCTAATACCATTCTCTGTTATCTTCCCCGCCAGCAGGCCACATTCAAATCAAAATGGATCTCTCTCTTCTACACCATGCTCTATGATTCCCTGATACTGTAGCAGTTCTCTGGTCAGCAGACCACCCGGCTCCCCCAATCGCTCTTCCTATTATCCCTTTGGCCAGCAGGCTACCCCACTATCCCAATATCATTTCCTATTATCTTCCCCGCATGCAGGCTACACTCAAATCAAAATGGAACTCTCTATCCTACACCATGCTCTCTGATACCCTGATACTATAGCAGTTCTCTGGTCAGCAGACCACCCTCCTCCCGCAATCCCTCTTCCTATTATCCCTTCCGCCATCAGGCCACAATTCGACCATTCAAGTTGAACCCTTTGCTACAAACCATATAATTATATACTGTCATCTCGCAATAGGTCCCTAGTCAGCAGACTACCTACGTACTCCAATAGAACTCTCTATTACTACTCCTCCCGCCAGCAGGCTACCCCTTTATCGCAATTACAACTTTTAACTAATACAATATAACAAGATACCCCAATCCTCCAAGCACCCGCAGCCACTGGACAGGAAAAAGGAGGCATCCACATGTCAAAGCCATTTCAACCTTGCCATCCCCTGACCTTCCAGACACACCATTTCTCAAATATCCTTCCCAATATAGGCCCTGGGAGGCACGCAGAAAGGGACTTTTCAGATTGTGCGAAACAGCTTGTGTTTAAGCCGCTAGACGACTATAACAGCCACATATCAACTAAAATCCTCTTGAAAGCACAGGATATAGTGGGCCTCGATAGAGATTGATTTGCTGGAGATGAACACCGGCAATCGCAACCTGGTAGACTTTACAGTGAGTACTGTAACACCATACTATTGGGCAGCTTACAATAGATGCGAGAGAGTGGTAAAATCCTACTCGGATGAGAAGACAGCAACCCCAACAAACCAGATAATTACGGCCCGACAAAGCAATTGCAGGCTGCTAGCAATGTTCCAGAGGGAATCAGAATAGGATCCGATATCACCTCTCTGTGGGGACAGCTTGCAAGGGGTACTCGGAGTGGTAAAAATACTACTTGGACGAGACGACGTCAACCCTAACAAACAGGCTTACTTTGGCCTAAGACCACTCCGGTGGGCTGTCGATGCCGAGCATGAAAGAAATACAACCAGAAGAGCATATCCCGAGATCCCACAATTCTGAGCACTACACCACCGCCGAGGCCCAAAGTTTTTCATCACCCAATTACCCAAATTTGCTGAGCTACCTTTACTTCACCACTCGCTCCCACTACCAGCTGTGCCCATATGCAGTTCGAGCTCCTAAAAACAGACGAAGGAAGAGTATGCAGGCGTGGTGGTTGGCGACCCATCGCTAAGAACTTCCAACCAGAGTAACGAAACTGCGATTTGCAATTGACGCCCCCCGCTCACTACTGGAACCACCATTTCGCATTGGAAAACACTTCCAGGGATTGAATACAAGTCACAGGCCAGAAGGGCCAATAGCCTGCCTAGAATTGGGGAGTCGTTGGTCACCGAACGGCAGGCTCTTAGGCTGGCTCTACTGCGACCTGCCTCAAATTGGGATAAATCGGTGCCAACGATCTCAAGCGACAAGGGCAGCGGCATCTCTCCCAACGCCTCCGACAGTGGAAACATGGAAGAAGGTTGATTGATGGAATAGGATCACTTAGATGGTTTCGGTTTTCTCCTATGTAGTCATCAGATTTTCATTCTCTTATATTGGTTGTTATCTCAATGTATTTCTTTGGCTTTGAAGAATTGGTCTAAGATTTATGAGAGAAGGCGTAAGGTGAGAAAGAGTTGCGTCTGTTCTGAAAATGGTTCGAAGTATACAACTTCTGATGGAAAAACCTGGTGGCGTTGTGCTCGTTGTATGTTCCCTTGCTTCTTTTTTTCTACCATATACTAGCACTCGGATTCCTGCTATAAGAATACTAAGAATATTCCCGCCTCCAGGCACTGAGGAAAGCTGGGATGACATAAGCGGTCTTGTCCCGAGGCGAGATTTCTTACTAATTCAGGCGTGTTCCTTGACATGAAACATGTTTCACTGTGGACGGCGGGGGACGGTGGGGCATATAGTCCTTCGCACCGGGGCGCAGGGCAAGTTTTGAAAAAGACCGGACGGGACCGCTTAACGCCGTCCACCGCCGTCCGCCTTCAGGACGGACGGACTGCCCCGTTGAGAACACTGGACTCAAGACAATAAGAAATGATAATAACAATATAGATATAAAAATAATAATAAAATCTATTAGAAGCAAATAAGTGGCGCACCACTCACCATTGTTTTTCCTCTCAGGCATGCTCCGGGCTAGATTGCAGAACAAATCAGAGCTCAATAGCCTAGACTATTAATGTGGTGAGAGTTCCGTCAGCGGTGCGGGGGTCGGTATTTATTTAATGGCTGTGGCGCGTGAGATTGGCTTTATGACTTTCTATGGGTTTCGGTGACGATTGCGTACCTTTTTACGGAATAGAGGAGGAGACGTTTTAGTTAGCACACATTATGTTAGTTAAGAGAGGTGACGGCACCGCTGAGGAACAACAAGCATCGTGGGCATTTTTCTTCATATGAGAGGAATCGCCCCACCAGTCTTCGTTCATCACTACTTTTGTACTTGATCAAACCGATCAATTACAACCATCAAGCAATCGTCTTTCTTCTCCGGTTATCAGTCTTCACTTTCTTTTACTATCGTCTGCAGGCTACCTTCACCGGAAGCCCTGCAATCACAATTGCCAAATCGCCACAAAAGAAGGCCTGACGGGTGAGGCCCGGAAGAGTACATTACTATTATTTTTTCTTTCTTTCTCTTTTTCCTCCTTCTCCCCTCTTCTTTGTACCGTCATTCGAGCCTAGTCTGTGCTGTGCCGGACTCTCTTGCACTGTCTGGTGGGGGCTGGCGAACAATCCTAGACCAGTCCAATGATTTATCTAGAATAGACGGAGAGCGAGGGCTCGAGATTAGAATGGGAATCTATCTTGCCTTGCACGGGTTGTTTAGTGGTGGTGTTGGTGTGGTATGTGTCTAAGAGTATTTGGAGGAGGGGGAAAAATGAAAAAAATACTTTGGTGTCTTGAGTGCGATTTAGATGGCTCCGGGTTTGGAGCTTGGAAGTAGGTGGGGAAGGCATGGGTGTCGCTTTCAAATGGTTAAGGCCGGGGGTGAGTTTTATTGGGAGAGTGTTCGGGGTGGCGGAGAGAGTGACGGGGCAGGAATGTCTCTGGGGCTTTGGTGTTCCTGAGGAGAGACAACAAGTACAGCATTGCCTGGTTAAACACGAAATAAGACAACTTATAGAACGGCCAAACGAATCGTGGCCCAATAGGTGAGTGAGAGAAGAACCATTCAAGAAGCTCTTTCCCCAGTAAGGTAAAAACCTGAGGAGAAATAGTGCCCTAAAGTAAATTATCGCTAAATCTGACTCTAGGAGAAGCTTTCCTACGAATCTCGCCCGCCTATTGGGACAAATTTTGTTTGGCTATTCTAGCCCCATTCCGACTCTAGCCGGATAATGCGTTAAGGGAAGGCAGGTTAGGACAGATGGTGGGGGGGTCTCAGATTTAGGAGTCTTGTTACCATATTTGGGGGATCTAGCTATTCCCTGTGGTTTTCCAGATTTTTTTCGGGAGCCTCCAAAGCACGTGATAACAGATATAAGATCAGAACACTTGGGTCTGAATTTTCTATGGGCGGTCAGATAAGCATAGATAATTTACCATACAAAGGCCTTATCCCTGCTCTTTTTTCATGGACCAAAGAATAGTTAGATCAGGGATACCAGCCATGCAATTAGGGGAACATTTGTCCTCTAACAAAGAAAGCGAGTGTTTCGGAGGCAGAGCGCAGATATTACCGGAACCTCCCCCTTCCTCGTTCTATCGATATCATGAGAGAGTAGTATGATTGGATACCGATGTCATTTTTTTACCAATGATAAAGTGTCAGGTGCCTGAACTGTCTATTTTCTGAAGAAGTAGTTAAAGGATCAAGAAGAAAGAATATCCTCGGCCAGTTCTTATGGCCTAATGGCTTAGGAGCTGGTCGGCTAATTTAAAAAGAATGCGCGGCGAACCACTTCTTTGCTGGGAGGTAGGTCTAAGGTTGGAAATGCCATTGGGTCAATTCCCGCCAAATGTTGCGGTGGGACTGCTGGCTAGTGTTCGGGTACTATACGCCCGTAACTTATAGCGTGTGATCCAAGTTTCTGGTGGTGGCTGGTGATTGGTTCCAATTGTGGTTGATGTTTGGGGTGTCGTGAAGACTCGTCGTATGTCAGACTGAAAGCTTGCAAGTCAGACATCCTGGTTGTAGGATGATTGATGCTGCCACTGAACATATAATCTTATAGCAGGATTAAAAGCATCATCACGACACTAGAGCTATGCCACTCCGGGATTTGAGGACATTAGCATCAACTACACATACTGTCGTAAATCTTGTGTCACATTCAAACGTACCCATAGAATTCGCAGCATAGAGTAAGGTGATATCGAGTGAGACTTTGTGAATTATTTGAAAAGCTCAGTTCTTAAGTATCTTGAAAATACCCTGACAGAGCATAAAACCGCTCCAGATCGCCTACCGTCCAGCCAATCCTCACCACTGATCCCACATCCTCTCAGCCTTAGTTTACTACAGTATCGCACGCCATATCCACCTAAACTCACAATCTAGAAGCCTATAACTCACCAACCCTCACCTTGCAAATCAAAATGACATACGGACAAAAGGCCATCTTCCCTGCCGCAATTTCCGGAGTTGCTTCCAGGAAACGCAAGTACCAGCCGACCAACTCCACCGAAGAGCACAAGAGACGAGTCATGAGCTCAATCATAGATACCACGGAAGTCATCTACCGCGACATCTTCGATCTAGTGAACTACACAGCACCAGACCTGACAACGGCTCCACCCCTCAGGCACATGGAACGGCAACCCCAAGATGTTTCGCGGAACTTTACGGTACTGACAGACTTCCTCCTCCAGGGAATGAACGACTCTGCCCACCAAACTGTCGTGTCGGAATTGGCCGGGGCTTATTGGACTAGTGTTCACGCCACAGGGTTCCACTTCCAGCCGGCTGTGGGGACAGGAACTCTCTCTGGAAGTGCTTCAGAAGCAGTGATCGATGGGAATCACGAGAGAGCGGGCATGCTAATGAGTCGCTTCATAGGAACTACCGATCCCCAAGCTCGCTACCATAGCGCTTTTGCGCTCGCAGTTGTTTGGTCTAGGTACTGGC
>Ga0307509_10010504_pt1 | contig 11334 bp, 9 predicted proteins | sample 10_EM_MG_FD_202245 | JGI IMG/M metagenome (GOLD analysis project Ga0307509, IMG submission 202245) | Populus trichocarpa ectomycorrhiza microbial communities from riparian zone in the Pacific Northwest, United States - 10_EM | ecosystem: Host-associated > Plants > Roots > Unclassified | place... | reverse complement strand
ACACCAGCAGTACGGCAGAGGCTTTAGGATCATGGGTTGCGGTATTTGGATGCGGATAGATTGTTTGTGATCATTCAGGATCAGGTTTAGTTAGCTGCGTGTGTTTCTTTAGATTGCGTTGAGTTTCGGGAGTGCCTTGTCATTGTTAGTTAGATGGAGAGATATATCCCCAGGCTTGTCCGCAGCTAGAGAGAGAGCAGCCATCTAGTCTACCGCTTCTCCCTTACTTTATCGCTCCCCTTACTGTCCGTCGTGATCGTTCTTTTCGTTTTGTTCATCTTCCGTGCTTTCCATTAGTTTCATCAATATGCGCCCTTCCTCAAGGCTCCTAATTCCGCAATTATCTACTACCGGGATTATGATGCCATGGAACCACCAGTCTCCGAGTCTCTGATCCTCCTCTCATTGAATTACGTTCTCAAGTCTCCCATATATTGTTCCATCATTCCCTTTTTTCAAAAAACACTATCGAGTTAATAATGGGGTTGGAAAGCTCAATAATTGACATGAAACGCCCTGCGCACTCTCAATACTCGCATCCACAGCACTGGTAGCTAGGTGGATCCCCCGAGCGCCACGCCGGGCTAATTATTGGGCTGTCTTCCTAGGGGTGACTCACCCCCATGGTAAGTGTAATGTTTCTACACTTTTACACAATCGCGGTAGAACCTAGTGCACAACCCTGAGCCGATTTCCCTTTTCTCAGGAATCAATGTGCTTGCGCTTTGGCAATAGCCGAGGAGGGCGGATGGGGGGAAAGCGATAAAGGAAAATAGGGCTCAGGGAATAGCTTGCGGGTAGGGAAAGTGAGGCATAATGGCGGGGAAAAGGGGGCTATAGTGCGTGACTAAATATTGTCGGAATAACTACACTATTTCACTATATTGATTAGACTACTATAATTTGTGAACATAAATTCATCAATAATCACTCAGCTAAGTTAGATAGAGAAATTCAACAGGTGAAATAACAAATATGTTTATTTCCTATCATAGAGGATCTCCATCGTTACAGAAAGGAGACGCCCAAGGGAAACTCCTATTAAGAACACTACGAACGGGGTGGATGGTCCGTAACTTCGACAGCGTGGTAACTTGGGGTCCTCAAACAACCATTGGAGATATCGCTTGGTGAAGCTGTTGCAACGCCATCACCTTGAGAGGTGTTTGGCCGTCACTACCAAGCCTGCAGGAGCTCACCTCTTTCCGCCTAAGGGGTATTTTCACCACTTCCGCATGTCCCTTCTGAGAGGCAAGGAGAGTGGCGTTCGGCCAGGACCATTCAGTTTGTCAGGGCTAACTACTGTGCCTCCCGCTCGGGCAGTATTTTTAAAACCTCCTCACGTTCTCCGCGTGTAGCTAGCGCCCAAGAGGGATGTGTTCCCATCGTGAACTGGTTTGTTTCAGTTAACCTCTCCCCGCTCCAGTAGTACCTTCACCACTCGCAGATACCCACCACATGCTAGAGTGGTGTTTGGCCGCAATTATTTGGCTGGTCGGGGTTGACCTCCTCCCGCACAAGTAGCACTTTCATGACTTCTTTATGTCCTTCCCAAGCTGCCCATGAGTGTGGTGTTATACCTTCATTATTTGCCTCTTCGGGACTGACCTCTTCCCTCCCTAGTAGTATGCTCACCACTTCCTCATGTTCACAGCAAGCAGCGTGCAAGAGTTATATCGCACGGGAATTATCACCACTGCCGAGATTGACAGCTTCCCGCCCGAGTAATATTTTCACCACTCCCGCTCATCCCTTATGAGCGAAAAGCAAGAGTAGTCTTTGACAGCAGTTATATGGGTTTTCGGGATTGATCTCTTTGCGCTCCAAGAGGGCCTTTACCACTGCTTTGTGTCCACACCTAGGGGCGTACCCGAGCGGTTTTAGGCCGCTATCTTCTGGCTTGTCGGGGCAGGTTTCTATTATTATGAGTTCTAGGTGGGAGAAGAAAGCGCTGGTTAGATGAAGAAGTACAAAGAAGTCAAGAGAGAAGCGTGAGTATATTGATCGGAGGCGTGGCTATCTTGCTTACTTGTCTAACTATGGTGGAGTAGAAAGTTAGGGTTTCTATAGACAATACAAAGAGATTTTTTCTACCATGTCCCCTCCCGGAAGTCCTGAGATACCCAGGGAAAATACATTTCGAGTCCCTTTTCCGTCAACCATTCTTGCCTATTGACCGGTTTCATGACCGGTTTCTCCTCCGCCTTCCACTCCGATTTTTGTCTCCGGTTCCTTGTCCGGAGATTCCCGGTCATCCATCCAAATAATCCTATAGTATACCATCAAGGTATATCCGCTCCCCCCCTTGATTGATAATGAGGTACAAAGGAAACTAACAACGGACAAGCAATAATATGCGAAAGGGTACAAAGGAAAATACATCAGCATGGAGTGATCGCCAGTGTTCCTCAACAGTTTCTTCGTGCCTTAGTAGTACACTCGCCATTCCCTCCTCCCCCCAGGCCGCATATGAGAGGGTTTTTCTGTCACAATCACATGGCTTGTCGGGACTGACTGTTTCTACTGGAGTAGTATTTTCACCAATTCCCCATACCCGTTCCCAGCATACGAGAGCGCTGTTCTACCCATATTGCATAGCTTCTCCAGTTGACATCCTCCCGCCAGAGTAGAATTTCCAGCACTCGCAAGAGGCCGGACTGTAGCCCACAGTCCGGCTTTAGGGCTTATCTGACCAGGCCTGGCGGGATTGCAGATATCTGAAGGCTTTCGTATGATAGTGTGTGATCCGGTTCTAAAATGAAACGAAATGCCATATACGAAGTATTGTAATTGCCAACACACAGCTGTGAGAAAGTTCTTCTCATTGAACTTGGCCTCTTGCATGCGTGCTCTCATTCGACAAACGAACTAACTAACTAATTAGGAATAAGTACAGATATTTAAATCACCAGTAGTTCACCCATTCTTCCAGCGATCACTCCACGCGTCTCTTATTTTTCGCACATGCCTCCCATCCCCTTTCACAGACTCTGGTGCTAACAAAAGAAATACCATGGTCACAGGAACCTCCCTCAACCCTGATATCATAGATGCGGTAAAATCGTGTGCTCGCGTGTGTTGACCGGTGCTGAGGTGTATATTCTCTGCAGAGGTTGCTAGCTACGGTTCACCTTAGGCAGCGAAAGAACTGCTAGCACATGTCTAGCCCCATGTCTCAGCGTATCCCCTATACGTCCATTCATATCTTAGAACGTTCGCTTGTCCACGCTTCAGGGTTCCTCCATACCATGTGGGCTTCTCTCTGTCTGCTCTCATCTCTGCTCCTAATATAACATTCTACTACTGGGGTTATTATACCATCAATCGGACTCATGGCCTCCGTTCCTACCCTTTCAATTATCATTTTCCTCCTTGCACTGCTGTCGACCCTCCCAGCTGGGCTTGTATCCTCCCCCCCCTCGCGCTTTCGTCCCCCCCCCCCCACCTCCGTGATGGACGTGGAACGACCTCGTGCTCATAGTACCATATCACACCATCTCACAAGAAGAAAGAGAAAGAGAAAGAAACTCCAGGAACCCATTCCCCTCCGATCGGATGGGCTATTAGGTCAAACGGTACGGCGCGTTGGGTTTCCTGGCTACTCCATCTTCCCTCAACCTTGTGACTGTTTCCCAGAGATCGGATTTAAGGGGGTTTCCACTTGTGCCCCTTGGTCATAAATTCAAGTAACGATTGGGGGGGAACTTGATGGAGTAACCCCATCGTGGTATGTTAGGTTAGGGTACACTTGTAGGTGTGAGCAGGGCAATGACCAGACCGCGCGGCGGTGGCTGGTGTTGTGTGGTAGGTACCCCCCCTGTGTGGGCCACCACAAATTGTATCTAATCTGAGCTGCGCTCCATTCTCTGTAACATCGCATCACCTTACACTCCTTTGCGAACACACTTGTCATATACATCGAATATCGAACACATCTCAGTTTTCTTATCAGCCACTGACCCGGGTCTTTGTCGTGACGACAGTTCGGCTCATAGCTGTGTCCTTGCGGTGCTTGTACGACGGCATATTTCCCTGCGCATAAATCAGACCTCCATCAGAACTCTAGTATTGTTGGGTGACCCCTTTTGGTAGTAGTCAGGAGATGATCTCTCTAGTCCACCTTGTGACCCATATAATTGTGGTGTTGGATATTCGGTTTTATGGCAGCCCCCACACGGAGAGAACAATAACCCCTTGGTACGGTACCTGCAATGGTGTGTCGTCTTGGTGGTTTCTCGGTGGGGCTGCTCCACGGTATCCTGTCGATCATTAGGTGAGTGAGATATCCCAAAGTGAGAAAGTGGGTCGCACCGGACAAAATGGGCGCTAGAGTAAGAGAACACAGGCATGAGTCCGTATGACATGCGGACGGCGTAGGGAGGGAATGAGATGTAACTTTGACAACTTCGTTGGCTATGATCTGAAACTGAGCCAACCGTGATGGTAGGTACACGTGTAAAATGCAAATAACATATCCCGATCCTTCAATTGATCACCACAACTAGGTCCCTATCTTTCCAGATATCACCTATTTCCAGTGTTCTCAACGGTCCGGGGCCCCTATAGGGCCCCGCGGGGCGACTGGCAAGAGCCCTGGACGGGACGGGATGGCAAAATGCGGTCCACGCCCGTCCTGGAAACCTCAGGACGGCTGTCATTGTGGAGGACGGCGGGCCCTGCAAGGTAAGACAAATTAGCATGGGGGATTGCCGGGGACTGCGGGGGACTGCCGTGGACTGCCGAGGACTATGGGGGACTATGTATGAATCCTATCGACCGTGTTTCCTTACACTCTCCCCGAGCGGGTAAAGAAATTCATCGAATAATATCTAAAGAAACCGAGTGCTATCTGGTGGAGATAAATTCGCGTAAAACCTTTCCCATGATATACGGTAGGGGGGGGACATCAAGTAGAACCCTCGATATTGTCTATGGTGGGATTAAATCTGACCTGAGTCGGATGGAAAGCACCTCGAAGGAACAAGAGCTCTATTCACTTGGTCTTCGTTCTTCCTCTGTTGCCTGAAATTGATGTCTACTTTTATTCTTTCGTTTCAAATTCATTTTCTACTCTGATTTAGTGGTCAACCTTACAAAGCTATGAGCTTCATGTGTTAAAACAGGCCCGCGAGACATACATAATCGCATACCCAACTTGCAGTCTCCATATTGCTAGACTTTCGGGGTGTTGGGAATATCGGATGATGTAAGCAATCCCGCGTGGGATGATGTAAGCAATCCCGCGTGGGATTGCTTACTAATTCGCGTTGGTTCCCGAGAAATGATGAAACATTTACCAGCTAAATGTGAAACATTTTTCACCGGGGACGGCGGGGGTATAGTCCTTCGCGCCGGGGCGCCGGGCAAGTTTCGAAAAAGACGGGACCGCTTAACGCCGTCCACCGCCGTCCGCCTCCAGGACGGACAGACTGCCCCGTTGAGAACACTAAGCAAAGGGTTCCCAATTGTGGGTCAATTTGGGATAAAGTTCACTGTTGCTTAAGAATGATTGGGGTATCATACGCCACATCTCAGATCTAAAAAAAACAAAAACAAACACTCTATACAACTTATCCATGTCTGAAGGAATTCTATCGCTCAATGGCCAGGGGAGGGGGAAGAAAGGAAATGGGCGAAAAATAAAACAGGCGCATGGAAGAATTTAGAACTATAGTAGAGGTGTTGGAGAATTCTGATTTTAGGCTGCTCACCACATACATACTTTCGTTCCTGCATAAAGCGAAACACATTTACGCTATTGTTAACACAATGGTTGCTTCGACAGCGTTCCACCATTGTTAGCTTCTTACGATCGCATGTCACCACCTTGCATACCTGATGCGACACGATCAAACACCGATCGCTGGACGACGAAACACGAACCACAGTCAATAGCCGAACATCTACGATACCTGCGGCCATCACACGATCCGAGGCATCCAGCATACCTGCACCCTCGGTCAAACAGCTCTTACCTCGGATCTGTCTTCGCAAAGCAAAACATAAGGACGACCGACACATGGAAAGTGAGAGAGGAATCCGGCATGCGCAGGAAGTATGCCGGGGAGGAACGTACTCTGCAGATAAGGATATAAGGCAGCCTGTTCTTCCCTTTGTTCGTTTTAGTTAGTTCATCTCATAATCATCGCATCTTTCTCTCACGGTTCTATTGTCTTCTCTTCTCTTGTTAAAGTCATTCGTTCTCGCATACGATCTCTTTACTCTTTATTGTTCTTTGATATCTTTTGTCTATTATCGTTGTTCGTATCAATACAAGTTTTGTGCCGTTCGGTAACATTGGATTGGATCCACTGCGCCTAACCACCCAAGTAATTGTTCAAAAAGAGGGAGATCGAATCGCCAGAATGAAAACTGCAGGGAAAAAACTGAACCTTCGAACAATAATAAAGCGATTTCTCCTCACTAACCAGACCCGACTTCACCCTGTAAGTAGAAACTCGTGTCCTCAGACGGCTAGGTTAGACGTGTGGTTTTAGGCAGGTGCCGTAATATATATGTGTTCGCATCTCAGGGGATTCTCCTTCGCTATAAAGGATGATGTTCAAGAACAGCTTCGATGGGCAACATGCTCCAAAAAGGGGAGGTGAATAGGATATCTCTACCGGGTGGTGTCTCCTGAGCCAGAGGCCGTGACACTGGTCGTCGTTTGGTGAAGTTTTAGTAGCTCAATGACCCTCTGATGACCATTCAGAGCTGTGCGGATGAGCGGTGTTTGGCCAGCATGATTTATATTGTCGAGGTTAACCCGTGCCTTCTCGAGTAGCATTATTACCACTCCCTGATGTCCATACCTGGCAGCACATGTGAGCGGTGTGTCGCCATCGTTATCTCGCTTCTCGTGGTTGACCTCTTCTCTCCCCAGTAGCATTTTCACTATATTCTCATACCCAAACTGAGCAGCAGCCAAGAGTGGAGTACTGCCGTGATGGTCTGGCTTGTCGGGGTTGACCACTGCATGAGCGAGTAGTATTTTCACGACTTTATCATGTCCATAGCGAGCGGCCCTCAGGAGCGCCGTTACGCCGAGGTTATCTGGCTTGTTGGGGTCGACCTTGGCCCGCTCGAGTAGTACTTTCACAACTCCTTCATGCCCAGACCGAGCGGCGTGCGAGAGCGGCGTGCTACCGTCATTATCTGCCCTGTCATGGCTGACCCCGGCCCGCTCGAGTAGTACTTTCACTACTCCTTCATGCCCACCCAAAGTGGCACTGTGGAGTGGTGTTCGGCCGTAATTATTTGGCCTGTCGGGGTTGACCTCGCCCCGCTCGAGCAGTACTTTCACTACTCCTTCATGCCCACCCGAAGCGGCATGCGAGAGCGGTGGGTGGCCGTCATTATCCGCCTTGTCCGGGTTGACATCTGCCCGTCCCAGTAGTATTTTTACCACACCCTCGTGTCCCCTCTCAGCAGCCCATGCAAGGGGAGTGCCCCCCCAAATATCCCCTTCGTTGATACCATAACTTTCAATCCCTATTAATGCCACTACTCCCTCCTCAATTCCGAAGAACGAGGCACAGTGTAATCCACTGAATTGGAAACTCATACCCTGCCTCCAGTGACCCAAATACCTTACGTGTGCTAGGAGTGATCTGGCAGATATGTGGCTATCATAACCCTGCAGGAGCTCCAGTGCAAGTGATTTTACGCGGTTCGAGAAGTCCCTTTTCGCATGGACGCCCCAGTATCGGGAGCAATATGTTAGAAAGGGCGTGTCGAGGATGAGGGGAGAGCCATCGAGGGAAAGTGCTTTGACCTTTTCGGAATTTAGATAAGTCAAACAGATCTCTGCCATTATCGAGTGGTGTCTCCCGAAGATATCCGGATGGGCGCAAAGATACTCTTTGAGAGTAAAATGGATAAGTCGCGCAGTTGATGCCTCTTTATCTACGGTAATAAGCCCTTGACGGCAGCTCACTAATGTCTGTATCGAGGGGAGGTTCTGGGGATTGAAATCCGTGGAACCAAGCTCCACTGCGAGGGCGTAGCAAAGTTCGTCTACTTTCAACGGCCGTTCCGCATGACAGACCCACATCAAAGCTCCCATCCCGAGTGTGGATTTATCACCATCCTGCGCTTTTATTCGTTCGATCGTCGCACCGTAAGCATCGCCCAACCCCAACCCATCTGTTATTTTACTGAGCTGTTCCCGTCTCCGATGGATCGTTGATTCTTGCAAGATTGACCCAATATTCAGGGAAACGAGTAGAAATCTGAGTATACCTATTAGCCAATAATGTGGGATTGGATTTGAGCGCCATCGATACCCTCTACTCACATTTCGGATATATCCCCGGGAATCTTTTCCAGAATATCTGCTTCTAGACCTGTGTCCATGGCATCCGGAGTTTCGTCGTGGCTCAGTCGAAAACGAATGTAACTGACGATATCGTCTCTGGAAGGGCTTACAGATACACTTGCCGCTCGTCCAGCTAGGTGCTTTTCAATTTCAGCCCGGATATGGGGTCTTCCAGTCATAAATACTCGAGCGTTTGGGGACTTGTCCAGGATTTCCTTCAACGAATCAAATAGCCGAAATCGCTGCGCAGTCGTGCATTCGTCAAGGGCGTCAATACACATATATGTGCGCTGTGAAGACGTGATGAGTTGCAGCATCTTCACAATATCAACTAATTGCGGTCTGCGCCCACTAACGGCCTCTTTCTGCTCTCGCAAGGCATGCCATGCCATATTTCCTCCGGAATCCCCCCCGCTCCGCTGACCACCTGCTCCAGCGAGGAGCCTAGAACGTTGGTCGCAGACTGCTCCTTTCGCTCCGTGAAGTCGAAGTAGAAGCACGTAACTGGGGTGCTTTGTCCTCTAGTCCGATCGCAGAGCGTGTCCACTACTAGCGAACTGTTATTATGACTCGTTAGTACGGCCTCAATTTTATTTCCGGAGAATAACCCTTGTTACCTGATGAATGTCTTGCCCACACCCGGATCCCCATAGCAAAACAAAACTCCTTTATCACCTTCACCCTCCCCACCCAGTCCGTACCACCTTCTGAATTCCTCAGATTGTATGAGCCATTCCCCAACATCCTTCACACGGTGCTCTTGAATGTCCGAATGGCGCAAGCCTGGATCCAGGGGTGATAACCAAGTTAGGAGTTGAGACCGATCATCGGAAAAAGTAAGGTTATTCTGCACACTAATAGAGTTTGTAGTATTGAAGCAGTTGGCATTATCCTTGATAGTATGTCGGGACATCTCCGACTGTTTATTGCTTACTCTGTTGAGAAGAAGGAGTTTCTGAGTGTTGTTAGTTTGTGAGATTCCCGGGAGCAGGAAATTGTTGGGCCTTGTTAAACCAAAGCGGGGGTGTGATGGTGTCACACCAACTTCGCACCTGGGCGCACAGCCACTATTGCCCCTAACCGAACACCACTTAAGCCACTAGAAAAGTAGAGGAGAAGTCAAAAGGTTAATATCATACTAATATTGTTCTTATCGCTATTAGACACAGATTTCAGGGCGAAGAGTCCTATGTGAGGGCTTCTACTCACTGCAAGATTAGTTTAGAGAGACAAGGACAATATCGCTAGCAGGATCATTTCGAGTCTCTAGCAGATTAAACCTATTAGGGCTGGTTTACCACACCGTCTATTCCCAAAATCTGGGTGTTAAAAATAGAGGGTGGCGTCCCGACTCCGATTATTATCTGATAGGCAATGCAAAAGTACTTACCAAAGTTTCTACCGTCCTAAATTCTTGTCAAAATGTTAGGTCGCCTCAGAGGCGCGCTTGTCAATTCCACCAGACTCTCTACTCAGGCGCAAATTAAATACTCGTACACGGTTTGTGACAACAGTTATCCCTCATCAACCACTGTCCCTTATCATCTAACTACCTGCCTCACCATAATTCCTACCACGATCTGTTTCATGCATAATTTCCCAAATACTTTCTTTAATGGGGCTCTCGACATGGTATTTCTATTATTTTTTCTATAAAAGTACTATTTACTTATAGTTGATAGTTAATTGTTGCTGAGGTATCACCGTTGAGGCATGGTCATTGAGGCATGTCGTTGTCACACCGTGTACGAGTATTTAATTTGCGCCCAAGTAGACAACACGATACTGAAGGCAAACGCCATCTGGTTGCCCACACCTCCAACCGTCAAGCCCCCCTCAACGGCCGGCACAGTCTTGAGGTGCTAAACGGTCGCCTATAGGCAAACAGGATTTACTCTGGGTGGTTGAGAGCAAAATTTGTTATGCGCGACGGTACCTGTCGGCGACGTGGCTCTGCTGCTCTCTTAAAGTCCTGAGTCAACAAGCCGACCAGCATTCCCAACAACCCTCAGTCGCCATGATACTTGTAGCTACAGTCTTTTTATTGCTCTCTTATCATGAAAACGGCTGAAATCTCCAAATGAGAGGGAGGCGAACTGATTCATATTTTAGTAGTTTGAACCAATAGTCATAGTTGTGGTTGTGATTGCAGTCGGTATTTTGATTATCGTGATACTGTAGTTGAATTTTTGCTGGGGATCGTGGTTGCGCAGTGCCTTTTACCTAAGACCTAACCCTGCCAGCTGGCACTAGACTAGCCTCTCACCCTAGTCTCCTCCGATCCTAGCTTACATTACTAAGCTATTCACGATAACTCTAAGACACCGGCGGTAAAATAAACTTGGTAACATCCATAAACTACTACAGCAATGATAGCTAACATACAAAACGATCTTTTAGCAGGAACCACCAACACTATCAGCAGTGATAATATCTTACGTTTCAGGTCAAGGTATAACAAGGTTTCCTACTTAATATTGCCCGTGGACAAAATTAACCGCGGATCAACCATCGATGGCAACGCACCCTACTTGTTCTCATCACGTTGCGCTTTCAACACCACCTAAAGAACTTTCTCTAGCTCAAATATGAATTTCTACTATGTATTCTACTTTATACTTATATCCTTGATTTTCTTTCTTCGCTTTTAGTGATGGTGGGGTTGGTGGGTGAGTGTTGTCGTCATGGCTTAAGTGTTTCCCTCTTGGTTGATCCGCGGTTAATTTTGTCCACGGACAATACGGTATGGTACAACCGCTCTCCCACTACGAGAGCGGCCGACAGACATAGACTACCCGCCACGTGCTTTATCAGGGCACGCATGTAGTGTTAAGACTGTATCGGTAGTCCCTTACCGTGTACCTTTGCGGACAAAATTTGATTCCACTTAGTTTGCACTTCTTAGCTGAAGTACAGGGGGTTGAGGGTAAGTGAGGCGAATAGGGTACTTAACTGGAATTTAACTTGCCAAAGTTTGGTGTGTGTTACCATGGGAACAGCCAATCTTGGCGCTTTTT
>Ga0307509_10010503_pt1 | contig 11335 bp, 9 predicted proteins | sample 10_EM_MG_FD_202245 | JGI IMG/M metagenome (GOLD analysis project Ga0307509, IMG submission 202245) | Populus trichocarpa ectomycorrhiza microbial communities from riparian zone in the Pacific Northwest, United States - 10_EM | ecosystem: Host-associated > Plants > Roots > Unclassified | place... | reverse complement strand
TAATGTCGGGAAGAGACATACACAGTGGGTGTAGGAACAAGAATTAACATTTGACATCACTCTGGATATTTGGGTTTGTACCGAGTACTGAAGTATACTTCCCCTGCGTATCTGCGTTCCCGACATAGCCCCCGAACCGACATAGCCCCCGCCGCGAGTTTAAGTGCGGGTCCAGCTGGTAGCGGAAAGGATTGGTGAGGTAGCTAAAGAGAGCAAAGTTAAGAATAATTGTGACAACTATGATGTAAGTATCATATGATGAACATGAAGGGTGGTACCGGTATTTGAAAATCTTAAACACTAGCCTATTCAGGTCCTCGTGATATGAAAAACTTCATACCTCTCCAAAGCAGTGTACACTCGCCTCCAAAAAGTTCTCGTAATGCCGCAGGTATTCCCGGTGGTGACTTGGTGCCAAGGATGTACCCCATCTCATGATTTTTTCCCACAAGTAGCATAAACTTCAGCAATGATCGGGCTTTCTTAGAGATGACTTTGACATGAGAAGTAGGGCACTCAGTAAAGGGGTTTACTACGTTGTGCTGTATTGAACCTACCACTTTATATGACTTCCGTTGTTATCTACAACAGCAACAACATGCTTTCGCATCTGATCAACTAATTTATCAATTATAACTTGTGGTATAGCCTCCTATTCCTCCTGCATTCATGCCCATAATTCTTTTTCAGTATGAGGTCGAGCTAGCTCATGATCTGAAAACAGCTTTCTAAGTCTCTGTTTGAAAATATGCCAAATATTGTCGATTGGGTTGAGGTTGGGGGAGTTGGCAGGAAAGGGAAGCTTACGGACATCATATGAGTCTGTAATAGCCTAATTCAGACGACCTTTATGGTGTTTGGCATTGTCTTCTACAACCCTCACCTGAGTGATTGGTTTATTGAGTAAAAGAAGAAAAGGTATCAGGTACTCTTTATAAACTTCCTTGGAATAATGAGGAGCATCAAGACCAAGCCAGTCTCGCTTGGTTTTTCTTTCTGAAGGTTGGCATTTTCAGATCTGAATAAGTGGTGTCTGGCCACCATATACAATTGCTGCCTAGCAGTTCACACTGAGTCTTCCAGACTGAAATGTAGGTGGGTGCTAGGTTTTTCTCCACCAGTTCTTCTCCAGGCCGAATTCTCACCTTCCGGCTAGGCTAATATGTTGAATACTCCATATGAGCCTCATCTAACTATACTGATTGCCTCCAGTGTATACATCCCCACTGGAGTCTTGTGCAGCACCAGAATTTATACTGAATTTTCTGAAAGAGATGAAGGTAAGGTTTTTTGCGGGGTATTCGGAACTTGAATCCCAGCTGTTTTAGAACTGTATCCACGGTGGTGTGACCAATATCCAGGTCAACCAAAGGATCTGTAATCTGCTCTAAGGAAGCCAACAGATTTGATTTTACCAAATCTTCCACTCTTTGCTGAACCGCTTTGGTGATCTTCATTGGGTAACCAGAGGGTGGGGCATCAGCAACATTACTCTACTTTCGATAGCGGCGAACCACACCTGCGACTGTGGAGATAGGGATATCTCTCCTCTTTGCTATTGCTCTGTATTCCTTTCCAAGATCAGCTAGGAATGCAATATCATGGTTTTTATCATACCGTACTCTTGCAAACTCTGATTTCTTTGGATAATGAGAAGGAGCCAGGATCATTGCTAAGGTTTATGCTACTCATGGCAAAAAATCATGAGATGGAGTATATCCTTGATGCCAAGTCACCGCAAGAAATACCTGTGGTGTTACAAGAACCTTTTGGAGGCGAGTGTAGTGCTCAAAATAGTGCTAAATGAGTACTATTCATCATGGTCATAATGGAAACTGGGTTATCCATGAAAATTTGCTCCCAACTATGATACAAGTATGAGTACTTTTAATTTATCTTGGTGTATAGTCTATTGTTACCTTTCCAGTCATATATAACCCCAATCGTCCTAGCAGTACAACACTAAAAGTGAGTGAAATTCGGGACAAATAAAGGGATAGGAAATAGCCGAATCCTACTCTGGGAACTCAAGTAGAAGCAAAATGTGCTAGGACATTGTACTTGCCAAAAGGAAAAGTCTGTGTTGTTTCTCAAGTTACCAACCCTAACCCACATACCAACTTGTGCAATATCATGAGAAACTAGATTTGATACAAGATAACTATAATACAATAAACAACCTAGAATATAAAATCCATAAGAAATAAAACAATGTATTAAGCCTGGTAATTATTATTACCATTGGAAATCAAACAGTGTGCTATTACATGTAGTAGCCAGCCTATTTCTCTATTAATTATTTCAACAGTTAACTCATTTTCCCCAATCTCCTGTAAAATAAGCTGAAGCTCAGCTGTATGTTTTGGCTCCCATATTCCAACTTTCATGCCCATCCAGTCCCAAATGTGTTCAATGGGATTAAGGTCAGGCGACTTTGCTCACCAGTTTGCCTTTGATATATCTTGCTTTTTTGCAAAGTTATTTGAATACCAAGAAATATGAGCTGGAGCTCCATCTCCCATCAGGATCAAATCAGAATATTATTTCAATAACTCCTCACATGCCAGCCATAGTTTTGGCTCAGCAACATGCCTCACAGATCTCCAAGCATCAATTTCCCCTTTTCATTTTACCTCTCCTATTATTTGGCCTTTATACTTCTTTCTCCTCCAATGCTGTTCAATGTAAATAATGTAAGTCCTCTTATTCAATTTCTAAAAAATACTTGTTAGCTAAATTTTCATATTATCATACAGACTCATATGCTTATTGTAAAATAAAAAAAATTAAACTAAAATTAATAAATTTATATCTTGGCCTGATCTCTTAAAAGCTTAGCCTGAACAAGCTCTGACTTTTTCATATTTGCATACTCAAATGAGTTTTTCCAGGCTGTATTATGTTGTTCAATATCGGACTAAAGAGAGCGATTAATTTCCGCAATCGCAGCTTCTGACCTGTGCTTTGCCTTTAATGATTCCTTCTATAATACAAGATATGACATTTTCTAATTCCACATTATCATGCCCCAAAACATAACCAATTCCCCATGTCTATCCTCATGTTCTAAACAATTCTTATCCTATTTCTCCTTCTTTGAATACCATACAAAAAGTCCCTTTCTATTTTCTCCAACTTTTACTCCCAATTCATCAGTAAAAGCCCAATTTGACCACTCTTAATCAGCTTCCCAATACACTTTAGTTGGCTGAAGGCTTGTCAGATTTGCTTATACTTCGTGAGTAAGATAAATATTTCATTTTCCCAATAGGGTTTGAGCCTGCTGTTAGGCGGGAGCCTATCTCAAAGACTTGCAAGATAACTTATACTGATAAGCTTTATCGTAGACAGAGATTATCTAGGAAGGCTCAATGATAATAGAGGTAGTTAGGATAAAAGATTTTCGAGCGTAAATGTTTTTTATGGATAAGATCTCGTCTCCGTTGCTTGATGATGTTCAAATAGCTTGGGAGGCACCTCAATATTTATATGCCGCGTCTGGGTAGTCGTGGGCTACATCTAGTTCTCATACTAACTAAGTTTCTACTAGCAATTTCCCGTTCCTTTAAATAGTGCGAACACTATTTGAGCCCTGACAATTTTGTCATCTCACTTGACTTCCAAATCGCGATGCCATGAATATTCCTGATGGTCCACCCACACATCAGTCTATTGGTTACGATCTGTGTTTGTCAACATAGAGTCTTGTATACAACTGCATATGCCGAATAGTCTCCATGATCGAACCAACAAAGGGGGAACCTTTGTTATCAAACCTCCCAGTATTGCAGGTATATCCTGCTTTCAACAGCTGCGAGGCATAAGATAGACTTGTCCCAATAATCGCGCGAATGACTATTATCTCTCCATAGTGATATAATTATTGTAAGGTTCAGTCAGTATCTGAAGAGTAATAGTGGCGTATGTGAGTGCGAGGATATTTGATTTCTCAAACTACTTCTTCGAACAACACCATGCAGTTCTGCAACTTCGGTCGAGTCAGTGTGGAGTATAGAATGATGCTACTTGATCATTGTCCATAAAATGTTCTATTACCTAGTTACCACCTTCACGGCCTCCCTCTTTAGTGATCAGTAACCTTATGCGAACTCAACCTCCTTTGCTCAAACCACTTGCATAGGCTCACCAAAGGTCCACTCCCATATACTCTGTGAACGGGATTCGGTCTGAGAGATAGCTGCGACATATACCTGGTTATGAGGAGGGCTCCAAAGACTTTGTCCTTGGTGATGCGACCCGACTACAGCGGTGTCTGCTGGTATAGTGCCGTTCCAATGCTGGTGTGGGCGAGGGATGTTAGGTTGACACCTCTGAGCTCAGAACTCAATGTAGCGTAATTATAGGTCTTTAGTCACTAAAGGAAGGCTGTGCCTTCCAGTATGCATAACTCTTGCTCTCATGAAGAGCTTTTAAATCTGTGTCCTTTAATATATGTCCAAGTCCAGGGTTTTTTGAATCTTAGTAGTGTGTCGGTAGCTTGTCTCCGGGTTCGATTTCACAGCTAATACCAAGTTGCTCTTTGCTTTCTTATAAGCATCTTTGGTCTTCCATACCAGCTTGCAGAAAGGAGGTTTCTATCGCTAAGGAGTATCAATAAAGAGAAGGTTGTGAGAGGCTCTTTGGGGAGAATTCCTGTATGGGTATGGTCATGATGAATAAAGTGCACAATACTATTAGGTTGAAGTTCTAATGTCACTCTGATGTTCTTATATTTTTCCCCTCGATAGTGAAGTATGAGAGCACTTGTACACTTTACCTGTCACAAATCGTGACTAAGCAAGGCAGATTTCACATGACTAATAATTATTAGTCATAAGTTTTTACATGACTCGCACTTGCGTGTTATCGTTATGTTATGATTGGTTGATGTTTCTATGACTCACGATTGTGAGTCATAATGATGTAATGACTTTCGCGCGTGACTCACATTATGAGTCACGAGTTTCACGCAGGTGACGCGCTTTGTGCACCTGACATGTTTTATGTTTTATGATTGGTTTACGGCATCTTGCGCAGTGACTCATAGGAGTCATCTGATGGATTTCGGGCATAACTCATTATGAGTCATAGGACCGCGTGACTCGAGTTATGAGTCACCAGGGTTAGGGTTGTTGGTGTGAAGGGTCTATAAGTAAGAGACTTGGTCACAGTAGTTAGAGCTCTTCACGCTACCATCTAAGCACTTTCTTACAAATATAACTTTACCTTTACCTCTCCCATATACACAAACAATCTAGCTCTTAAAGCGTCAGAGCAACTACGACCTTGTCAAGGCAAGGACAGTCCCACATCTCTCTCATGTGAGAAGAGATTACGATAAGAAGAAGTTCCCTCATCACCTCTCCCCAATAAGACATTGGTGCGAGATACGAAGACTATAAGATAGTGTAAGGAAGAAAGAAGAGATTATAAGTAATCTCGGAAAGAAGAATACTCTCACGATTCGTTACCCGTTGCATAACTAAACTACATCAGAGTAGGATTGTTACATTTGGTAGCGTCCACTCGCAACACTTAACGAACAAGAAACCACGGCAACATCACCCCCAAACGAAAACCCCGAAGACAATATCACACAAGGGGGAATCGACGTCACATCTCTAGAAGAAGCTCTATCAGCAGCCGTTCAAGACTCCTCAATACCAAGCCCAGTATCCTCGGATTCTGAGCCAGAATCCCAAAGCTCAGAAGACCACACTCCAACAAGAACCCGAAGGAACACCATCATGACCTCCAAACAGAAAGAAGGGGAGACATGCACAAGGGAGGAAGGAACGGGCTTATCAACCGGAACACGAAAACCCGAGATACGAGAACCAAGCACGTTTGACGGAGATAGAGACAACCTAAGAGGATGGCTAGCACAGCTATCCGTATATTTTGAAATCTTAGGATGGGAAGATGACCACGATGACGACAAGATCAAATATACCACATGCCTGTTACGAGGAGATGCAATGAAATGGTATACCCCATATGCTGAAAAAGTACAGGCCAAAAGCTGGACGACATGGGAAGAATATCAAAACGAACTAAAATGACAATTTGGACCAGTCAATGCAAGAGACGAAGCAAGGGCCAAGATAAGGAAACTAAAACAAGGACAATGGTCAATGACGGAGTACTGGAACGATTTCCGACTAATAGCAAGTACGGCCCAGATGGACGGCGCTACTATGTCGGAGTTCCTCATAGCAGGAATGAAAAAAGAATTGCAACAAGCATGGATACTTGCCGAACTAGACCAAGACGACGTCGAAGCCATAGCACTATGGGCTATCAAGAAAGAAGCAAGGATGGAAACCTTGAAATACAACAAGAATAGAGGAGAAGAACCCACAAAAACAGACAAGACAGTAAGGAACCAGAACGGAACGTTTAAAAGTAACTCGACGTACGAACCAATGGATATCGATGCCACCAATAGGGGCCCAAGACTGAACATACCACGAAACGAATACCAAAGGAGGATGACACAAGGACTGTGCCTGGGATGCAGAAGAGCAGGACACAGGATACAAAATTGTAATGAAGGAAATAAAGGGATCACCCAACAAACACGATAGAGTCCTAGACGAGGCAACGCAACGGCCCGAGGAGTCAAAAACTGGAGACAAGACACCAAAATCAAAACCATCAATATGAACGAAGAAGAAACAACTGCTCAACGGACGGGAAACGACGACTGTCCCCAGTAAAGAATCGTCTGAGGGACAGACCAGAACGAAAACCCATTATCATCAGAAATCTATACGCAGTACTCAACAACACAGAAACATTAGAAAACGAAAACGATCATATCATGGTAAAAATCAGACTACATGGTACGCACGATAATACAACTATCAACGCAATGATAGACTCGGGGGCCACAGAAGATTTTATTGACCAAGAGTTCTGCAACAAATATCAGATAAGAACAACAAAAGCCAAGAACCCAAGGGAGATTTACCTAGCGGACGGCGAACCTAGCTCAATGGGGCCTGTTACCCATATAGCAATGGTACCTATGGACATCGGAGCCCATAGGGAAATTATGACCTTCTAAGTGGCTAGACTCCAAAATCACGAAGCAATCTTAGGAATGCCATGGTCAAAGAACCATAACCCCCGAATAGACTGGGGGCAAGGAAAGATCACTTTTGATAGTGATAAATGCACTACGATGTGCTTAACCGAATCCCCTACGGTATATACGATACCAGAAGCCAAAGCCTTGGAAGAAAATCTAGTCAGCAGGTTCTCCACGATCCAAGCCAAAGAGGATTAACGTATCCTAGTCAAAAAAATGCATAAAGATGCAAAGATACCCACGAAGGGTACAAGAGGAGCTGCAGGACACGACCGGTACGCAATTGAAGACAAGACTATCCCAGCCAAAGGACAACAAGTAGTCAAAACAGGAATATCCCAGAAACTAGCCAATGGCACCTATGGACGAATTGCACAACAAAGCGGACTAGCCGTCAAACACGGCATAACAGTCAACACTGGCGTAATCGACAAAGACTATACGGGAGAAATAGGAGTTGTCCTAGTCAACCTCTTCAGCTATGATTATCATGTTCAACAAGGAGAACGGATAGCACAGCTCATAGCAGAAAAGGTTCTGGAAACGCAATGTCAAGAAGTCACCCATCTGGAAGACACGAAACGAGGTACCAAAGGCTTTGGAAGTACCGATACAAAAAGAATTGAGATAGACGAAATCTCAACCAAGACGTTTGAAAAATCCAAAGAAGAAGGAGACACCTATGGCCTCCTATGGGGACGATATGATCATGGAAAGCTAAAGCTACTAGCAATGAATGTTAGCACCGAACTAGCCATTGAAAACAGAAAGAATAAGAAACAAAAAACCTTTCAAGAGATAGTCCCAGAAGAATATTGGGACCAACGAATAGTGTTCCAAGAAAGAGAATCAACAAGACTACCACCCCACAGACCAGGAGTGGACCTCGAAATTGAGATTGAAGAAGGCAAAAGACTACCTATAAAGAAGATATACCCATTAGGAGCCAGAGAGCTAGAAGAATGAGGCGAATATAGACGAACAAACAAACAATAACAATGGATCCGGGAATCTTTCACCGAGGGAGGATCGCCAATAATGTTCGTCAAACAGAAAGACGGAAAATTACGACTATGCGTTGACTATTGAGAACTCAACAACATCACCAAAAAGGACCGATACCCGCTACCCTTAATAGGAGAAGCCTTGGATCGGTTACAAGGAGCGAAGTTCTTCACGAAACTAGACATCAAGGACGCCTATCACAATATTTGAATACGAAAAGGAGACGAATGGAAGACTACATTCACCACCAAACTAGGAACCTATGAATACCTAGTCATGCCATTTGGGTTATGTAACGCACCCGCTGCGTTCCAAAGATGGATCAACAGGACGCTGCACCAATTCATAGATATGTGTTGCATAGTCTACCTAGACGATGTACTTATATACTCCAAGGACAAGGAACAACACGTACGAGATGTGAGAAGCGTGTTGAGAGCAATTAGGAACTCAGGAATGAGGATCAAGCCAGGAAAATGTGAGTTCCATGCGACAGAGACTGAATACCTTGGATTCATAATAGGAAGAGATGGAATCAAAGTGGATCCCATCAAAACCGCAGCAATATGGGAATGGGCCAAACCAACAAAAGTTAAAGAAGTACAGAAATTGATGGGATTCTGTAACCTTTATCGACGATTCATTGAAGGATTCAGCCAAAAAGCGAGGCCCCTATACCAGTTAACCAGAAAGGACAAGAAATGGGAATAGGGCAAGAAAGAAAATGAAGCTTTCAATGAAATCAGGACACACCTTACTTCAACACCAATCCTGATACACTTTGACCCACAGCAACCGATCACGATTGAAACGGATGCTTCAAATTATGTCACTGCAGGAATCCTATCACAACCTGGAAAAGACGGCAAGCTACACCCCGTAGCATATCGATCAAAGACAATGACGAAAGCCGAATGCAACTATGACGTACACGACAAAGAGCTCTTAGCCATCGTTAAAGCACTCGAAGACTGGTGACGATATGTCAGCAATACCGAACACCGAATAACGATACTAACGGACCACCAAAACCTAGTACCATTCATGACAACTAGAAAGTTAGTTGGAAGACAGATAAGATGGATGGAAATCTTGAGTCAATATTATATCAAGATCGAATATCGACCAGGGAAAGCAGGAGGAAAACCAGACGCACTCACAAGAAGAGAAGGAGATTTACCAAAAAACAACGATGAACAGATCCGATAAAGGGAACGAACCCTCCTACCAAAGGAACAATATTTCGAAGTAATATAAATGGTCGAATTCCAATCAAATGAAAGAGAATTGCTACAAGAAGCAGCAAAACAAGACTCGGAACAACAAGCAATAAAGAAAGCATTAGAAGAAGGAAAACAGGAGATGAAAGGAGTGGCCCTAGAACTATGCCAATCGAAGGAGAACCTTTTATGGTATCAAGGAAAGATATGGACACCCGACGAAGATAAGCTAAAAGAAGAACTTATCAAACAACATCATGACATCCCTACAACAGGACACGGAGGGACGGCAAAGCCAACCGAACTCATCCAACGAAAATATTACTGGCAACACATGAGGGATTTAATCAAAAAATATGTTAAGAACTGTGACATGTGTCAAAGAACCAAAGCTGTCCGACATGCGCCATACGGACTACTACAACCAAATGAAGTACCGGAAAAGCCATGGAAATCGATATCCATGGATTTCATCATCGACTTACCAAAGTCAGAAGGTTATGACGTAATCCTAGTAGTCATTGATCGTCGAACGAAAATGAGCCATTTTATACCTTGCCACAAGGATATGAATGCACGGCAGTTTGCGAAAAGCTTTATCAAAGAAATATTTCGACTCCATGGATTACCGAACGACATTATCACCGATCGAGGAACTATATTTACATCGGACTTATGGAAAGAAACAACAAAACTACTAGGGATTGAGAGACGATTAAGCACGGCTTTCCACCCGCAAACGGATGGACAGACAGAACGAACCAAAGGGACACTCGAACAATACCTTCGAGCATATTCCAATTATCAACAAGATAATTGGTGCGAACTATTACCAACAACAGAGTTTGCGTACAATAATAGATATCAAGAAACCATTAAACACACACCCTTCTTCGCCAATTAAGGAATAAATCCCGAATACGAAGCGATAGGATACCTGATACAAGGAAATGTCACGCCACTCGAAGAAATGAGTCAATTACATGACGTACTAAGAGCGGAAATGTCGGAAGCACAGATAAGACAAAAGGAGTATTACGATCGACACAGAAAACCTGATCCAAATCTCAAATCAGGAGATATGGTATGGTTCTTAACAAGGAATATTAGAACCACAAGACCATGCAAGAAGTTGGATAACAAGAAAATCGGACCATTCAAAATCTTGTCAAAAATAGGATCAAGCGCTTATAAACTCGACCTACCCGACACGATGAAAATACACAACACCATTCATATCTCCCTTTTAGAACCATACGAAAACAATAAACTATCATCACAAGGACAAGAACCTCCTCCGCCTATTATTATCGAAGGCGAACCAGAATCCGAACTCGAACGAATAGTCGACACTAGGCTATACTACGGAAAACTCCAATATCGAGCCAAGTGGACCGGTTATTCTCCAGAACACGACAAAGTCTGGTACCCAGCCTCAAACTTCGAAAATGCAGTCAATGCAAGACAACGGTTCCACGAGCGATACCCCGAAAAGCCCTCTCAGGATCGACATCACAAAGGAAGACAACGGATGGACCTCAGTACGAGTATCACGACCAACCTCAGCCCAAGGAACACCATCTACCTTTCCACCAACAAGCCCGGACTACTGTCCTATGAGAAGCCCCACACCATCCAAATGCCCATGTGCGGGAATGAGTTGGACAGCATGTACCGAAGATGCATGCCAAACACACAAGACAGACAAGGAAAGCACCTACTTTCCACAACCCCAGCGACGAAACAAGTCGCATGCTGGTTCCTCAGAATGGGAGCAAAAGTGCGAAATACAACCACCTACGACAGGACCCTTGGGGTTCAACGAAGAACCACCCAAGGGACCAAAGACGGCCAGCGGGGTCCACCAAAGAAAAAAGGAACAACATGGGCTGTAACGACCCTACGATAGGTAGCTACAATCACTATCACCTTAGCCCAAATGGTATACCAAGTGGTATCTAAAGGTGGTATGGTCTCGTATATATTATACACATGGCTGGTAATCCTAGGATAAGGC
>Ga0307509_10010502_pt1 | contig 11336 bp, 13 predicted proteins | sample 10_EM_MG_FD_202245 | JGI IMG/M metagenome (GOLD analysis project Ga0307509, IMG submission 202245) | Populus trichocarpa ectomycorrhiza microbial communities from riparian zone in the Pacific Northwest, United States - 10_EM | ecosystem: Host-associated > Plants > Roots > Unclassified | place... | reverse complement strand
CCTTGTCGCACGTGATGTGACTGATCGTGGCGCCCGCGCGCTGCGCGACCTCGACCACCTTGCAGGTGACCTTGTCGTGCTCGGTGTGACGGGTCGGCTTGTCCTCGCCGCCCCAGTACTGGAGCGAGGTGTCGTAGACCCAGGTCTTGCCGCGCTCGAACAGCGGCGCGTAGTGCGCCGGCAGAGGTGCGGGCTTGGCCGCGGCGACGGCCGAGATCACGAGGGAGGCGGCGATCCAGCGAAGCACGGGATCGAACGGCGTCCGCGCCACGCCTATTCCGCCGGGACCTTCGCGATGGTCTTGCCGCGCAGGCGGTACAGACACTCGCGCGCGCGGGTCAGCTCGAACGTGGCTTGCTCGTCGGCGCGGACGTCCTGCATCGGTCGCTCTTCGAGCTCGTTCAGCTGGGCGTCGGTCGCGTCGACACAGGCCTGGGTCCGGCACGCGCACGCGCGGCCGTGCAGCTCGGCGGTCAGCTTTTGCCAGTCGGCGAGATCGAAGCGGAGCGGCGCCTCGAGCTGGCCGGGCGGATCGTCGAGGCGCGGCGGGCAGAGGTGCTGGCTCTGCTGGCAGGTCTCGAGCGCGGTGATGAAGCGGCGGCGCACGGCGAGGTCGGCGACCGCGATGCGGAGTGCGTCGTCGTCGCCCTTCTGTTCGGCGTCGGCGACGCGGCGCTCGTTGGTGGCCTCGGCGCCGCGCTCGGCGATCAAGGCCTTCTCGAGCGCGGCCTTGTCGTAGGTGGGCTTGGGATCGTCGTCACCGGCGAGCTGCGTGTGCGGCTCGGGCGGGACAGTTGTTTCGGTCTGCGTACCCTGTGGCGACCCGCACGCGGCAAGCGCCATAACCACGAGGAGCTTCACGTCAAGTCATGCTACCACCATGCAACCCGAGGAGACTGCTCGGGTCTGGCTTCTGAATCCAGCGCCGAAGGACGCGTCCAAAGCACATGACCATCGTCGACCTCATCGGGTTCCTGTTCACCGCGCAGCTCGGCTCGGCCCAGCCGGCCAAGCCCGCGACGCCCCCGCCCGCGCCGGTCACCGCGCCGCAGGGGAAGCTGAGCGCGATCGATGTCGTCACGAACGTCCAGAAGTTCTACGCGGGGATCCAGCAGGTCACCGCCCAGTTCCAGCAGACGGTGCACATCTCGACGTTCGGTACCGACAAGACGAGCGGCGGCTCGGTGTGGATCGTCAAGCCGGGCAAGATGCGGTGGGACTACCTCGAGTCCAAGGGCTCGAACGTGACGGTCAAGAAGAGCTTCATCTCGAACGGCACGAACCTCTACGTCGTCGAGCACGACAACAAGCAGGTCGTGACGAAGAACCTCCAGCAGGACCTGATGCCGGTCGCGGTGTCGTTCCTCTACGGCAAGGGCGATCTCAAGGCCGAGTTCAACGCGGCGCTCGACGACAAGTCGAGCTACGGCGGCAAGGGCGACTACGTCCTCAAGCTGACGCCGAAGAAGCCGTCCGCGCAGTACAAGGCGCTCTACCTGGTCGCCGATCCGACCCAGTTCCGCGTCAAGGAGTCGGTGATCATCGACTCGTCGAACAACGTCAACCACTTCCAGTTCTACAAGCCGGACTTCGAGAAGCCGGTCAAGGACACGTGGTTCGAGTTCAACAAGGCGAGCGTGCCGAACTATCGGATCGTCGACGGCGACGCGCCGCAGAACCAAGGCAGCGCCGCGGCGCCTGCGCCGGCTCCGGTGCCGGCTCCCCCCATCGCGCCCAAGAAGTGACTTACGCTGGGCCGATGAAGTCGGTCCGGGCGAATGGCCTCGACATCGCGTATCTCGAGGAGGGCACCGGCCCGCTGGTCGTGTTGCTCCACGGCTTTCCCGATACCGCGCACACCTGGGACGCCACGATGGCCGCGCTCGCCGAGGCGGGTTATCGCACGGTGGCGCCGTTCCTCCGCGGCTATCACCCGACGGAGATCCCGAAGGACGGCGCGTACGACATGGACACGCTCGGGCGCGACGCGCTCGGGTTGATCGAGGCGCTCGGCGCCCAGAACGCGATCGTCGTCGGTCACGATTGGGGCGCGACCGCGGCGTACACCGCGACGGCGATGGATCCGTATCGCGTGCGGTTGCTCGTCACCGTCGCGATCCCGCACCCGCGCTCGATCAAACCGACGCCGAGCGCGATGTGGAAGATGCGCCACTTCCTCGGCCTGCGCGGGGGGGGCGCGGCGGCGAAAGTCCGTGCGAACGACTTCGCACACGTCGACGAGCTGTGGCGGCGGTGGTCGCCGGCGTGGAAGGACCTGCCGGCGAGCGAGACCGCGGCGGTCAAGGAGAGCTTCACGCACCCGGGCACGCTCGAAGCGGCGTGCGCGTACTACGGGTCGCTGCCGATCCTCACGACGCCGAAGACGCTGCGCAAGAACATCGAGGTCCCGACGGTGGCGTTCGCCGGCGAGGACGACGGGATCATGAAGCCGCGCGCGTTCGAGAAGGCGCGTCACTGCTTCGCGGCGTCGTACGAGGTGGTCCAGGTGCCGGGCGGTCACTTCATGCACCGCGAGCATCCCGAGGCGTTCATCCCGGAGCTGGTGAAGGTGCTGCAACAGCACGAACAGCGTGTGCGACAATAGCTAGATCGAACGCCCGCTCCTCATCTTCGTCTCCGACATCCACCTGACCGACCGCCTGCACGGCAACGCGGTCTCCAAGGCGGAGCAGTTCCGGCGGTTCTGGGAGCGGATCAGTGCGGTCCGCGGCAAGCGGCCCGCGGAGCTATGCGTCGTCGGTGATCTGTTCGATCTGGTGCGCTCGCCGTCGTGGTTCGACAGCCGCCACCGGCCGTATCACGGCAAGACCCAGAACGGCGTCGTCACCATGGTCGAGCAGATCGTGGCCGAGACGATCGCCCGCGAGCAGGGTTTCTTCGACGCGCTGCGCGCGAAGATCGCGAGCGGCGAGCTGGTGTTCCACTACATCGCCGGCAATCACGATCGCCTGCTGCGCACGGCCCCCGCCGCACAGGCCCGGATCGCCGCCGCCCTCGGCTTGGCGAAGCTCGAGCTCCACACCGAGATGGAGTTCCGCGATCACGGCGTGCTCGCCTATCACGGCAACTCCGGCGACGCGATCAACGCGAGCCCCGAGGGCGACGCCACGATCGGCGATGCGATCGGCTCGGAGCTGATCCTGCGGTTTCCAACCAAGTTGCGCTCGCTCGTTGGCGCGGATCACCCGGGCATCGAGGAGATCGACGACATCGACGACGTCCGCCCCGTCTACGCGGTCCCGGCGTGGGTCCGCCAGCAGAGCTCGATCCGGCCCGAGCTGTTCAAGCCGATCCGCGAGGTGTGGAGCGAGACCGTCGAGGAGTTCCTCGCGAACGACTTCGTCGCGCGCTGGCTGAAGACGCAGCACAAGACGTTCTCGCTCGATCTCGGCAAGAAGCTGCGCCTCCTGCTCGAGCTGTCGCGCAATCGGATGATCCAGCACGGCTCGGACGAGCGGATGACCCAGCTCTACCGGTTCATCCAGCACGGCTTCGACGGGAAGATGTCGACGATCGCGGCCGCGGAGCTGCAAAAGCGCAAGGGCCTCCGTTACGTCGTCAACGGCCACTCGCACTTCCCCTCGATGCAGCCCCTCGGCCGGATCGCTGACAAGCCCGCCGTGTACTTCAATACCGGCACGTGGCGCGCGGTGCACCAGATCGGCCACGACCTCGGCGGCCGGCCCAGCTTCCTCCCGTACGATGCGATGAGCTACCTGGTGTTCTTCCCCACCGACGACAAGCTCGGCCGCGACTACGAGTGGTGGACCGGCGCGATGGTCACCCGTTAGAACCCGACGTGCGCGGTCGTCGTGTTCGAGTGGGTCGACGCCGGCGAGCCCTCGACCCGACGCGGCCACACCGGCGGCTTGATGTTGTACTTCGGCGTCTGGAGCTGGCTCGGGTTCAGGTGGAGGGTGCCGCCGGTGGCGGTGACGAGCTCTGCGGTCGAGACGGACTTGAACATGGCGACCTCTATTGCGACGTGAGTGCCAGACCCAAGTCGGTGACATGACTGGCACGACGTGGCACGCGACGCCGTGCGTGGGACGCAGGTCGTCATGCACGGGATACGTGTGCCGGCCGTTTGTGTACGAACGTTCTCGATCTTCGTTGGAGCGATCACGAATGCGACGGTGATACCCGGGCAACCCCTCTCGGCATTTCACTTGCTGATGCGGTCGCCATGCTTAGACCCCTCGCCTTGGTTTGCTTACTGACTGCTGCCGCCGCGGCCCAGCCCGGCGCCGAACCTCCTTCCGAGCCCGCGCAACCGCTGACCCAGCCCGCGATGGTGCAGGCGCCTGCACCAGAGCCGTTGATGGTCTCCGCGCAGGCGAAGCCCGACGCGCAGAACTCGCTCTACCTCGAGCTCGGCGGCACGAGCATGTTCTACAGCCTCAACTACGAGCGCTTCGTCACGCCCGAGGTCGCGATCCGCGTCGGCTTCAGCTACATGTCGATCAGCGCGACCGCCGGGACGGGCATGAGCCAGGAGAACGCGAGCGCGAGCTGGCTCACGATCCCGATCATGGCCGAGTACCTCGGCATCCACAGCGGCCCGCACGCGCTCGAGCTCGGCGCTGGTATGGACATGATGTACTTCTCGGGCTCGGCGTCGACGTTCGACGACTCGGCGATGGCGAGCGGCGTGCTGCCCGTCGGTGCCGCGAACATCGGCTATCGCTACTCGGATCCGAAAGGCGGGTTCATCTTCCGCGCGTCGTACACCCCGCTGTTCGTGATCACGTCCTCGACCAAGGAGGTGTTTCACTGGGCCGGGCTGTCGTTCGGCTATCGGTTTTAGATGAAGTAAGGTGCGGGCATGCTTCGCCCGCATGCTCGCCAGCCGAGACCCGTGGGACCGGTCGTGCTCGTCGTGATGGATGGGATCGGGCGCGGCAAGGGCGACGCCGCCGATGCCGTCGCGATCGCATCGACGCCGACGCTCGATCGCCTCTGGGTCCCGGGGGTCCGCGCCGAGCTACGCGCGCACGGCAAGGCGGTCGGCCTGCCGAGCGACGACGACATGGGCAACAGCGAGGTCGGCCACAACGCGCTCGGCGCCGGCAAGGTCTACGCGCAGGGCGCCGTGCTCGTCGGTCGGGCGATCCAGAGCGGCAAGCTGTTCGAGGGCCAGGCGTGGCTGGACGTGATCCGTCGCGGTGCGCGCGCCCCGAGTCATGGATCCTCCGCGCGCGGCTCCGCCGCGGGCGGAGGCGCGATCCACTTCCTCGGCCTGACCTCCGACGGCAACGTCCACTCTCATCTCGATCATCTCGAGGCGCTGCTCGCCGCGGCGGCGAAGGCCGGCTGCAAGAAGCTCTACGTTCACGCGCTGCTCGACGGCCGCGACGTGTCGCCGTTCTCGGCGCTGGAATACATCGATCGGATGGAGCGGTATCTCGCCCAGCTCCGCGACTCCGGGCATGGAATAGACGCCCGGATCGTGTCAGGGGGCGGGCGCATGCAGATCACGATGGATCGCTACGAGGCCGACTGGCCGATGGTCGAGCGCGGCTGGCACACCCACGTGCTCGCCGATGCGCGGCCGTTCGCGTCGGCGACCCAGGCGGTCGAGACGCTGCGCGGCGAGAACCCCGGCGTGATCGATCAGGATCTGCCGGCGTTCGTCGTCGAGCCGCGCGCGCCGATGCAGGATGGCGACGCCTGCGTGATGTTCAACTTCCGCGGCGACCGCGCGATCGAGATCAGCCGCGCGTTCGACGACATGGAGCTCGCCAAGTTCGATCGCGTGCGCAAGCCCGACGTGTTCTACGCCGGGATGATGGAGTACGACGGCGACCTCCACATCCCGCAGCACTACCTGGTGTCACCGCCCGAGATCGAGCGACCGATGGGCGAGATCCTCGCCGCCGCGCACGTCTCGCAGCTCGCGATCTCGGAGACCCAGAAGTACGGTCACGTCACTTACTTCTGGAACGGCAACCGGAGCGGGAAGTTCGACGGCGGGACCGAGACCTATATCGAGATCCCCTCGGACCGGGTCCCGTTCGAGCAGCGGCCCTGGATGAAGGCGGCCGAGATCACCGACCGGCTGATCGCGGAGCTCCGGACCGGCAAGCACCGGTTCGTCCGGGTCAACTACGCGAACGGCGACATGGTCGGCCACACCGGCTCGTTCGACGCGACCGTCCTCGCGGTCGAGACGGTCGACCTCCAGCTCGCCCGGCTTGCGAAGGTGGTGGAGGAGCTGCAAGGAATTCTCGTAGTTACCGCGGATCACGGCAACGCGGACGAGATGTTCCAGCGCGACAAGAGTGGCGGTGTGTTGCGTGACGCACACGGCCAGCCGATCGCGAAGACCAGCCATACCCTCTCGCCCGTGCCATTCTTCATCCACGATCCGATGCGCGGCGACCGGTACGAGATCGACCCGGTACGCGCGCAAGGTGCTGGGATCGCGGCTGTCACGGCGACGTGCATCGAGTTGCTCGGCTTTGTTCCCCCGGATGATCTACAGTCTTCCCTCCTGAGGTTCCGCTGATGAGTACGAAGGCGTTGATCGGTATCCTGCTGGCCGGCACGGTCGGCATCCTGGTGTTCCTGTTCGTCCATCTGTCGAACAGCTCGAACAAGATCACGGTCGGCCAGAAGGCGGCGAAGGCGTGCGCGCGCGCCGCGAACGGCGCCGACGACTGTCTGCCCGATGTGAAGTACATCGACACGACGGGCCACGCGTACACCGCGGACACGCTGCTCGGTAAAGTGGTCGTCGTGAACTTCTGGGCGACGTGGTGTCACCCGTGCCAGAAGGAGATCCCGGATCTGTCGAAGATCTACGACACGTACAAGGGCAAGGGCGTCGTGATCCTCGGCGTGATGGCCGACAACCCCGACGACGCGTCGCTGCTCAACTTCCAGTCGGACTACATGATGTCGTACCCGGTGGTCCGCGCGAACAGCGACCTCAACGTCGGGTTCCGGTATCCGCAGAACCTGCCGACGACGTTCGTGTTCGACAAGACCGGCCATCAGGTCGGCCAGCCGCGGATCGGTGCGATCTCGCCGAGCGCGCTGACCGCGCAGCTCGACGAGCTCGTCGCGCAGAACTAGCCAGCGCTAGAACTGGCCGGCGATCGAGAGGCCGCTCGTCGGGCCGCTCGCGCTCGGGATGATCGCGGGCGCGATCACGAAGCCGTGCTTCTCGTTCCAGCGCTTGACCGCCGGGCCGGCGTCGCCGACGTCGTAGGCCATGCCGCCGACGAACGCGATCGCGGCGAGGCCGAGCAGCGGGTACGCGCCCGAGTCGATCGACTTGCACATCGTCCCGGCACCGTGGGCGTCGTCGCAGGTCGTGACCCGCGTGTAGTGGGTGAGACCGTAGGTCGCGATGCCGGCGCCGACGACGCGCGCCGCCATGCCGATCGTGAGGTACTCGCCGGCGTAGAACTGACCGAGCGACGGCGTGATCGCCGCGCCCGCGAGGCCGGTGTACATGAGCGGTTTGTTGAACGGCTCGTTCGAGTCGCCCGTCATGAAGCCGGCGATGATCAGCGCCGACGACACGCCGGTCCCGACCCCCGCCATGATCTGTGCGGTCTGCTCGGACCTGGGTCCCTCCGCACGCGCCGCCGGAGATGCGAGACCCGCCGCCAGGACCGCCAACGACACGAAGCTGCGCACGACCATGTCTATAACACCGAGGCGATGGTCTCCGGGTTGGCAAACAACCCGTACATCCCGCCGGTGTGGAGAAACGCCACCGCGCTGCCGAACCGCGTCGGGTCGCGGCGGAGCTCCTGGACCATGCCGTGGAACGCCTTGCCCGTGTAGACCGGGTCGAGGACGACGCCGTCGCTGCGGCAGACGTCGCGGATCGTGGCGAGCTCGTCGGGTCGGCTCTTCGCGTAGCCCGCGCCGACGTGGCCGTCGACGATGTCGATGTCGTCGGGCGTGACGTGGACCTTCCACTGCCAGCGCTCCTCGGCGTCGGCGCAGATCCGCCCGATCGAGTCGAGGAAGTAGGCGCGGTCGTCGCACACGTTGATGCCGGCGACCCGGATCCCGCGCGCGGCGAGGTTCATCAGCTTCGCGGCGAGGATCAGGCCGGCGCCGGTGCCACCCGAACCGCAGGCATAGACCACCGTCACCGGGTGATCGGGCGCCGCGATACCGGCGAGGTCATCGCACAGCTCGATCATCGCGCGGATGTAGCCCCACGAGCCGAGCGCGTTCGAGCCGCCCTCGGGGACGACGTACGGGCGGCCACCCGCGGCGCGAACCCGATCGGCCGCGGCGGCGAGGAGCTGGGTGCGTTCGCGCCACGCGGGGCGCGAGATCCACTGGAGCTCGGCGCCGGCGAGGCGATCGAGGAGGATGTTGCCGGTCGTCGCGGGTGGGTGGTCCGGATCGTCGGTGCGCAGGATCAGCACGGACTTCAGGCCGAGCCGGGCCGCCGCCATCGCGGTCGCGCGCGCGTGGTTCGACTGCTCGCCGCCGCAGGTGATCACGTGGGTGGCGTCCTGGGCCTGGGCCTCGGCCAGCAGGTACTCGAGCTTTCTGACCTTGTTGCCCGACAGCTCGCTGCCGGTGTGGTCATCGCGCTTGACCCAGATCTTCGTACCCTCGACCGCGTAGCGCAGCCAGTGACCGCGGGTCGGGAGGTTTGCGAGCCGGACGCGCGGTGGTTCGGCTTCGAGCAGCTTCTCGAGCATGGTGAAAAGAATGCCACGCGCACGCCGCGTGTTAAGGATTCAAACGTGAAGCTTGTCGTCGCGTGCGCGGTTCTTGTCATCGCAGTCACGGCAGGGGCCGGTACGGCGGGGGCGAAGCCGCATCACAAGAAGAAGCCCGAGGAGGCCGGCGAGAAGAAGCCGAAGCACCACAAGGGCTGGCCATCGCCGGCCGCCGGGCCGACCGAATCGGGCGATCCGGAGCTGATCCTCACGTTCGACGACGGGCCGAACCCGAAGACCACGCCCAGCGTGCTCGACACGCTCGCGAAGCACCACATCCACGCGACGTTCTTCCTCGTCGGCGAGATGGCGCAGAACCCCAGGGCCGCGCCGATCATCGATCGGATGCTGCGCGAGGGTCACATCATCGCGAACCACACGATGACGCATCAGGATCTGTGCCGGAAAGACGAACAAGTCGGCGCGCACGAGATCGATGACGGCAAGGCGGCGATCGAGAAGGCCGCCCCGCACTGGACCACGGTGTGGTTCCGCACCCCGTACGGCGTGCGCTGCGAGCGGGTCGACGCGTTGCTCGACGCGCGCCACCTCACCCACTTCCACTGGGATCTCGATCCGCAGGAGTGGAAGCACAACAACACGCAGAAGGCGATCGACTACGTCGAGAAGCAGGTCGGCGCGATGACCGGCCGCAACGTGCTCCTCATGCACGACATCAAGAAGGCGACCGTCGAGGCGCTGCCGGTGATCCTCGACTGGATCGACACGGAGAACGCCGCGCGCAAGGAGAGCCACAAGCGCCGCATCCGGATCATCCAGAGCTGGGAGCTCGCGATCGACAAGCTCCCGCCCGGGCTGGCCGCGTGGATCGCCGATGCGACGCCGGATCCGCTTGCCTGGGGCAAGGCACTCGCCGACGCTCTGCCGTGACCCGCTGGCTCCGTGGTAGGGTGCGACGAAGCGAGCGTGCATGTTTCGGATTCGTCAATCCTATCGTGAGGATGTAGAGCAGGTGCTGGCGGTTGCCGAGCACCTCGACACCGTCAACTTGCCAGCCGATCGGAGCTCGATCGAAGGCCTGCTGGATCGCTCCGAGCGGTCGTTCGCGGGCGAGGCGCCGGCGGTCGATCGCGAGTTCCTGTTCGTGCTCGAGGACCTCGCGCAGAAGCGGATCATCGGCACGTCGATGATCTACGCGCAGCACGGGACCAAGCGCGCACCGCACATCTTCTTCCGGGTCGAGAACGACGAGCGCTACTCGGTCACGCTCGATCGCTACCTCGTCCATCAGACGCTGCGCATCGGCTACAACTACAATGGCCCGACCGAGATCGGCGGGTTGATCCTGTTGCCCGAGTACCGGCGCAACACCGACGCACTGGGCAAGGCGCTGTCGTACGTGCGGTTCCTGTTCATGCGGATGCACCGCGAGCTGTTTCGCGATCAGGTCCTGTCGGAGCTGCTGCCGCCGCTCGAGCAGGACGGCACGTCGAAGCTGTGGGAGGCGCTGGGGCGCCACTTCACCGGGCTGACCTATCAAGAGGCGGATCGGCTGTCGAAGGACAACAAGGAGTTCATCCACGCGTTGTTCCCCGACGATCCGATCCACACCGAGCTCCTGCCCGAGGACGTCCGCGCGATCATCGGCCAGGTCGGCGACGAGACGAAGGGGGTCGAGAAGATGCTGGTCCGGATCGGGTTCGAATATGCGAACCAGATCGATCCGTTCGACGGTGGCCCGCACTTCGTCGCGACCACGAACGACATCTCGATCGTGAAAGAGGCGAAGGAAGCGATCGTGCGCGCGCACGACCCCGAGGGCAAGCGCTGGGCGATCCTCGGCGTCGAGCTGCCGGGGACGCGCCCCGGGTTTCGCGCGATCGGCACGCGGATCACCGCACTCGAGACCGGCGTCGTCGGGCTCAACGAAGATGCGCGTCGCCGCCTCGGCATCGAGGACGGCCAGAAGGTATGGCTCAGCTACGGCTGATCGTGCTCGCGCTCGCGAGCTGCGCGGCGAGCGAGGCGGCTCCCGCGCCCGACGCGATCGCCGTGCCGAAGGGCTGGGTCGCGGATCCGGCGCTCGCGAAGGCGGCGAGCGGCGCGGCCGGGCCGGCGGTCACGCACAGCGACGCGTGGAGCGATCCGGCGCGCGGTTGTTACGCGCTCGCGATCGATCTCCACGGCGGCGCGGTCGCGATCGACGTCGCGGCGGAGCAATTGCTCGCCGCGCTCGGCGAGGCGGGCGTGAAACCGCATGACGTCGCGAAGCCCGCACCCGGCGAGCGCGGCATGCTCGTCCTCGGCTTCGATCGCGGCGGGTATCGCGGCAAGCTCCGCGCGGAGCTCGTCAATACCGGCGACGTGCACGCGCTCGCGTGCGTGTGGAACCAGCGCGAGCCGAAGGTCTGCGAGGCCGGATGCGCGACGCTGCTCGGCGGTGCGAAGTGAAGGCACTCGCGATCGTGATGGTGCTCGGTGGGGTCGCGGCGGCCGGCCCGCTCGTGACGCCGCCGGCGGGCTGGACCGCCGCGGACTCTCCCGCGCTCGCGAAGAGTGCCGGCGAGCTCGCGCACTTCGCTGCGCACGCCCCGGCGACGATCGGCGCGGCTGAGATCAAGCCTGCAAGCGATCTGGGCGTGACGTTGTTCGCGA
>Ga0307509_10010501_pt1 | contig 11336 bp, 17 predicted proteins | sample 10_EM_MG_FD_202245 | JGI IMG/M metagenome (GOLD analysis project Ga0307509, IMG submission 202245) | Populus trichocarpa ectomycorrhiza microbial communities from riparian zone in the Pacific Northwest, United States - 10_EM | ecosystem: Host-associated > Plants > Roots > Unclassified | place... | reverse complement strand
CAATACAAGAAACATGCTTCAGATATTCGAGACGCACGCTAGCATTATCAATGATCTTTTCCGTATGCCACGGAGGTTGGCATCGTATTTAGGTGCCCACTCGAAGCTCAGTCTCCACCATTGAGGCTTTCCAATAACAAGGTTGCCCCTCAGCCACAACCAAAGTGGGAGGTAGGTCAGGATGGAGCCGAATAATGCGACCCAACGCCACACGTCGTTCAAGATTTTCCAACCTAAATAGGTGTCCCTGCGTGTCGAGCACCATGTCGTGTACTACAAATTCAATTAGAATAAATTTTAAAACTTTGAAAGAGACCAGTTGGACTACTACTTACAGGTGTCACAGATATGAAGCTTGGTTTTCCTTTACCCATGTTGACTAAAGGACCCATCATGGTAAAGACTGCGTCAAAAAGCCAAATGGCCATCACAACACCAACCGCAATTCTCAACGACGCAACATTCCTTCCAGTCCACACGCCGAAGAGTGTGCAGATAGCGATTGCCTACATACAGAACGCGGTTATCCAGAACTGAGCCCAAAACAATAGAGAATACTCACGAATGTGAAGAGAGCAACCGCCGATACCCCAAAAGTTTTGATGATTCCTATTAAAATTCCATGACTCTGCCATTGCTTTTTGGGAAACAGAGTCAATACTAACCCTGGGCAGTACAAAAAGTTCCCACTTCAACTTTCCCAAGTACGATCCACCTTAGGTTCGATATCATTCCGATGGCTTGCATGACATCGGCGAGCAGGAGCGCGACCAAGAGGGCAATCTGAAGGAGGACGCGGGGACGGTCAATCCAAATGCATGGCGTGGGCAACGCAAATGATCTACCATGAGCAAGTCATTAGGCTGGTGGAACAGGTGTAACCTGGCTTCGCGTATATGCCGCCTTCGCCAAATATGATTTTTCTGAATTCAAAGTTGGTTACATAAAGATAAGTTAGCAGCCAGGAGAAAAGGCCAACATACCATAAAAATTATGAATAGCCATGAAATGGCGACCAAAGACACAAAAGCTGCTCCTACTACGACCTAAAAGATAGAGCGTAAGGTGTTTAAAAGCGGACACAGCACTAAGTATGTGGCTCACCACTAAACCAATGGTAGACCCCTTTGTCAAACAAAGAAGACTACCATCGCGTAATTGGGAACGCTGATATTCCTTGGGCGTACATTCACCACTCATTTTGAGAGCTGTTGGCCTGGGTGATAATCACAAGAGTTTGTCCAAGGTCAAGGGCCAGAACGACTTCAGTGCAATAGCTAGTCGATAAATTCGTGTGTACTTATACCTCCCCCCCCACCTGTGAAAGCCGTGCACGACGCAGACAACTTGAACTGACAGATTCATAGCATGACCACCAAAAAAATTGCACTAGCCTCGAAACTGTGGTTAGCGGGTAAACCTGCTGACCTCCGCTGTCGTTGTGTTCAATTGAAATTTGACTTTTTGGAGTCTGCAAAGTGGAAAACTGCCAGAAACATGAGTCTGCGTGGAGTTCCGCAGATCACTGCTGTGTCAGGATGGCTGTAAAAATTTGAACTACATACCTTTCCTCGTAACTATTCTATGTAGCCGTGCGAAGCACGGATCCACGTCTAGTCAATGATTTATGTTGCGATAGTCTTATCATGTATTGGCTGTACAGCTGTGCGCATTTAATTGTCATTGAATTTGCAAACTCGTGTCACTTACGGACAACTTGAAGGGGGCAAATGACATTAAGCCCAATGTTGGTGTTGATGGCAGTGTTGAGGCTAGCGTGATGAGCATTCGAGCCAAGGTGGTTGTTGTTGTTGGTGTAAGGGTGCCGGGAGTGGTCAGCGTCTTGGATCTTTCATTGATGGAAATGGAAGAGTGAAACGCGGGACGCAAGGTCAACGTTCACTATTACACTAATGCTTCACGCCTAAGCGTGATGTGACATGTTGGTGACACGCGACCTGCCTCTAACCACTAGGGCAATGCTGGCACAGACGGAAAGACGTGGCTAGCATGACAGGCAAACTAACTCTCAAGCAAAGAATATCCAGTCGCTTCGACACACAGACATTCTTGGGGTCACTGAGAATGGCCCAATTAACCCAGACATAGGTGGCCCCGTCGTAGCCATAGCAAGCAGTGTTCGTTCGGTCCTGCTGAAATGAAGATCGCCTCCTGATATTATTTTTCGGGGTATCCTCATCAACTTGCTACTTCGTAAGTATCACCTCGGTCATCCTTTGTTTACTGCATAATCTTTCTTGATCCTCCTTGAATATTTGAATGGTCATCCAAGGTGTCATATTTTGCTGGCAACATTGTCTCCCGCATAGACAGTTTAGCCACCTTTTGGAGTGGAGACATACCTTTTCCGGAAGATATCTTCCTAATTCTATGGCTGGGACTGGCTTGGCCTCTGCTATGGCTGGCCCTCAGCTGCATCTCCAGCCATTTTTGTGAAGGGTCAACTTTCTCAGGCTACTTCCTTTTTTTAGGAATGTCGTGACCGCCCGGCCCCGACGGAGAGGGTCAACAGAAGAGAAAGGGACTTGGCCTGATTTCCCTTCTCGGCCTTTGTTTTTTTGCAAGTTTATCCAAATATTATTGTGTATTCCAGTATCGGGAGCCAAAACCTTACTCTTGCGGATGCTCATCAGATCCTGTCTATTACTGCCGCCCCAACTTCTCGTCGCCGCATGGCCTACTACAACGTTTCGGAGTGGAGATGTACCTTTTCCGCAAGATATCTTCCTCCGAAGCTAAGGTCATAATTCTACTCCGCTACGACCGGCCTCTAGGACATCGACCACCTGGTTCTCGCTCGGAATGGTGATGGGGCGCCGCGGCCCCAATGAAGACCCACAGAAGAGAAAAGGACTTGGCCTGATTTCCCTTCTTGGCCTCTGGACTTGGGGTATTTACCTCGTCCGCCACCGGGAACAGATCATCTAGCGGTGGAAAGAGCGCAGTCAAATGCTTGTAGACAAGAATTGCCGATTTCTTAAGCGGTGCATACCGCTTGCATGGAATGTCCCGCGCGTATGCTGGTTAGTCTTTCTATCGAGCTTTAGAACTTTAGGCTGACAAAAGCAGGGATATTATAACAGGACATCACCCCTTCCATGATTGTTTGGCTTTGTGGTCGAAATGGAGGTGGCGTTTCTGTCTGGATGGTTTGCATATGCAGGCCTACAAGTCCCTCTTCGCCCCTTTCGCAGCGTTACCAATGAGCTAGCAACGGCACCAGCTTCACGATTGTGAATCATATCCAACCGAGATTATCCTCTACAGTGAAGCAAACCCCAACTTCTCGTCCTTCAATGTCTATATGATTCCGCAAGGTCAACAAAACCCTCAGCCTCCCCAGAGATAGCACATTTATGATTCTGTCTTCGTCAATGAACCCGGATCCAACTTGAAGATTCTGCAACCGTCGACGCCCCAAGAACTCGTACCTTCAATTAAGACTATGTTCCTCGACGTGTCTCAGCGCAAATTCTTCGGATGTTCATCCACCCTCTCTGAAGGTTTTTTACATGACGGCGTGGCCCAACTAGAAGCAGAGTGCTCGGACGCCCTAGGAATGTATACCCATAACCCATATCTCTTGGCCTAGGGTCCCTTCCGGTCCCTCCCACGCTTCTACGGCTCCAGTCCGAACAGTACAGTTTTCCAGGTGGTGCTCCTAGTTTCAGCCTACATTATGCGAATGCAGATGGGAGCCTCACGGACAGAATCGTGAACTCGGCTATGTCGCTGCGTGTTGCCTACTACATCATTGTGGAGTGGAGACATCCAAGATATCTTCCTCGAAGCCAAAATCCTAATGTTATGGCTGGGACTGGCTTTGCCTCTGCTCTGGCTTTCAGTCAGCCTGACGACGCCGGCGGCCTCAAATAGCAATTTTTGTGAGGCATTCTCCAGCTACTTATCGTTTTTGGCGGCGGCCGCGCCCGAGGGGCCACCGAGAGAAAGGGACTTGGCCTGATTTCCCTTCTCGGATTTTGGACTTGGGGTATTTATCCTGTTCGCCACCAGGAACAGATCGTCCAGCAGTGGAAAGAGCGCAATCGACTACTTGTTAATGAGAATTGCTGATTACTTAAGCGATGCATATTGCTTGCATGGAACGTACCGCGTGTATGCTAGTGAGTCTTTCATCGAGCTTTAGAACTTTAGATTGACCAAAAATAGGGCTGCTATAGCAGAACATCACCGGTCATGATTGTTTGGCTTCTCTGGATCCTGGGGGTAGTCAACCCCGTCACTTTCGATGGGGCCCGGGATTTCAAGCTCGACCCCTTGGGGAAAGGGGTCGTGGCCTCTGGTTTCTCTTGTCAACCTTGTTTAAGAGCGCAACAAAAGCAGGACTTTAAGATCAGCTACTATTGTCAAGGGGAGACTGTTCTCTGGTACGTTGCGTTCTTGACTCTTGGGTTATCATGGGTTTGTATGACGATCCCCTGAAGAGAAGGGGACTAGGCGATTTCCCTTGTACCATGCTCATCGCTCAGCATCCAAGCCGTCGATTGCGCTCATGTCAGCAGTGGGGGGTCTGGACCGAAAGTATGTTGGTGAGCCTTTCCGTCGACCTTTAGAGCTTTAGGCTGACATCAAAGATAGGGATATTATAATCGGTAATTTCTGGTTTGGGACGATAGCCCTGTATAGCTCAAACCCCTGACTCGCCTCGCAATGGAGCATGGAACGTTCGATTACACCTCCAGCTTCTCCAATTGGATCGCCCTTCCGCTCTCTAACGTTCTCCAGACACGCCCGCCTGTTTGCCTCTCAAAGTTGACATTCCGGATGACCTTACAACTATCCTGGACCACCTCGTTTTCTGGTCAGTCCGTGTTTATACAGAAAATCTCGCTCATTGATGGTTCGGCATGTGCCTATCAATCAGTGCCGTCATAGGAGTTCCGACGATCAGACTCAGACCGCTTTTCTTCGAGACTCTTGCAGACGCCTTACTTCAGCTTGCTGAGGTTTTCGATTGTGTTTTTGGACGTGAAGGATATCGTGGTGGAAGATAAATGGAACAAAAATACAGTGCAGGATATTGATCAGAACAAGACTTTCTGCAAGGCTGCATTTACGATGCCAAGGACGGGAACGAAAGCTCGAGTCTTCCTGAGCGTCCGACCCAAGTTGGTTGGGCAAATATAATGTTCTCATCGGGCAACCTCACCAGGAGATCCGTGATGTCCTGTGCAAGAATTCTCACAGATTTTCGTCACGTCTTGTGTATAGCCTCGACCTCACCCATTATGACGAATCCCATGCCAGAGACATCAGTAATTCCAACGTTTCACAAATTACGAACTTGTCGCTCGTTGGTGTTCGACACCCAAGAACAACTATTTAGGTTGGAAAATCTTGAACGACGTGTGGCGTTGGGTCGCGTTATTCGGCTCCACCCTGACCTACCTCCCACTTTGGTTGTGGCTGAGGGGCAACCTTATTATTGAAGAGCCTCAATGGTGGAGACTGAGCTTTGAGTGGGCACCTGAATACGATGCCAACCTCCGTGGCATACGGAAAAGATCATTGATAATGCTAGCGTGCGTCTCGAATATCTGAAGCATGTTTCTTGTATTGGGACCATACTGAAAGGGTTCTTAGATATCCCTTCATCTACTGCACCCTTGTTCTGCCACTGACAGTTGTCCGGTGGATGAACTGGTGGGTGCCAAGCCAGGTTCCCTCGACTACCTTTGCTACCTTTGCTACTGAATCAGCCTTCGGGCTGAGCAGGTTCTTCAATGTCATCTTGTTGGTGACCACAAGGCCTAGGCTTTTTGGCCAGTTACCACCTGCAAGGCCACCCTCCATAACGGAATCGGAGGAGGCCTATGTCCTTGGTCTTGCAAGGTGGTCGCTGAATGGTGACTAAACACAATCCCATGTCAATATGCTCACAGGGGGGGAATGGTCGGACATTTGAAGAAATCATCTGATGGTCTGCCACTAGTTGCCACGGTCAGTTCACGCTTTGGCCCGCAGCCCGGCGATTCGCAGTTGAAGAAGAGACATTGGGGAAAGGAGAAATTCAGGTCCATCGAGGCTGCTGGATAGGCACAAGGATATCAAGAAGCTGAAAGAACTCTTTCGCGCGGTGGCCAGTGAACAATAGCAACTGTCGCAGTGTTGGTAGAGTAGATTTGTCGGTCAGCCTTTTTGTTTGCATGTGGGGGCGGGTGGGGGGACATCGCCGAAACTGGAAGCCTCTTAACTGGGCCAGGCACCTCGTGTTTCTGTGGGCTATTTTTCTAACGGATGTCACACTGTATCATCAACATGCTTCGATTAGTATCAACATTCGTTCTTTTCACCACGTCCAGAAGATCGTCGTCATCCTGCGTCCTTCGCTTTCTCGGTCTCTATCTGTGGCTCTCTTTGCACCAATTGCGGCCCCACTGCCCGGCCACCGGCCTCACGAATGTGTATCTTATCCCGAGATTATCTTCGATTGCCGATCGAACTTCAGTTGGCACGCGATCTCCTGTATGGTTACTTCACAAAATCCACCATGTCCTCCCCAGAGACAGCACAGGCCCCCCTCCTAGGACTACGTTCCTATGGGTGCAGAATAAATAATGTGCTTTTCCGACTGCTGTCTCCCCTCAGCCCTAGCGCGCTAAAAGTATGCACCAACGCGGTGGCCTCAGCAGGCCGAATGGTTCAATCAATTTGCTGTTTTAATCGATTGACACAGGTGTCGTCGAGGTACTCCAGCGCCTCTATGGTACTTCGTGAATATCCTTCAAAACTCCGTGCCCTGCTTTCCAGTTATCCTTCCGTGTGACACTGGGCCCGTAAAGCTTATGGTGGCGGATCTATTGCCTTGGACCTCATTGGTTTTGAAGACGACACCGTCATCACGTGAACAAATTTCCCACTCTTATTCCCTGTACACCACGCAACTCCCCCCACCGTATTTCGTCGCCGTTTCGAGAGCGGTCTGCAGTGGCTGTTTGATTAAGTAATTTTACGCAGCTACGCGTTGTCTCCTCCCATTGCTTCATATTGACGAAGTGCCAAGAATGGCATCGAGAAGTGTCCCAATCACCTGGTTCACCGATCTAGGCGTTCTTCGTTGTCTCCACGACATGGCCTCCAACCCGTCCATCCCGCATTTGAATAATGCGGCTGTGACTACCTTAAGAATCTTAAGGATCATCGAGGTGTGTCAAATGTTATGCGACTTGCTCCTTTTATATATTCTTCAAATTTTAGCAAGTCAAAGATGGTAAAACCCATTTTCAAACCCTTGGACTAGCAGTAGTGGCCCTTTTTGCTACTGCGTTTGAAGTCTACTCGGGTACGGACATTCGCAGATGGGCCAATTATGATTTGGTGGAAAATCTTGATGAGATGGTCAGGTACGCATTTCTACTAGACTAATGAACACAATATGAGCGCTTACTACAATTTCTTGCAGGAGTCTGCAATCCATTCAACAATTCGTTGAACAATACGCACAAATGGGCCGTTTCTTTCGTTTGATGGCCCTCTTAAAGAGGAGAAAAATTAAGCGATTCAGAAAGTTGGTGGATGATGTTGCGCGTCGTCTCGAGGTACGTTTCCAGTCCTGACCCTAGTTGGTTTTCATCACCTAAGTTGTCATTCGCGTTAGCTCCAGTTACCGCTCCCCAGGAATGGGAGACACGACGTGAACGCCGACGGGTCCACCACTTTCTTCACGCAAAACATAAACTTTGGTTCCGTGATCCATCAAGGTTCAAATATACTCAAGCAAGGGTCAGTTTTTGACCACAGCCATTCGTTGACCGATCACGGTCAACTCAACAACGATCATAATCAAGTTTCAGCGCGGCTCACTAATTCGAATCACGGCATTGTGAATAAAGCTTCTGGTGAGTACTCCATGTGTTTCCTCTACTAGTCTTAGAATTTCCTCTATGTAGGCAAAGTACTACCTGATTTACCCCTACTGGGATACGAGCAGCCTAGCACAAGTCAAACACGCCGTTGTGAGTGCATTGCTATCTGCTATCTGAGCTCGTTGACTTGACCTCATGGATTTCGATTCCAAGACGATTCAAGTGGCCACTGTCAAGCGCGTGCGCCTTCTCGTGCATTTAGTGACAACAAAAGCCATGATTCGCGTTGTGATGACGACCAAAGTTTCTCGTTTATCGAAGGTGGTTTTTTTTTCCTTATTTCAGATGTATTTATATACTTACTGGCATTTGTAAGTCGAATACCCAGAGTACAGGTCTCGTTAAAGCTCATCGATATCTCCTTTCTGACTTTCTATGGGGCGTTCAACCGTCCTCCTGCTTGTTTGACTAATTCTCCGTGTTTGCCCATGCTGTAGCCATGTCAATGAAAATCTCTAGTAGTCCTTCAATTACCTTCCAGAGTGCCACAGAACGACTGAATTCAGCCAGAACCATTTATCTACACCTTCCAACAACTAGAGACATAAGCGTTGCTGAACAATTTTCATTTCTCCAATCAGATGATGACCATCCAAGGCCCAGATTGCCCTCCTTATTTATCTGTAGAAAAAAAAACTCGGTCTGCATCATAGTAATGCTACGCCGCTCCTGATCCGCTCCTGATCTTACCTTGACGGCTGACAGTCATCAAGACCCTTCGTTTCTTTTCATCATGCCAATACTCGGCCTGGAGCCATCTTCAAAGCCTACATACCCTCCCCACTTCGACATTGAAAATGTTATTCGTCCCAACATCCTTGCCCTCGATGTGCGAGGGACGACTATCAAGAAGGCATTTTGCTTGATGCGAACGAGAATGCCTTTGGACACTCTGTTATTATTGGACAGAGTGAAAACCAAAATGGTGATGCGAATGAAAATTTTCCAAAGGAATTAAGGGCCACACTCGAGCTTGACCTTCATCGATACCCTGACCCATCGCTATGGAATGTACAGCGTATGTGCTCAGGTCAACGATGTGGGCATCGTGAAAGTCCCCCTTGAACTATCTGGGGAGAAAGGGGAAGGTGGGCAAGAAGGCAGGTTTAGTGTTCGAATTGACGCAGTAAGTAAATTTAAATTTGACGGGGACATTCGTTTAGTGATTCACGGGTGTGTGTAGGTGAAGCAAGCTATCGACTCCGACCTGCATATCAAATTGATATTCCTGTGCTCACCCGGCAATCCTACTGGGACAGTTATACCTCCGGAGACCATTCGTCCACCGCTGGAGCACGAGAGGGATTCAAAGGGATCGTTATCGTCGATGAGGCGTACATCGACTTCGTGGACGATGAAAGCAAACCGAGCGCCGTTCAGCTGGTGAAGGAGTATGCAAATCTCTGCGTAATGCAGACTTGGAGTAAAAGCTTCGGGCTGGCTGCTATACGGTGCGCCTTCACAGTATCTTATAAATTCATTTATTTCTCATTCTGGACACAAGGCTTGGTATTGGCCTTGCACAACCCCCCTTGATCCAGATCCTGACTAACATCAAGGCACCTTACAACATCTCCACACCGACAGCGCATCTCGCTCTATCGTCTCTGACACCTCCGTCGATGGCCTTGATGAAGAAAAGGCTCAGAAGCGGTGGTTGCTTTCCGCACTTGCCTCGCCCTTACGCCCTCCTCTGCTATCTGGCTTCCTATTCCCCAAGTCTCCGTTTCCACCACCAACAGCGCGTTCGAGAATAGGTGCCAATACGAAGTTTGCATCGTTAAATCCTATGCTCGTGCCTACACCCAACTCCCTCAGTAGTCAGGTATAGGGGCAACGAGCCTGGTTGTCCAGGGTGTCTGAGGATCACCGTTGGAACGGGGAAGGAGAATGCTGTGGTGATTAAGAAGTTCAATGTGATCTTCCAGCATGCTTCCGCACGACATCTGCTCCAAAATCCAGAATGCCTTTTGTGCATGGCATGCGATGGTCTCGCTAGCCCACAACACTCAAACGCTCGGAATTCTCAACGTTCTCCGCTCTGGATTCATCTCCTCGAGGAACCATCGCTAGACCCTCACCTCAGCAGTTCTCCGATGCAAAGGAGAGCGAGCGGCGAATATGGGCGACCCTGAAGTACCGCAATGACCAGCCCGTCCTGAACAACATGGAGGTGATAAGCAAGTCGAGCAGAAGAGTGTCTATGGAGCTGAACGATCTGAGGTTGATTTGCTCGGGAAGGATGAGTATGCAGGTGAAGCCGCTAGGAATGGGCGAGGTCGCGATGGTTAGAACGAAGGAGAAGGAGCATGAGTGGTTGGAGGCGAGGGAGGCATTGGTGTTGAAGATACCTGGTGAAGTCGTCTGCAGAGCACGATAGATTTTTAGGCTGTAAGTTTTGCAGCTTCCGCTCATATTCTTACTGACGTTTTTTACATAAAATAGCTATTGACCTGTTTTTAATCAAAAAACAATTCACGTTCTTGAGACCTCCTCACTTGGTCTAATTTCCATGAATTCTCTTCACTTTCCTTTAGATGGCGGTGTCACCATGTATCATTTCGTCGGTAGGAATGGTATAGCCGCCTAAGTCGCTGCACGTCCCTCCATGCATCATGTACCAGGAGTGGACCAATATCCTCAACTCGGAGTGCACACCTTGTTTTCCTTCGACGGCTCCATTGCATTGGGGACGCATTTTAGGTTATACAACTTCCCCTTTTGGTGCTACGACTCATTTGTGAATCCTCAAAAGTTGGAAGGTCTCGGTGGATACCTTTCACTCCTTGCTTACGCGCTTGCCTTGTTGAGGGACCAATATTTGCCCTCGGGTTGAACTCCTCATACCCAATAGTTCCCTACGACCCTTGTTATCTAGGTCCCAAAGTTCCTTTATGACTTAACCGCCCGTGAAACGACTTGTGCGTTTGAAATCCTACAACTTTTTGAAAATGTGTTTTTTACAACGAACAAGGAACATATGCACACCTGTGACAATTAGGAAACACTCAGTTTAGTGGATTCGTGCTGGGCGAGAGTGCCTTGTGAACGTTATATGACTCTATCTCCCATTTTTGATGCGATTCAAAGCGAAAGTTTGGCCCAAACACAGCAGAAAGAGTCAGAGTCGCTTGGACATCTGACTACAGTGGCCGGGAACCACATGGTTACTTTGACACTGTTGCTACACCAGATTCCATCCAGATAGATGTGGACCCTGCTCATCCACCTCTTGTGCAACATTTGACATATCACGCATTGTGATCTATACAAATTTGAACCAGAGTTTTGTAATTAGAATATGGCCATGCAGAACAGTGTCATTTCAAAGAAGGGAATAAACGAGGAAATTTAAGTCTTTGCACCACCCTTGTCGCCCTCAGCGGCAGTAACAGCTGGATTAACCTTCTTTGTCTGACCCCATCGGAG
>Ga0307509_10010499_pt1 | contig 11338 bp, 5 predicted proteins | sample 10_EM_MG_FD_202245 | JGI IMG/M metagenome (GOLD analysis project Ga0307509, IMG submission 202245) | Populus trichocarpa ectomycorrhiza microbial communities from riparian zone in the Pacific Northwest, United States - 10_EM | ecosystem: Host-associated > Plants > Roots > Unclassified | place... | reverse complement strand
TGTTTGGCCATATTTGGTGTCTGCAGTATTGGGGTTGATGTCCTCGCGCTTCAATAGCAGCTTTATAATTCCCTCATGCCCTTTCTCCGCAGCCCACATGAGTGGTGTTTGGCCATATTTGGTGTCTTCAGTATTGGGGTTGATGTCTTCTCGCTCTAATAGCAACTTTACTATCCCCTCGTGCCCTTGCTCTACAGCGCCCAGGAGTGGTGTTAGACCATATCGGCCCGCTGTGTTCGGATTGATATCCTCTCGTTCTAATAGCAACTTTACTATTCCCTCATGCCCGCCCCTCGCCGCCGATCCGAGTGGTGTTCGGCCATGCTCGTCTGCAGTGTTGGGGTTGGTTCCCTCTCGTTCCAATAGCAACTTTACTATTCCCTCATGCCCGCCCCGCGTAGCCGATACGAGCGGTGTTGGAACACCATGGCCAGCTGTGTTCGGATTGATATCCTCTCGTTCTAATAGCAACTTTACTGTTCCTTCACGCCCGTTCTCAGCAGCCAATGTGAGTGGTGTTTGACCCAATCGGCATGCAACGTTGGGGTCGATACCCTCTAGTTCCAACATCACCTTTACTATTCCTTCAAGCCCGCTCCCCGCAGCCCACACGAGTGGTGGTTGGCAATATTTGGTATCAGCGGTGTTGATACTGATATTTTCCCGTTCCAATAGCAACTTTACTATTCCTTCATGCCCGCCCATCATGGCCAATACGTTTGGTGTTCGGCTAAGTCGGTCTGCTGTGTTGGGGTCGATTTGGTCTAGTTCCCATAGCAATTTTTGTATCACCTCACGCCGACCTTTCGCAGCCGATACGAGTGGTGTCCAACCACTGTGATCTGCAGTGTTGGGGTTGATATTCTCTTGTTCAAATAGCAAATTTATGACATCCTCATGACCTCTTCTAGCTGCCCACGCAAGTGCTGTTTTTCCTGTAATATCCGCTGCGTTAATATCCCATTCCTTCATCGCCAATAACGCTGCAACTATCTCCACCAACCCGAAAAACGCCGCTCCGTGGAGCCCGGTGAAACCCTTAGGGCCATCCCTCACATCGAAACGCCGCTCCAACCCCAAAAGCCTCTCCTCCTTATCGTAGTGCAGCAAGAGTAGCTGAGAGGATATATGCTGTTCGAATTCAAAGAGAAGTTGCAGTGCAAGCGGGCTCAGGGTCCCTGTCGTTTCGCTTTTCATGTGCTTCCCCCAATAGCCGGATGCATATCCGACAAGAGGGACCGTGGATGGGGGCGGACAAAGGGTCGGCGAGAGTTCCCGGACACACTTGAAATTGAGGTATGTCAGGCAAACCTCCGCCATCATTAAGTGTGCACTTTGGAATAGGCCCGGAGTATTGGATATATACTCTTGCAAACTGAAGTGGACAAGCCGGGCGGTGGAGGAGGATGCCTCAACCGTGATAAGCCCTAAAGAACTAGCAAGGAGGGTTTTAACCGCAGGAATGTTTTCAACATTTAGATCAGACGACCCTATCTTCACTCCTAAGGCATGGCATAACTCGCTAGTGTGAAGTGGTCGCTCCGAGTTCGACACCCACATCAAGGCTTCCATTCCAAGTCTAGATCTACCCCCCTTCTGCGCCTTCAGTCGTGCCAGGGTCGTCGCATATGTGGCCTCCAAGTGCTCCCCTTTGGCCATCGAGTTCAACTTTTGCCTTCTCTCAAAGATGGTAACTTCTCCTAGGATATCATCGATGTGTAGCGCGACAAGGAGGAATCTATAGAGTCAATACAAATAATTCACACAGTGGGGCAATAAATTCTCTTACGCACACTTCAGAGATCCTTTGGGGAATGATCCGCAGGATATCCGCCCGTAAAGCGGGCGACATTGCCTCGGGCTCGGTGTCCATATCCAACTTCTTCTCCAAATATCTATTTATATCATTCCTTTTCGGACTGATGGGTACTATAACACTCGTGGGAAAATATCTTAAGATTTCCGTCTCAACCTGAGGCCTTCCGGTGACAAATATTCGCGTCCTCGGTAACTCCTCAAGGATATCCTTCAGTGACCCAAGAAACTCCAGTTGATATTTAGGAAGGCACTCATCCAGGGCGTCAACACAAATAAAAACCGGGGGTAATGTGGCAATAGCCTGCTTCAGCATCTGCGCCATATCCGGAAGCCGCAAACCTCGACCACCAACCTCATTTTTCGCCTTTTTAAATGCAGTTTGCACGTTCTCCAGCACTTTCCCTCTAACCACCAACTGTTTCAAGATGGCTCCCATAATGTTGGTAGTTGTCTGCTGCTGCTGGTCGCGGAAGTCGCAGTAGAACATTGCAATTGCGATATCTTCCTCGCAAGGTCCATCGCACAGGCCATCAATAACTAATGAACTAATATTGATTGCTGTCAGCGTTGATTCCCGGTTCCAGATAAATCAGGCACTCACCTTAGATATGTCTTTCCTACCCTCGGATTCCCGTAGCAAAATAAGACAGCCTTACCATCTCCACCTTCACCACTCTTCCACTCCCGAAACTCGTTTGTTCCCAAAAGCCAATTCCCCACACCATCGAGCCTGTCGGTGCGGATATCGTGATGTCTCCTTCCGGGGTCCAGTGGGGAGAGCCACCTCATAATCACTGGATTTTCGTCGGCTATGACCTTGTTCACACTGCTTATACTGGTATAATTGTTCGTCACGTTATAGCTGTTGACATTACCGGAATTAACCGAGTACGGATATGGCGGGCAATCCATGATGATATGTCCAAAAGTGTTGGTGTAGATAGGTCGCAGCGATGAGCCTGAGGACACTGTTGGGGAGGAGCGGGGGGAGTCAATGGAATGCGTTTGGCAAGCTGAAAAATGAATGATGAGGCTCTTGGCGCTAAAATTACCACCTAGTTATTATCCGCCGGGTAAAAGCCGCCATATGGTGATCATAACTCAGAACACAAAACCACCACTAACCCTCGTGTCTTCGGAGAGTTAGAGCCTATTCAAGGAGAATCCAATTAGCATTGCGCCCAAGCACATTCAAAAGCGCGACCTTTTTTTTGTACGCAATACCGCATAACCTACTTGCCAAAAGAACAAGGTTTGAGTCGTTGCCACAGACAATTGCTACTTAAAAACACCTCGGAGTTTTTGTTTCGGCCAGTAGTGGACCCATTCTTGCGCGAAAAAGGTAGATCAGGGGATTTCACTAGGTAATACCTCTGGGAATTTGTTGCTTGTAAACAAATAATAGTAGTTTTGAAGACGGGGCCCATGTTGAATAAACAGTGGCGAAAATCCTAAAAGCTACTCTTTACTCGAAGGGCTCGGGTACAGTACTCCGCCACACTTTCTTTTTACAACAATGTGACGCGACGAAAACGGGTTTCTTCGCATTCTGAGATAATAATCTATTAGCCTACCGTAGGTCAATTCAGATCATTTAGCAGTGTTTATTAAAACTGGATTCTCGCATACCTATACAAGAGTATGGAGCTCATGAAATAATGTTCCGGAAATCACAATCACTAATTTCACATGTCGCAAGGCGCCCAATATTACCTGACAATCGGCAAAGCACTCCTAAAGAATTTCTGACACCTCAACCGAAGATTGTGGCTCAACATCACATTGTGGCTTACTATACCAACCATATGGCTCAACACAACCATGTGGCTTATCACCTGTGGTAAGATGTAAGATTATCGCTCAAAAAGATATCTAAGCTACTAATTCAGGGTATTAAGTGACAAGGGATATTGAAAAAAAACATATGTGAGCCAGAATATTATATTTAATACATTGCTTAGATCACATTGAGCCACAAAGTTCCATGAGCCACAAATTAACATTTAGCCACAATCCTTCCTGGAGGTGTCAAGCGCTCTGTAGGAGTGTCCTGGCTTGTGAGCATGCGAACATTGGTGGGATTGCGGCCGCACCCCGGAACTTTGGCACGATTACGGATATTCCGGTCGACATTTAGTTTGGGTAGCTAATTGGTTAGGTGGCTAAGCGAGTTACTACTGTATTAGAGTCATTTCGCAACTATTTTTTATTTACCGGTACTCAGAAAATCTAGATTCCAAGTTGAAATTTATAGTTTCTTGGCATGCACGTACATAATTTTTATATGGTGTGCAACTGGAAATTTGTGAATTTTCGAATAAAAAAATAGCTGCCAAATGACTCTATTAACTTGGATAGAATACCATAATCCCGGAAAGATGTACGCGTGCATTACAAGTGTGATGTGTATTATACGGTAATTTCTCCACCGAACCCGACCGCAGTGGGGGGTTTTGACCCTAGAGTGACACCTTGCATGGCACAAACCTCTAGGGAGCACGATCGCGCGCATCTCATAGTATCGAGAGGTTTATCAGCAGAATACAGCGAGAAATTCGCTTGAGCTTTTGCTTATGCAATAGAATCCTGTTTTACACTCATCATCGCATGAACAGTAGATTCGTTGATATGGTGTGGAATGGCAGAGCGGCAAGAACTTGTGCTTACCTCAACCATTCCAGAGTAAACCAACCAATAATACCGATACAGTATGTCTAGCAATGGTCACTCAACGTCACTTCTCACCGCTTTATCATTCTCGGCACCCTCTCAAGGTGTCTATCGATTAGAGTGCAGCTGAGTTCCGAAAGTTCTGGCTCCCGGCCCCGTGCCGTGACAAAGTTATACTCGTATTGGATGTATTATAGCTCCTTGTGTCACTGCACTACCGTAGCCTGGATGCTAGAAAATTTAGAACTCGGTTATACTGTACTGTACAGTGCATAGATCCCGGTTGGCTAGTTGCAAAATGGGGAAGAAGCGAGCCCACAGAAGTATCGGAAAACAACTGGTGACTCCTGGAAACATAGTTTACCAGTATGATACTGCTCTCGTGCCAGCAGACTCGCGTAGGCCTCGAGGCTGTCTGATAGTCAGAGATATCAGTGGATTCTTTACCGTAGCCTCTCTGTAGATAGAGACCGTTTCCAAGCCAATTGCGTACACGATCACCATCAATCTATACTCTATATAGAGTGAAAAAAAGAGAAGAAAAAAGCAAGATATATCAAACTCTAAAATCTATTCATCTATGAGAGTAAATTCACAAGCTTCATGTTCGGCTATGGGATCAGAAGGCAAAAGTTCGGTATTCTCATTTTCCGAAGTGACAAAACCACTCTTGCCAGCAGCCTCTGAACGGGCCCAATCTCCTACTCAAAGCTCTCCCGGTGCAAAGCCTTTAATGCTGAGCTCGGAATCCGAGGATCCATCAATGGGGAGTGAAATTCCAGAACTCTGAAAACTTTGAATTATGACCTTCCGCCGTGAATCACTCTAATGCCACTCATCCCATGCCCTTCCTACAGCCTCTGTAGTCACTACCTGGTGTTGGCTCACAGTCCACTTTTCAATATCCTCCAGATCTACATTTTTCTTATGAATTTCCTCCATAAACTCCTTAATTAAGCCCTTAAAGGGCTTATTCAGAGCAATGTCAAGGGGGTGAGTCATTGGAGTTGTGCCTGCTGGGATGAGGGAGGGGATAATATTGCTTTCTCAGCATGTCTGAAGAACTTGAGAGGTGAGGTGTACGCGAAATCGAAAAAAAAATAATGCCCAATGGCCTCCAAAGATCGGTACCAAGTACTGTAGGATAAATTTGGTAAACAAATTGTCGTTCATCCAGCCTGTTGGAGAAAACTCCACATGGACCCTTTTGTCCCATAGATGTGATTCTCGTTGTCGTATTCTTGTTCCACTTGAGGCAGTAAAACTTAGAATAGGAGGTAACCGAGGTACTCCATCAGCAAAAATACAAAGGAATAATGTACATTGCCGCTTTTCAGAGTCAGATTCAGTACTCTTTGACCAAATAGTCTTTGCACCTTGCAAATCATAGGTCCTCCCAATCAAATACTCCCATGGGAGTGGGGTTTCATCTACATTACAAATTCAATATACAGGAATTCCACCTTGATCATCATTGCAGATAAAATGAAGTGTGAGTGGACTGGGTTTCTGATCAAAGGCTGATTGCAATAAGGGGGTAAGTATTCTGTTTCATCGAGTAAATCTTAGCCCCTTCAGGATTTCTTCCTTATAATTCGCTGGTAAAGACTAGGCGGTATTGGTGACAAATCGTAATACAATACGGTGTCAAGATAAACATCCCCGAAACTATACTGAAGAAAAAACAAAGAATACTGCTGGAAGCTCAGGATAGGTGCTTCCCCATTGGGCTTTTGCCTTTCTCCGAAACCATCCATTCCTCACCGGCCTTCCCTGGCCTCTCCTCTCCAAAAAAGCATCAAATCATTTTTCCTCCATCTCCAGCCATTGACAATTAAACACCAGTGGGGCATCATGATATGAATTATCTCCACCAGCCTGCTCAATTATCTTTTGCATATTTTCTGGCTTCCTTCATCACCGGATTGTGCTCTTCGGTAACTGAAAAAAGGTGAAAGCTTCCTCAAGTGTCGGAGGTCTCATTTTAATTGCTGTATTTAGCTGAGTATTAGGCAAACGATAGTACTCCATCCAGCTCAGCACCTCGATCTTTCTCCGTCGCGTATAACTTCTTTCCACTCCCTGACAAGGTTCAGTCTGCATCTCGACACTTTAGTAAACTGTTACATATGTTGTGGAACACACCCTTTCCCTTTGGCTTCAATTTAGGTGCCTCAAGTTGTCTCGGCTTAGGACCCCTCTGCTGTGCTCTTCGTTCACTCTCCTTATTCTCCTTCAGCAGTCCTAAAGGTCTTCTAGCTGCCAGCATTGTCGTTGAGGATTCTTTGGTGGTTCTTTCTTTCTTTTTTGGACTTTTGAGTTGTTTGGTGAGTAATCATGTGTTTACTCATACTCTGGTGATCAAGCAGATATTGTTTTTAGGCCTTCTGCCAAGCTCCTAAATAGGATAGTGTTGCCAGCCACCTCCTTGGCAACGGTCTCTATCTACAGAGAGGCTACGGTATTCTGCTTCCGTTCCGCTTGATCCCTGCTTTCCTCCCCACCGTCTGGCTTACTAAGGATGTTCTATTGTGGTAGGACAGGGGGACCGGGGAGAAAAAGATCTGATTAGTTGATTTAGATTATCTGATGATCGTATTGCACTCACTGATTATGACTGGTATGTTCCACAATTAGGTCAGCAAAGCTGTGCTGCAGACCTCAGGTCTCAGAACCCGGCCCCAAGAGGTGTTCACCTACTGTATTGCTTTGTTCACAGCTGTTTTTTTTTGCTCATCACAGTGCTTCGCATGTAGAATCTCCCCCTCTTACGTGCCTTTATCCTGGGCTACTCGGGTTGCCACGCTTTGGCACGAAGTGAAGGCCTACTCGGAGTACAGTACAGGAAAGCCAAACACAAAGTGCGGAGTTTTGTAGTTGCATAGGGAAATGGCTTTATCTGATGATCAGGATAGCATTCTGCTTTTCTGAGGGCGGGTGCTCTGGGGTAGCATTTGCGAGTGATGTGATGTGAAGATTGGCCACCCTATCTCGGTTATCACTCTTGGGCGTTTTATCCCAGCCTCGGATTGTGATGCCTTGACGTAGGTCGGCAAGTACGGCGGATAAAGCCCATCATCAAAAATGGTTATGGCAACTAACATGACAACCTAATACTAATTTAGAAGGGATAAATGTGTTTGTCCGACGACATTTTCGCTTCGTGTAGTAGAAATGATGGCCAAGTTCACTATACGATGAACAATAAAGGAAAAACAAGCAGCATTTATCCCGCGAAAACCATGCACTTCCCCTCCAGCGGTAGTCCTCCTTTTTCAACTCCATGGACAGCAAAGAGCAGATGGAGGTATGGAGGTAGAACAGGGCACCCTACCGTGCCTGGTAACGCTCTGGGGACCCCCCCGTCAAATCCTTTTAACCCGTACACTGAGAGTCCTCAAGTTCAGGATTTTGAGGCAATATTTGGTAAAATCCCGGGTATTCTACTGGAGCAGTGAAATACTCCAAGAAAGGACTAGAGTTATCCAGAACACGGTGATGGCGGGCACAACCGGAAACCCCCTGCTTAGCCCCACTTCCCAGAAGCAACCTGATCCAGCTCCAAAGCGGCGATTAGAAAATCGGTTTTCAGTTTCTCGGTCGGCAAGTAGCGGTAGCTCAAGAGAAGTCCTCCCACCCAAGCTCTCCACCCCCTCTCTGCGCCTCTCCAAAGAGCCCCGGATGTCTTGACATTCACGAAAATACTCCGAGCCCGACGAACCCCCCCACCCTCAGTCTTACCCCAGCACACCAATGAACCTTGCTGTCAATTCACACTATCTAGTCCCGCTTTTTTCCTTCTCGTGTGCATTCCTTCTTCGGGTCCTGGCTGTCTACCACCCCCTGTGTCACATACTTTCTCACACTTTTACCCTTACAAGCCCTATAGTCTGATGCTTATGCAATGTCATGTTTTGCTCGGCACTTGTTATTTCCCTTTCCCTTCCCCAGTCGCACTAACCAGATCTTTCGCTCGATCCAAAATTCCACGAGAATTAGCTTTGTATTGTGGGAGTAAGCTTAGTATGCTATGCATCCTTTGGATCCCGTAGTAGTTTTCTCCTCCAAAGTGTTAATTTAGTGTTAATCATTTCCCTCGTGCTCTCAAGTCCTCGCTATCTTTCTCCCGGTCCATATCCTTCGTGTTTCGCAAGGGAAAAAAGAGGCATCTAATCCTAGACTGTGGTGGCTTTTTGTACCCGTTTTTTTCTCTTCCCTTTCCCATAATCTATCCTTTCCCATCGGAATTAGCTTTGCAGAGTTTGATAAGGCTTGACGTGCATTGTATTTAAAATACTATGGAGTAATTATTTTCACCGGATTGAGGATGTTCCCAGCTTAAGAGATCAATTATAATGTACGTATCGCACCTTTGCATAAATAACCAAACATCGCGATGCCAGCGGGCGCACTTTCTCCATTCCCCAATTCTCAACAAATGACTACCAAAACCATAACTAAAAATATTTAAAAATAAAATAAAACTATTATCCTAATTAGTGTCATGCCATCCATCTGCATGAGTAATGTTTTTTGGTTGTGGTATCATAAAGGTATGGCGGGGTTCATGAGTTAAGGCGTGAGGTTGTGATGTGGAGCTGTAGAACGTTGCGAGGCCAAATGTTCGGTTATTTATGAAGGTGCAATATATAACATGAATCACAACTCACTTCAAGTCAAACTAGACTAAATTTCCGATACCAGTAGCGCATGACATGAAGCGTCGAAACCCAATTCAACGTACTACACTGTTGAGTACATAACGTAGGGTTTACCAGACCTCGATAAATATGGAAACGATTCCCTCCTTGAATGGCTGGTCATGGACCCTAGTCCCAGAAACACTCTGCCTCAGGCAAACCAGAAATCCGACAACAATATTACTCTCGTATTTTTCAATTAAGCCCAAGCTAACTCCTTATTTCATTTTTAACCTGGGCCGATGAATTAATAGGTCTCCGGATGCTTCATTCTATGCCATATTATAGAATTTACGAACCCTCGAATGAAAAGAAATAAGCGGTGCCGTAATTACAGGTAAGAGGCGGAGAAAAAGAAACAATTGACACAAAAAAAAACGAAAAGAGGAAGTAGGTTATTATTGGTAATAGACCACAGAGCACTACAGGACTCCCCGCATCAATCTCAATTCACGGTGATACCCGAACACACGCTCACATATCTGACTTAGATACGAGAAAGCTTTCTCCAGCGCACACTCCGCATGTAGAACACAATAATCATCTAAGATATGACAATAATGAAATGATTGAGAATGAGGGACTAATAGCCGCGAGTAAACAGAAGAGGAGAATGAAAGAGGAAATAATAATGAAGAAGCGGAGTGCTCTTCCGAGAAAGGGCAAGGGGGGGGGGAGGGGGTGTGACGGTGAAGGACAAACCGACGGGATAGACTGGGAGGGACTTGGAGGCAAGTCAGATGGATCGAGTAGCGGGTCCCCTTGGGCTTCGTCAATATCCACTGGCGCGGGAAGCGGGGGTTCAGATGGGGAGAGTAACTCCACAACTTTTGTGTGTCCACTAGACGTAGCTAATTCGAGGGCTGTTTTGCCGCTAAAGTCTGATATGTCGAGACTGACCTTGTCATGCTCAAATAGCAGCTTTACTACTGCCAGGTGTCCATTCATCGCAGCCAACATGAGCGGTGTTCGGCCATACTCGGTGTATGTAGCATTGGGATTGATGTCCCCGCGTCGTAATAGTAGCCTTAGCGCTCCCTCGTGCCCGCCCTCCGCAGCCCACATGAGTGGCTTCGGGCCTTCGATGTCTGCAGTGTTGATACTGATATCCTCTCGCTCCAATAGCAACTTTACTATTCCCTCATGCCCGCGCTGCATAGCCCATGCGAGTGGTGTGTCACCAAATATGTCCACAGCGTTGGGGTCGATATCTTCTCGTTCCAATAGCAACTTTACTATTCCCTCATGCCCACCCTCCGCAGCTAACATAAGTGGTGTTCGACCAATTCCGCCTACATTGTTGGGGTCGATATCTTCTCGTTCCAATAGCAACTTTACTATTCCCTCATGCCCACCCTCGACAGCCAATAAAAGTGCTGCCCGACCAAGCCTGCCTCCAGTGTTGGGGTCGATATCTTCTCGTTCCAATAGCAACTTTACTATTCCCTCATGCCCACCCTCGACAGCCAATAAGAGTGCTGTCCGACCAAGTCCGTCTGCAGTGTTGGGGCCGATATCTTCTCGTTCCAATAGCAACTTTACTATTCCCTCATGCCCACCCTCGACAGCCAATAAAAGTGCTGCCCGACCAAGCCTGCCTCCAGTGTTGGGGTCAATATCTTCTCGTTCCAATAGCAACTTTACTATTCCCTCATGCCCACCCTCGACAGCCAATCTAAGTGGTGTTAGACCAAGTCCGTCTGCAGTGTTGGGGTCGATATCTTCTCGTTCCAATAGCAACTTTACTATTCCCTCATGCCCGCGCAGCATAGCCCATGCGAGTGGTGTGTCATCAAATATGTCCACAGCGTTGGGGTCGATATCTTCTCGTTCCAATAGCAACTTTACTATTCCCTCATGCCCACCCCCGACAGCCAATATAAGTGGTGTTCGATCAATTCCGCCTAAAGTGTTGAGGTCAATATCTTCTCGTTCCAATAGCAACTTTACTATTCCCTCATGCCCACCCTCGACAGCCAATATAAGTGGTGTTCGACCAATTCCGCCTAAAGTGTTGAGGTCAATATCTTCTCGTTCCAATAGCAACTTTACTATTCCCTCATGCCCACCCTCGACAGCCAATAAGAGTGCTGTCCGACCAAGTCCGTCTGCAGTGTTGGGGTCGATATCTTCTCGTTCCAATAGCAACT
>Ga0307509_10010498_pt1 | contig 11339 bp, 18 predicted proteins | sample 10_EM_MG_FD_202245 | JGI IMG/M metagenome (GOLD analysis project Ga0307509, IMG submission 202245) | Populus trichocarpa ectomycorrhiza microbial communities from riparian zone in the Pacific Northwest, United States - 10_EM | ecosystem: Host-associated > Plants > Roots > Unclassified | place... | reverse complement strand
CATCTTACCCCCGCACGTTGACGTTCGACCACAATGTACTCCAGTTCGTTCGTTAGTTAATCCCGTTTTCGATTCTGCTTTTATCATTGTCATCCAACCCAAGCAACATTTAAGAGACCCACATACTTTATCGCTCACTGTATACAGCTGCCCTTGATGCTACATAGTACTCACGAATAACACTCTCGCTTATTGTTCATCTACCACCCCCTGGACTAGCCCGACCTTTTTCAACACAGTCCAAGTCTCGACAGGCCCGTCACAAAGCACGGCCCATACCTCCACCCCGTCAAAGCCCTGAAGTGCATCACCGTGCGGGAGAGGGCGAGTTTCGGACCCAGTCGGGATGCCCATGGGGCCACCTGAGGTGTGTATCTGAACTCCGTCTTTGGTCCGAACTACGGTCCCGTTGTCCTTTAGTTCCTGAAGGACTCGGGAACGCTCCTCCGCTTCCTCATCGTCGATGTAATAGATAGACATATGCGGGAACATGGGACTTCGAGGGTTCCGGATCTTCAAACTCTCGTTGATTTTCGCGTGTAGTGCCAAAGTTTCGGGTGATGATTCGATGACGGCCAACACACTGCGGAAGTAGGCATCGCTGACCACAACGTCAGAGAAGGCCGCCCTAACCTGTGGCTGCCTTGGTGGAATCGCAGCGACGAGATCTTCGATAGGCGTGGTTGAGGGGACAGTAGCCAACGTGATATGAGGGTGGAACTTTGGGTACGAATTAGGCGTCTTTGCGGTCTGGGGACGGACGTGCATGATCCAAGAAAGTTTCGCAGATTGTTCCGCAGTGGGCACGAGCCACAGAGATAGTCCTGTCGATTCGGGTTCATTGGTCGGTGACAGCATCGACAGGTCACCGTCCACTTACCCATGGTGGTAACGAACACTTTCTGACAACCGGAAAAGGCAACCCGCTCATTGTTTTGGAGCGGGGATCACAAGGGACGGAAGGGTATTTATGAGGGAAGGGATTCATATTGATCTGGGTGCCGACTCAGGCAAGACGAAAAGGAAAAAAAACACGTAGGAGAACAGGGTGCAAGATGCGAAAAGGGGAAAGAAAAGGGAACTGCGATGAGCAGGTGCCCATTGGCACTCTCGATCCTCAAACCAATCATACATTTGATCCCGCTCGGATTTGCTTCTGTTTCTCTTGCTCCAGACGCTGTGGGATGGGTGAGTCAGTCGGCGGAGAAGCTGAAAGGTCTACCACGTACATGGTACAATAATTGAACAGCCATTTGAATATTCGCGGGTGGTCCCGTAATCACGACCAACCTCTCACCCTCACCGCCCGTGGGGGCAGGACCACCGTTGACACCCGTGCTCGTGGCCCCTGGCTCCATGATCTTGATTTGGCTGGCGCTCATATGCCTGATCTCGTTTATTTTGCTCCCTCCCTTCCCGATAATACAGCCAACGAGGTCGTTGGGGATAAAGATCTGTTGGGTCTGAAGCTGGTGTTGTTGTTGTGAAGGGTTTTGTTGTGGAGGAGCTGGCGGGTTGTTCATATAGGGATTGGAATACCCAGGGACGTAGGAGGAAGGCATCCATGCCGGTCGACGTGTATAGCTAGACGGCCGGTAGCTGGAGTGTGTAAGTGAGGGCATGCGTTCATTCGCTTCAATGAGTATATTCCCGATGTAATATGTCGCGATGTGGATGGCATCTGCGACACCAGAGACACTCAAGACCCGCTACCAAATTGAGAAGTGAGCCACAGAAAAATCGAAGTTGGAAAGGAGTGACCTCTGTCGAGCCTGGCAACATGCCCTCGCTTGCATTCAACCGCGCACCACTGGCATCTTGAATTTCTTTGATCTTTGAGCCACCCTTCCCGATAACAGAGCCCATGCGGGAGTTTGGAATCATGAACTTAATCGTCACCGCGCGACTCCCTGGGACAGACGGCTTGTCGAAAGGCTCATCATTGATGCGCCGAACGATGAGACCAAACGCCTGATGAAAGTCGTATTAGAAGAACTCCGTCTGCAGTGGGGAACAAGAAGCAACCTTGGACACGGCATCAAGTGGTCCGCTGACGTTTAGAATGCGCTCCGGATTTCCAGGAATGCTCTCTGACACCATAACACGGGCACTGCTCTTGTCCCTAATCTCGTTCACGTGGGACCCATTCCTCCCGATGATTATAGAGGCATCCTGCGTGACGATGAGGCATCTCATGTGGATGTGGGCCGAAGGGGGGGAGGTAGATTCCGCCTTGGAATCATCTGTCTCTGGCAGTGCGGGGAGATCCGCGTGAGACTGCCGTGGAGAAGGTGTGGAAGCGGTGGTGTCACCAACGATGGTAGTAGTTTCGGCCATGGCTACATCCCCCGGAATCCTTGTGGAAGAGACAGAGGACGCTCTGGGACGAGTAATAGACGTGACATCTGAGGAAACGCCTGTGTTTGGACGCTTATGATGCTTCTGGTGTTCAGTGTCTGAAGGGGACCTGGATCTCTTTCGGTTGGAATCAGCAGCTTCTGGCATGACCGAGTTCAGTCAGAGAGACAAGTTCGCGGGAGTATCTGTCTTGTAAGAAACGGAATGGGTGGGAGAGAGAGAGAGGTTCGGTTTGGGAGGGGGTGTGGATGGGAGAGAGAAACTATGGGAAGTCGTGGATGTGAGGAGAGGGATTGATGGCTGTCGGCGCGAAGACGAAATCTACGGCGCACATACCTTGCTGGGCGGTGGTGAGAAGGGCGATAACGACGAACACGACGCCCGCGACGTCACGAGTGAGAGCGTGAAACGGGGAGGAGAACGACGGTGACAGTGATCAGGCGAGCGGAGGATGACCTGGTTCGGGGAATGCCGAACACCGATGGGTTGTGGTTGGGTACTTAGGATATATCTCATTCTAGATATATACACACACACGTACTAACAGATAGACAGCAGGGTAGAGAACAAACCTTGGGAAACGGGTCCATGGTCGGGCTGCGTTTGCACATCTCAACAGTAAGAATAAGCAGATCGCAGAGGCAAAGCAGTTACAAGAAGCAGAGCGAAACTCGACATGGCGGTACTGTTGTCAGTCTTGTGGTTGGGCATGCATTTCGATTGACGTTGCACGAATGTGGATGAGTTGAGGGTGTCGAGCTAGTGGGGGTGTTCATCCCCCGCGGTCGTGTCATCTTCACCAACGTGGATCTGGACCGTTTGTTGGTGGTTGGCTAGGACCACGAGATCCATTTGAATCCCGGTGGCGGCCAAGGCTTCCCCTCGGTGGGCTCCTCGAGTAGCTTCTCCTACGCCGATATTCAGGCGAGTATCCTCGAGCGCCCCCGCGGGCTGGAGACGGGCTCCTGCGGTCTCGCCAGTCTCTACTGTCCCTTCCAAAGCGATCGCGGTCCCTCTCATGCCCACGCGGTGAACGATCGCGATAAGAGTCTCGGTAATCTCTGTCGTCTCGATCACGGTATCTGCCATAGCCGGGATCACGGCCAGGTCTGCGTCTGTGTCCCATGTATTCACCTGGGGTGGGAGCGTGGGGTCTGTCGGTCACAGAGTAGTCCACCCGGATGCGACGCCCATTAAGCTCCTGAAACTGCGTCAGAGCAACGCATGAACTATGTTTGACCAGTGACATACGATTCCGTTCAGTTTCTCGATGCAACGGGCAGCCTCCTCAACCGATGACATCGTGATAAAACCAAAGCCACGGGAACGAGCGGACTGGGTAAATGCAAATTCAGCAGGTGAGATTATAGCAAAACGTAGGCGGGACTTACGCGTTGGTCGTAAACGATGACCACTTTCTCAACGCGACCATACCGACTGAACTCATCGTCGAGATCACGTTCCGTTGTGCGAATACTCAGACCGAATAACCCCAACACGTTGCATGGATTGGGGGCCTAGAAAATAGGTCGATAAGCGATCCAGGAGCGTGCCATCTCCGCAGCTTACTATGGGGGCGTGAGAGGGACGCTTTGGTGGCGTCGAAGCGCGGTTGTAGGATGCTGGACGTTCGCGGCTGTGGGAACGGGACCGGCGAGGGTTGAGTTCCTGGTCTCGAGACGGAGCGACAGGCTGAGTGTATGCGTCGGAATACGGGTCGACTGGTGCTTGAGCAGACGGATCCTCGAACTGGGACATTGTGGTGACTTTGCCGTTGTGAATTTGGGTCCGACGCGTGCAACGGAACAAAAGCGTGGCGGAAGTGTTTGTTGCTGTTTACAAATAAGCATTCGATCTCCGCGTTCATGGTTTCACTCTCCGCTCGAATCGATCATGGGAAACCTTCGGTGGCTTGATTGACTGTATAGTTGTTTCCCGCACTCACTCCCGTCACTCATCTCCTCGTGAGTGCATAAGAGACCCGGTGCAATCAAGGATAAGACAACAATATGGTCGGTCTCCTCTAAGAGTTGCTCACCTGGGACTAACTATTTCTCAGGGTATTGACATCGCCCACCACCACGTCAAGAAGGGTTCAAGGACGGCCCCCAAGAGTGAGGACCCATATCTCCTCCTCCTTGTAAAAGTAAGTTAGGTTCCCGGCCAACGCAGCAGCTTTGGCTCACACAGCTGGATAGCTCTATCGTTTCCTCGCCCGCCGCACCGACTCCGGGTTCAATAAGGTACATGCAGCCGGCGGGAACTGTGCAAGGGGAGCGCATCAACTAACCGTTCAAGCTAGGTCATACTCCACCGACTCTTCCTCTCAAAAACCAATCGCCCCCCCGTTTCCCTATCAAAAATCATCAAGGAGACCTCTTCTGCGCGAGATCTCGACTCGAAGGTCATCGTCAATGTCGGCACTGTCACCGACGATGTGCGATTATCAGATATTCCAAAACTCACCATCGCCGCCCTGCGTTTCACAAGTTCTGCGAAGGAGCGCATCATACAGGCCGGCGGTGAGGCTCTGACCTTGGACCAGCTTGCCCTCCGCGCCCCAACGGGATCGAGCACTATTTTGCTCCGTGGTAAGAGGACATCGCGAGAGGCAGTTAAACACTTCGGTATGGGTCCCCATAAACACAAGAAACCATACACTCTCTCGAAGGGTCGCAAGGTAAATCTTGATCGCTCATCTCTACGCAACACCCGACTCACTCCCCATCGACCAGTTCGAACGAGCTCGTGGTCGCAGGCAGTCCCGTGGCTTCAGGGTGTAATATTCGTACGCGTGTACTCTCATATGTTTATGGCAAGGCAGCTTCACCCATACACATTGCTGTTGTGAACCTATATACCTCTCAACCACGCCCGCGCGGAGGAGCCCAAGGCCATCGACGTCGGACATTTGAGTCCTGGCTCGGCTGAAGCCCAGTATGGTAGAGAGATTTTGTGTGAGGGGCTGGGGCATCCAAGTCGAACGATGAGAGCCAGACGGCGCGCACCCAATCCCCTTGCATGACTGTCCAATCAAGAGGTGATCTCATCGGATGATCGACCGTGGGAAACAAACGCGATACGCGTCCGGACCCAACGTTGTGGCCACAGTGCACTTTGTCTGACGATAATGTCGCGTCCCCCATCTCCACAGCGACCAAGTCAGTGGCTCCGAATACAACTCCTGCGAGAGCTCATTTCCCGGATTGCCTAGCCATGACCGCAAGAAAATCGGCTACTTCACGCAAACCTACCGCTCCCAAACGTTCGAACATCCAAGTCAAACCCGACGAGAAGGCTCAAGGGGCCACCGATCCGATCGTTATCACAGAAAGCGAGGATGCCCCCGCACCATCCCGTTCAAAGCAATCCCAACGCAACTCCTCTGTCCCCCAGTTGAAACCCACAAACGGGAGCGCGAAAGGAAAGGGAACGTCACGAGGGCTCCAGCGCGACGACCCTATTGACTTGGAACCACTTGACGATGTCTCAAACCCTTCCGATGTCGAGATGTCGATACCCGCCCCACGGCCGAGGTCAAGTCCAAATGAAGTATCCCCGGCACCCGTCAAGGACGAGGCCCTCCAGCGTAAGCTTCTCCAGGTGAGGCCCTGCAGCCGGGGACAATCCTCACTAGGCGCCCAACTCACCCTCTTACAGAACCAGAAGACCATCGAATCATTACGGAAGCAAATCGACGAGCTGCTCAAGGTACAAACGGATCAACAACAGGTGTTGGAAAGCTGGAAGGCGCGTCAGGAGGCTAGCAATGGGGGTACGTCGTCCCAACGCATTATACAACGGTGCCCCATTGATTCCCCCAGCGTATAAATACTACAGGCAGGCAGTAGAGGAAAGTCGCAAGCTCGCTACATCCCTTGACACCGACTCTTCCCCTCTCCTACCCCGAGAGATTGTAGAAGAAGAAAGGAAGGTCACGAATCGGGGCATTGAACAGTTGAAGCAGGATATTCAAGCAAAGGACGAGCAACTTCACAAAGCGGAAGTCAGGATACGAGAGCTTCAGGAGTCAGGTCCGCTGCCTCACTTTTCTTACACACACCTCCTGAAACTGTCATAGAATTGCTGCTACGTAGCGATCTCCAGGAGGAGATCGAACGCACCAGAACCTTGGCCAGTCGCACCAGTTCTAAGCAGCCCCCCGATACGAATCACCACGTGGCAGTGACCTCCCTATATGAGGACCTAACAAATATCCTCGTCACGGGTGTCAAGTCTGAAAGGGACCCACAGCTCCCCGGGGGATCCACTAATTTTCAGTGTGTTTATACCCAACGTTCCGATACGACAGCCAGAAGTGAACTCTCATCCTAAACAAATGGTGTCCTGGTATAGCTGAACAGCGTTTCGCAGGTATCAGGTTCCACCTGCGAATCTGGCGGGAAAATGATGAAGACGGCCGGGAAAGAGAGCATGTCAGGTACACCCCTCTCGATCTGGACAAAGAATCTTCTCAGTTCAGGGAAAAACTTCTTTTCCTCGGCACTACGTTCGCCTTTGAGAGGGATCAAATCCAGGTGTTCTTCGATCAACTTAAAGAACATGTGGCAGGCGCTGTGGGGGCGGATGTCGATGTCATCGAAGTCTTGTCAGATGGGTGAACTTGGATTTGCTGGCTGGTTTGGTTGGGCTTGATTGCCAAAACCCAGGGCTGCAAGCTATGAATTCTTTTTGTCTACGTTGTACTTCTCTTCTAAACCGATTCCAGATCTTTTCCACACCTGTATTGCCCGTTCGTCTCCGTGCCTCAACGCATTCTTAATCGTGATGTCGGCGAACCCGCCTTCTATGTCTGATCCCCCCAGATTCGCACCGACACTAACGAGCAAATCCACGATGCTCCCGTGTTTCATCCTTGCAGCCTACGGGAATGTTGACAGGTTATCTCACAGGGTATTCGGAGTGACTTACGTAGTACAAGGGGGTATGCCCGAGCGAATCTCTCAGATGAACCAGCGCCCCCTTCTGCAATAGCACACTGACACACTTGACGCTGTTATTCATCGCAGCGGTGTGTAGAGGCGACCGGCCGGAAACGTCTGGGCGGTTGACGACATCACCCACGGAATCGGTGCGAAGGCAAAAGTCGAGCCCATGAGCATCATCCCTTGCGACAGCGAGGTGGGCGACAAATGGAAGAAGGGCCGCTTCTGTGGACACTGCTTCTGCAGCAGTCCATGTCCATGGAGAAGGAGAATCCTCCACCGAGTTCACATTTATGGCCGGCACAACTGGCCCCACGTTGTTCGTTCGGCTGGATAATCTGGTGACGTGGGACAGGATCCCCTGGATTGTCTCGATTTGTTCGTCCATGGTTGTTTGTGCGGACTGAGTCGCATGTATTTTGACGGCAACCCGTGTGAGCTCTCCACGGAGGGGTGTGCCTACAAGGTCTCTAACTTCCGTCACAGAGAGGGAGGGTTTTGAGAGTAAGTAAGATAGCTTGGTGAGCGCACACTGCCACACTTTCAGTACGGTTGAAATACGTTTGATGGGGATCACTCACCTCGGGTGTCATGTCTCCCCCCGGAACTACCCCTGCTTGGAGTAAGGTTCGGCCAGCGTTATAAGCGTCTGAGACCGCGCCCCTTGTGCATTGGGAGATCGCTACGATAACCACCCCCCGATCGCAGGCCTCTCGGAGGGCATCTGTGAGCTCCGGTCGTTGGGGAGCGTTCCCTGAGCCTGACGGAACTATTAGACCAGTGGGTATTCGTATCCTTGGCACTTGCCAAACGTTTCCAGAACGACCCCTCTTATTGATGGGTTTAGAAATGCGCGGACGGTGGTGGCCGTGATGCCAGGAAATAGGCGGAGGGTTGCTACGCAGCGCTCAGGAGGCGATACTCTGAGGTTAGATTACTTGAAGGGGCCTACCAACAGTAGCAGTCATCTCTGTGGAAGGAGACCGATTAAACCATGCCCGGCACTGGGATGTTTTACTAACTTTTGTGAGCTTTGAACCGGTGGAGGCTGGTCTGCCTGATGACATCCATCCAGTTCACTACTATGTCGATCCCAACTGTGCAACAGGGTCAAAAGTCTGAACTCGGGGGATTGCGAGCATCTATACCCTTGACAAGCGGGGGGAAGTTCGGGCTATCGTACGCATTCAGTTCGTATGAGGATATCTTGGACACACGATTCCCTCTGTAAAGCGTGTGATTGAAGAAAAGCGCACACTCTGGAGGAATCCGGTTATAGGAGCGAGTGAACCCAAGAACAACACATACCGGGGATTATGTATTGGCCGGAGATGACCAAAGCACCGAGGAAATTATCCGCTGCGTCATTCCGAAGTTGAGATAGGGGTATTTGTGCGCCGGTCAAGATCTGAACAGGAGAGGTAAAGAGAGTGGATGAACGGGAGAATGAACCGTACCACAGTCTTTCCCAAATCTTCCAACATGAACGAGAGGGCGCTGGCTGTATACGCCATGGTGTCTGTGCCGTGAAGGATGACGAAGGCATCGAAAGTCGCATAGTTGAGTTCGATCTCGGTCGCGATGCGGATCCAGTCTAAATCCAGTCAGCTGCATTTGGCGGCGGAGCGGTACGGGCTACGAAATACCGTCTATTTCTATATTGCTGCTGTCCATCAATGGCACCCACTGGGAGTGATTTTAATTGCGCGATCCGTGATAGGCCGGAAGAAAGCGGACCTCAAGGATTGCATAGCGGATACGTTTTCCATCCTGGCCGCTGCTTGAGCGGGGAGTGACTAGGCTGGGAAGGTGACATTCGTAAACGTCCTCAGAGATTTCCGTGCACCCGGTCGGTTGACTAGACCCGTGGCTGCTCAATGGAGAAGGAACTGAGGAGCCATCACGTCCGACCTTGCGAGTTGAACGGACAGGCAAGGTATGCTGGGTTAAGTGTGCAGCACGATGGGAAGGCGAGCTCCGACCGCTGTTTGTGCTAGACCATTCTCGGTATGTGGACGACGAACCGGCGTTGGAGAAAAGAGAATCCTGGAGAGGGTCATGGAAGCGTGCCTGGGAACGGAGAAACTCGGTCAAGAAATAAGGCTCTGGGGAGTATCCATCTGAGCCGATTAGCATCCCAATGGTCCCTCCAGTATAGATGACCAGGATGCGGGACTCGTCGGATGGGAGCTCCATGGCAAGGTCGGACCGTACAGCTTCCCACGGGTGACGAAATTGCTGTCGATCCGGCGGATGATAGCGTGGGGTAGTTAAGAATGGATCGCTAGTTTCCGATTTCTTGTTTCCCTGCTTGCTGGATCAGCGACGCCTGGAATCGACGGGAATCTTGTCGCAGTGCCTGAGCGTCTGACATATCTGCATAGTAGGATCTGAGACCACCCATTCGTCCACTTTCGGAGATCTTCGCCACTTCCATCCGTGATCGCTGAACACTATTTATTCCCGGGTCGAGTCACCGCAGTCCCCACCTCCTCCTCCACTACCCTCATGGAGGCCCTTCGACAAGTTTTCGAGACAAAGAAACAACAGGTCTGGACGCTCTCACGAACCTGGTGCCCTCGCGCTGACAGCTGAAAACCCCAGGGGACCGCCGCCTTGGTTCCCTTCGTCACAGCTGGCTACCCCTCGGCCAATGACACCGTCGACATCCTGTTGGCTATGGAGCGTGGGGGAGCGGATATCATCGAACTCGGCGTGCCGTTCTCCGATCCTTCGGCAGATGGCCCCGTTATCCAGGAGTCAAACACGGTACTTTACCCTGTCCGACTCCCCTGCCCTCCCTGACCCTGCTCGAAGATCGCTGTCGAACAGGATGTCACTTACGCTCAGGTCCTGGGCCAGGTCAAAGCGGCCAGAGACAAGGGACTCAAAGTTCCCGTACTCCTCATGGGTCAGTCGTCATACTTGACCAAAACGGGAATGAGTGCTCACGTGTTTCGTAGGGTATTACAATCCGGTGCTCGCATATGGAGAGCAAAAGGCCATCCAGGATGCGAGGGAAGCTGGAGCTAACGGATTCGTTATCGTTGACCTCCCCCCGGAAGAAGCCATAGCCTTCCGTGACAAGTGCACCGCCGCTGGGTATGCATTTTCTTCTTGGCCACTCCTGGACAGGTGCTAATCCCATCCCAGCGTTTCTTATGTCCCTTTGATTGCGCCCTCAACGACCCCCCAGAGGATCAAATTCTTAGCTTCGATTGCCGACAGTTTCATCTACGTTGTATCCAAGGTTCGTCTTGACCGTTTGGACGTCGATCCGTCACTTGACCATTATCAGATGGGAACGACGGGCTCGTCGATTCATGTGTCTATCAACAGTCTACTCCCCGAGATCATGGGTCGTATCCGGGAGTGTACCGACATCCCTCTGGCAGTCGGGTTCGGAGTTGCCACCAGGGAGCATTTCGAAACCGTCCAAAACGCAGGCGCGGATGGTATTGTGATCGGAAGTCGAATCGTAACTGTGATCAAGGACTCGCCTGCAAACGACGTTTTGAAAAATGTCGAAGGCTTCTGCCAGAGCATTCGGCCTCTGAATCGGAAACCCAAAACGACCGCCCCAGTTCGGGAACCTTCCAGTGCCACTACGGTCGACGAAACTTCCAACCACACGACCGCGGGCCTGCCCCATAGGTTCGGGCAATTCGGAGGCCAATACGTTCCAGAAGCGTTGTTCGACTGTCTCACAGAACTCGAGGCCGCCCACATAGCTGCCGTGGAGGACCCGAGTTTCTGGAAAGAGTTCGAGGGCTTGTTTAGCTATATGAACCGGCCGTCGAACCTGTATTTTGCAGAAAAGTTGACCGAAAAGGCTGGCGGTGCAAAGATCTGGTTGAAGCGCGAAGATCTGTGAGTGGGTATAGGATCTCCACTCTCCCACCTAACCCTGAATCTACAGGAACCACACCGGTTCTCACAAAATCAACAATGCGATTGGACAGGTGGGTGGATGGTTTATCGATACAGGCAGATTATTGAGAGGCAACACCACAGATACTCCTTGCGCGAAGGATC
>Ga0307509_10010497_pt1 | contig 11341 bp, 9 predicted proteins | sample 10_EM_MG_FD_202245 | JGI IMG/M metagenome (GOLD analysis project Ga0307509, IMG submission 202245) | Populus trichocarpa ectomycorrhiza microbial communities from riparian zone in the Pacific Northwest, United States - 10_EM | ecosystem: Host-associated > Plants > Roots > Unclassified | place... | reverse complement strand
CGCTGGCGCTCGGCACGGGCAAAGCCGGCAACGAGATCGAAGCGCCGCTCGCGATCGCGGTGCTGGGCGGCCTCGCAACGTCGACGGTGCTCAGCCTCGTCGTGCTGCCGGCGCTCGTGCAGTGGACGATCGAGTCCCCGCGGCTGGCGCGCTGGCTCGCCCCCGCCGAACGCGTGGAAATGGGGACAGTCCCCATTTCCTAGAAATGGGGACTGTCCCCATTAATTATTTCAGGGAGTCGGTCAGGCCGGGGACGTTCTGTGCGCCTTCCGGCACGGTGATCGACGAGCCTTTGAAATCGGTGCCGATGGGTTCGTAGCGCCCGCCGAGGCACTGGCTCAGGAACGCTTCCGCCACCGCATTGAACGACGTGCGATTCGCCGGCCGCTGGAAGCCGTGCCCTTCATCCGGATACAGCACGTACGTGACGGGGATGTTCTTCTCCTTCATCGCCTTCACGATCTGGTCCGCTTCCGCCTGCTTCACGCGCGGATCGTTCGCACCCTGCCCGATGAGCAGCGGCTTCTTGATCGCGTCGACATGCGTCAGCGGCGAACGCTCGGTCAGCAGCTTCTTGCCGTCTTCCGTGCGCGGATCGCCGATGCGCAGCGCCAGGTCTTCGTAAGCGCTCTTCCAGTACGCCGGGATCGAGGCTAACAACGTGTTCAGGTTCGACGGACCGACGATGTCCACGCCGCACGCGAACGTCTCCGGCGTGAACGTCACGCCAACCAGCGTCGCATAACCGCCGTACGAGCCGCCCATGATCGCTACCTTGTCGGGCGTGGTGACTTTCTCGTCGATCGCCCACTTCACGGCGTCGAGCAGGTCATCGTGCATCTTGCCGGCCCATTCCTTGTTGCCGGCGTTCACGAACGCCTTGCCGAACCCGGTCGAGCCGCGATAGTTCACGGCGAGCACGGCATAGCCGCGATTCGCGAGCCACTGGTGCTGGCTGTTGAAGGTGTACGTGTCGCGCCCCCACGGGCCGCCATGCACATTGAGCACCATCGGCACGGGGCTGTCGGGGCGGCCGTCGCCGTTCACATCCGATCCCGGCGGCAGCGATAGATAGGCGACGAGCGTCAGCCCGTCCCGGGTCTTGATCTCGAGCGACTGCATCGGCACCAGCGGCGCCGCCGCGAGCGCGGGCCGCTGGTCGAACAGCTTGGTCACGCTGCCGGCCTTGCGGTCATATAGATAGGCCACCGCGGGCGCAAGCGGATCGTTGGTGACGACGGTCCACAGGGAATCATCGACCGTGCGCGTGGTCACGGCGTAACCATCACCCAGCGCCTTGTTGAGCGCCGCGACGTCCTTCTGCACGGTCTTGTCGAGCACCGTGATCTCGGGCTTGAGGTAGTTCACCGAGTACGCCTGCGGCGCGAACGTGCGCGGATTCAGCCAGACGTCGTCGACGTCGGCCGCTTCGCTGGCGCCCAGCACCGTGTTCTTGCCGGTGGCGAGGTTCACGCGCACCAGCGCGGACTTGTCGCGCCCGACCGAGGAATGCATCAGCGCCGTGACGCCCGTGGCTTCGATGCCGACGATATCCGTCGTGAGCGAATCTTCCTTGCCGAACTTGATGAGGCTCACCCACTTGCCGCCCGCCTTGCGCAGGATCTCGTTGTCGTCGGCGCCGGTCTTGGTTGCGAGGCGCGCCTTGAGGTCCACGTCGAGCGAGTAGTCGGCGAACTCCTGGTCGTTCTGTTCGATGAGCGTGCGCTTGCCGGTGGCGAGGTTCACTTCGTAGATGTCGTGCCACTCCGCCTTGCGGTCGTTCATGCCGACGGCGACGACACCCGGCTTCTTCCACGAGAGCCCGGCCACCTGCGCCTGCACGTCCTTGTAAGGCGTGAGGTCCTTCTGCGCACCGCCAACTACGTCCACGGAATAGAGGTGCCAGTTCTCGTTGCCGCCTTCGTCCTGCACGAACAACAGGTGCTTGCTGTCATACGCCCAGAAGTGCTGGCGGATGCCGCGCTTCTGGTCGTTGGTCATGGGCTTCGCGGCGTCGAGATTGCCCCGCTCCGCCAGCCAGACGTTCAACACGCCGTCGCGCGGCGCGATGAAGGAGATGTACTTGCCGTCGGGCGAAAGGCTGGCCTGCGCCCGGTCGGGGTTGCCGAACAGCGCGCTGCGCGGGATGACGGCGGTGCCGGACACGGCCTCGGCGGGGGTGGGCTTGGCCTGGCCGAAAGCCAGGGACGAGAACAGGCAGGCGGCAACGCAACCGGCGACGATCAGTTTTTTCATGGGAGTGTCAGGAGATTGGGTTAAACGGCAGTTTACAGGGTCCATCTGCCTAGAACGCGGGGATGGCCATTCGGGTTGCACGATGGGCCCTCGAGTTGGCAATCTCTGCGCAGCAACAAGAGGACTGAAGTCCCCCATGATCATCGGTATCGATCTCGGCACCACGAACAGCGCCGTGGGAATCTGGCGCGACGGCAAGGCGGAACTGATCCCCAACAGCCTGGGCCACGTGCTCACGCCGTCGGCGGTGAGCATCGACGATTCTGGCGCATTGATCGTCGGACTCGCCGCACGCGAACGCCAGGTCAGTCATCCGGGCACCACCGCCACGACGTTCAAGCGCTACATGGGCAGCCGCAAGGCGAAGAAGCTGGGGAAGGACGCCCGGGGATACTCGAAGGACTACCTGCCCGAAGAGCTCTCGGCCATGGTTCTGCGCAGCCTGAAAGCGGACGCGGAACGGTTTCTGGGTGAGCCCGTGACCGACGCGGTCATCACCGTGCCTGCCTACTTCAACGACAAGCAGCGCCAGGCGACGCGGCGCGCCGGTCAGCTCGCCGGGCTCAACGTGGAGCGGCTGCTCAACGAGCCGACCGCCGCCGCGCTAGCGTATGGAATCCACCAGAAGGACGTCGAATCGCGTTTCCTCGTGTTCGATCTCGGCGGCGGTACGTTCGACGTCTCGGTGCTCGAGTTGTTCGACGGTGTCATCGAAGTGCGCGCGAGCACCGGCGACAACCAGCTCGGCGGCGAGGACTTCAACGAACTGCTCATCGACGCGTTCTTCCGGCAGAACGGCGATGCGATGAAGCTTCATGGCAAAAACGCCGACGCCACCGCCTATCAACGCATGCGCGAGCAGGCGGAGCGCTGTCGCCGGCAGCTCTCGAGCGAGCACACCGGTTTCATGCGCGTCGTGTGGAACGAAACGGAGTACACGTTCGAGATCACCGAGGACCAGTTCGAGAAGAGCGCCGAGACGCTGCTGGAACGCCTGCGTGTGCCGGTGCTGCGCGCCCTGCGCGACAGCAACATCCATGTCGAGACGCTGTCGGAGATCGTGCTGGTCGGCGGAGCGACGCGCATGCCGATCGTGCGCAAGGCCGTCACCCGCATGTTCGGCCGGTTCCCGGCCGCGAACATCAACCCCGACGAAGCCGTCGCGCTCGGCGCGGCGGTCCAGGCGGGACTCAAGGCGCGGGACGCGACCCTCAAGGAAGTCGTGCTGACGGATGTCTGCCCGTATTCGCTCGGCGTCGACACCGCGGAGCGGACGGCCAGCGGGCTGCGCATGGGAATTTTCGCGCCGATCATCGAGCGGAATACGCTGATACCCGCGAGTCGCGAGAAGTCCTTCTCTCCCATCGACGACAAGCAGACCAAGGTGAGCTTCACGATCTACCAGGGCGAGTCGCGCAACGTGAACGACAACATCGCCCTGGGATCGGTCAGCATTCCCGTGCCGCCCGGCCGCGCGTCGCAGACGCAGGTCAACGTGCGATTCACGTACGACATCAACGGGCTGCTCGAAGTGGACGTTCACATTCCGCAAACGGGTCAGCGCCGCGAGCTCGTCATCACGGACGATGAGACGCGGATCGCACCGGACGAGATCAAGCGGCGGCGCGAGGCGCTGGCGGCGCTCAAGGTCCATCCGCGCGACGACGCCGCGAACCTCGCATTGATCGCGCGCGCCGAGCGTCTCTACGAGCAGTCGCTCGGCGAGAAGCGCGAGTTCATCGCGCGTTGCCTGTCGCAGTTCGCGGAGACCGTCGAAGGCCAGGATCCTCGCGCGATAGAACAGGCGCGTACGAAGATCTCGCAGACGTTCGACTCGCTCGAAGGCGAGACATTTCTTTGAATACGGTGCCCACCATCTGGGCGGCGCTCGGAATCGGCGCCACTGCGGATCTGCGCGAGATCCGCCGCGCCTATGCGCGCCAGTTGAAGATCACGCATCCCGAGGATGACCCCGAAGGATTCCAGCGGCTGCGCGCCGCTTACGAACAGGCGATGAATCTCGCGGCGAGAGCAGTGGCGCAGGACAACGCGGCGATCCAGGCCGAGCCGGTACAAACCGCGCCCAGGGATGCCGAACTACCGTCCGGGCAGCCGGCGCCGCCGCCCGTTGGAGATGTGGCGTTGCGCGATGCCGGCGACCTGTTCAACGAGTTGGAGCAGGCGCTGCGCACGCCGAAGGCAGAAGATCCAGAGGCTGAGCTGCGCCTCATGAAACGCCTGCTCGATTCTCCGGGGATGATGAGATTCGACATCCTCCAGCGCGTCGAGCTCGGCATGGCCGCGATGCTCTCGGATCGCATTCCGCGCACCGACCACCTGCTGGGTGCGGCGGCGCGCTACTTCGAGTGGGACCAGCGCAAACACGAAAGCACGTTGCCGCAGACCGCGCGCGCCGTGCTGGCGCGACTCGCGGATTTCGAATATCTGCAACGCCTCGAGAGCGCGAACGACGACAACACGCGCGCCTATCGCAATCTCAACGGGCCGCAAGTGCCGTGGAAACGCTGGATTTCGGCACAGTTCGTCACCGCGCCGCGCGAGCTCGAGCTGTTGCGGATGCTCGGCGAGAACCATCCCAACCTGTTCAACGCGCTGCCTCCGGACACCGTCGCATGGTGGCGCAGGTTCGCGGAGCGACCACGCCCGTCGTTCAACATCCTGGTTGCCGGCGCAATCCTTGCGGCCCTCGCCGCGCTCGTCGTCGGGCTGAAAGAACCGGTTGTCGAGGACGGCGTGGCGATGGCCATCAAGGTTGGCACCGCCCTCCTTGGCATCACGGTGGTGCTCGTGCTCTTCAAGCTCTACGCCGTCGACTGGCCACGCGTATTCATCCACCGGCACTGGAACGGGCCGCCTCCGTGGCCGCTCGCGCTGGCGTGGCTGCCAGTGAGCCTCATCGCGGTCGCGGGGACGGTGGCCGGTAGCGCCGTGGCGGCGATCGGCTGGGCGTGTTGCGTCATCGCGGCACTAGCGTTGCTCTGGTCGCTCCAGGTTGCGGGACGCCCGCCTCCCTCCGAATGGAGCAAGAACGTTCTGAGCGCGCGCATCACGCGCGTCGTGTTGTTGAACCTCCTGTTCTTCACGACGCTTTCCTGGCTCGGCGACCACGAATCCTATGACGTCGCGTGGTACGTGACGATGGGGCTGGGACTGCTCGCCAGCGGCTTTGGGCGCTCGATGCAGATGCACTACTTCTACGCGCTCGGTGCGCGGACGCGTGTCATCGCGCTGTGCGGCTTCCTGGTGGCCGTGCTCGGAATCGGCGCGCTGACGCTGGCATTCGGACAAGTCGTCTGGCTCCAGCCATGGCTTCTCCTGGCGGCGCTCGCGGTCACGATGCTGCGGCGAACCTTGCCGCACAGCGTGGCGTTCCACGGACACATCTACGCGATGGCGGGAATCCTGTTTGCGGGATTCATGATCTCGACCATCCTGAGTGTTGCGTTTTCGCTCACCGGGGAAGCCGAAGGAGATGCGAGACCCGGGGCGGCCATCGCGCTGTTCTTTTTGTTAGGCGCGATTGCCGCCGTGGCGATGGAGTTCCACGCGATGAAGACGCGGCGCGACCGGGGTGAGCAGCCGTGAGCCTCAGAGCGGGTTGAGAGCTTCGTCGCGCAATCCAACCAGCACCGCCTCGCCGCTCTCGGGATCGAGACGGAATTCCCCGTACTGCGCGCCGGTGTACCGCTCCGCCGTGCCCTCCTCGAAGAAATACGCGTTCGTGCCCAGCCAGACGGAACCGTTACGCACGCGGTAGCGGATGCGCGGCGCGCCGGGCGCGGGCTGCGGATCGAGTGTCGCGACGCCGCGCTCGTCGATGCGCAGGGCCGCGCTGCCGCTCGCCTCGGTCGACAGGTTCTGCGCGATCCGGAAGCGCAACGCGAGGTAGTCGCCCTGCATCAGCGAGCGCGGATCGACCGGCGCGAGCTCGAGATAGATGCGCTCCCCGTGCGATTTGATGCGCTCCTTCGCGAAGATCGAGCCGTTGACGGCGACCAGCACGATCAGTGTCGCGACGAGGATCAGCGCGCGGGTGACCACTTGCCTCATGGTGATGCCACTGTGCGGCGCGCCAGCAGTCGGCCCGCGCCGAGCAACACGGCGCCCGCGCCCAGCATGATCAACGCCTTCGCGGTGAGCGAGGTGCCATAGAGATAATAGAAACGCGCCAGGTGCACGAGCGCCGCGACGATGGCGAAGCCTAACAACCCCGCGCTGCGCAATGCGAACGCGTTGACGGCGGCGAGCATCGCGAGCGCGATGGAGAGCAACGGGAACAAGGCCCAGGCATTGAATGAGAGCCCCAGTTCGTTCGTGCCGAACACGAGCATCGAGAGCGGTTCCGCGGCCATGCCGCCGAGCGCCAGACCGAGCAGGAGCCCGGTGAGCGCGGGCCGCGCGAACTCCGCGGTTCGGCGCGCCATCCAGGTCGTTTCGGTGCTGCGCAGCCACGCGATGGCCGCGATGGGCGGTATCCACGTGACCAACCACTCGATCAACGGCGTCCATGCGCCGAATAGCGGCATCTGGACCACGCCGTTCGGGCTGAAGAAGGCGCCATCGCCCTCGTTCGGCCGCAGCCACAGACGCACGACGATCACCCACGCGATGTTCGCGAAGAACGCGGCCAGTGTTCGCGCGGTGCGATCCGGCATCACCACGAACAGCAGCAACTGCATGCCGAGGATGGCCACCGTCACCGGCAGCGCGGCATCCAGCTCCTTGAACAGGAACGCCGTGATCGCGAGCTGGCCCGCGATCGATAGTGCGAGTGCGAGCTGGTCGACGAATACGGCGCCGCGGCCGACCAGGTAGAGCACCCACGCGACGCCGAGCAGCGCGACACCGATGGCCAGCATCGATGTGCTTCCGTTCAGGTCGAGCATGATGCCGAGAAACACCAGCACGAATAATCCCGCGACCCATCCGGCGATACCCATGAGCAGGGACACGAACCACGGCCGATCGGCGGCATCGGGTGCGGGCGGTGCGTCGGCGCCGATGAGCCCGCGTTCGCGCAGCGCCGCGACCAGTGCGGCCGTGCTCATGCCGCTGCACCGCGCCAGGCGCGGGCGAGTTGCATCAACCCGCGGCCGCAGAGCGTCGACGCGGTGATGAGCCACAGCGCCATCACGAAGAACACGGCCTCGTGCGTATCCGACATCCAGCGCGCGATCCAGCAGGTGGCGAGAAACACGAGGGCGCCGGCCGCGAGCGCGAGTGGATAGACGTCCCGGCGCTGCGCGATCGCGACGAATATCACGCCGGCGATCGCGGCCAGCGAGCCGACGATGGCCAGCCAGTCCTCGTCGTCCGCGTACCAGTGCCCGCTCTTGAATACACTGATGAAACCCAGCCAGCTCACGAAGCACAGCGCGAAGAACAGGACGAGGCGCCGCACCCAGTCCGGTACCGCGCGCCACTGCAATCGCTCGCAGGCGATCCACAGGCCGAGGTTGAGCACCGCGGCGGCAAACACGGCGTGCGTGGTCGTGAAGCGTTCGCCGTCGAACAACACCCACAGGAATCCGCCGTGCGGGTTCCAGCCGCAGAACAGGCACAGCGCGAGGTCGAGCACGCAGATCCACGCGGCGGACGCCGGTCCCCACTGCGCGGCGACCGCCAGCGGCAGGCCTAACAAGGCCCAGCCCAGGAACAGCTCGTAGACGTCGGCGCCGGTTTGATAGGTCTGGCCGAACAGCGCGAGCAATGCGCCCGTGGTGATGAAGGCCAGCAGCAGTGCCGCGCGCCCGACGAAGCGCGGCGGCGGCTTGAATAGCGCGATCGCGACGAAGCCGATCAGCAGGATTTCGAGCAGTGCGAAACGGCCGAAGACCGCAATGCGGCTCCAGTTCGCGGCCACGAAGAACACCAGGCTCGAGCCGAGCGAGAGCACGCCGGCATAACGGAAACAGCGCGCGAGGAACGTCAGTGATTCCGTGCGGCCTGGCCGCGCGTCGGCGAGATCGAGCAGCGTGGCGGACGCCTGGGAATCCAGCGCGTAGTGCCGCGCCAGTTGGTCGAGCTCGGCGCGTTTGAGCCGTGTCTGCACGCGCGCAGTATAAGCGCCGACCGACGCGCCGGCGCGATACCCGTGGTATCGAGTTGTGGCATTCTTGCGCGTCGCCAATGGAAGGTATTCCGCATGAAACACGTGCGCTTCGCCGCCCTCACCCTCCTCCTGACTACTTTTACGACGCTCACCATGTCCAAGACATCGCTGCTCTACATCGCGACCCAGAACCCCGAGAAGATGGGCATCACCGTGGCCGAGTTCGATTCCGCGACCGGCAAGCTGTCGGCGCCGAAGTTGGTGATCGAGACGCGGGACCCGGCGCACTTCGCCGTGACCTCCGACGGCCGACACTTATATATGTGCAATACGGGCACGCCGGGCGGCGTCAGCGCGTTTGCCATCAAGGACAAGAAGAGTGGCGCGCTCGAGCTGCTCAATTACAAGGAGTCGAAGGGTCGCGGGCCGAGCTACGTGAGCGTCGACAAGAGCGGCAAGTACGTGCTCGATGCGAACTATGGCGGTGGTTACGTCGAGGTGTATTCCCTCGCGAAGGACGGCTCGCTCGATACGCAGACCGCGTTCGTGCAGCACATCGGATCGAGCGTGCATCCGCAGCGGCAGTCGAAGCCGTATGCGCACTGGTTCCGCACCGATCCTTCGGGGAAGTTCGGGATCGTGGCGGATCTCGGCATGGACGAAATCCTCGTCTACAAGCTCGATGGGAAAACCGGGGCGTTGACGCCTAACGATCCGCCGTTCACGAAGGTGCCTGGCGGCATGGGGCCGCGGCATCTCGCGTTTCATCCGAACGGCAAGTGGTTGTACGGCATCGCCGAGATGGGAAACCAGGTGATGGCCTTCAAATGGGACGGCGCGAAGGGAACACTCGCGCAGTTCCAGTCGGTGGATACGCTCGATGCGTCGTTCAAGGATGCGAGCACCGCGGCCGAGATCGCGGTGCATGCGAACGGGAAATTCCTCTACGCGTCGAATCGCGGCGAAGATAGTATCGTGGTGTATGCGATCGATCCGGCGAACGGGCAATTGACGTTCAAGCAGCGCGTGTCGTCGCGCGGCAAGGTGCCGCGGTATTTCACGTTCGATCCCACTAACAAGTGGCTGATCGTTGCGAACAACGATAGCGCGAACCTGAGTGTGTTCAGCGTGGATGGCGCCTCGGGCGAGCTCGCACCGGCGGGAGAAACAGTGGCCTTGGTCAAACCGATGGGAGTGGTCTTTCTGCCATGATCAATCGACGTAATTTCAATATGGCCGCCGTCGCTGGACTCGGCGCGGTGACTGCTTTGTCTTCTGAATCGGCACAGGCCGCAGCGAAGTCGACGACGAGCCTGAACGTGATTTATCCGAATCACGAGGGCGCCAAATTCGACAAGCAGTACTACAAGGACAAGCACATCCCGCTCGCGATGAAGGTCATGAAGGCCACGCGGGTCACGCTGATCGAAGGCTTGCCCAATGGCGATGCGCCGCCGGCGATCGTCATGATTGCCTACTTCGAGTTCGCGTCGCCGGATGCGTTGAAGGCCGCGATGGCCGATCCGGCGATTGGCGATGTCCGGGCGGACGTCGCGAACGTCACCGACATCAAGCCGACGGTCATGGTGGGCAAAACGCTCTGATGGGGACTGGGTTAATGGGGACAGTCCCCATTACGGTTTCAGCCACTGCACGAACCAGGCGATCCCCGCGTCGACGCTCTCCGGGTTCACGCGGTGTGGCGTGTCTTCCTGCACGACTAGTTTGATCTTCTCGGGCGCGCCGGCCGCGGCATAGGCCGGCTGCGCCGCGCGCACGGCGAGCCTGACTCCCGCGATCGGCGTATTCGCATCCGAATCTCCATTGATCACGAGCAACGGCCGTGGCGCAATCAGCGGCAGCATCTGCGGTCCGTCGAACTGCCCGTCGATGCCTGGCACGACGCGCGCGTAGAACTCGCGCACGAAATCCGCGCTGTCGATCGACTTGCCCGCACCCGCGGCGGACTCATTGAAGGCATCCTGGATCGTCGCGATGCGCGCTTTCCACTGACCGTTGTCGAGCTCCCACTTGAAGCTCTGCACGCCGATGTACGGAACGGCCACGGCCACGCGCGGATCCACGGCGGCGGTGAGATACGCCTCGATCCCGCCCTTCGAGATGCCGGTGAGCCCGATTCGCGCCGCATCGACGTCCTTGCGCGTGGATAGATAGTCGATCAGCCGCATCACGTCCCACACGGTGTCGTAGTAGAACGGATGCCCCTGCCCGGTCTTGAACGCGCGTGCGATCGCCTCGTCGTACTCCGCTTCGCCATCGCCCACCTTCGTGCGTTCGCCGTGGAATCGTCCGTCGATCGCAACAGCGATGAAGCCGGCATGCGCGGCCTTCATCGCGATCTTCGACATGTTGTCCTTGGTGCCGCCCGTGCCGTGCAGCGCGATGATCACGGGCCGCTTTCCCGGAAACGCTTTCGCATCGGGAAACAGCAGATAGCCCGGAACGCGCTCAGTTGCATCCGACTGGAACCACAGGTGCTGCTTGCGCAGCCCCTCGACCGCGGCCATCTCCGCCAGGTCCGGCTTGGCCGCAACGTGGGGTCGCTCGATGACGGCGAGAAATGCCATGCGCGTCTCTGATGCGCCGTCCGCAAACGCGGCGCCGGCAACAGCGAGCAGCAGCGCGAACGACGCCAGAAAAGGGGTCTGACCCCTTTTCATCACGCCGCCTTCGCGAAGGCTGGAAAGTACTCGCCCATCATCCGCTTCGTATAAGCCGCCAGGTTCGGCGTCGCCTCGATCTTCGTCCGCAGCGGCGAATCGAACATCGGGCACATCGTCCCCGCGAGGAACGCGAACACGGTCGCATCGGCGCCGCAAGGGGTCGACCCCATGAAGTATTGGCTGTCGCCCATCATCTGCGACACCGCATCGAGCGCGCGCGCCGCCATCACGTTGTTCTCGGCCTCGCTGTGCAGCCCGAGCCCATGTCCATGCAGATTGCGCCGCACGCGCTTGCGCACGGCCTTCACCACGAACGGGCGGATGATCG
>Ga0307509_10010496_pt1 | contig 11341 bp, 10 predicted proteins | sample 10_EM_MG_FD_202245 | JGI IMG/M metagenome (GOLD analysis project Ga0307509, IMG submission 202245) | Populus trichocarpa ectomycorrhiza microbial communities from riparian zone in the Pacific Northwest, United States - 10_EM | ecosystem: Host-associated > Plants > Roots > Unclassified | place... | reverse complement strand
AGATTTGAGGAAGTGGAAGCCATTCAGCTTCTTTCCCACGAGCCACAGAAGATGGGGTCCTGCTGAACAATAAGTTGCTTCACCACTTGGCTAATGCTTAATTTCAAAGCAGTCTATTCAAGATTATATATATTATTTGATCCTGTAAACGAGAAGAAAATAGTTTCTTTCCATTTCCATCATCTTGTTTTTCTTGTCGCTGTCCTTTCACACTATATTATGCAGGAGTACTGGTGCCTTACCATTTACAACCAGCACTCAATTATCCATCAATGGAGCTGAAAAAACCCTTTATTCAGAAGATCTCGTACTTGCTGGTCCACGCAGAGGAGTGGTACAACCTTGCTTGCACAGAAATGCTCTCATCAAGATCATATCCCATCTAATAATTGGTGAACATCATCTTGTTACTGTAATCAGCAACATTGGCAAGCATTTTCCCATGCTAGCTTCCAAGATTCAGCTTCCTTGTGAAGTTTGAATGAGGTGATTAGGAGCATTATTAACCCTAATAATTCTACTTTTAGGGCAACCCCACTTGAAAGTGATAGCTCATGTAGCTTTCTCTTTCACTGTTTTCGACTCATTAGCTAGAAGAAGAGAAGATAAATCAAGCCCTGTGGCACAGCAACGCTCATCTCCCTCCACCTAGCTCCAAATTTATCGTCGGTTTTTGCACAGATTCTTGAATCATCTGCCATGACCATATATAGCTTTATTTTTCCACCAGCCAGCAAGGCAGTCCCACTTATTAGCAATTAATAACTACGGTCTAAGTTTCATTCACAAGTAAAGATTGTTTCCTTCAAATATATTCTTGAATATCTAGTGTTAATTACTACCCCACCTTTAATTTCTTCTGTCTTTTGTTATGATTTTATCGATGTCCCTTGCATGTGAGCATAAGAAAACACAACTTTTCTATTTATTTATTTGATATTGAAGGTATTTTTCAAGATAATATATTCCTTGTCTGATTATCTGTTTCTCATATCAACTTATATAAAAAAGAAGAAAAAAGTTGACTAAATCTTCTACATAGCGTGCAATTTAGTGAATTTGTTGAAATCTATAATATGCTTACTTCGAGATATTAATTTGACATTAATAGTCACACTATAAATAAATAAATAAAGTAATATACACTCCTAGTAGATGATCATCCAGCTTCCAAGAAGCTACACATAAATTAATGGTTCGAGAAAAAATAATGGTTCAGAATTCTAAACTGGAATTTAATTTAATCTACTTAATTTTGCATCTTCTATCCTGCACGAAATCATCCATAAAATATGCATCGATTATGAAAACTTATAGTAGAAGGAACATTTGAGGGACCAAGTGAATGACACATTGCAAGACGACCTATTTATTTTAGTGTTTTAAAAAAAATTAATTTTTTTTAATGTTTTCAATTATTAATATCAAAAATAATTTTTTAATTAAATAACCAGTAACTTGTATCAGCATCTTCAATTAAATAGCTAAAAAACAAAAATTTCCAAACTTTCAACACAAAAAGATAATAAAATACTATCCAGAGAGCAGTAAAAGCATAGATGCTCTAAAGGGAAAAAGAATCAAACTCATAAAACCAGAATATTAAATTTATCACAACTGGCTCTTATTTTATTTGAAAATCTACCCATCATTTCTTTATTTAAGAAGTTGCCCCAGAGAGCTTCAAAGCATGGTCAGTGACCTATAGTGAAGAAAAACAAAAAAGAAATGGATGCCAAAGCTCTCTTCTTCTTTGCCTTGTTGTCCTTCTCAGCTGTGTCGGTCAGGCCGGCATTAGCAGAAAATGAAGAAGACCCTGGTCTTGTTATGAACTTTTACAAGGATACATGCCCTCAAGCTGAGGACATTGTCAAAGAACAAGTTAGACTCCTTTACAAGAGACACAAAAACACTGCATTTTCTTGGCTAAGAAACATCTTCCATGACTGTGCTGTTCAGGTAATTAAGTCTTGCTTTTATTCCTCTTTTTTGTTTCCGATTTTGTTAGTTCTTGATGATCATGCATGTCTTGTTTTGTAGTCATGTGATGCTTCACTGCTGCTGGACTCAACAAGGAGGACCTTGTCCGAGAAGGAGACAGACAGGAGCTTTGGCCTCAGGAACTTTAGATACTTTGACGATATCAAAGAAGCTGTTGAAAGAGAGTGTCCTGGAGTCGTTTCCTGTGCTGATATTCTTGTCCTGTCTGCTAGAGATGGCATTGTTTCGGTACTTCCCTGATTTAAACTTCATCAGTCTTGTCTTTGATTCTTTTAAGCGATTTTTTATCCTCTCTGCTTGGTCTAGAAGAAGGCATGTTTTGGCCAGATTGGGCTCTTTTGTAGTTTGCATGGCAACTTTAACTGAATTTGGTGTCTCCAGTTGGAGTCTTTTTCCCTTTCAGGTCACTTAAGACAGGTTTTCTCAGGATATTAGATGCTCTATTTCTGACAGGATTTGTAATCTTCAGTCTATTTTAGCTTGAATGTAGAGTGACTGCTGAAATTTGTCCAGTACGTACTTTTATAGTAAATGGAAGTTTAATGTGGCCTAAACTTTTCTTGATTTCAGCTAGGAGGACCTCATATCCCTCTCAAAACTGGAAGAAGGGATGGCAGGAAGAGCAGAGCAGATGTGATCGAGGACTATCTCCCAGACCACAATGAAAGCATATCTGTTGTTCTTGACAGGTTTGCTTCCATGGGTATTGACACCCCTGGACTGGTTGCCTTGCTAGGTATATATATTAACATGTAAACCTCAAATGGTAGCTTTATAGTCATGAATCCAGGTGTCCCCATTACTAAAAAGTTGGTTTTTTTTTCTTTTTTCTTTTTATGTCCAACAGGAGCTCACAGTGTTGGGAGAACTCACTGTGTGAAGCTGGTGCACCGTTTGTACCCGGAAGTTGACCCAGCACTAAACCCTGACCATGTTGAGCACATGCTTTACAAGTGCCCTGATTCAATCCCAGACCCTAAAGCTGTCCAATATGTGAGGAATGACAGAGGCACACCCATGGTTCTAGACAACAACTACTACAGAAACATATTGGACAACAAGGGCTTGTTGATAGTGGATCACCAACTAGCCACTGACAAGAGAACTAAGCCTTACGTGAAGAAAATGGCCAAGAGTCAGGATTACTTCTTTAAGGAGTTTTCTAGGGCTATCACCATTCTTTCTGAGAACAACCCACTCACCGGTACCAAGGGTGAGATCAGAAAGCAGTGCACTGTTGCAAACAAGCACCACTAGAAACTTTGATTTGCTACATGTCAAACTCAAGTACTTCTCTTCCTTGTTTACAACGAGGGAGAAGAGTCTGAGATTTGCAGAATAAGATATTTTCTTTAGAAATGGGTGTTGTTATTGCTAGTCAGTGGCAATTAAGATAGTTGTGGTATTAATGTTGGTTTAACTGCCCTGTTTTTAGCCTGGTTAGGCCCGCTCCTCTTGTTGTTGTAACTTGTGGTTTGTGAGATTAATGTTGGTGATGGTCATGGTGGGATGATGGGATGTATGTATAGATGGTAGATGGTGGCGATGGTGTGTGATGATCCATGTGTTTTGAAATGATAATAAGTTATTGATGATTCATGTCTGCAAGTTTCTATCACATAGGCCACCATTGATGGCTCTCCCTCTTTGAATATCTTAATTGAATTGGAATTTAATGAAGCAGCAGCTCCCCCACCCACAATGTAGCTAGATGGCATCAAGCAAGATGACTAAAATAAGAAAGGGCAAATAAAGAATTAAGAAAGAGCAAAAGAAGGGTGGAGAAACGGAAGGACACGAATTTTTATCTGAGATAATGTTTGTTTATGGATTTTTGCGCACTAGATGTCCCTTTTGCGGTAGGTAAAAGAGACAGATCATGCAGTTGTGGAGTGTAGTGAAGAGGTGTGGGTCTCAGCCTCAGACACACTTGGAGACAAAGGACAAAGGAAGTGAGCCTTGTGAGAGAGTGAGTGAGTACGTTAGGAAATGATGGCTTCTGGTTTCCTTTCTCTCTGTTCATGGTGGGATTTTCAAGTGGTTGCATTTTATATACGTGAAGCATCATTCTGGAAACTATTTTAAAAATAACCTTAACCGACACAAGTTGAAAAGGAAAAAAAAAATTCAAAATAACACGAAAAATAAAGAAGGAAATTTGAAGATAACTAGGAAAATAAGAAAAATTCTGAAACAACATTTAATTTGGGCATGGCTAGCACTAGCAAGCTATCTCCACGAGTATTAGAGCCTGTAAAAGCAATATATCTAGATTTTTTTCCACACTGAACTTTCCGAATCCATCTATCCAAAGTTTGCTTATGTGGGAGACTGCAGATTCTCTATTTCAGAGTTTTTTGAGTGTGATTTGCCAATTAAAAACACACTTGATGCCAAAATATCAGTTTAACAGAGTTAATTATTCTTCACTACAGTACAAGCATGGCAGTAGTTTGACCACTGTAAGACGGTGAAACTATAAATTGTAATCCAAGGACTAAGAATGATCTATGAAAGGGATAAGTTAACCATTTAGTGGCAGTGGCCTTTCATACATGAATTATTGATTTTTGTTAATAAATTAAAGTAGCGTCTAATTATTGTCTTAAAAAAACAAAACAGAGTTTACCTTCTATTTTAAAATAACAAAAATTCATTTAAAAATTATTTCAGAGATATTTGTTTTATATCTTTGTTTTTATCATTTCAATTAACTATGTTTTTGTTGATCCTGTATCCGTTTCTTTTGCTCTGACATTAATTTGCACAAGACACATGTCCAGTTCATTTATATATTGTTCAATGATGAAGTGACTAAGCTGCAGCATTTCACTATAAACTGGCATAGAACAATTACAACGAGTTGAATTACATACCAGCTGTGCAAGAGAAGACAAAAAATGCACCACATTGCAACTTCCTATGATAAGATTTATTTCCTAGAAGTGTTAGATGATGTCATCAAAGACATATATATATATATATGGCTACCGATCCATGGGTTTCAGCTTAGTAATGGGACTTTTGTTTCTGTACTGCTTGAACTGCTATCAGAGTCAATATCAGATTCCTTCAGGATCACTTCATTCTTCTCATTCTTTTCTGGCACTTTGGGAATTGGAGAACACAAAGAAGGATGGCTGTAATAAGGCTGATGGTGTATGGAAATGTAGTTTGCAGTAGATGGAAAAGGTCGATAACCATATGTGTTGGCATAAGGACTTGAAGGAAATGCACTTGGTGCTGACCAATATATCATAGGCATGAAACTATTTGCTGGCTGTGGTGGGAACATATGATATGGGGTTTGGTTATGGTAAGAGACATTAGGACTGTCAATTACTTGGCTTGGGACTGCTGGAGTATCAGGTGGAGTTTGATATGGGATGGCCTGGAATGCTGCCATTGCATGGGTTTGCATTGAGGAATATCCCATATGCCCAAATGGGGCGGGAGGTGCAGAGGTTGATGGCACATACTCAGGAATTGATGATCTTGGAAGATTATGAGGCTTACTTGAGGAGTTTGATTGTTTCTTTCCCTTTGATTTTGTTGAAGTTGTTTTCCCTGTCAACTTCTTTGACCCTGGACTGGCCTGCCAAGGAGCAAGAAAGCAACAAAATCAAATTTAAGTAGTTAAATTCTTAAGAGGAGATCACCAAAGAGATGGCATAATCCTACTACTTCACAAGTCTTTTCCGGTGAAAGAAACAACTCCTCTCCTTCTGCGTCCTCATCAGTCCTGCAAGAGAGAATTTCTGCATTATGTGAGTAATGTAAGATGAAGCAGTTTAAGAGTCGGTAGGTGTTGAGCAAAGAACAGGAATGAGCAAGAGACAAGTTTATTAATCTTCATAAATCCTCAGTCCTGACCTTCTCCTGAAGTCCACCCTAACAAATCAGAAGAGATGGTTCATTGTATTGTTCATGACCATCTCAATCAATGTTGCTAATTCTTATCTGCAACCTTACAGTGGATAATATTCAAAAGAATATGATAATTCTATATATACATGATACTTCAGAACAGAGGTTCAATGCATGTGGTTCAATATGTAGCATTAAGCTTCAATCTTTGAGCATTCATCTACCTGTAGTATTTTTGCAGCAAGTCTAAGTTCCGGTATTTGGTTTCTCTTTGTACCAGGTCATCAGGAAAGCCAGCCATGAATAGAAGTGTGATTCCTAAGGCCTTGAAGAAGAAGCTCCCACTGCGTATGTGAACTAGCATTGCCATTCGGCACAAAAGTGGCCCGAAAGACTTGAGCTTGTTTCGTCCCATCCGCTGCCTGACATATCTGAAAAGAAATGATCACACAGATATCTTTAGATCAGGCTACAAGAGTATACAACTCGGTAAGAACTTTGCAGAAATGCCAGAAGAGAAGTACTTACTCATTTTGAGGAAGATTTCTTGTCCTCCCACCATACTTAATGCAAAGAAAAAGGCATGATGGGCAACTAGGATCTGATCGGCGCATGTCCTTCTCTTCCTCAAGAATCTGAACTGGACATAGCGTTGGATTCTGCCGATTTGGATAAAATATTTTCCTTTGAATTCCTGGATTCTCATATAGCACATACTCCTGTCAACAAAATATTCCCTGTTACTGATTCTTTTGTTGATTTACGTTGAAACAATTGTAGACATGGAAGGTTAACATGGTCTATTACAAGTAATGAAAGGCTGGCTAATAAAAACAGGATAAAGTACTAATTCTGAAACCATAAGCACTCTCATTGTAGTCATATCTTTTAGCAACTATTCTGATACCATTATACGGAGGAGAAAACCGCAGATTTTCAAAAGAGAATCGCTTACCCCTGGATCTTTCGGTGAGACGTATGGTTCACCCTTCCGTAGAATGCTAAAATGATTGAAGTCTAATTCATACATATCATCACAACCATGCCTTATACCAAGAGATGCAAACACTATGATTTTTCTGATGGTGTGGGACTGAGCATTTCTCAATAGAAGGACTTCAGACTCGAGTATCCTCTTTACTTCCTTGGGACAGAAAGCTATCTTCGGAGGCTTTCTAAGCAATGATACATTTCCAGGTCGAGTATAACAAGCCTCCTTAGGTACAAAATCATCTGCTTCTGTCCTGTGAGATTCCTTATTTTTAATTTCTCTGTTGTCATGATTTCGAGCATCTGCGCAATCATGAACTAGTTGTTTCTCTGGTGGAAGACCATCATTCTTTCTATCTTCATTTCTTGCTTGGTTCAGATGTTGAAATGTTTGCTCACTCTGTCCACCAAAGGAACTTTCAAAGCATGATAACTTTATTGCCTCACCAACACTATCTTCATGAAGATTTTCTTTTAGTTCAATAGCACCCACATGGACCACATCCATTTGTCCATTAATGTGGTCAATTTTATTATCAGCTTCATCTTCTTCATCAGTATCATCTGTATCATTACAATCTGCAGCAGAGTCATCACCTTTCAGTTTTTCAAGCTGCGAAAACTGAGTCTCATCCATGCTCATCCAATTGACTAAGCAGTCTTCAAGATTTGCATCTTTGGGAGGAATACTGAATGGAATCTCATGCTTTATCTGTGAAACCATCCCAACATCGACTACATTTCCATTTTGAACATCATTTTGGATCACTTTTAATTTCTGTCTTTTGAACCTCTTAAGCCTTCTTTCTGTTGCATTGATAGAGCTGCCCTGAGAGTGAGCAAAAGACTGTCCATTAAAATTTATCTCGCATAAAATTGCTAACAATATTAGAGCACAAGAGAATTAATTTAACAGTAGAAACTTATTGATATCTTAATCCATTAGTTATAAACTTCTTCTGTGAAAGGCTCCTGGATCATTGATCAAAGATAGATAGATAGATAGATAGATAGATGCTCAAAAACAAGTGAGAGGCCGATCATCAGAAACAGGAAAAATAGAATTTATTAAATTAAGAGCAGCTCCTAAGTCCTAAACTATCATCAACCATCCATTCACAAAGACTTGTTTCATGCTTAAACTAAAACATTAATGGTTGTTCAAAAAAGGAAAAGAACATGAAGCATCTTTGACAGTCAAAAGACTTAAATATGAGATTGGTGATCATACTTGTCTGTGTGTGATCAAGGACCCCTTGTGATCTCTTTCTTGTATTTGAGCTTCAAGTACAGATATTTTCTCCATAAGCTCAGCATTCTTTTCTCTTTCCCTTTGTAGTTCTTCAGATATCTCTGCAATAACATTGACAGTATTCTCTTCTTTCACTTCTTGCTCTATTGAACACAATGCAGAAGCATTGACCAAGCTAGCACATGATTGAAGCTCCACCATTGAACCCGAACAGTATAAGAAGTCTATACACTCTCCAAAACTTATAGCCTAGAACTAATTACCCTCACAGACATAGTGAGATACCCACCAATAAAAAACACCTAGAAATGGTTCAAAGATCAAGACTTCAAGAAGAGAGAAACATTTTTGAAAGCAAAGCTACTTCTTGGACTGTTGAAGTGCTACACTCTCAAAGCAAAACTTAGACAAACAAGGTGGTTTTGAGAGCAAAAGGATAGGCTAAGGACTATACCATTGTCAAAAAGGGTTCATTAATGGAAGAGTTAAAGAGAAGGAAAGGGGACTGTTTATAGATTGAGTAGCAAGTTAAACTGTGAAAGTTGAAGTATAAACAATACAAGTATGGAAGAGTAAGAAGAGAAAAAAGAGGAGCCTTTTTGGGTTTCGATTTTCTGTTTTGGTTGTGTAAAAGCAAAATAGAGCGGCGAGAGGCGAGGCATGCAATACCACTTGCATTCTCTCTTTCTTACAATCCTTTTGTTTTCTTTCGTTAAATTTCCAATGAATTCTCTTATAATTTAATTTAATTATAATATTTAATTATAATTTAATTAATTAATAAATTGAATATATTTTTTTTAAAAAAAGATAAAAATTATTCTATTCTATTTTTTATATTACTCTTTTTTACATTCATTTTATTTCTTCAAAAATCTTTTTTATAAAAAAATTAGATGAATATTTTGGAAAAGTTAGTTTTAATATCAATTTTCTTCTTTGAAATTGTAAATCAAAATGGTTGATCTTTGATTTATTTTTATAATATTTTTAAAAATTGAATTTTATTTGAAATTCAATTTTTAACACTTAAAAAGATTTCAAATATGAGATTTCATTAAAATCTCATATTTGTACAATTCTTAAAATATAAGATTCAATTCTAAACATCTTTGTACAAGTCATCCCATCATAGGTTTTGTCACTAAGATTCTCATCGCAGAAACAACACACAAGTTCTTGGGCTTTTTTTTTTCCTAACGAGTAACCTCCTCATCCTCTCCTACACAAGCATGCACATCCTCAACCGTAATTTTTTTCAGCCATGGTTATTTAACATCACACAACAACTAACCATAAAAAATAATTAAGCTCTGATATATACACATCCTTTACGATCTCTAACCAAATTAAACAACCAAGAATTGTTGTGCTCTGATATCAACTAACATAGAATTGTAATACCAATTCACACAAAAGATAGGGAAATATAACAAGTCAAAACCCTTAAAGACTTAGGACATCATAACTATATACAGAGAGACTCTCAAAATACTTAATTTTATTCATTCATATCTTCACTTGTTAAAAGACTATTATAACCCTTCATATAGAAAAAAAAAACTAATTATATCGAATATAAAAAATTAAATAAGAAAACTATTCCCTTCGAATAGAAAAAAAAATCAACTAGAAAAGTATAAAAATACAAAATAAAAAAAAATTAACTACAAAAAATATTTATCTTTTCAAATAAACTCTTGCATCACTTTCTAACACATTTTCTTAAGCCCACCACTACCTTATACTTAATTTTAATAATTAAAATAGTTAAAATATAAGTTGTAAGATTTGATCTTGTAATTATTTAAATATTAAAGTTTTTATATATTTTAATTCAAAATCTTAAACTAAAAGACTTGACTAAGAATGACTTTATATTACTCGGATGGTGGCTTGACGAGTAGTTGTCAATACCCCTTGATCGATCAACAATATTGGGCCAACGTCATAGGATTCCTTTTCATTTAATCTTAAATTTCCGTGACTTTTGTCAAGTGCTTTGCTCTCATGACCTCATAGACCAAAGTCATTAACACTTACAAGAAGGCACTCACTCTTGAAATAGCAAGTCTCCATATATATATATATATATATATATATATATATATATATTAAAAGTCTGTATTTTACCAACACATCGCTTTGTTTAAGATGGTGCATTGTGCTTTCTTGTCCTTGTCTTAGGGTTCATGGCCTCATATTTTATAGTCTTTGATCAAGAAAATTATATCTTCGATTATTGGAAACAGTTTGCGATTCTGATATAATTAATATTTAATACAACAATGTCTTGTTCTACAAGTGGTGTGTGTGTGTGTGTGTCTGTGCCCCGTTTTTAAGCAAGCTAGCTAGGAGCATCCTAGGCATTCATCAATCATTCTATTTATTAGATAGTAACTCTACCAGGCTAAAATGCTTAGCGAAATAATTTAATTATATTATATCAAAACAACTGTTAACAGTTTCCAATCAGGACAAGAGCATGCTGTTAATGGACAATCTGGACAGCCATTGATTACTCTCGCCGAGCTCTATTCACTCTATTTGGATACTTGAGAAAATGATAATGATAAATATTTTAAAAAATAACCACTGTAATAATATTAAAAACCCTACAAATCATGAATTGAACTTGATTCATGTCAACTCGTGATTAGGCGAGTCGCCAGTTAACTCGCTAGGTTTTACAACAATGTTGCACGTAGATAAGAGGTGTCCATCACTAAGAGAGGAGCCCTAATTATCAAAGAATAAATGGGAATGGACATGGAGGAGTAATGATTATAAATACTGCAAAATGAAAAGATCTATCTGCTGTCTGTCTGTCTTGACAAGAGAGTCCATGACCCTCTTCCCCATGTATAAAGGCATAAAGAAATAGTGTGCACACGTGCATATGATTTTGTAACCCTAGTTTTTGCAATATACAAATCCAACCTCACGTGGAAAGGTTACCTAAGTGCTTGTCTCTAATGAAATTTCGTGTCAGGGGAATATGAAGCTTGAAAACCTCGGATACCTATCCTTCTAATTTTAAATTATGCCCACCTTCTTAATTAATTTATTAATTAATTATAATTAAGAAACTAACCAGCCCCTCAAAGCCTGATTTTCCTAGTGATCAAGGGAGATGAACACAAGAGAAAGTTGGTTTAATGATCCTGGGGTTGCTCAACAATGGTTAAATGAGATTTGGGTACACGTATTATCCATTTTTTTAATGGCATC
>Ga0307509_10010494_pt1 | contig 11342 bp, 10 predicted proteins | sample 10_EM_MG_FD_202245 | JGI IMG/M metagenome (GOLD analysis project Ga0307509, IMG submission 202245) | Populus trichocarpa ectomycorrhiza microbial communities from riparian zone in the Pacific Northwest, United States - 10_EM | ecosystem: Host-associated > Plants > Roots > Unclassified | place... | reverse complement strand
AGGAGGTTGGCAATGGACTTTTATCCTGATGGAGAGATTTTGTACAAGAAGTCATCTGACAGGACTTTGTTGAGGTGTTTGGATGAAGTCGAGGCCAAAAATGCATTATGGGAAGTCCATGAAGGAATTTGATCAACCCATGCTAGTGGAAACATTATGGCTAGGAAAATACAAAGGGTCGGTTACTTCTAGATGACGTTAGAGAAGGATTGCATCGACTATATCCAAAAATGCCATAAGTGCCAGGTGTACGGTGACAAAATCAACGCCCCTCCAGCTCCCCTGTTTAACCTAACATCTCCATGGCCTTTTGTAATGTGGGGAATTGATGTGATTGGGCCTGTCAACCCAAAAGCAAGCAATGGTCATAGGTTTATTCTTGTGGCCATCGACTACTTTACAAAATGGGTAGAAGCCGGTTCATTTGCTCATGTGACGCAAAAAGTGGTGAAGAAATTTATAGAAAGAGATTTGATCTGTCGATATGGGCCCCCAAAAAAGATTATAACTAATAATGCCCAAAACTTCAATGGAAAAATGATAATAGAACTTTGTGCTAAATGGAAAATCAAGCATTCCAATTCCTCGCCGTATAAGCCAAAGATGAATTGTGCGGTAGAAGCTGCTAACATGAATGTCAAGAAGATTATTTAGAAGATGGTAGTCACCTACAAGGATTGGCACGAGATGTTGCCATTTGCCCTTCATGCATACTGCACCGCAGTCTGAACTTCAACAGGAGCCACCCCGTACACTTTGGTATATGGAATGGAGGCAGTGATGCCTTTAGAAGTGGAGATCCCATCATTAAGAGTACTGATAGAATCTGAGCTAGAAGAGGCAGAATGGGCAAAAGTTAGATATGAACAACTGAATTTGATAAGTGAGAAGAGGGTAGCTGCAATCTGTCATCATCAACTATACCAAAGAAGGATGGCCAAATCATATGACAAGAAGGTTTGACCTCGAGGATTCCAAGAAGGAGACCTTGTACTAAAGAAAATATTGCCTTTACTAGGAGAAGATCAGAGTAAATGGGCACCCAACTATGATGGCCCTTATGTGGTGAAGAAAGCTTTCTCAGGAGGAGCTCTATTGTTGTCTAGAATGGATGGAGAAGATTTAGTTAGACCTGTGAATTCTGACTCTATAAAGAAATATTATGCTTGATGTATTCCATGTTTTCCCAATCAAATAAAGTTTGGCAATGAATTCTTTCTATAAAGAACCTTTTCTTCATAAAGCGCATGATCTCATAACATTTGAAACCTTTTACTTAAAAGAACTGATTTTACGCATGACTAAGGAATCATAATATGCTCAAGATGACTCAACCAATGCCCAACTTGAAGAGAACCAAACCAAAAGCTAAACTTGACCTATATTGCACACCACACTGGGGGCAAAAAGTGCACGTATGGGTCCATAGTGAGCCAAAGCCCAACATTAAAGGGAATCATCATAAAAACCTTTGAAACACCTTTATGAGAATTGTTTAAAACAAAATATGATGATTACATTGAAAGTTTCATTTTTTATGAACAAAACCAGATCTTTCAAGTTTTCCTTTTAAAACAATTTCCTAAAAATAGAAAAGGCAATTAAAACATCGGTAAAATTATAATAAAAGGCAATATTCAATGGAGCAAGAAAGGGCCCCATAAGGAACTGGAGATCTCTTCACCCAGCATGAAAAAGATAGGAAATGTAGCACACGAAGAATGTTCTAGTTCAAGAGAACAGGTCGGGCAAATAAATGAAAACAGGAGCTCAAAGAAGGCCACAACGGAAAGGGGGACCTATGTTTCCAAAATAGGTAACAAAAGCATGCATCCTATATTGTCATAACATTAACCTGGCAGGAAAGGTGTGGCAAAAGCCAAAATAGTTCCAAGTTTTTGGGAACCGCTGAGATACAGAATCTCAGGTCAACGAAACGGCGGAAAAGAATTGTGAACCAGCACTGCTTCATTCCTTAAGGTAAGATGATTTCTTTGTGATTCAAAACGGGTAGGTCACCCGACATTGAGACTATTTTTTAGAAAAACCCCATGGTTTTTCTAAAAATCTTAAAACGGTCAGGTCACCCGACATTGAGACCATTTTTTAAGAAAAAAGCGTGGAGTTTTTCTAAAAACCATAAAACGGGCAGGTCGCCCAATATCGAGACCATTTTTTTTTGGAAAAAAGCTTGGAGTTTTCCTAAAAATCATAAAAAAGGGCAGGTCAACATTGAGACCATTTTTTAGAAAAAACGAGTTTTTCTAAAAATCATAAAACGGGTAGGTCACCCGACATTGAGATCATTTTTTAGGAAGAGCGTGGAGTTTTTCTAAAAATTGTAAAACGGGCAGGTCACCCGACATTGAGACCATTTTCTTTAAGAAAGCATTGAGTTTTGCTACTTAATTTTTAGCTTCACAAGTTTCGTAAAGAGGGGGCATCTGTTGTTACTCATTTTTTTAGCCATATGTACTAATGGAGATATCCTTTTTAAATCGAAGGCAGGAGTGTAGTTTAAGGTTGCTGGGAAATTGAAAAAAGTAAAGAAGAAATAAATGTTTTTCGAACCCTGTTCCAGCCATCTTCGGCTCTCTTTATCCTTCCCCTCTGCTTCGAGTTTTGACAAAAGCAAAGAAGAGAATTCTGCCGCGAACAGGATTCTGACCCGAGTTTTGCACTAAAGACTCTGTTTCCGTTATAATTTTGCTGGTCGTTATTTTTAGGTTATACTCTCAGTCATATCGGGATGCTTGGTATTTGTTAGTTTTTGAATCAGATCAAGAGACTATTTTTTACCAACCAGATTGCAGCCCGATTCTGTTATGTAAAATGATTTTATATCACCTCGAATCCTTCATGAAAGTTGTAGTCCTACATGTGTAGATGAATTTGGGTTTTTGAGTCGCTTGATTTCGATATCAGAAGCTCAAGATATTCACGTTTGAATATCTAATGAGAAAGCGAAAATTATGCTCCTTCATGAAAGTTGTAGTCCTACATGTGTAGATGAATTTGGATTTTTGAATCGCTTGATTTCAATATCAGAAGTTCAAGATATTCACGTTTGAATATCTAATAAGAAAGCGAAAATTCTACTGCAAAAATTCTGCTGCAAGAAGGATGCCCCCAAGTTTGCAGGACTGAATTGACAAAAACTGAAATAAGGGAGTTAATTGCAGATAAAAATTGAAAGAAACTTGGCTGGGTTTTGGAAGAAATAGAAAAACAGGGATATGATTAGAAAATGACAGAAATTCTGCCACGATGGGTTACATTTCTGCTGCCTTTCTAAACGACACTGTCTTTGTCTTTTTACGTTAATTCACTTCTTTAGCTAGATGGTGCCGTATGAGAACAGCCCCATCCTGGAAATATAATTAGCATGGTACTGTACCCCATCGGCATTCCCTTCCCTACTCTGCAACCTTTTGTTGCTGTTTTTTTGAAATCCTTCGTCCTTGCATCCTGCAACCTGGTGCACAGGACAGCCCCCCTTTTCACGCCAAATGTGCAGCTGCAATGCAGAGAGCTTCAGTCCAAGGGAAATGTTTTTGCGCCTCCTATGTGCCAGCTGTGGAAGAGGACACAGAGAGGAGCCTCACACCATCTAAGGGCTGAGATTTTATCCCTAATAGAGATGGCTGGGATGAGGGGGCATGAGAGAGGTCTCCAGTTTTTTTGCTTGGCTATATAAGCAAGCTGTTAGGTATTTTTGGGAAGAGAAAAAAAAAGAGAAAAGAGGACGCAGAGGGAAGAGTAAAAAATAGAGAGAGCTATCATAGAAAAAAAAAAGAGAGAGAGAACGAGAGGGAAAAATTATCTCCAGTCTATCCTGCATTTGTCGAAAAAGAGTTCACCAAACCTACGGGTTTTCTAAAAACTCTTAACGGCAAAAAGAGGAAGGCATTCTTTAGTTTCAGAGGCAGAAAAGCAAAGGTTTTCACCTGCCTGCACCTCATTTTCTGCATCAAACCAGCAGCATCAGCAGGTATAGTTCCTAGTCTTCCGCTTCTTTGCTATTATTTAAGCTTGGCATTTGTTGTGTGGTTCTTTCCCAAAACCTGTTTTATTGTTTTTGCTCTAGATCGATGTTCAGTTTTATTGTGGTTTGAACAAAAGGATTGTGCTTGCTCACTGTCACTGCCATGCTTTATAGTTTGGATTATTTGTCTACGTACGTTACAGCTGCATTATTTTTTCTTGATCTTACGTTAAGGCTGTATGCTTTTTTTGGTTTATTACTGTGAGAGACTGTGAGTTTATGGCCCAGCGGCATCTGCAAATGTAGCTGCTAGTTTCTGCTGCATTGAAACTTGGCATCTGTTGCTTGTTTATTTTCCAAAATCTGTTCCCCGTTTTGCTCTAGATGTTCAGTTTTTTTCTTGGCTTGAACAGAAGGTGTTGTGCTTGCCCACTGTTACTTCCACGATTTTTAGTTAGGTTACTGTTTACGTTAAAGCTGCATGCTCCTTTCTTGGTTTGTTTATGTGAGAGACTGTGAGCATTTATGGTCTTCGTTGCCTCTTCCTCCCTCTTCTCGAGTGTCTCCTTGCCGGGGAATGTCGCATAGGAATGGTGGTGGTTTTAGAAGCGCAGTTTTTATGTGGGGAGGAAGAAGAGAAAACAAAGAGAGTAGGAGAAATGTAGAGAGTGAACACGGAGAAGGAAAAACCCAATAGAGAAGACAGAGGGAGGAAATAACAAAATAGGAGAGAAAGGGAAACAGAGAGGAAAGGAAAGGGAGAGAACCAAGAGAACAAGAAGAAGGTTTGAGAGCAAAAATAATGGGAAACAACAAAAGAGAGAAGAGCTTGACTGCAATCTATCCTACCTTGCCGAAAAGGAGTTTAGCAAGCTCTAAAGAGTTTTTTGAAAAAGCTCCTAACGGCAAGAAGAGGAAGGTTTCCTTTGGGGATCAAAGGTAAAGTAACGAGGGAATCGCTCGACGGTTTGTGCTCCATTTTCTTTGTTCTGCAAGCAGGAGCTGCAGAATGTCGTAGCGGGAGCAGTTTTGTTTCTAAACAAAGCTTTGGTTAGAGAAGAAAGTATATAACGTAAAGGAAGTTTTGGGGAGGAGAAAGTAAAAGGGCATGAGGGAAGTTTCCTTTTCAGGCGGGGTTGTTTTTCTTTACAGACTCTCAAATCGTGTTTTTCTTTTTAACGAGATAGCTGGCCATTTGTTTCTAATACATAGGATAAAAGTATGCCCCTCAAGTTTCTTGCCTTTCGCGAGCATGGCAGTGTTCAAGATTTAGGATAACAGAGGATGGGTTGTGGGGCACCGACACTGGCGTAGGATTTTGAGTTCAAAATGTTACTTTCAGAACTTTGGCCCCCATGTGACGAGTTTATTCTTATGATGGTTTAATAACTTTAACTGTGATGCTTGCGTTTAAATGTTGCGATTAATCATTGTTTTTTTTAGTTCAAAATGTTAGTTTCAGGACCTTACCCCATGTGACGAACTTATTTTTATGATGTTTTGCTAGCTTTGACTGTGATGTTTACATTTATTTATTGTGATGAATAATGTTTTTTTTTATTAAAATATAAAAATGTTTTTTTGTGTTGCATACGGCTAATACCTTAATATATTTTAAATTTTCTTTTTTTTTTCAAAAAAACAAATATTTGAGGTTTCAAAAAATGTGTTTTAGCATGGATTCCATAAACACAAAAATTATTTTCTTGCATCTTGGATTTTACAACATGTTTGTAAATTCCAAAGGGTGTTAACCAATATTCCAAAAATATAAAAATCTTATTTTTGGGAATTCGTTTTTATTCACTATTAATGTTTGGATAAAGAAATCCCAAAGGGGTAAATATCCAAAATATTATTATGAATAATTTGTTATTCATTAGTAATGTTTGGATAAAGAAATCCCAAATGGGTTAATATCCAAAATATTATTAGGACTAATTTGGTATTATTCACTACAAATGTTTGGATAAAGAAACCCCAAATGGGTTAATATTCAAAATATTATTGGGAATAATTTACCATTGTTCACTGTTAATATTTGGATAAAAAAACCTCAAATGGTAAATATCAAAAAACATTTTTCTAAGAAATAACAAGTCATTATCCCTTAATAATTTAGGGGCAAATAAACCTATGAAAGGTAAATGTCCAAAATACTGTTAATAGGAATACAACTTGTTTATTTTTAATAGAAGGGCAGATTTATGCCTAAAATTTTATTTAAAACAATTTAATTGCGTATCCTTGAAAGAAGCCTCAATTATAATTGGGGACATTTCAAATTTTGATTCCACAATTTATGAGTCATGAAAATATAAAATACTAAGGCAAAAATGGGCTTTTAAAGCACCTTGAATTTCCTTAGATTTCTAACTTAGTTTTTTTTCTTTTCTCTTCCTTGCGATTTACGAGTCGCAAACACTTGAAATACTAAGTGAAAAATGAGCTCTTAAACACATTGAATCTCTTTAGATTTCTATTTTAGCTGTCTCTAAATTCATAAATTCTGAATTTATTTCAAATCAAGTATAGACTTCAAGAGATCTACACCATTTCTCTTTGGCAATCTATAGACATATCTAAAGGTATGATCCATATTGGCCAAGGGTTCTTTCCCTTAGACTTTGAACCCAAATCATTCATCATAGCAAACCTATCCTAGAAAAACTAATTAAGAGAACACCAACACCATAGTAATTATAAGGCAAACCAAATACCAAGCAGCTTATCTTAGGTAGGGCGTACTAGAAGTGCTAATACCTTCCCTTTACGCAACCAGTCCCTTGCCTCAGAACCTCTGAAAGACCAGTTAGGATTCCTAGTGACCATAATACTAGGTGACGACTCTCTTTTTCACAAAACAAAGACCCCGACATTATTCCCCGTTCCGGGAAGGATCGCCTCGACGTCAAGCTCTCGTGAGGGTATGACAAGTCTAATTAATTAAAAAAACCCAAAATTAAATTTTATAATCTGCTAATAGAATCAAAGTTTAACTTCAAATGAATGGTTCTTCCTCATCTTGATGAATTAGAAGGTCTATTATATATTACTAGAAAAATATGGATATCTACTTTTCATTGCAACTAAAATCATATCAAAATTTATTTTGTAGCTTTAATTATGACCAAACCAGTAGCAAAAGGTCAAAATTGATATATTTGAATTTTCTTATTTCGATTTTTCTATAATATCTGGATGCTCCCTTACAAACCATACAAACCGTTCTTGATCATGAATAAAATTAATCAATATTTGTTCTTTATTATTTAATATCCCCTCGAAAGCCAACTTATCCTATGTATTTTAAAGAATTCTATTAATGATCTTCTTGAATCTATTTGCTGGATCCAATAAAACCTATAATCAACCTCTTGTTATTGTATACCATCAGTTTGATTATATGAGTTTTGGAACTCCTATAAAGTGTTACTAATGGGGTTCCTTTTATTTCAAATTAAATTTGTGGGTTTCCGATCCAGCTCCTAGAAGGGAGGGAGGAGTACGGAGTACGTGATATTTCATGGATCCTGATTTCTATGATTTATGTGAGCTGTCCTTGGAAACGAAAACTATGTTTCTCTTAGCATGTATTTATTGCAATTGTTTTATTCATCTACTTGCTGAAGTTTGGCATTTTGACTTGTGTGTTTTTTAAACAAAAAGCCTATAAACTTGTTCAAATATTTTCACTTCTAATCATTGTAGATCCCAATAATAGGAACTGAGCAAGTCTGTAAGAATGACTCTTAAACATCCTGTTCATATGAAATGAGCAAGTCTTGTACAATGATGTGTGATCTTGCTTCAAGTATTCTAAAAAAGAAACCTTCTCTTGAAGGTGTCTTCTCATGTATGGTTTTTGTGCAACCTGGTTCTAAGCTCTCGTACTGCCTATAAATTAGAGTTTAATCTACCATGGTTTCTGACGAGTGATGTAGTTATAGTCTCAGATTTGTTTTTTTAAAAAAACTAATTTATCTATTTCCATCTAATTTTTAGCAAGAACTCATTTCCCATCACTTTTAATAATCTACTGTTTATTTGGGAATGTGGTTTCAGATCCTTTGGGAATGGAGTGGTTGGTTTTATGTGATGAGATAAGCCCACCACTCTAGATCCAGCAAGGTTTTTTTGGTTTTTCTGCAAATATAAAGTGGGTAAGCGTGGAACTAAAGGATTGAAAGCAGGGAGTCAGAAAGGTCAGCAAATTTGGGCCAGAAATCTTCGCAGATGGGTGCAGACAGCATTAAAAGGCGATCCCCTTTATGAATTGAAGTTTCTTTTTTCCTTCATTGGGCCAGAAATAAGGTCTTTAATAATTCTATTGGCTTCCTCTAAAGGAGCTCGATTTGGTTGTCAATGTTTCATGGGTTGAGTGTTGTTCAATTCTCAACACCTTCCCTGAAGTTGCGTTTACTTGTCCTGTCTCAGTTTATCATAAATAAAAACCTTGTCTTTGTGGTCAAACCACGACTGGTAACGATGTTAATAGCTTAGAGATTCAGTTTGGTATTCTGTTTAAAGTTTTCAAATTTATTTAAGAATACTTTTGAATTGCAAACATGCTATTAAAAAAATAACCAACCCGTGAGCTGCCAAATTTGCAGTCTTCGGAAATGATATGTAAAAAGCAAAAAGGAGTAATTTTTCTTCTCAAGAAAGCATTCTGTCTCCAGTAACATGGCTTAAAAAAAGTTTCCAAAACAACGAACAGCTGTAATTTAGTGAAGCTTGGTTCTTTAAGCAAATCAATCTCCATTATGATCAGATTAATACACTCGTAAACATCGTCAACTGGTCAATGGAAGAATCATGAGAAGAGTGGTAAGCAAGGGTCAACCTTTTTAGGCGTGTACTAATTGTCAAAATCTATCCAAGACCAAGACCAGCAGGACAGAGATGAATAGCCTGGTGCCAAATTGCCAAATGTTAAGCCATTTGGAGATTGACTTTTTAGGCGAGTCCTAATTGTCAAAATCTATCCAAGACCAAGACCAGCAGGACAGAGATGAATAGCCTGGTGCCAAATTGCCAAATGTAAAGCTATTTGGAAATTGACTTTAGGTTCACAATTTTCTCAAATTTATGGGTTCACAACTTTGATCATTGTATCCTTGCATCAAGTTTTAATGAAAGCGATGGGCTAATATGAACTGTAGCGGCAGGGTCTTTACCAAGCGTGTTGCGCATATTTTTGAAGCTTATAGATTCACTAATGGCTGTCGGGTTTGAAATTTCTTTGCTTTTTTGGTGGTGAATCTAAGCTCAATGTTCTTTGAAGTGTTTGAGTAAAACTAAAGAACTTGCATAGTACCCATAACAAATGCATGTCATCTTAACTTTCGCTTCAAGTCTTTGAAGTCCTAGCGTCTATTGGGACTATTTTAACTTCTGTTCTTGCTATCCTCTTCATTCTGAGACAACTCTCTTCTCTAGGAGCGTGAAAGAAATGGGAAACGAGAAGCAACAATCATCATCAATTGCCAAAGTTATCAATTCCCATTTACAGTTAAGCCATGTCTTCCATTTTCTTTTCTTTGTTTTTGGTTTGTCCTTTGGAATCACTATCAGTTCATATTTGAAATGCTTCTTCGATTCACATGCTACCATGTTTTCTCTGACACTACCGCCACCGCCACAAGTACCGCCACCACCACAAGTACTACTGCTACAACCACCACCACCACCACGACCACCACCACCACCACTAATAAAACCATTTCCACCACCAGCATCGCTACCAACCCTTTTACCCGATGTGAGGCCACCGCTTGTGCACAAAATGGATGATGACGAGTTGTTTTCTCGAGCATCAATGATACGAGGGAGTCAAAATTTTGGACGTGATCAACATGTCCGTAAAGTTGCTTTTATGTTCTTGACCAAGGGACCTATACCTTTGGCTCCTTTGTGGGAGAAGTTCTTTAGAGGCCATGAAGGGCTTTATACTATATATGTTCACCATCACCCCTCTTACAATGATTCAGTGCCTGAGGGTTCTGTTTTCCATGGAAGAAGAATTCCAAGCAAGGTGAGTCTTTTCCATCCTCTTGCTGATTTCTATGTGTGCATGTAAATAACAACCAGAAAACAGGAAAGTAAAAGTGTTGACAATATGGTAGAATTATCAGTTTTCAAAATAGTTTCTCAAATTGAATAGCGTAGAAAAATATCTGAATGTGTAGGTACAGGATAATCCCAAATTTGTACTTCTAATCCTAAAGAAATGGGACGAAATGAAAGCTAAATATATGAAGCAGCAGGCTGAAAAATTACTGAAACCTGTTTATTGATTTTCCTGAAATGAATTCTCTTGCATATAGCCTACGAACACCACAACAAAACTTTAGGATAGTTTACTCAATATGGTCTATGAATTATACCTTTAAGTTATATGATGGAGTAGCCACACTTCTATTATTCCAAGTGCAAGCTGATAATTCGAAATCAATTAGATCTTCTATGATGAAAAAACCTTTTTCTGATTCTTTTCCCATTATATATATATCTCAGCCTGTGGAATGGGGAAGACCGTCGATGATCGACGCAGAGAGGCGTCTACTAGCCAATGCCCTTCTCGATGTATCTAACGAGAGATTTGTGTTGCTCTCAGAAACATGCATCCCTATATTCAACTTCACAACAGTATATAACTACCTTGTTAATGCCAAAGAAAGCTTCATAGGGTCATATGATGATCCAAGAAAGGTAGGGCGTGGCAGGTACAATCCGAAAATGCTCCCTGCAATCACCATTTCCGATTGGCGCAAGGGGTCTCAATGGTTCGAGGTACATCGGAAACTCGCCGTTGAAATCATATCCGATACCAAGTATTATCGCATCTTCAGCGAGTATTGTAGCCCTCCATGTTACATGGATGAACATTATATTCCAACGTTAGTGAATATTCGTTGCCCAGAACAAAATTCGAATAGGAGCATTACTTGGGTGGATTGGTCTAAGGCAGGTCCGCATCCTGGAAGGTTTGTGAAGCAAGATATTTCTGATGAGTTCTTGGATCGCATAAGGTTTGGTGAAAACTGCACTTATAATGGCAATGCTTCTTCACTGTGTTTTCTGTTTGCTAGGAAGTTCCTACCAGGCACTCTGCAGCCATTTTTGCATCTTGCACCTACATTACTACATTGAAGATTACTCTACGATTATGGCATTGATGAAAATGATTTTAACCTTTCTTTTGAGTCATTTGTCAAGTAGTGACATTTTTTTTTTGTATAACCGATTAATTTGGCACTTGAGAATGACTACTTACAATTTACTTGGATCAGAATTTTGTTCAAGACCATGACTTTTTTATTATTGTTTTCGACAGAGACTGTGTCTTTTGTAA
>Ga0307509_10010493_pt1 | contig 11343 bp, 16 predicted proteins | sample 10_EM_MG_FD_202245 | JGI IMG/M metagenome (GOLD analysis project Ga0307509, IMG submission 202245) | Populus trichocarpa ectomycorrhiza microbial communities from riparian zone in the Pacific Northwest, United States - 10_EM | ecosystem: Host-associated > Plants > Roots > Unclassified | place... | reverse complement strand
TTATTCGAATTTCAGATGAAGCCGCTTAAGGCGGTTGATACCCGGCCGGGTACCCTCGGGTATCGCCGCGTACCCCCGCGTACTGGCTGGGGGTTTTGCTGATGAAAAACCACTCTGGATTTTGACAGGATTTGCATACGGCGGCTCTTCCCCACTTCCCCACCTCCACCGCAATCCTATACCCTCTCCCAGAGACCGACCCAGAAACAAGTTGGGTCGTATTCTGTGGCAACCAGTCCGTTTCATTCCGCTGCAACGTTTCCTACGTCCTTCTCTAACACCACCCCGGCCTCCAACGGAATTTCCGCGCGTCGACTTTCGGCCGGTCTACCGTATGCCCCTTCCCTACCCCCCACTTCCGTCGTCTCCGTAGCTCTATCTCGCCTCCCGGGAATGCCACGTCAGACCCGCACCCGTTCGTCACCGTCGCTCCACCGAACACGGCATCCGAGGCTTCGAATTGAAGGGCGTATTGCCGGACGTGACCTCCACTACGAACGCGAACTCAGTGCGCAGAGACGGCGAAAGGATTGATTTCCTTCATTCAAACGCCATGTCCCTGACAGGTTCGGGCGACTGTCGAGCGGGCGGGAACAACTCTGTCTCGTCGAGGACGTTCGCCAATTCTTCCGCCGGAAACCCTGAACGAGGCGATGGTTGGTGGAGGTTGTGTGGAAGGAAGATATGGGGAATGAAGTGCACCTTGCCCGTTGATGGGATCAACCTCAATGTGTTGTGTGGGTGCTCCCTGCGACGGGATTTCGTCTCCGTTATGTAAGGAAAAGTGTGGCGGGTCACAGGAAAATATTTGACGCTTGTTACCTTTCCCCGACTCCCATTATGGATATACCCCGCGCCCCTTATTCCGGCCTTTCGCGAAAGCTCGTCGTTGCTCTGGATATCGGGACTACGTTCAGTGGTGCTGCGTATATCTTGCTGGACCCTGGAGAAGTCCCTCAAATCCAATCTGTTACAAGGCAAGTCTCTCCTCCGTGTTCTGACCAGTAACGAATATTGACGAACGAGAGGTAGGTATCCAAACACTCCGAACCTTGGGTCCGCAAAAATCCCTTCCATATTATATTACGATCATGATGGCGTTTTCTGTGGCGTCGAGAATGGGGTAAATTTCCAGGATGACGATGAATACCTGAGGGTTAAATGGTGGGAGATCCACTGTGTTCACCTTTGCAAAGTGCTGACGGCGGATTAGGTGGAAGCTGTTGATTTCACCCACAGAGCCGTCCGCAGCAATGAAGGAACTGATGTGCACTAAACTCCCGAAGGGAAAAACCATTATCGATGTCTTCGCCGATTTTATGCGTTATCTCTTCGATTCGACAAAGACGTTATTCAAGGCCACTGAGCCAAGTGGAGAGCTCAGATGGGCCTCTGTCTCAGACAATATCGAGTTGGTGTTGAGCCATCCCAACGGATGGGACGGCCCACAACGAATGCAACTACGAACTGCCGCAGTCCGGGCCGGCATTGTCCCCGACACCCCCATTGGACACTCCAGAGTTCACTTCGTGACCGAAGGTGAAGCAAGTTTCAACTTCTGTGCAACCTATACCCAGGCGGGTAGAAACCTAAGGGTCCGTCACAGTATCCCCATCCAGAGTTTGTTATTTGATACTCTCGCAGCGTGGCGAGCACGTTTTGATCATCGATGCGGGTGGTGGGACCATCGATATCAGTACCTACACAGTCCTCAATAATGGACCCCTGGAGGTAGAAGAGATGTATGAACCTATGTGTAAGTCATATCAATTTCCATCTGTAGATTTTTCCGTTCAACAACATCCGCATTAGGCTTACTCCAAGGTGGGGAATTTGTCACGGCGAGGGCGAGAAAGATGGTCCAAGGTGCGTTCCAGGTATCCCCCCCCCGGATCGATCGCTCAACCCACAACCAGAGCAGTTGAACGGTTCCAAATTTGACACCCCCGAGGACCTGGCAGCTTTTGCCCAGAAGTTCGACGAAGGCGTGAAGAGGGTCTTCTCGAGTGACAAGGGGTCTCAAGCCGTCAAATTTGGCTCGCCGAGGGATACCGATCCCAAGTGTGGAATCAAGGCTGGGAGATTGATGTTGACTGGGTAAACTCAAACTCACTCTACCAACGAATCGGCCCCAAAACTTTCATTCATGCAGTCCGCAAGTTTCCGGGTTCTTCGAACCCTCAATTCAATCCGTTGTGACCTCTCTCGGCGATAACTTCAACCGACACCCTGGCACAAATTCGGTTCGTATACTGGAGCTTCCTGAACTCTACTTCTGACGATCCGGTAACAGTTTGCGTTCCTCGTTGGTGGCTTCGCTGCGAGCCCGTGGCTGTCCGACCAACTCGAGAAACAGCTCCTGGATTTCGGGTTGAAGGTTTGCAAGCCGGACACACATACGTGAGTGACCCGTTCGTATGACGGGCCGACTCTCACACCGGTTACGCACAGCAACAAGGCGGTTGCGGTTGGAGCGATTTCGTTTTATGTGGACCAATTTGTGACCAGAAGGATCATACCATTCACGTACGGTGCACCCTACGAGGTTATCTACCAGCCCAACAACCCGGAGCATGTAAAGCGCAAAGACAAGTCATACTTGGATCCTTCAGGGGATATCCTTCTCCCTGACTGTTTCAAAACCTTGCTACCGCGGGTTTGTCGTCCGCCCTCCTTTCATCGATCTCCCTCGCTAATTTCTTTCCATTACAGGGTACCAAGGTTCTGCAAGATCGGGAGATCCGATTCGACTTGTGTTATGTGACCAAAAACGCCCCACAGCAACGGGCCTCCTTATCAGTTGTCAAATATACCGGCGCGCAAAGCGCCCCCCAATGGATGGATACGGAACCAGGTAGCGTGTTTGATTCTGAAAGCTTTGTGAAGGGCACTCAAATCGAGCAGACAAATTCGAGACGTTGTGCACTGTACAGGCAAACCTCTCCACTGCTCCCTATATTTACACACCGGGGAAGAAAAAACGCAAGGGGTGCTACACGCGGGACTTTGACGTGATACTACTTGTCGGACTCACGGAGCTGAAGGCACAGATCGGCTGGGTCGACTCTGCAACCGTAAGTTCCAAGGAGTTTTATCTCGCCCGGCTCCCCTTCTGATATTCGTGATGCGTATGATCCAGGGGGTGGAGAAAAGGTTCGAAACACTGTCATTAGGGCTCCTCGCCCCCAACGCTGAATCTGCTTTTCAGGGGCGATGCGGTGGTCGTACCCAACAACCCTTCAGACTGGAGTACCTAATTGTCAGACCTGTTTTGCTTATCAAACCGGTTTTGTTCTGTTGCAGTCTCAACGGTCGAGATCTATGTCAGCCACTCACGATTCGTATTTGGGTCACTGACGCTGAATGCGCAGGAGGGATAAGGTGCTTCGCGCGAAAAGGCAACGAGGTGGATTGCCGTTCCCAAAACTTGAAGCTTGAACCTTTGTGAGGTGGGAATGGAATCTTCTTGACGAGCTCTTCCAGCAGGACACGCTCCTTGTTGGGAAGGAGGGAGCTGGTGCTCAAGCTTCAAGCTGTAATTGCCGAAGGGCCGGCTATGTTTCCTGAGCGTCGAATCCGGAGGACACCCGTTGGGGCATCAGATGGTGTGATGAGTAGCGATGAGCGAACCCCAGTCAAGCCTAATGAGCCCTATCATGACATCCATCTCGAAAACCAAAGAATTGATTCTCCTCCGAGGTCGACGAGTTTGATGGTATTTGAGTGACTGACGCGTGGTCGAGAGCGGCCCTTCCCCCCAGAGGCCACCCACTAGTTCCTCCACCAAAAACCCTGAATCAGACAACGTTGGGAGAGGCGGGACGGAGGGGGAGTGTGGGGGGTTGAGTGGGTCTCGCTCGTTGATGGGATCAACCTTGTATGTGGGTGCTCCCCGCGCCGGGACTTCATCTCCGTTATGTAAAGGAAAAGTGTGGCGGGTCATGAGGAAGCTCCAACGCCCGTCGCCTTTCCCTCGCTCCCACTATGGATACAGCCCGCCCCCGTTACCCTGGCCCTTCCCGAAAACTCGTCGTCGCTTTCGACATCGGCGCAACACACAGCGGCGCTGCCTATGCACTGTTACAACCTGGCGAAGTCCCTCACATCAAAGCCGTCACAAGGCAAGTGTTTCCTCCAACTTTTTGTCCCAGGAACGAATGGTAACGAGTGAGGGGTAGGCATCCAGACGCTCCGAGTGTTGGGACCGGAAAATTTCCCTCCATATTGTATTACGATCACGACGGCAACTTCTGTGGTATCGAGAATGGGGTAGACTTCCAGGATGACGATAAATTCATAAGGGTCAGATGGTGGGGAGGCGGTCATACGTTCGTCTGCGCAAGACACTGATAGCCCGTTAGGTGGAAGTTGATGATTGCACCCACCGCCATCCAGGAACAGACGAACGCACGACTCCCAAAGGGAAAAACCATCACCGATATCTTCGCCGATTTCATGCGCTATCTCTTTGATTCGACCAAGACGTTTTTCAAAGTATCTGAGCAGGACGGGGAAGTTAAATGGGACTCTGCTTCAGACAATACCGAGTTGGTGTTGACGCATCCCAACGGATGGGGCGGCCCACAACAAACACAACTACGAACTGCCGCGGTCCAAGCAGGAATCGTCCCTGACACCCCTGCTGGACACTCTTGCATCCACTTCGTGACCGAAGGCGAAGCGAGTTTCAACTTTTGCGCCACCCATACCCAGGCGGGTAGAAACCTAAAGGTCCGTCATGCTGTCCCCCGCCCGGCGTTGGTTTGCCGATACGCTCGTAGCGCGGCGAGCAAGTTTTGGTCATCGATGCGGGTGCTGGAACGATCGATATCAGTGCCTACACAGTTCTCGACAATCGGCCACTCCGGGTTGAAGAGTTGTATGAATCAAAGTGTGAGTCGAATCAGTTATCGTTGTAGGTTTTCCATTCGATCTTTCTTGTTTTAGGCCTACTCCAAGGTGGGGCGTTCGTTACAGCGCGGGCGAGAGCGATGGCCCAAGGTGCGTTCTGACATCCCACTTACAAACTCGTCACTCAACCCGCAACCAGAAAAGCTGAAGGATTCGAAATTCGACGCCCCTGAATACGTGGCAGCGTTTTCCCAGGGGTTTAACGAGGGGCTAAAGATGGTCTTTTCGGATGACCAGGAGCCTCAACACGTCAGGTTCGGTTCCCCCAGGGATAATGACGCCAAGTATGGAATCAAGGCCGGGAAATTGACGTTGACTGGGTAAACCCAGACTCACTCTATTTGCAAGCCGGCACCTAACCTCTCACGCACACAGCGCGCAGGTTGCTGAATTCTTCGAACCCGCTATCCAATCCACTGTGGACGCCATTAAGGACGAGCTTAGCGAAGGCTCCGCAACCAACTCGGTTCGTATACTTGGAACTGATTAGACCCTACCGCTCACGATCCTGGAACAGCTCGCGTTCCTCATTGGCAGCTTCGCTCCGAGCCAGTGGCTGTCCAAACAACTCGAGAAACGGCTTCTGGAGATTGGGGTGAAGGTTTACAAGCCGGACACATATACGTGAGTGACCCGTTCGTATGACCGGCCGACACTCACACCGGTCGCGCGCAGCAAAAAAGCGGTTGGAGCGATTTCGTTCCACTTGGGACACTTCGTGACCGGAAGGATCACAAATTTCACATATGGTGCACTCTACGAAGTTATCTACCGGTACAACAACCCAGAGCATGTAAAGCGCAAGCATACGGCATACTTGGATCCCTCAGGGGACAAACTTTTGCCTGACTGTTTCAGAGTCATGCTACCGCGCGTTCGTCCTCCGTCCTCCTTTCACCGAACCTCCTTACCGATCTCACTCCGTTATAGGGCTCCAGGGTTCTACAAGACCGGGAAATCCGATTCAACTTAAGTTATGTGACTAAAGATGCCCCACAGCAACAGGCCTCCCTAGTGGTTGTCAAATACACTGGCACGGAAAACGCCCCCCGGTGGATGGACACGGAACCAGGTAGCGTGTTCGGTTCAAATAATATCATGCAGGGTACTCAAGTCAAGCAGACAAGTTCGAGACATTGTGTACTATACAGGCGGACCTCTCCACTGCTCCGTATCATACAGACCGTGGAAGGAACCGCAAGACGTGGTACACGCGGGACTTCGACGTGATATTGCTGGTCGGACTCACGGAGCTCAAGGCACAGATCGGCTGGATCGACTCTGCAACTGTAAGTTCCCAAAGAGTTTGCCTTGTTCGATTCCCTTTCTGATTTTTATGGTGTGGGATCCAGGAGACGGAGAAAAGGTTCGAAACGCTGTCATTCGAGCCCCTCACCCAAAACGCTGAATTTACTTTTCAGGAGCGATGCTGTAGTTGTATTCGACAACCCCTCAGACTGGACAACCTGATTGTCAGACATGTTTTGTTTTACTGGACCGGATTTGTCTTGTTCCCATCTCATTGTCGAAATCTATATTGGAGCCGCCCACAACTTATGCTCGTCATTGGCGCTGAATGCGCAAGAGTGATGAGATGCCTCGCCCAAAAATCGTATGAGGTGAAAGGCCGTCCCTGGAGCTTGAACCTTTGCAACGTGCGAGTAGGTTCTTCTTGACGACCTCTTCGAGAAGAAAGTACTCCCCGCCGGGGGAAAGAAATTGGTGTCCAAGCTGCAATTGGTGAGGGCCCGGATTTTTTTTCCAGACCGTCGAATCCGGAGGACACCCGCTGGGGACACCAGAGGGCGGGACGAGTGAACCCTGCCACTCCCGATGAGAACCCGGAGCCGGAGGAAAGCGAGCGTCGGTGATCTCCGTCGATCTCCACGGCTGACCCCGATCTTCTACAATGATGTCCGTCTCAAAAACCACTTTGGGTTTCAACAGAATTTCCGGGCGACGACTTTTTTCTGTTCCACTCCCAGTGACTGAAGTACTGACCCGCCACTTGGCCTGAACTCATTGGAACTTCAAGCCATATCTTGTGGGAAAGGGTCTCTCAAAACATACGCGGCGGGTCCAATCCATTTCACCGTAACGTTTCCTTCCACCACCACGCTCCGCATCCTACGACGCCCTTCTCCGAACCCCCCCATCTCCAACGGAATTTCCTCGCGTCGACTTTCATCCGGTCCCCCGCGCACCACGCGACACTTTCCCAACTGCGACTCCCATCCCCCCATGATTCTATTTTGCCTCCCGGGAGTGGAAACCTCACCGGACCCACCTCAACCCCCCGTCATCGCATAATCGAACACGGTTTCTGGGGCTTCGAATCGAAGGGTCGCGTCGCTGGATGTGACCCCCATGAACGCGAATTCCGAGCGCAGGGAAAGCCAAAGGATTGATTCTACTCCTTCGAGTGCCGCGAGTTTGACGAGTTCGAGTCCGCGTCGCGTCGGCGAGAATGACCCTGCCCCGCCAAGGACACCCACTAGTTCCTCCACCAAAAACCGTGAATGAGGCAACGGTCGGAAGAGGTAGCACGGTGAGGGAGTGTGGGGGGATTGAAGGGGTCTCGCTCGTTGACGGGGTTAAGCTCGGTGTGGGTGCTGCCTGGGACGGGCTCTTATTCCGTTACGTAACGGAAAAGTGTGGCGGGTCATGAGGAAACACCCAACGCCTCTTGCCTTTCCCTGACTCCTATTATGGATACAGCACGCGCTCGTTACTCTGGCTCTTCACGAAAACTTGTTGTCGCTCTGGATATTGGGACAACGTTCAGCGGCGCCGCATATGCGTTGTTACAGCCCGGTGAAGTCCCGCAAATCCAACCCGTCACGAGGCAAGTGTTTCCTCAGATCCCTTACCAAGTAGTGATATAGTGACAAATGCGAGATAGGTACCCGAACACTCCGAACCTCGGATCCGCAAAAATCCCTTCCATATTGTATTATGATCACGACGGTAATTTCTGTGGCGTTGAGAACGGGATGGACTTCCAGGATGACGATGCGCACCTGAAACTGAGATGGTGCGAGACTGTAATGCGTCCACCTACGCAGTCACTGACGATTCATTAGGTGGAAGTTGTTGATTTCGCCCACAGGGCCATCCGCAGCAATGAAGGATCAGATGAGCAAGCAACTCCCAAAGGGAAAAACCGTCGTTGACGTTTTCGCTGATTTCATGCGCTATCTTTTCGACTCCACGAAGGAATTGTTCATAGACTCTGAGCCGAATGGAGAGCTCAGATGGGACTCTATTTCGGACAGGATCGAGTTGGTGTTGACCCATCCCAACGGATGGGGCGGCCTGCAGCAAACGCAACTGCGAACTGCCGCTGTCCTAGCAGGAATCGTCCCCGATAACCCCGCCGGGCACTCTAGCGTCGAGTTTGTGACCGAAGGAGAAGCGAGTTTCAACTTCTGCGCTACCCATACCCAGGCGGGTAGAGACCTAAAGGTCCGTCGCACTATCCGTATCCGAAGTTTGTATCTTAACACCCTCGCAGCCTGGCGAGCAGGTTTTGATCGTCGATGCGGGCGGCGGAACGATCGATATCAGTGCCTACACAGTTCTCAGCACCGAGCCGCTTCAGGTCGAGGAGTTGCACGAACCAAAGTGTGAGTTAGATCAGTTATCGCTGTCGGCTTTCCATTCCATGATTCTTGTTTAGGCCTACTCCAAGGTGGGGAGTTCGTTACAGCGAGGGCGAGAGCGATGGTCCAGGGTACGCTCTGACATTCCATTAACAGACTCATCACTCAACCCACAACCAGAGAAGTTGAGGGGTTCTAAATTCGACACCCCTGAGGACCTGGCAGCGTTTTCTCAGAAGTTCGACGAAGGGGTGAAGAGAGTCTTTTTCGACAACCAGGGGACTCAATACATCAAATTCTGTTCCTCGAGGGATAATGACGTCGAGTGTGGAATCAAGGCCGGGAAATTGGCATTGACTGGGTAATCCTGTGCTCATTATTTCAGCAAGTTGCCATCCGAACTCTCTCGCACACAGCATGCAGATATCTACGTGTTTTGAGCCATCCATTCAATCCACCGTGGTCGCTATCGGGGATAACTTCAGCAAACAACTTCCCATCGGTTCGGTTCGTATACTTGGGACTGGTTGGACTCTGCCTCTGACGATCCGGAAAAGTTCGCGTTTCTAGTTGGTGGCTTTGCTACGAGCCCATGGCTGTCCGACCAACTGGAGAAAGAGTGTTTGGGTATCGGGTTAAAGCTTTGCAAGCCACACACACACACGTGAGTGACGCGTTCGGAAGATCGGCCGACTTTCATACTGATTCCGCACAGGAACAAAGCGGTTGCGGTTGGAGCGGTTTCGTTTTATGTGGAACATTTCACGACCGGAAGGATTTCAAGATTTACATATGGGGTACTCTACGATGTTACCTACCAGCCCCACAACCCAGAACATGTAAAGCGCAAAAATATGTCATACTTGGGTCCCTCAGGGAACAAGCTTCTCCCTGGATGTTTCAGAACCATGCTACCGCGCGTTCGTCCTCCCCCCTCCTTTCATCGCTCCTCGCCGATTTCGTTCCATTACAGGGTACCAGGGTTTTGCAAGACCGGGAAATCCGACTCAACTCGTGTTATGTGACTCAAGACGCCCCAAAACGATGGGCCTCCGTATCAGTTATCAAATACACTGGCGCGGGAAGCGCCCCTCAGTGGATGGACACTGAACCAGGTAGCGTGTTTGGTTCAAACAACATCACCCAGGGTATTCAAGTCAAACAGACAAGTTTGGGACATTGTGCACTATACACGTAGACCTCTCCACTGTTCCGCATCATACAGACCGCGGAAAGAAACGCAAGACGTGCTACTCGCGGGATTTCGACGTAATATTGCTTTTCGGACTCGCGGAGCTTAAGGCACAGACCAGTTGGATCGACCCTGCGACCGTAAGTTCCCAAGGGTTCCTATCTTACCCAACTCCCTTTCTGATTTTTGTGGTGTCGGGTCTAGGGGGCGGAGAAAAGGTTTGAACACTGTTATTCGAGCCCCTCATCCCCAACACTGAATCGACTTTTCAGGATCGATGCGGTAGTTATATACCCCTCGAGCTGAACCACCTAGCTCGAGGTATCGTCCGGCCTGCTTTGCTTATAAAACCGGTTTTGTATTTTTACCGTCTCAACGATCGAAATCTACGTCACAGCCCCCCACAACTCATATTTGGGTCATTAACGCGGAATACGCGGGAGTGACGAGGTGCCTCGCACAAAGGTTTAGTGAGGTGAAAGACCATTCCTGAAGCTTGGACTTTGCGAGATGATGGGAGTGAGATCTTCTTGACGGCTCAGGCCCTTCGAGGGGAACGTACCCTTTACTTGGGGGAAACCCGGAGCAGATGATCGAGTTGTAATTGGTGGGGGCCCAGATTTCTCTCCTGAATGTCGAATCCGGAGGACATCCACTGGGCACCAGGGGACTGGACGAGTGGCGATGAACGAACCCCAGTCACGCTCGAGGATAACCTGAAGGGAACCGAGCGTCGATCTTCATTGCTACCCGTCTCTCGATCTTCTATGAGTCCTATCATGACGTCCGTCTCAAAAACCACTTCGGATTTCAGCAGGATTTTCTTGCGGAGACTTTTTCTACTCCCGCCCCCGTCGTCCCTGTGATCCTGTTCCCCTCCGGGCCTGAACTCGTTAGGAGTTAGGTTGTATTCTGTTGGAAACGGTCTATCGAAACGTACGCAGCCACTTCATTCCATTTCACTCCAATGTTTCCCTCCACCACCGTTCTCCTCCTGCGACATCCTTCCCAAAAATCTCCCCGGTCTCCATCCAACGAGATTTCCTCTCGACTCTCGCCCGGGTCCCCACGTACCCTTTCCCAGCATCTAATTGTTGTTATCGCGTCACTGAACACAGGTCCGGACCTTCAAATCGAAGGGCCACGTCGCTGGACGTGACCTCTATGAACGTGAATACTGAGCGCAGGAAAGGCCAAAGGATTGGTTCTGTTCATTCGAGCGCCGCGGGTTTGACGAGTTTGGTGACCGACGTGCCAGTGGGCGGGGACGGCCCTTCCCAACCAAGGACTCCCACTGTCCCTCCACCAAAAACCGGAGGGGGAGTGCGGGGAGATCAAGTGGGTCTCGCTCGTTGACGTGATTGACCTCGATGTGTGGGTGCTCCCTGCGACGGGGTTTATCCCCGTTACGTAACGGAAAAGTGTGGCGGATCATGAGGAAACACCCAACGCCTCTTGCCTTTCCCTGACTCCTATTATGGATACAGCACGCGCTCGTTACTCTAACTCTTCACGAAAACTTGTTGTCGCTCTGGATATTGGGACAACGTTCAGCGGCGCCGCATATGCGTTGTTACAGCCCGGTGAAGTCCCGCAAATCCAACCCGTCACGAGGCACGTGATTCCTCCAACCCCTTA
>Ga0307509_10010492_pt1 | contig 11343 bp, 7 predicted proteins | sample 10_EM_MG_FD_202245 | JGI IMG/M metagenome (GOLD analysis project Ga0307509, IMG submission 202245) | Populus trichocarpa ectomycorrhiza microbial communities from riparian zone in the Pacific Northwest, United States - 10_EM | ecosystem: Host-associated > Plants > Roots > Unclassified | place... | reverse complement strand
TATTTTTTTTTTTCTTTTTTTTTTCTTTAGTGTTTTGGTTCTTTATTTCATTTTCTTCCTGAGAAATTTGATTTTGTTTCAGGGTTTTTATTTTCTCTTTTGATTCCTTTTTATGTTACGTTGTTTTTTTTTTAACTATTTTTTGTATTTTGATTTCAGTGAAGTTTGAATCTTTCTACTCTAGGGTGTCACTGTTGCATTGATTAAATTACATTTATTAGCTTTGTAGTTTTAATTCGTCTATGAAAGTCAATTCTTCTTCTTCTTCTTCTTTGCAAGAAATGTTAAATGCAGCAGTAGACCGATAATTTATGGTTCTGGGTTTTTCTTAGCCTCGAGTTTGGTTGCCTAGACAGTGAGTGAAACAGTGAAAGCGGGAAGATAGAATAATGGGAACTTATGATTCTTATCGTTTTGGATTTTAGAAAATTTAAAAGAAAAATCTTTGTATTGCAGGATTTTAAGGGTGATATGAGCCAAAGAAAGAATACAGAAAAAAGAATAGGAATCAAACATTCGTAGTCAAATCCTATATTTAATGGTGATGGTAATGAACTCATTTAAAGACAATTTACTCTTGATTTCTCACTGAAGGGAATCTGTACTGTAAGTTGTAACCCTCCCTTTGCTGCAAGCCACGATGTTCATCACTTATGTCTTCCTGTTATTATTATTGCAATGGATTGGCATTAGGCAACAAAAGTTTGGTGTTTGTTTTGAACAATGAATGGGTTGCAAAAGAAGAATTTATTTTTTTTGTTCTTCCGGGACTTTTATTTGAAATTTGTGGAGCAAAGGACTTTGCTTTTTGGCAGATCTTGGTTACTGCCTATCTTTTCCCTCTTTGTTTTGATTCCTTTTACAAGCTCTATAAATCTTTTCTAATTATAAAGTTTTCTACCAATAAGGTAGGTTAGGATGCTGTAAGAGACATGACACTAAAGTTGCTGAATGGGGGACATGTTGTGTTGTTTTCTTTCCTTTAGAGGTGCATGCAATACAGGCCTAAGAATGGATATCTGTGAGAGTTGAAGCTTGAAAAAACCCTGTTATTGGTTTTCACCATGTCAAGGCAATCCCTACTTCCTCCTCGCTGCCCATTTCGGAAGCATGTCGTTTCTCATCCAATTCACGAATCCAGTCCGCAACACCATAGATCTCCCTCCCAAGGTTCAGTTCTGGAGGAGAAGCCAGCATGGCTTGATGATTTGTTAAGTGATGAAGATGCAGATTCAAAAGGAAAGTGTCTTCGCCGGTCGGCCAGTGATTCGGTCACCCTCTTGGATGGTATCGTGGATTCATTTTCAGGTTTGAGTCCATATAATGATGAAGCTGCTTCAGGTGGCAATGAAACTTGTAGTGGACTGGAGTCAGCTTCTATGTATGGTCCTAATTCTCCTAGGAGAAGAGGGAATGTGACCTTCTCGGAAAATGCCATAGCATCAGCACTATCGGAGTATGCATTTCAAAATCCTTTGCAGTATGTAGATGGCAGCCTGTGCATTTCGGGGATTAAACCCTTGGATCAAATGGGGAATGCATGTGGTTCAGCTGGGGAGCTCAATGGCGAGACAAACCCTGTGAAACGGTTAGAATCTGAAACACTCTTGTTTGATTGCTCGCTTCTTTTGTATTTCTAAGGTAATCGTAATTACTCTTTTTATCACATCAATTTCTAATCAATTTCACAGGCTATATTTTTTGTCTGTTTCTCACATTTTTAGGCATTTGTTGTTGTAAACTTAGGATGGTCATCTGCATTACCCTGATGTTCTGGTGAAGATTTCTGATTGTGTTAATGCCCCAGCTTGCTTTAACAATATTTTAGCTCAATTTGGAATCCATGTTAGGCTCAATTTGGAAGTACTGAACCAAGATTTAGCAACCTAGTTTCAGCTTTGCTCAAGTAATTTGTAGTTATGTTTCCTTGCTGATTATGATGTGTCCACTTTATACCATGGCCCCCCTTCCCTCTTCACATTCACAGGTTGTTCTGTACTGAAAAACTTCATTTAAGCTTGTCTTGGTCTGTTTGTGAACAGTTGTCTTGTAGGCGTAAGATTTTCCGTTCTGTGTATTGATTCCAATTGTCTTTTGAAACAATACAAACTCCGGGGGAATGTTTAATTTTCTGGTAAGAACTACTCCATGAACTAGTATGGTCATCCAAGGTGACTTCTGTTGGTGGTTTTCCTTAACCAATCTTCCCTTACAAATGTCCCTAGACATAAACTTTGACTGAAGCACAACTACCAAATTTTCCACCTGAGAGCAAGCCTCAGAATTCTGTACTACTGTCCCTAAGAAATGTGCTCCTTCATACTATGTGCTTGAGGAGGGTATATGATTATTCTAGTCTGCAGGTGCTTGCTGACACTGTTAATTTAAGTACAAACCTAGGGTTTTTACTAAGAAGAATATCATGGAAAACCTACCATTGTACATAGGACGTGGTGTTATTTGCAACTGTATTGTACTTGAGATGAAAGTCAGGAGATTCTCACTTCCAAACAAAGTATTCGATCGAAAACTTTATGTTTTCTAGTGTCTTCTCTCATTAACGTTATGCAAAAAATGGAGACAATCTTACTTGTTTTGGTGGCTTTCTTTATAGGCATTCTGGGCAACGCTCAAGAGTTCGTAAACTCCAGTATATTGCTGAACTTGAAAGAACTGTTAATGTTCTGCAGGTAATACCTCTGAGAGATGAGGCATTTTTGTCCCACTTTAGTCTCTGTATGATTGAATCTCTCTTTGCAGGGATAGCATGCAGCAATTTTATTCTTGATGTAGATGGGGAACTTTTAATCTTTGTGCATGATAAATCGTCGACTAAATCTTATCAACTGGTGTTGAGAAGTTTTCAATCATATCCTATAGATACTATTGGCAATATATTTTCAATTTCATAGTTTTTATTTTGTCAAGAATTTCTTGTTTAGTAAATAAAAATTCAGCGGCTGTATAACTCTTTGCAGACTTTGGAGTCAGAGTTGGCTGTCAAGGTTGCTTCTATGCTTCAGAAACGTGCTACCTTGTCCCTGGAAAACAACACATTAAAGCAACAGGAGGCCAGAATACGGCAGGAAAAATTGATCGCAGAGGGTGAGTTTCATATCTCTATGATTTTCTTGAAAACTCATCCCAAATATAATATTTGAGGATTTCAAAGCTCTTTCAACGACGAAGAAACATAACACAGCTTCCTTATTATTCTAGTTTTTCTTGTACGAAACTGGAATAAGGTGCTCAATTTTCCCTAGCACATTATTTTCTTCTTCCATGCATTTTCTTGCAGCTCAACATAAGGCTTTGAAGAAGGAAGCTGAGAGAATGAAAAACAAGTTAGGTTTCACAAATTTGAAGTTCAGAAATTATTCCAGATCAAGTCGCCCTCCGGAGGCAGCTAGATCAGAAGTTACATGGCAGATGGCAAAACTTAATCTTAACTAGTCAGGGGAGTCCTTGTCCATGCTTCAACAATACGTCTCAAACATGATTTTCTACTCATCAGTGTCATTTTGTGAAAAAAGTAGACAGCCTTGCTGCATCATGTCATAAACTGGTTAGGATACCTTGCACTCCCAGGGCACAAGTTGTTTATATCTTGCTGTACATGAACCGCCAGTGAACTGACTTGTATAACAGGGAGTGGCATCATCTTTTCACCATAATTATCTTTGCATCCATGCACGGGTTACAATCTCGTGCTTGATCATTAAAGTAAAGCTCTTATCATCTGATGAATTCAAATCTAAACGAGGAATAATGAAAGAAAGCTTCATGGCAGAAGATCTCCCCACCTTTAAGCATTGAAAATTACACCTTCCTAACTCATTCAACTGGGGCATCAGAGCGGTTAGGTGCCGCTACTGCACTAGAATACTCAGCGTGTAGAAAGCTATAGATTTAAAGTGATGGTAAGGAAAGGAAAAATAACAAAGACAGGTTTGATTTTATACCCCACAATTGGCATTTAGATGTGTCACATGCGTTTTATCGTCCCATTGATGATGACTGATGCAGCAGAGAACTATTTCTTGCTGGACAATAAATTCGAAATGCATGTCTTCAAAAGTTATGTTTTTGCTATAGTTGACATGGGAAGAGAAGAATGGAGACCAGCAATGGTATTTTGCGATCTGAAACGCGAGAAACGATAGAATCCTGGTGGTCGCTGGCATTTCCTAACAGCCAATATTTATTTCAAATAGTAAAACTATAACATTCTCTTTTTTCTGATGTCAAATGTACAATTTTCTATTTTTTTCTTTTGTGCTTCATGTAAGATTCTTAAAATAATGCAATTCAAATTAATGTTATAATCATAATAACATTAATTTATAAAATTGAATAACAAATTTATAAAGATAATATGATTTGAATTTTTAAATCTAAAATATTAAATTAAATTTTTGTGATGATTTGTTGTTTATAAATTATTTATACTTTATTTATAAATAATTTTTAAACCCGAGTTGACAAATATGTCTGACCCAAGTTTACTTGGATAATAATAATAATAACACTAAAAATAATAACAATAATAATAATCGTACTAATAATACAAAAAATAACAACAACAAATACTAGATCCAAGGTGCTTGGATCTGCAATCATATCTAACCCGAGTTTAGTTGGGTCTGTCAATATGATAGACCCACGTTACTTGGGTTTGACAAAAATACCTAACCCACGGTAGTTGGGCCTGACACATGGGTTTGATAGCCTTGTCAGATCTATACACCTTCAGTTTGACAGCTATGCCAGACCTGTGCACCTGGGTCTGCCAAACCTGTGCGCCTAGATTTGCCAGACTCGCGCTCTTGGATTTGTCAGACTTGCGCCTAAGTCTGCCATCAAACATGAATACCAAACCTTAGACGTTTGAGTCGGACAACTCATGTCAGTCCCAAGCAAACAACAAACAAAGAGAGGATAATGATATATTTTAATTGTCAGAAGAGAAAAAAGAAGAAAAAAACGCAACAATCGATCACCAACGATAATCCAACCATGATATGTTTATACGCACCGCTCAATATGAAAGATTGCATGACTGCGCATTTAGTAATACAATGATTGATTAGATTTGACCACCAGGAAGTGTCTCACACGCCTCCTTAATGGCACGGACGCTGCCCATTCACTGGGCATGTAAAACATGCTCTAGCAACTTTTTAATTAAAAAATAAAAAATACTATGTGAAAATACAAAAACGCCTCCATGATCCTCTTAATTACACAAAATATCCCAAAAAACAAAGCTTCTTTTGTCTTTTACAAGGCTAAAAACATTTTTGCTTGTACTTGAAAATTGAAAAAACATGAATACCTTTGTAGAATACAACCAAAAAAGCATTTATCCACTCGCAAAGATAAAAAATTAAAAGTAAAACTACTATTACAATTCATAGTGAAATATCTCTTGATTTACAGTGATTTTTCCACACCTTTAAAAATTAAAAAAAAACTAGATATTCTTGTAGAAGAAAACCAAAAACATTTATCCGCTCACTAAAAAATAAAAAATTAAAAGTGAAACTATTATTACAATTCAATGTTAAATATCTTTTAATTTACAGTGATTTCCCTACATCATTTAGGTTATAGGTTATGTTATAATAAACATAGAAAAATCAAAATATTGATATCAAGTTGAAAAAAAAAAGAAATTACATGTAAAAAATTTCAACTTCATTACATATCTAACCTTGGAGATTCCAATCGCCAAACTGTTCAGAGGTATCCCTTTTCACAAAATGTATTCACAGTACTTATTATTAAATCATTGCAAGGACTAAAGCCCTCCAAACACCAATTAAATCACCCTATCAATCATGGTAAATATGCACGTTTACAAGGGTGCCCCATACAGTTCTTCCAAGTTTTAATTACATTCACAGGGATCACAAAAGAAACTGCCTAACCACGAAGAGATGCCCGAGGGACAGCAGGTAAGCCCAGTTCATCCTCAGCCTGTCAAGAATCAAGGTTCAAAGAAAGAAGCATTAGGCAAAACACCAAGAAAGACATATGGCAAATGCAGGTGCAGCATATTTAACTCCGGGAAACAAGCTGGCTGTTCTCTTAAGCTTGTATGAAGGAATCTAAACTCCATTGTCTTCCTTTTTTGATAGATAAATTAGTATTCTGTCCCATTAAATAGAGAAATGTTTCTTCCCAATCAACGGTAAATATCAGTACACGATGAGAGTTTAAGGAACCATGTGACTCAATATACTTCTCACAACACTCACTAGAGTGAATATATATATTTGCTGTACTATTTAATACCTGATTATTGGCTCTACCAGCTGCCGCTGCATGTCCTGTGGGTGCTGAAGGCAAGTTCAGTTCTGAATCAAAATCAGGTTCCTTATCAGGTTGCAGATAAGAAGGCACCCCGTCAGATTCAGTTTCCATTGCCATGTCTGCTTCCAAAGCATCAAGTTCTGCATTCCAAATGAATAGAACAATTATAAGATATAAATTACAGATGGATTATTTATTTGAAACCAGTGCATGAACGACTGTTTCAAATTTTTGTAGCAGAGTAGGGGAAATATTTTCGACAATGTGCGCCTTCTGTGCTATACAATATTAAAGAACTTGCTTCTCAAACATCTTGGCTGAATGGCAAATCAAAACTTCAATTTTGTCCAAAAAAACTGTATTGAGCCTTTGAATGATCTTAAGCTTACCACCCATGAGATCTTCCTCATCAATATCATCTGGCACACTGTAGCTTCTACCCAAGGTCTCTTGAATTTCACTGCTAACATCCATCAAGTCCATCATCTCATCTTGCAAGTTCTACACAGAGAGAGAGAGAGATAATAAAAAGGGGGTGGGGGTACAAAACACCTATCATCAGTTCATCATGATTCCCAGGAGATCCCAATAGATAAGCCATAAAGACAGGATAGGAAGAGGGGCTTTGGAATTGACAGACTACATACATCAATATCTTGAATCTTCACAGTTTTCATCATTCCTTTCAATTCCTTGTTGGCGGATTTCAAAGCTGACACCTGAAAAGAACACCACAAAATTAATGCATGCAAGAAGTGAAGTAAAAAAATTTTAAACTCGCTCACTTAGAATGCCTTGTGGTCATATATATTTTATCTTAAACTAAATGGCTATGCATGCTGATGATACAAGAAACCATGGAAACCATGTTCATGAATCATAAGCAATCCCTCCCTAGCAGTAGATGTTTCATCCCCTACCTCTCTTGAGGTAGGCTGCAGGTTCCCATTGGATTACACATATTGCTCCACCAGCTTGAACCATGCCCCTTTAGGTGCTACCAAGGCAAACAAATATCTCAAGGTGAGCATCCCATCCCCAATGCAACCACAAATCTATCTGGTGTAAGATGAATCTTCAAAAACGACATGCAAACAAGTACTTACAGGGATGCCTTATTCATAGCATGTATGCCTTTACTGTCCACTACTTTTTGCACAAGAAAAATTGGTTTTAAGTGTCTATTCAGTTTCACAAACAGATGCTTTATGGGGCACTTTTTACTAGTTACTCCAAACATGAACATTGTAAAAACTATATCGATGTTTTGGAACATACAGTTTGTTGAGCATCTTTAATTCCTTCAGAAGCAAATGCAACTTGATCAAGGTTGAACGTCTGATTATAAAGCATGTCACGCTGTCCTTCATACCTGTCCAACAGATTTACCGATCACATAAGCCATTAAGGCAATTGACAATATACAAATCAAGCTTGTATAGCATCACCCTAGCATTAAACTTAAGCAAATGCAATCCATTACATTTCATTACGCCCAACAAAAATGGCACCCACCCTAAATCAACATCCAAACAGGCAATAGCTCTACAGTTTAGTGCTTCAAATGCAACGAAAAAGGTGAAAACTTTGAAGCTCAAATTCTGAAAAACAATCCGAAAACCTCAGGGTTTCTTTCAAAGTTATGATCACAACCCAGTAACCATTATCAAATCCAGAGTAAAAAACAAACGAACCCAGTTATTTAAATCACAAAATTCAAAACCCACAAGCCCTTTAACTCCAAAAATCACATTAAAAAAGGGGGGAAAATGTAAATACTCACATTCTCTTCTGCTTAAGAACCCTCATAGCTCTAGATTTAACAGCCTCTTGAGCAGGTCCAGGTCTTGTATTCTTGATCTGTTCTTTATACCTAGCAAGTTCTGCATCAAGCTTCTTGATCTTCTCATCTACTGTTTCACCTCTCTTATTAATCTAACATTTTTTATCATCAAATTAAAAACCCGTGTCAGAAATCTAACAAAATCCAATACTAAAATCCAAGTTCAAAACTTTCTTGAAAATACACAAACAGAGAATTCAAGAAAAAGTTACCCTATCTGATGAATCTTGAATTGAAGGTGGTGGTTCTTTATCTTTTTTTACACCAAAAACTCTCTTCATGTTTCCAGAAACAAACACAACGATCAAGTTCTTGAAAGAGAGAATTGAGAGAGAGAAAAACAAAGAGATTTTCTTGTTTTCGAAGAAGTAAAGACTGTTGCTTTTGGTTCTGTTTTTCTTTTACGCGTTAAAGGAAGTTTCTTGGAGCTTGCGATGAGAGTGTTATTTGATGGATATGGGTTCTATTTGATTTATGACGTGGCCTTTTTTGGTTGGTTGGATTGGTTTTTTAGGTCCAATGGTAACATGCCATGTAATGAAACAAGTTTTTGTAACTGGTAGTGATTTTGATTTTGATTTTGATTTTGATTTTATTGATATTGTTTGGACTAATTGCTACATACAATAACCATTATTTTTTGGAACAATGATTTTTTAAAAGAGTTTTATCAGTAAAAGTTAGTGAAAATATTTTATGAGTAGAAATATTTTATTTTACCTTATTAGAGATTAATGTAGAGGGTGCAATTTTAAAATAGTTTGTTGAAAAAAATTGTTTTAATTGAACCTAAACTGATTTGAAGATATTTTTTATTATTGAAAAAATATATTTTACTTGAATCTTTATATGCAGTTGAAATAATTTATATGAGTGGTATTATCTATTAAATTGAATTGATTGGTGTTTAAATTATAATTATTTTAAGATAATTTAGAGATTGTTTAAATTTTAAAAATAAAAAAAATATTTTTTTAATTTTTTTTTAAAATATTTTTAAATAAAACTTAATCTAGATTATATATAAGTTATGTGATTAAATCATTATGCCATACCAAGATACTAAGTTTTTTATAATTATGATAAAAACTTCAATTAATTTCGTTTAAAATAATTGAATATTTCTTTCTAGTTTAAAAATTAAAATAAATCTTATTTTATTCAAAATCTCAACCTATTATAGAAATTTAGACTAAATTTTACCCGAAATGCTCTTGTTTTATTCCGGTCTTTTCATTCTAGCTAAATAGTGACTTTTTATTAAAAAAATTATATTTTTTGTAATTTTATTCTTTAATATTTAATTTATTGAATATTGAATAATTTATTATGACTTGTTTTTTTTGTTATTTTAACTTTATGATCCATGTCACGGGTTTGATAAGTTAAGCTAATTATTTCGAGTTTTTTTATCTATTTTTTTAATTAATTGTTTTTAGTTTAATCACATAAAATTTTAATATTTGGTTGATTATAATTTAAGTTTTGTTATTTATTTTAGTTTATTTTCTATGAAATTATCTTATTCTGATTAGGAATTTCATAAATTAATCTAAATAAATTTAAATTATTTTATTATATTATTTTTTAAAATTAAATATTTTTAGTTTCATCCTCCTAGTAAATTTATTAAAAATTAAATTTTATAATTTGATGTGATTCTTTTTTTATTCGAGGTTAATATAACACTTTTAGAAGCCGAAAACTGGCACTTCCTCCGGATATTAGGGGATCAGAACTGAAGAGCTCATTCCTCTCCTTAGGCAGAACCTTCTCAAGCTCTGGTACTTTCTCTCTCTGTCAATCCCTCTGTGTAGTTTTAGATCTCTAAATTTCTCATTAGTCCACTACCATGGATACCCATGACAACCAGCCACACCCAGCAACAAGATCAAAACCCTCTAAAATCTACTGTTTATCAATACCGATCCTCTTTTTAGCAATCTCATTAAGTTTCTTCATCAAGACAAGCCACTACTTCAAAATCCAACACCTAAAATCAACACTCACATCAAACCCCACTTATTTTCAAGAACTCCTAGGGTTTCTTTATTCAACCCAAAACCCCACCAAAACCCAACAACCAAATCACATTTCCGTACCCTCTCACTGTGTTTTATGGATGGCACCTTTCCTTTCAGGTGGTGGGTATAGCTCAGAATCTTGGTCATATATTTTAGCACTTAATGAAAACATGAACAAGAAAAGGTTTAAGTTGAGTATTGAGCAACACGGTGATCTAGAATCTTTGGAGTTTTGGGAAGGTTTGCCTCAAGAAACCAAGAACTTGGCTGTTAACCTTTATCAAACTGAATGCAGAGTAAATGAGACTATTGTGATATGTCATAGTGAGCCTGGTGCCTGGTACCCACCATTGTTTCAAACCAGGCCTTGTCCACCAACTGGTTATGAAAATTTTAATTTTGTTATTGGTAGAACCATGTTTGAGACTGATAGAGTGAATGCTGAGCATGTTAAGAGATGTAATAGAATGGATTATGTTTGGGTTCCTACTGATTTTCACGTGTCTACATTTGTGCAAAGTGGGGTTGATCCATCTAAGGTTGTTAAAGTGGTTCAGGCTGTTGATGTTGAGTTCTTTGATCCTTTAAAGTATGAGCCTTTAGATCTTGTTTCAATAGGGAATTTGGTTTTGGGTTCAGGAAAGAAGGATCTGGATTCGAAGATGGAGTTTGTGTTCTTGAGTGTGTTTAAGTGGGAGTATAGGAAAGGGTGGGATGTATTGTTGAAAGCATACTTGAAAGAGTTTTCTAGGATTGATGGGGTTGCTTTGTACTTGCTAACAAATCCTTACCATTCTGATAGGGATTTTGGGAACAAGATTGTGGAGTTTGTTGAGGATACTGGCATAGAGGAACCAGTTAAAGGTTGGGCGCCTATTTATGTGATTGATACTCATATAGCTCAGGTTGATTTGCCAAGAATGTATAAGGCTGCCCATGCATTTGTTCTTCCATCAAGAGGAGAAGGGTGGGGGAGGCCTCTGGTGGAGGCCATGTCAATGTCTTTGCCAGTTATTGCAACGAATTGGTCTGGACCAACAGAGTATTTGACAGAGGAGAATAGCTATCCATTACTGGTGGATAGAATGAGTAAAGTTATGGAAGGGCCATTTGAAGGGCATCTTTGGGCTGAACCTTCTATTGATAAGCTACAAGTTTTGA
>Ga0307509_10010491_pt1 | contig 11344 bp, 9 predicted proteins | sample 10_EM_MG_FD_202245 | JGI IMG/M metagenome (GOLD analysis project Ga0307509, IMG submission 202245) | Populus trichocarpa ectomycorrhiza microbial communities from riparian zone in the Pacific Northwest, United States - 10_EM | ecosystem: Host-associated > Plants > Roots > Unclassified | place... | reverse complement strand
CTTTCGTACGAAGTTCAGTACGTTTGTCGATGAGGGCCGGCGCAAGGAGCGCCAGCGCCTTGAAGACGAGGTCGGAAGCCAATTTGTCTCGACGATCGAGAACACGCGTCAGTTCCCAATGATTCAGGGAGTTTCCAGACCTCGGCCGCCGGCACCGAAAGAAGTCGCCACGCCATTCGTCTCGGCTGATCCGACGATCGCGGGAGTTGTGCGACGGGTTGAGAGCGCCGCAGCACGCAAGATGCCGATCCTGATCCGTGGCGAGACAGGTACCGGCAAGGAACAACTCGCCCGCCATGCCCATGCCGCCAGTGGGCGGGCCGGCGCCTTCGTCCCCGTCAATTGCGCGGCGCTTCCCGATAGCCTGATCGAAGCGGAGCTGTTCGGCTATGCCGAGGGCGCTTTTACCGGCGCCAAAAAGGGCGGCGCCGCTGGACTATTCAGAGAGGCCGACGGCGGCACCCTGTTCCTCGACGAAATCGGCGACATGCCGGTGACGCTGCAAGCCGTGCTGCTGCGCTTTCTGGACGATTGGACGGTTCGTCCGGTCGGCGGCGCCAAACGCCAGGTCGATGTCCTCCTGGTTTCCGCGACTAACGCCAATCTTGACGACTCTATTGCAAAGGGCCGCTTCCGATCCGACCTGCTGTTTCGCCTCAACACGCTGGAGGTGACGTTACCGCCCTTGCGTGAACGCTCGGATTTCGCCGAGATTGCGCGCCATCTGATCGAGAAGATTGATCCCTCCGCAGATTTGACAGAAAGCGCAATTGATCGATTGGCCGAACTGAATTGGGGCGGCAATATCCGCGAATTGCGCAACGTGCTCTCCAGACTATCCTTGGCCGAGCGGCTGATCGATGAGGCAGCAGTCGAAGCCGTCGTCGGACATTCATTCAGCGAGCGACTGCCCGGCAGGGCGGCAGGCGACAGCGGGCTGAAACACGACTTGCATGAGATCCAGCGCGCGCATGTGCTGACCGCGTATGCGGAAACCGGCAATAACATCAGCAAGACCGCGCGGCGGCTGGGCGTGTCACGCAATACGATCTATCGCGCTCTTCGTGACAAGCCGAGCTAACACCATCGCCCGAGACCATAAGGGCTTCAGTGAAAGAGCTTCACGAAACGCGCTGCGCGCGAAAATCTGATCCAGTATCACGTTCAATGGGAGGACGCCGTGTTTGAGCCGGAAAACAGTCTCGAAGCCTTGATGCAGGCCGCTGGAAAGGATCCCGGTATCGTTCCTGCATTCTATCAAGCGCTGCTGGAAACCGAGATCTATGTTCTGACCCCCGAAGCGCCACTGAAGCCCGGCCGGCGCCGCTCGCTCAAATTTCAGGAAAAGATCAACATTGCCACCGTCGAATTCCAAGGCATGAAATGGCACCCTGCCTTCACGTCCAAGAAACGCATATCCGACTATGTAAAGGAGCCGGAGACCTGCCTTGGCGCTGCTGCTCGCAATCTGTTCAAAATGTTGCCCGAATCCAACTTCTGGCTCAATCCGCTGTCCGAGTGCGAGAAACCGCTGCCCGCGACTGAAATCGCTCTCCTGATGAATGGCAAGATTTTTGAAGCTTTAAAGAGGGCGAGATAGGAGTCGCGTGCCGCGCTGTTGATGTTGGGATTATCCTCATGTGTATCGCAAATCTCATCCGCCTCTAGGCAGCCTCAACGCAGCCGTTCCCACATTCCGTATCGCGCATCATGCGAATCTCCTAAACGACGGCCACACCCTGCTTGAGCTGTCGTGTGCTACCTAGATCGCGCGCAAGGCAAGCTTTCCCCAAACTTTCGTCTGAATTTATGGGGCGAAGTTATCCGTTCGCGCTGACGAGGCGCTACCATTGAGCGCAACGGATCGCGCAAGATCGAAGGAAGGCGAACAAAATCGCAGAAGTTTGGTAGCGAGAGCGCTACCAACCCACGCTGCAAGGATTCTTTGTTCTCAAGCTCAGCCGGCTGCGCGGCTAAGCGCAAGTTGGGTCCCGAGGTTTGCCATCCCGGGTAATAGAGGTCTGCTCTTCGGCGGCAAGTGTGTCACTCCTGCCCTCGGCCATTTGTCGTGCACCCCACTCGACCTCAGTGGCCCGTCCCAATTCTGAAGGACTGCTCACATTGGTCGTCGATCTGTATTTTCGTTCTAATCCATCAACGGGCAGCGGAATGCGACTTTCCAAATGAAGCAATGGAGAAGGTGATTTTGATGAGCAATATCAAATGGCTGGGGCGGGAGGGATCGAACCTCCGAATGGCGGAATCAAAATCCGATTGATTTTCCAATTATTTCAAGGCGCGTTTGGAAAAAATGGCCGAAAGACGCTCCAGCAATATCAATAGCTTGGCTACCGTTTCCAAATGAAAAAGGGCAGCTTGAAACGACCGAGCGGGCAGCTGCTGCTGTCGAATTTTGCTTCCCCACGCGCGACTCGTGCGACCGACCCACCCACTGCCAACAAAACGAGAGACCGGGCCGACTAATCAGCGATGCGGAGGAACCTATCCCAAGAGCGGGGAACTGGAAGCAGGGAGGCGGAGCCGCCGATACAGAGATTCGCTGATCGTGGGACGTGTGATTGGCTGCGACGGTCTCTGAAGATTGGAGCACGGTTCCGAGCGAAGGCGAAAATCCAGCGATATCAAAAGGCGTGTCAATGTCTCGCCGACGAAATTTGGACATTGAACGGGCGCGTTAGCCTCAGCCTTAGGACCCTTTGGTCGTGATATTTTTGGTCGGCGGTTGCGGCAAGGCCGAGATGTGGGACGACGGCTTCGATTCGAACGTATGTGAGAAGCAGGCTTACCTCGCCGCCGCAAGCAGGATGTCTGTCCCAGCCTGCAATTCTTGAGCTTTGCTATATTCCACCCATGCAAAGGTATTTGATCTCAAGATAATCCTCGATGCCGTATTTCGAGCCCTCACGGCCGTTGCCGCTTTCCTTAACCCCGCCGAACGGCGCAACCTCCGTGGAAATCGATCCCTCGTTGATTCCGACGATACCATACTCGAGCGCTTCGGCGACGCGCCAGATCCGCCCGATATCGCGGCCATAGAAGTAGGCCGCAAGGCCGAACTCGGTATCGTTCGCAAGCCGGATCGCCTCCTCCTCCTCCTCCTCGATCTTGCAGCGGAACACTCGCCCGCGACCAGGCAAGCGCCACGCAATAGCGTCGGGTCTTTGAGGGAGAGCTTCGAGGTCATCTTGAATACAATCGGGTTGGAGTTGAGATCGGTATGGTGGAGGTCGATCCGCTGTTGGCGCAAAACGCTCAACGCGCGTCTGGTTCGTTCAGGAACCTCGTGACGGCCTCAATCTGATCAGCAGCAATTAGCGCCGGCGCATGACCGCAATTTTCAACGGTATGGACAATCACGTTGCGATTCCGGCGCATCATGTCCTTGAGAACGGCTTCAGGGAGCAGATCGGATTTTTGCCCCCGCACCACTAGAATGGGGACGCCGATCGCATCCCAGTATTTCCAGAGATCCATGCTGTAGTGCCAGGGGTTGCGAAAAGCGTGAGCAATATTCGGATCGCAGAGTGGCGTGAAGCAGCGCCCCTTCGCGTTCCACGCCACGCTGTGCGTTGTCAGATGCCGCCAGTCCGCATCTTCCAGCTGCCCGAAGGGCGCCAGAACGCGACGGTAATAGCTCTCGGCTTGTTCAATCGTCTCAAACGATTTTGGAGCATCGTTGAGATTGGCGCCGAGGCGAAGCAGTCCTGCCCAGGGCAAATAAGGCCCGATATCGTTGATGACGATGCGACGGATAGGACTGCCCGGAAGTGCCGCCAGAACCATCCCGATCAATCCGCCCAGGGACGTGCCGATCCAGTCGACTTCCGTTGCACCCAGCGCAGCCATCAAAACGGTCATGTCACAGCAATACTGAGGCAATGCGTAGTCGCTGCTGTCCTGCAGCCGTTCGCTCCGTCCCCTTCCCGGTAGATCCGGGCAGACGGCTCGGCGCCCCGCATCTGCGAGAACTGCGGCGAAGTGGTCGAAATCCCGACCGTTTCGGGTGAGTCCGTGGACACAGAGCACCGGCCGAACCGCGGACACTGGTCCCCAGTCCGTGAACGCAATGCGATGAAAGCTGCGCCGGGTCAGCCCGCGCACCCATCCGGTCCGGTCGGGAGCCATCTGCCGTCCTTCAGGCCGGTCCGCGGAAACCTTCAAGGCACCGCGCAATTCAGGGGATTCCAACTCCATCTATCTATTCGATGACAAACTGGTGGGCGTCGACCGACGTTTCAAAAATATGCGGAGCAACGTTGCGGCGCGAGAGAGCGTCGCCAAGCTTCAGGCGCATGAATGCGCTGGTGGTATAACGCGAGGCATGCAGGTAGCAGGTCCGCTCGACATCAGCGGCCATGGAAAACCACCTGTCGGTCATGTGTGCCGCGATATCCGATGAATCGTAGTTGATAACCGCTGAAAACCGCCGCCCCGCGCGGTGGAAGACTTCGAGGATGGCGGTCCGGATCGCCTCGACGTCAGCCTCGGTATGGACCCGATACCCGTCGAGACCGAGGAAGAGCGTGTTGCGACCAGCATCATACGACAGCCGCTCCGCCAACGGCCGGTTCAGAAGCCGATCGTCAAGCTGCATCAGTGCTTCGCTGAAGAGCGACGCATCCATGGCTTTCGGTGACCCGATGATGGGCCGAAAACCCATGAGCGCAAGAATGTCTCGCTCGATATCAATGCCCGGGGCGATTTCGATCAGTTCGAGACCGTCCGGGACCAGCCGGAACACGCATCGCTCGGTCACATAGAGCACCGGCTGCTTGTTGCTTGCCGCAAGCTTGCCCGAAAACGTGATCTGGTCGACCTTTTCGATGAATTTCGACGATTTGCCTTCGCTGAGGATCTTGAGCTGTCCATCGACGACTGATGTCTTGAGTCCACCGGTGGTGAACGTCCCCGCGAAGATCAGCCGACGCGCATTCTGCGATATGTTGATGAAGCCTCCGGCGCCGGCAAGGCGGCCGTTGAACAGGCTGACATTGACATCGCCGCGGCCATTGACCTGCGCCATGCCGAGACAGGCCAGATCGAGTCCCCCACCGTCGTAGAAATCGAACATCTGGTTCTGGTCGATGATGGATTCGGCGTTGATTGCCGCGCCGAAATCGAGGCCGCCTTGCGGAATGCCGCCGATGATGCCGGGCTCGGCCGTCAGGGTCACAAAGTCGAAGAGCTTTTCTTCGGCGGCAACCGACGCGATACCTTCGGGCATGCCGATCCCGAGATTGACGACACCGCCCATCGGTAATTCCAGGGCGCAGCGTCGTGCGATAATCTTGCGGTTATCCAGCGGCATCGGCACATTGCGATCGGCGGGCGCGCGCAATTCGCCCGAAAACGCCCCGTTGTAGCCGGTGGCATAGGTCTGGACGTGGTTTTCAGGCTGAGCGACGACGACGCAATCGATCAGCACGCTGGGAATTTTGACATGTCGCGGGTTGAGCGAACCGGATGCGGCGATGCGCTCGACCTGCGCAATGACAAACCCTTTGCAGTTCTTGGCGGCCGTTGCCAACGCCAGATTGTCGAGGGTCAACGCCTCCTTTTCCATCGAGATGTTGCCGTTATGATCGGCGGTGGTGCCTCTGATAATCGCGACATTGATCGGGAATGCCTTGTAGAACAGCCACGGCTCGCCATCGATTTCCATCAGCCGCACCAGTTCCTCCGTCGTGCGGGCATTCAGTTTTCCGCCGCCATTGGCCGGGTCGACAAAGGTTCCAAGACCGACCTTTGAAAGCAGACCGGCCTTGCGTCCCGCAATCTCGCGAAACAGATGCGAGACGCATCCGAGCGGCAGGTTGTAGGCCTCGACGTGATTATCGACCGCCATCCGGGCGAGCTTCGGCACCAGCCCAAAGTGGCCGCCGACCAGACGCTTGATCAGCCCGGGATGAGCCAGGCGATTGAGGCCGCGATCGGCGCCATCCCCCGGGGCGGCAGCAAACACCAGCGAAAGATCCCGAGGCTCGCCGGTCTGGATAAAACGCCGCTCTAACGCCTTGATGATCTCGTCGGGCGTTCCGACGCCGACGAAGCCGGACGAGGCGACGGTGTCACCGGAGCGGATGATGGCAACCGCCTCGGCGGCATCGACGATCTTGTTGCGCATCAGACTTCACTCTCAGGCTTGGTGTCGCGGGCAACCAGCCAGTCGGCGATGCTCTGGCTGAGTTTGCCCTGCGATTTGCTCGAGACGAACAAGCCGACATGACCGCCGGGCAGCGGGATTTCGGTATAATCCGTGCTGCCTATTTTCGCACCAAGCGCACGCGAGCAGTCCGGCGGAATGATGTGATCGTCCAGCGCGAAGACATTGAGCACCGGAGCCGTGATGGACTTCAAGTCGACCTGACGGCCGGACAGGACGAAGCTGCCGTCTACCAGACGATTCTCCTGATATAGTTCTTTAAGCCACTGCTTCGCCGCCTCGCCGGGATGGTGCGGCCGGTCTGCCAGCCACTTCTCCATCCGCAGGAAATTCATGAATTTGGCTTCGTCATCGACGACGTCGATGAGGTCGACATTGTATTTCGTCAACGAGCGCATCGGCGTCATCATCGAAAACACCGAGCTCATGAACTCACCCGGCAACACGCCGTAGGTATCAACGAGCTTGTCGATATCCTCGGGATCGAGGCTGCGGGTCCAGACGTTCAGGAAGCCGTGGTGCGCGGCCTTGTCCTTGACGTCGGCATGGAAATCGATCGGCGTGATCGTAATGACCAGGTTTTTCACCTTCTCGGGATGCAGGGCGGCGTAACACGTCGTAAAAACGCCGCCCTCGCAGATACCGAGCAGCGTGACCTTGTCGTGCCCGGTCTCTTGCGCCATGCGATCGACGGCGGCATCGATGTAATCGTCCACATAGTCGTCGATGGTGAGCCAGCGCTCGGTTCGGCTCGGCTGGCCCCAGTCGATCAACCAGAGATCGAGCCCCTTCGACAGCAGGCTTCGCACCAATGAGCGATCCGGCTGAAGATCGGCCATCGTGTATCGGCCGATCAGGCCGTAGGCCAGAAGTACGGGTGTCTTCGCCGTTGCTGCCGCCATGGGCTCGTAATGGAACAACTCCACCTTGTCGCGGCGCACCACGAGATGCTTCGGCGTCGTGCCGATATTGACATCTTCGTCTCTGGTATTCGCGATCAGCTGCGTCGCCTTGAACATTTTTTCGGCGTTGGCTGCCATGTCGCGGGCGAAGCGCGAGGCCTGGTTTTCCTGATCGCTCATTGTGCGCCTTCGATCTTCCGGTCGCGCGCCTGGCGGGCGAGCGCGCGGACCTCACGACGCAGCTCCGTCAATTGGCGGGTCACGTCATCGAAATCCTTGCGCGTCGGCAGACCGAACATGGTTGAGGCTGCCTCCGCGACATCATCCTGCCGGCTTCGCAACTGCAATCCGGCCTGCAGTAGCTCCTTCTGCGCCTGGAGAAAACCGTCGGTACGCTGATTGCGAATGAGCTCCTCGTTGGAGATCTCGCTCCACTTGGCAAACGCCGCGCGCCAATCCGGCGCGGGCGTCTCGCTCGTACCAGCTGCTGACACCGTCTCGAAAAAACGTTTCGAGGCCTCCGCCCACGGCGTAGCGGCGACCGCATTGTAGCTCGCAAGCCTCTGACGCATCTCGATCCAGGCGCCAAAGACCAACGCCATTTTCCGGTCGATGTCCCAGGCGTCGGCAACCCGCGGACCCTGCGCCATCCGCTCGATGGCCGCAGACAGTTCATTACCATCGCCGAACCCCACCGGCTTCTCCGACAGCCGAGCCAGCATGAAGGGCGCCATCGAACCCGACCACGCCTCAACCATGCGGTTCGACGACTCGGCCATCGTCTGCCACAGCTTCGCCCATTCAAGGCTGGGATCAGAATCCGCGCCAGCCGATTTTTCTTTCTCGCTCATCGTGCTCCTCACACTGGAACTCCGCTTAAATGCGAATTCCATCGATCGCTTCGATCAGGCCGCCGCCCGGTTTCCGAAAGCTTCCGTGTAGATCGCCAGGGCATCGTCGAAGCTGACTTCGCGCGGATTGTTGACGAGAAGCCGCGTCTGCTTCATCGCATCCTCGGCGAGCTTCTTCAGGTCACTCCTCGCAATACCGACATCGGCGAGCGAAGCCGGCACGTTGCAATCCCGGCAGATCGCCGCGATAGCGTCGACGAACAGCCGGGCCCGCTGGCTGACGTTCATTCCCTCCGACTTGGGGTCCACGATCGGCGCCAGCTCAGCGTAGAGCTCTTCTGCTTCCGGTAAATTGAAGCGCAGCACCTGGGTCAGCACCAGGGCGTTCGACAGGCCATGCGGCACGTGGAAGATCGCGCCGATCGGATAGGCCAGCGCATGGACCGCAGCGACCGGTGAATTGGCGAATGCCATTCCGGCCAGCATCGAGCCCAGCAGCATCTGCGAGCGCGCCTCGAGGTTCGAGCCGTCGGCGCAGACCGTGCGGACATTCGCCGACAGTAGCGCAAGCGCCTGCCGCGCCAGCTGATCCGACATCGGGTTCTTCCTGTGCTTGCTGGTATAGGCTTCGATCGCGTGCACCATGGCGTCGATGCCGGTCGCCGCGGTGACGGCGGCGGGCAAGCCAAGGGTCAACTCCGGATCGAGGATCGCCCAATCCGGCAGCAATTTGGGCGAGACAACGCCTTTCTTTTCGGTGGTGGGTGTCGTGACGATCGCGATCGGCGTCACCTCCGAACCGGTTCCGGCCGTCGTCGGCGCCAGCAACAGCGGCAAGCGTTCGCCCCTGGCAAGACCGACACCATAGATATCATCGAGGCGGTCAGGGGTTTTGGCCAGATAAGCCACCAGCTTCGCGGTGTCGAGCGCACTGCCGCCTCCGATCGAGGCAACCAGTTCGATCTCCTTGTCACGGCAAAGTGCGACCGCCCGCTCGATGACATGCGACGGCGGATCCGCCTCAACGTCGTCAAAAACCGTGAGCTCGCAGCCGCCAGCAACCAGGCCCGCCTCGGCAGTTTTCGTGAGCCCGGCGTTGCGTATCCCCTTGTCGGTGACCAGCAGGACACGCTTTGCGCCGTATCCCGCAACCAGCTCGGCCAACTTCTTCGACGCGCCTGCCTCAAACAGAATGTTGGGCGGCGCCTGGAACGTGAAAGGTTTCATCTGACATCACTCCTGATCTGATGGGACGGCAATGCTGCAAGCGCAGCAGTGAGTTCTTCGGTCACGACGTCGATCGGCTGCAGGCCGTCAACGATATTGAGTAGCCCGCGCGACCGGTAGTATTCGGTGACCGGCGCGGTCTGCTCGCGATAGACGTCCAGCCGGGTCTTGAAGACCTCGGGATTATCGTCGCGGCGCACGGGCTCGCCTCTATTTGCCGCTTCCTCGGCGCGGCCCTTGATGCGATCGAGCAACGCATCTTCATCGACCTCAAGCTCAAGCACGGCGTCGAGCTTGATGCCCCTGGTGGCGAGTTCCTGATCGAGCGCTTCGGCCTGCGCTACCGTGCGTGGAAAGCCGTCAAGGATAAAGCCGTTTGCCGCGTCGGAATGGTCGATACGGTTGGCGATGACCGATACCACAACGTCATCGGGCACCAGTTCGCCGCGATCCATGATGTGCTTGACGCGTAGTCCGGAAGCCGTGCCTTCCGCAACGGCTTCGCGCAGCATATCGCCGGTCGACAATTGCGGGATGCAAAAGCGGTCGACAATTCGCGTTGCCTGAGTGCCTTTCCCGGCGCCCGGCGGTCCCAACAGAACCAGTCTCATCTCAACTCCCCATACGACGGTTTCACTTCTTTGCCCGCCCGATCGCGTCAACAATGAGCCGGCGCGCTTCGGCACTGTCGCCCCAACCGATCACCTTCACCCACTTCCCCGGCTCCAGATCCTTGTAGTGTTCAAAGAAGTGCTGGATCTGCTCGATCGTGATCTGCGGCATGTCGGCAATGCCAGTGACGTGGGCGTAGCGCATCGTCAGTTTCGGCATCGGCACGGCGATGATCTTCTCATCGCCCCCACCCTCGTCATCCATCTTGAGAACGCCAATAGGCCGGACATTGATCACCGCGCCCGGTGCGATGGGCCGCGAGTTTGCCACCAGAACATCGATCGGGTCCCCGTCATCCGAAAGGGTATGCGGAACGAAGCCGTAGTTTCCGGGATAGCGCATCGGCGTATACAGAAAGCGATCAACAAACAGCGCGCCGGCGGCCTTGTCCATCTCGTATTTGATCGGTTCGCCGCCGATCGGGACCTCTATGATGACATTGACGTCCTCAGGGGGATTGTCGCCGATCGAAATCGCATCGATATTCATTTCGACACCGCTTTTTGGCTGTGCCGGTTCTTGATCAGGTCGTCGACCACCGCCGGATCGGCCAGCGTAGAGGTGTCACCAAGCGCGCCAACTTCATCCTCTGCGATCTTGCGCAGGATGCGGCGCATGATCTTTCCGGAGCGGGTCTTGGGCAACCCCGGCGCGAACTGAATGACATCAGGCGCGGCAATCGGGCCGATTTCCTTGCGCACCCAGGCCACGAGTTCCTTGCGCAGCTCGCCGGATGGCTCGGCATCCGCCATCAAGGTGACGTAGGCGTAGATGCCCTGCCCCTTGATGGCGTGTGGAAAGCCAACGACGGCGGCCTCGGAGACCTTCTGGTGGGCGACGAGCGCGCTTTCGACTTCGGCAGTCCCCATGCGATGGCCGGACACGTTGATGACGTCATCGACACGACCCGTGATCCAGTAGTAACCGTCAGCATCGCGGCGACAGCCATCGCCGGTGAAATACTTACCCGGGTAGGTCGCAAAATAGGTCTGCATGAAGCGATCGTGGTCGCCATAGACCGTGCGCATCTGCCCCGGCCAAGAGTCGGCTATCACGAGGTTCCCTTCGCACGCGCCGGTGAGCACAGTGCCAGCCGCGTCCACCACTTCTGGCACTACGCCGAAAAATGGCAGCGTTGCTGAACCGGGCTTCAAGGCGGTGGCACCAGGAAGCGGCGAGATCAAAATTCCCCCGGTCTCAGTTTGCCACCAGGTATCGACGATCGGACAACGCCCATCGCCAACGACGCGGTGATACCATTCCCAGGCTTCCGGATTGATCGGTTCTCCGACTGAGCCAAGCAGACGCAGCGAAGCGCGGCTGGTCTGTTTGACCGGCCCCTCGCCCGCGCCCATCAGCGAGCGGATCGCGGTCGGCGCGGTATAGAAGATGTTGACCTTGTGCTTGTCGACGACCTCCCAAAACCGCGACATCGAGGGATAGTTCGGAACGCCCTCGAACATCAGGGTGGTCGCGCCGTTGGCCAGCGGGCCGTAGACGATATAGCT
>Ga0307509_10010490_pt1 | contig 11344 bp, 8 predicted proteins | sample 10_EM_MG_FD_202245 | JGI IMG/M metagenome (GOLD analysis project Ga0307509, IMG submission 202245) | Populus trichocarpa ectomycorrhiza microbial communities from riparian zone in the Pacific Northwest, United States - 10_EM | ecosystem: Host-associated > Plants > Roots > Unclassified | place... | reverse complement strand
ACTGCAGAGGAATTTGTGGAAATGGTGTTGCTGGATTGCTCCTTTCTCATTATGTTCTTACTGAAGAGATGCTTCCCTGATCTCCGAAGTAGAAATACTGACCGCATATTCAATAAACCATGGATGAGACAAGAAATAAGATTTGATTTGTGCTTGCTTGAAAATCAGCTTCCATTCTTCATTGTTGAGGACTTGTTCAATCTATCCAAAATACTGCACCATCGTAAGGAATATTCCATGATAAAGCTTACTCATGATCTCTTATCATGTGCATGGGATTCATGGGTGCCAAAGGACATTTTGAAGAAAAACAATTTGTCTGAAGCAGAGCATTTTGTTGACTTTCTAAGAATCTGTCAGCAGCCAGCAGAGCACATGCAGCCAAAGAAACTTAAAACTCTAACGGCACCTAGTGTAGCGGAGCTCCATCGGGCCGGAATCAAGTTTAATTTAGGGTCCAGCATAAACGTACTCCACATAAAATTTGATGATAATGAAGGGACGTTGGAAATTCCACGGTTGATGATATTGGATCAAACGGAAATCCTATTTAGAAATCTCCAAGCCTTTGAGCAATGCAATTGCGATGCTTATAAATATATATGTAACTATATTACCATGCTCTCTTTGCTTGTCCCCGATGCCAAGGATGTGGAAATACTTGTTAAAAAAGGAATTATAGAAAATTGGCTCCATGATAACGATGCAGTTTCACGCCTTGTTCGCAATCTTTCCAAGGAAAATGTTATCAACGTCAACAATTTCTACTTTTCTGGTGTGGTTGAAGATCTGAACAAGTACTACCGAAAGCGGAGACACAAATGGAAGGCATCCTTGAAACAGAACTATTTCCGTAATCCATGGACTATAATCTCTGTTGTAGCAGCTGCTGTTCTTGTCACACTCAGCATTATACAAACCGTTTGTTCAATCATTCAAGTTCTTTGATTATGCTATCTCAATTGTTCTGTATGACTTCCACTCTGTGTACTTCACTGCCTAGTCATTGTTAACTTGTTAAATTTACCTGCTGTATTTCTCAACGAAAAAGCATCAAGAAATTTTTTAATAAATTATGCTCTATAATGTGCCATGAATGTTTGCTTTATGCTATGCTTCAAACGAGGTTTATAATAGAAATTAACTCCTAATTTTTTACTTATTATTTTCTACATGAACAGATCGAAGGAGAATCTTCCTTAACAATGTGAATACTAATGGAAATCGTTTTTAGTGGTGTTGAAAAGGAAAACTCATGAATCATGAATTATTTATTGATTCAACTAATTATTGATGGATTGACAGGAATAATAAATATCTCATAAATATACCATTTACCTTTAATTTTATACTATATAGATAAACATTTTTTTCTTCTTGTTTGCTCATTTTCTTTCTTTATTTGATTCAGCACAAGCGCTCTATCCCTTGAATTCATTTTATTTGCAAACGAATTGGTTGCACTGCTCCACAGGTCTACATCACCTTTTGTTTATGACTTTTATTTTTTTCAGGGTTGATTGAGAGTGTCATTAACTGTTTTTGTTGCAGTCTACATCACCTTTTGGTTGATCGGTCCCCTCTATAATTAGCCGACGTCCTTTCTGCAATTATGAATCGACCAATCTAATGACGGGTGTGAAACAACGTAAATATCACATGCATGTCACATGTCACAACAAATAAATTTTCTTAAAATCTTCTTTGACCTTACCTATATTAAATAATTTTTATTTAAACCACAGCTACAAACAGGGAGGATACTATTATTTCCTAACTTAAAAATATTCACTTACCCTTTTGATTTTTGTTTTTTTTAAAAAACCCTAATGGGATGGTTCCTCAGCCTTAGAATCCCTCCATGGTTTCAGGCCAATCGCACCACGCCACCCAAGCAACTTACCATACACGTAAGAGATCCCCTCTCCTTACACCACCTAGACATGCGGGCCCTTATGTCCTCACTTATCAAGACCATTTCTTTAATCATGATGTCTCTTTCAATACATTTTCTTAAGAAACCTGACGGTCCTCTTTTTTTTTTTTTTTCCTCTATATCTATTTTCAACCAAGCATTTATTGGTTTCTCATGAAAACCATCTCCTCCAAATAAAATAAATAAATCATAAGAAACCATCTTATTCATCATTTGGATTGCTGCAGGCACTTGCAGATTTTTCACAGATGATATATGCTCATCTAAAATTAATTGCTTCACAGGGATTCTGCTACAAGCTACTAGCCATGCCTATTTCACAGATGATATATGCTCATCTAAAATTAATCTGTTGTGCTTGAATTGATGCGCTTTGCCTGTAGAGATGTTTGCATAAATGTATGTCTAACAGATTCCTGTGCTTTTTCAAAGATGCATGTGCAGTTCTACTTTCTTGTTTTTGTGTTCTTGAATTTTGTTTGGATCGTCGGTGAATATATTCCACCTCTGCAAGAGTTGAGGGGGTTAAGGCTTGGAGAACGAGAGGAATCATTACACAGATTAATCTACTGCATTATTCATAAACTATGTTAATAAAACACTTAAATAAAATCATGTGCAATACATAAATCATTAGGTGGGGGCTATTATATTTTATCTATGTGTCTTGTGTTTATTGGTTTGTTTATAGATAATTAGATACTTAATCTATGTAATAATAATTCATTTTAAGTCTCCATTCACTGTTTTTCTTTTTCTCTTTTAAAGAATAGCATTTGTTCATCTTGCTGCGATTTTTCTGAACTTGTAATTTGTTTAAGCCCCAGCTTTTGTATTACCTACACGCTATTGAAAGGAAGATGGGATGTATAGTTGGTTGGCACAAGGCATTTTAATTATGCCTTTTGTTTCTTCCTCGAAACTTTGCATGAGTCTACTAATACTACTAGATATTTTGACCCAGTTTGCTTTTTATTTACAAATTTTCACTCAACTAATTGAGATTTTTATGTCAATAATTCATTGTAGACTCGAACTTTTCCTCCATAAAGTGATTAGAATTGACCTGACCCTACTAAATGAAAGCAAAAGTCACAATTCTATAGCGTCTAAAACAAATATGAAAAAAATTAAAATAATATTTTTAAAAAATTTTAGCTTTACATTTAGTAGAGCGCTTGGAGGTTGATGCAGAACAAACAGAACTCACACGCGTTCTAACACACAAGGTTTTTTCAATCTGTAATTCCGTAGAAAAACAAAAGAAAGAAAGATATTTGAGTTAACTACTCAAAGGAGTTTTGTTTATTTTTATTATGTCTACCTCATCAAGTGATTACAACCAAATAAATAGAGAAAACAGAACTCCTAGACTCATAAAACAACTGCATTAAATTGGGAAACAGTCCAGAATTAATGTGGAAATGAAAGCTAAAGGAAGAACGGAAAGAAACTCTTAGACCCTCTAAAACAAACAGTCCCGAATTAATTGGGAGAGTTAAAGCTAAATAATGAAATGAGAGGAAACTCCAACTGTTACGAAAGAAAATTTAACGTGCTTGATTGTGCCAGTTATGACTCAACAACAGTCAACCCTTTTGTTGTTTTGCTACCCGGTCCACATCATCCTCCCCAAGCTGAGAAGAATTCGACCACGAATTCAGGAGATCTTCCTCCGCTGATGACAAATCCTCGTGGAAAGGAAGCAGGTGTTTGACATTAAATACATCTGCTGTCCGAAGATGACTAAGTAGCTTGAGGCGGTAAGCATTTGAATTTATTTTCTCAATAATCTCTACTGGACCAATCTTTCGTGCAGACAGTTTATTGTACTTATCTATAGGAAAACGATCCTTCGTTAGCACAACCCAAACTAAGTCACCCACCTCAAAATTGACAAGACGCCGCTTGCGGTCTGCATCGTGTTTGTATTTGGCAATAGATTCCAGTAAATTCTGTCGAGTAAGGTTGTGAATGTCCTGCAGCTGAGTGACAAAATCCTCTGCCTTGTGATTAACTTTAGTGTTGCTCGGGAGATTAGCCAGGTCAAGAGGACATCGTGGGAGAAACCCGTACACGATTTCAAAGGGGCTGAGCTTGGTGCTACGATTGACTGCATGGTTATGGGCAAACTCTGCTTGGCCAAGTTTCTTGTCCCAAGATTTTAACAGATCACCCACCAAACTATGAAGGAGATTACCCAATGACCGGTTCACCACCTCGGTTTGTCCATCGGACCGAGGATGATAAGCACTGCTGAAGTTCAGGTGAGTATTAACCATCTTCTAAAGACTCTGCCATAAATGGCTCAGGAAATGAGTGTCCCTATCTGACACAATTAACTCTGGCAGCCCATGCAACCGATAAACTTCTCGAAAGAACAATTCAGCCACATTAACAGCATCTGTCGTTTTCTTGCATGGTATAAAGTGAACCATTTTTGAAAACATGTCTACTACTATGAAAATGGAGTCGAATCCCCGTTGTGTACGCGGGAGGCCTAGAACAAAATCCATGCTGATGTCTGACCATGGTCATACTGGAACAGAAAGTGGCATGTATAAACCGACATTGGTGGCTCTTCCCTTGGCCACGTGACAAATCCTACAACGCTCAACAAAACGACCAATCTCCTTCCGCATGGATGGCCAGAAGTAGGACGCAGCCACCAGTAAGTAAGTCCGGTCTCTTCCTACATGGCCTTCTCTGTGCAATTCTTGTATGATCTTGGTTCGGAGACTACACTCAGGTATACACAGTTGGGTGACTTTGAAAACAAATCCATCATGGAGGACAAAGTCACTCGGTTGGTTGTTCTGAATGTTCTCTATTACAGCAGCAAAAAAAGGGTCAGATGCATACAAATTTTGAAAAGAGTCGAAACCCATCACTTTGACTTGCATGTCAACCATCATATTTTTTCGATGACTGAGGGCATCAGCTACTCAATTCAGTGTACCCGCCTTGTGTTTGATGACAAAAGTGAATTATTGTAAGTACGCAGCCCAAGATGCATGTCGGGATGAAATCTTATCTTGACTCCCCATATGTTTGAGGGCATCATGGTCAGTAAATAGGACGAACTCCTGAAGAAACAGATAATGTCGCCAATGCCTCACTGCTTGAACCACTGCATAAAATTCAACATCATAAGTGTTATACCGTAATTTTGCCCCTGAAAGCTTCTCACTGAAAAAAGCAACAGGCCTGCCATTTTGACTCAGAACTGCCCCAATTCCTAGCTTTGAGGCATCACAATGTAGCTCAAATGGATTTGAAAAGTCTGGTAGGACAAGCATTGGAGCGGTGGTCAATCTTTTTTTGATTTCTTGGAAGGCTGTTTCGGCCTCAGGTGTCTACACAAATTTGCTATTGTTCCTCATACAATCAGTCACTGGGGCCATTATGCCACTGAAGTGGGGAATGAAGCGGCGATAGAATGATGCCAGCCCGTGGAAGCTTCGGACATCAGTCATGGTTTGCGGTGTGGCCACTATTTGATTGCTTTAATTTTTGACTTGTCTACTGAAAGCCCCTTAGAAGAAACAATGTATCCCAAGAACAAGACCTGGTTACTTAAGAACACACACTTTCCTTTTGCTGCGAAGAATTGTTCTTTACTTAACACAGTCAAAACTTCCCAAAGATGTTGTAGGTGCATCCTAGGATCAGCACTATAAATTAAAATGTCATCAAAATAAACCACCACGCTCTTACCAATGTAGGGTCGTAAGGCTTGATTCATCACCCGCATGAATGTGCTTGGGGCATTAGACAGTCCGAAAGGCATGACCATCCACTCAAAGAGTCCTTCTCGAGTTTTGAAGGTCGTTTTCCATTCATCCCCCGGTCGGATATGAATTTGGTGATACCCGCTCTTCAAGTCCAGCTTCGTGAATATTATGGCTCCACTTAACTGATCCAACAAGTCATCTAACCGCGGGATCGGAAACCTATAACGAACCGTAATCTTATTAATGGCCCTGCTGTCGACACACATTCTCCATGTCCCATCTTTTTTTAGGGTTAGAAAGGCAAGCACTGCACATGGGCTAAGACTCTCCCGAATATGCCCCTTTGTTAGCAATTCCTCTACTTGGCGCCATAACTCTTCATGCTCCTTCGAACTCATTCGATAATGCGGCCTGTTGGGTAAGTTGGCACCCGGGACCAGATTAATTTGATGTTGAATGTCCCTTAATGGGGGTAGGGTTTCAAGAAGTTCAGCTGGAAATATATCTCCAAACTCTTGTAATAATGGCTCCACACTGCTTGGAATAATGCAATTCTCAGCCTCCATCTCTTCGATCAGCACGTAAACAACTCTAGATTCTCTGACTTCTGCTTCGAACTTAGCCATTGTTAATAAATTGTTGTTTTCTCCTGTTGGAGTGCTACCTGTAATTTCCTTCTTTGGTAACAACACAGCCCTGATTGAATTGAATATGAAAGTACACGTATTCAAGAACCCATCATACCTCACATGTCGGTCATATAACCACGGTCTGCCCAATAATAAATGACAGGCGTCCATGGAGACCACATCACATTAAATCTGATCTTTGTATGTTGTGCCAATTGAAAAAGACACCAAGCTGCGTTTTGATACTGTAACATCATTCTTCTTATCTAGCCATGTCAATTTATACGATCGAGGATGTGATTCTGTTGTCATGTGTAGTTTACGGACCACCTCCTCAGACACTATATTCTCACAGCTACCTGAATCAACAATGAACCAACAGACTTTTCCGCTAATTGTGCAAGTGGATTGGAATATATTAGTGCGCATCCAATCATCCTCTACCCCGCGTGGCGCTAAACAGCTACGCCAGATCATTAACATCGGTCCCGCATCCCCCTCTAAACACTCTTCCTCATCATAAACTGGTTCTGCCTCAACATCGCCTTCCTGTTCCCTGTTAATTTCCTCAACGTCTGAAAACAAACCTCTTCGCTGTCCTTTCTTACACTTTGCAAACTTGTGTCCTGGTTCTCCGCAATTAAAACAACGAAAACCTTTGTTAGGTGTCGTTATGTGTGTAGGCATAGTAGGCTTGGTAATAGGAGATGGTGGAACGACTGTTCGTGCACTACTGCTACTTACACCGACCCCCCTAAAATTCATACTCCCTGTTCGTCCGCTGTTATTGCTTGTATTTGCACCAGAACCTCCAAAGTTCATACCCCCTGTATTTCTGCGCACTAGTTGTTTCTCTAACTGCACTGCTCTCTGGTGGGCGTCTGACACACTCAGTGCATCAAACATATTAAGAACATCTTGGAATTGAATCCGCAGCCCGCCAATATATCGCGCAACCCGTGACTCTTCATCCTCTGCAATCGTATCTCACGATATTAACTGATAAAACTCCATAGTGTAGTCATCAGCTGAGCGGTTTCCCTATTTTAGATTTTGTAACCGTTGGTAGAGCGTCCGTGTGTAGTTGTATGGTAGAAACGCAGAACACATATTTTTTTTCATCTTGTCCCAGCACGTGATCTTTCCTTTTCCTTGTAGAGTCCTTGTTTTCTTCACCTGATGCCACCAAGCCCCAGCCCGACCTCTAAGCCTTGTTGCAACCAGTGCTACTCGTCTGTCTTCTGGAACTTGTTTAAACTCTAAAACTTCATCTACCGTATTGATCCAGTCAAGGTACTCATTCGCTTGCAAACCACCATGGAACTCTAGTATGTCAACCTTGAGGCCTGTCTCCCAGCACCTCGATTCATCATGCGCTGGTCTCCTCTGCACTGGTTGAGTAGCGAATGGATTTTCATCACCTTCAGACTCCTATTCCACATCTTGTGGATTTGGATCCTGATGTTGAGCCATTGACGCTGCTAACTGCTGCATTAACATCTCAACTTGCTATTGTAGACGTGTAATCTCATCGCGTTCGTAGACTTCATCCAACGGTTGTTCATGAAGGTTCGGTAGGTTCGCGCGTCTTTTTGGTGCCATAACGATGATAACTAACCGAGCTCTGATACCAACTTGATGCAGACCAAACAGAACTCACACACGTTCTAACACATAAGGTTTTTTCAATCTGTAATTCCGCAGAAAAACAAAAGAAAGAAAGATATTTGAGTTAACTACTCAAAGGAGTTTTGTTTATTTTTATTCTGTCTACCTCACCAAGTGATTACAACCAAATAAATAGAGAAAACAGAACTCCTAGACTCATAAAACAACTGCATTAAATTGGGAAACAGTCCAGAATTAATGTGGAAATGAAAGCTAAAGGAAGAACGGAAAGAAACTCTTAGACCCTCTAAAACAAACAGTCCCGAATTAATTGAGAGAGTAAAAGCTAAATAATGAAATGAGAGGAAACTCCAACTGTTACGTAAAAAAATTTAACGTGCTTGACTGTGCCAGTTATAACTCAACAACAGTCAACCCTTTTGTTGTTTTGCTACCCGGTCCACATTAGAGGTGCTCTTACTGTTGCCTTTTAATTGCTATTTTTGTGGAATGAAAGTAGAAAAGATCAAAAGTGATACATTTTCCTGTGATCCGATATTGATTCAGAGATTTGTAGAATAAGACGAGGTGCACAACTGTAGAAGATAAGGTACAAGACTAGAAAAGTCCTCAGAAAAACTGTAGAATTGCACAGTTTGAGTGAGAAGTGAGAGGTGGTCTCCTTTTTATGAGAAATAATAGAGGTGGTCGTCCCCTTTTATTAGAGAAATAATAGAGGGCCAATCATTCAGAAAAAAAAAACATAGAAAGTATTGGAAATGGTTTATTGGTATATTGAAATTGAAAATTGTAGAATCATTATTTATTGATTCAGCTAATTAATGGACCGATAAAAAAATAAAAATGTTTTATAAATATATGCTAATGAATACAAATGATATGAATAAGATTCTCTCTCATATATATATATATATATATATATATATATTACTAAATGAGTAATAAACATTATCACACTCAGACATCGTGACGACCTTAAAAATATATTACATGAAAATGAAAAGAACAAATTTCTAACATTTTGTTTTTTGATGGGGAATAGTCTTGTTTTAAGGAGTCACCATCTAGTATTACGATCACTAGAAACCCTAACTGGTCAACATAGATTCTATGGTTTGGGACTAGTTGTGGTTAGAGAAGGTATTAGCACCCCTAGCGCACCCTACCCGAGGTAAGCTGCATTGCTGGTTTTGTCTTAAATTGCTAAAATTTGTTGATTTATGCTATGATGGTTTGCTTGAAATATTCTTGACTCTGATGCCAGTGAATATTCAACTACAAATACTTCCAACTCTAGCTTTGATAAATATTATGTAGCTATAAATTTAACTCTGTATTTTTATTCCTAACTCTAACATCAGTGAATAAAAGAATAAAATAAATTTATTTTTATACATGCATACATTTTTTTAATTTTTAATTTTTTTTGGGGCTGGGTCTTTTTATTTTGGGGCCATCCCATACCACTATACAAAATATATCTATATCTCATATCCAAAATCTTTTTCAAACATCATTATCACGAGTGTTTGGGAATCTTATCCTTTGCTTGCCATTGTAGCAATTGTAAAGGAGCAATAGAACATTTTGGAATTTTCATATTAAAGAGGGAGAGTCTAGTAACCATTCTTTGTACATCTTTTTGGACGCTGGAGGCAGGTTGACAACGAGCAAACCTTCTACAACTGCCTGTAAGTTTCTAGCCATCATTTGCACCTTTCTCTATCATACTTTTTTCTAATGATAAAATGTGATTTTATAATAAATAAATCATTTAAAGATACCAAATATATGTTACAGTTTCCATAACCTCACCAATTTGTTCCCCCCCCCCCCCAAAAAAATTAAGTATTTAACATTATAGGAGTACGAACTCTTAGATTTTTTTTACAAATATATAACTTATTAGGTAAGTTTCATAATAAAAAAAATTACAAATATTATTTATTTTAATAGTTACTTTATATCGTTTGATACATATTACTTGGAGATAAGGCACATTACTAATTATTTTAATTGAAGAGATTTTAATATATAACTTATTTTGTATCATTTTGTTTTGGGGGCCATCCCATACCAATATACCAAAAAGATAATTCCACCAACCAAAATAACTGAGTCAGAAAAGGTTGGCGAAGAATTTTGTGTAGAATAAGAAGAGGTGAGGAATTTTCCTCCATCAAAACCTCCATAGAAATCACCCACACACACTTCCAGCAAAATATATAGCACCACAAGCCACTGGCCTTATCCCTGAACAAACACACAAACCACTGGCTTCCTCCACCCGAAACCCTCCAAGCACCATCAAAATTCACCCAAAACCCTGCACCTAATACCATCACCACCATTCAGCAATCCCAAACAGCTAGCCTAGAACAACAGTAGTGCAGTCCATGGAAGCAACCGATTTTTGAGCCTTAGTTTGCTTTCCTTTTGATGGTGGTTGAGATTACCACCTTCATCAAAGCTCTTGGAAACCTCACAACAGTCCCAAGAAGGTCACCAAGTCAAAAGCTCACAAAAGTAAGCTGAATCATCTCACTTCATCACTCTAAAACAATTAGATTTTTGCTAAATTCTTCTAGGCTCAACTACTGACATTTTTTATTGTTTTGAGTAATACCCACAATATGCATTGACTTCGATAATTGTAAGGTTTTCGATTAATTCCTGATTTTTCTTATAAGCTATTTCACAATTTATTAGTGGCACTAAGCCCCGTTTGGTATTGTGTTGTTTAGGAAAAATTAAAAAAAAAATTAATTTTTTTTTATGATTTTGGATTTATAAAAAATAATTTTAAAAAATAAAAAAAAATATTATTTAAATACATTTCTAACTTAAAAATACTTTAAAAATAATCACTATTATATTTTCAAACAAATATTTAGGTTGGTTTCATATGCTCGGCTGTCTTCTTTTTTTCCCCTCTGAATCTTAAATTGGGTAACATCTCTACACACATTTTTAAAGGTAGACAATAGACATTAAACAACATGGGCCAAATAATAAGAAGCTAAATAGTGAGTCCATATTTGTAATGTAGCTGTTAGTTCAACATGGGCCAGATATTACATATATATTACTTATATCTGCGTTTAGCCATTATATTGCTGTTTGTGTGAACAGATTTTATTGAAGTGAATATAGTTCAAATTTGATTATAGTTCTAGTACGAATCTTCTCTTAATTGGCATTCTAGTTTGTTTACAAAGTATGTTTTTCATGACTAATATTATTCCAGTTTGAAAATTGGTCGAACATCAAGTTCTGACCAGCAGATAATGGATCACAGCCATGAAGTTTTACTTGATATCAACGAGATAGCCAATTCTTTGAGGGAGCAATTGAAGATCAAGAAGGCTTTCTCCCGGGCATGCTGCATCTACAGAGTCCCGGAACGATTGCGGAAG
>Ga0307509_10010489_pt1 | contig 11344 bp, 7 predicted proteins | sample 10_EM_MG_FD_202245 | JGI IMG/M metagenome (GOLD analysis project Ga0307509, IMG submission 202245) | Populus trichocarpa ectomycorrhiza microbial communities from riparian zone in the Pacific Northwest, United States - 10_EM | ecosystem: Host-associated > Plants > Roots > Unclassified | place... | reverse complement strand
CAGTTGCTGCAGTCGTCAAATAACACCAGTGCAAGAAATTCCGGATGCCCTGGGAGATCCTTTTTTAGGGGGATTCCTCAATACAGAGAAAATTATCTAAGAAACTGTGTGCATTAGAGATTAATAGGGGGGCATGTTGGGGGTGAAGAAAGGGTTTTAGTCGTGAAACCCTTAAGAAGCTGCAAGTTCAGATATGATGCAATATATTATATATGATACAAAACCATTGTTTCTATTTATGGGGGTAAAGGGTTATAAAAGAAAAAATTGAATTTCGAAGGTTCCATGTTCAATTCCCGTGCTCGCTCCATTTTCTCTGTTTACAGTCTTATCATACACGTTTACTCGTATCATACATTGCAACCCTTTCCCTCTACAAATAGAAACATTAAAGGACGCAACAGGCTTAGTCCCGGTTTTGGACACTTTGCGTGATAACTCAAGGTTTCTGCAATTGTCTAGTAAGGTGTGCTAGAAAGCTCAGACACCCCAGCAAGCAAAGTGGATTAATTAAACGGTGGAAATTCTCCACCAGAACAGCTCCTTGGCAGCCTGCAAGCAATATCCCTATGGAAGGAATATTGCGGCTATTAAGATCCCGGGACCTACCTGACTGGTAGGTCGTGGGCAATCCAGCAGAGTCCAAGCACCTCTCCTAAGTCGCCCCAGAAGCATCCCCCAACCCCCATCCGTCAGTCATTGCGTTGTGCTCCTGCCGCCTGCGATATGTTGTGTTTCTCGCAAGATCGCGTTGATATTTAGCGAGAGTAGCCGGATTCTATATATGTATTAGTCAGTGGATAACCCGACTTAACTTTCGGGTTGTCGTTGTTGTTCCACGCAGATTTTAGAAATATCTTTGGAAATTTTCTTCGGGATCTCCGCTCTTGGGCCACTGACTACCTCATTTGGCGTTATGTCCTCATCCAAACTTATACAAAGGTATCTAATCATATCGCCTTTCCTGGGGATGTGCGTATCGTCGCCACTTCCCAAGTGACACTCCCTGATTTCATCCTGAAGGCGCTGTCTCCTAGTCACGAATATCCGAGCGCCTGGAGACTTTTGCGGAACCTGATTTGGTGAATCAAGAAGAAGCTTAATCCATATAGAGCGTCGATACATATGGATGTCAGCTTTTCGCAAGAGGTCGTCTTCAGTGTCTTCACAAAATCGGAAGGTTGCTGCCTTCATCCGCCAGTGATCTTTTCCAGGTCGTGATAGGATTTGGTTATTCCTCCGCATCTCTTCTAGCCCGCCCACAACCGATTTGGATGGGGCGCCCAGCATGCCCTCCGATAGCCGCTACTGTTAGGGAGCAAAGTCAATGTTCTAGTAAAAGAACGCAACGGGGACAATCCCTCGTTGTTCGCCCTCGCTACCTAATATCAGTCTTGGCAACCCTGGATCCCCGTTGCAAAAGGTGACTCGATCATCGGATTCAGCTCCCCCACTACCGGTTTACTAGCTAAGAGACATTCCCCTACATTCTGGACTCGGCGAGTTTGGATATCCAGGTGCCGTAGCCTGGGCCCTAGTGGCGATAGCCAGGCCAAGATTTGAGACAGGTCATCGGTGTTTCCAAAGAGCCGATATCATTACCGAAAGGTAGAGCCATTTCCCGTTTTTCATTGCTTAGGATTTTGTAAATAGTAGGTGGCAGTCAAGCTACTACTAGAATTGTTGTGAGCTCAGAGGGGAGGGGGCCGTTGAGCATTTCGTGGGACCTCGCGGGTGCCCCCGCACTGCCTGCTCCATTAAACTCCCCGGATTTGCTCCCACCCCACCCTCTTCCAACTTGCGGTATTGGTAGTAGATGTCATACTTCTCTAGGTTCTGTCCTGTGGCACAGAGCGAATCTTGCACTGAGATGGACGAACACCCTTGAGCACCTCCAGTGGGATCAGATAGCTTAGTATATCTACAAGCACTTCACACCTTATGAATGAATCCACCGAAGAGCCCAAATATCTCCTAACTCAAAGCACCACAGCAGAATCTTTAATGATCTCCTTACAAGCAAGAAAGCTCCCCCACAACCGAGTACTAGACCCCGTGAGTATAGTATGCATTCTCTGTGATATTGATAGCAACACTAGGCACAGCATGCTACTTGCACAGTGAGGCGCCGTAGGATGTCGTGCAGTGCAGTGTGGTGGCGGGACCTACATAATCTACCCCATCTTTCCTTTCCAGCTACCGAGGAGCTCGTTAAAACTGAATTCGGCACCTACAGCTAACTCACCTAGTAGTAATTCAAAGAGAGCTTAAATATGCTCCTAAGTAGCCTCCCCTTAGAGCCTAGGATAAGGAAAGATCCAATATTCACCACTAAACCAACTGACCCAGGCAGCGGAGTAAATGTCAAGGGATACTCATATCCGGGACAAACAAAACTGCTATGTTGGTACTGTATGCGCAACCCCCCCCCCCCCCACATTTTTCTTCTATTCGAGTTTTTACTGTATATAGAACTCGAACACTTGAGTCCGAATTTTGTATGGCGGTCAGATACGCATGTGGTAGATAATTTACCATACAAAAGTTTTATCCGTCCTTTCCTGTACCAAAGAATAGTTACGTCGGAGATACTAACCATAGAATTCGGGGAACATTCATCCTCTGATAAAGAAAGCGTGTTTCGGAGGCAGATCCCATGCATACACCGGAACCCCCCGTTCCTCGCTCTATCGATATCATGGGGGAATACTATGATTAGATACCGATGTCCTTTTTTATGTACCAAAGATAAAGTATCAGGATGCCGCTACCGAGGAGCAAGGTTAGGTCCATGAGGTTCTTTTCCGAGATGCCTGAGGCCAATTGCTCATTTAAAAACTTAAACCGTGTTTTCTTCCCTACCTCATTGGGTCACGTGCTGATCCTCCCTCCCTCCCTCCCTCCCTCCCTCCCTCCGCTCTTCGATTTTCATTGAGATCACATAGGTGTTTACTCGCACAAACCCAGCTAATAGCATCTGATCCATCTGCAGCAAGTTACCATACCCTCTCATATTGAATCTGTCGTATTGTATGGATACTCAAGATTTCCGCTCGAATGCTCAGCTTTTACGAGTGATATTTTATGAAAGCATTGTAAAACAATAGCGTCATCTAGATCACCCGCTCGGAAATGAAAGCGATAAATTACAGCAGTTTCTATGAAAGGGCTGTCACAGAGTTCGGGGGGCTAAGGGGTTGAATTAAAGTCAGGCACCAAAAAAAGGCGCAGTGGCGTCAACTGTGAGGCCATGACTCATTCAAAGCATCCGCTTTGACCCAGGAGTTCAACCTCATCTCATCTCCCACAGAGTCATAATAATGTATTTAGAATCCGAATATACGAGTAAATTAGATGTTAAGTAGAAGCTTATAATTCCTGACATTACTTCATACAAGTACAGATAGAGGATTTTCTGGGTATGTGATACACACATGCATTCCCATTCTGTATGATAGCCTTCTAGCTAGAGAGCAAAAGCAGAAACAAAAATAAAAATAAAGCCATCCCATGATGGGAGGATTATTCCAGGAGGTCCAAGAGAGCAATTACCACAGGGCAGCGTCTTAAGCTATAGGAAAAGGTAAGGCTAGGACAAGAGGAGGGAGGCAGTGGTGGCGACAAAAATGTTTAAGAAGCTGTGGCTGTCGTTGCGAAATGGCACATAGGTTAGGCGTCGAATATTCGGCGGTAGAAAGAAGCGGCAGTTCCTCGGGTGAAAATATTTGTATCTAGTACGCTTGTCTGTACAGATGAACAGGTTGGCAGTACTGATCAGCAAGATATAGTTTAAGACTGTAGAAGTTTATTCCAAGCTTGCGCACTTCCTCAAACTCACGGGAGACCCCTCCTCCTTATATAGACATTTGAGGTTACACTATGCTGACTCATACCCAAGGAAACTCCTAGAATCCACCAGAACATACATGATGATTCTCGCTTAGAAATAGGAAATCGTACATAATTAACATCGGGCTTAAGCAGCCCGATAGGTGGGAGATGTTTGAGGCTGTAGTAGAGCTACCACTCCCGCGTGGCGATTTTCAGCAGCATACCAGAGTGGTGTTTGACCATAGTTATCTGGCTTATTGGGGTCGATGCCTTCACGTCCGAGGAGTATTTTCACCACTTCCTCGTGCCCTCCGGTAGCAGCCATCAACAGTGGAGTTTGGCCTTGCTCATCTGCCTTATTGGGATCGATGTCTTCACGTCCAAGGAGTATTTTCACCACTTTCTCGCACCCTCTGCTGACGGCCATCGACAGTGGAGTTTGGCCTTGCTCATCTGCCTTATTGGGGTCGATGTCTTCACGTCCGAGGAGTATTTTCACCACTTCCTCGTGCCCTCCGCTAGCAGCGATCAACAGTGGAGTTTGGCCTTGCTTATCTGGCCTGTTGGGGTTGACATCGTCTCTCCTGAGTAGAAGCTTCACCGCTCCCTCCCTCCCGTTATAAGCGGCCCAACCAAGTGGTGTTAGGCCACCGTTAGATGATTTGTTGGGGTCGACGTCTTCACATCCGAGGAGCATTTCCACCACTCCCTTATGCCCATTCCGAGCAGCACAAATGAGTGGCGTCCGGCCTTCATCATCTGCCTCTTCGGGGTTGACGTCGCCCCGCCCGAGTAGTAGTTTTACTATTACCTTGTCCCCATTCCAAGCACCCCACACGAGAGGTGTATTGCCCCATTTATCTGATTTGCTGGGGTCGATGTCGTCCCGTCCGAGTAGAATTTCCGCCACTCCCCTATGCTCATTCAGAGCAGCTAGCAAGAGTGGTGTCCGGCCCTGTTCATCTGGCCTGTTGGGGTTGACATCATCTCGTCTGAGTAGGATCTCCACCACTCCGTTGTACCCTTTTTCAGCGGCACAGCAGAGAGGTGTTTGGCCCTTATCATTTGGCTTGTCGGGGTTGATGTCACCACGTCTGAGTAGTAATTCTAACACTCTGTGGTACTTGTACCCATTGCGGACAGCCCACCAGAGTGGTGTTTCACCGTCCCGACCAGGTTTGTTGGGGTTAACGTCGTCCCGCGCAAGCAGGATTTCCATCACTCCCTCGTACCTCTTGCGTGTAGCCCACCAGAGTGGTGTTTTGCCATGTGCATCTGGCGTGTTGGGGTCGACATCAGGACGTGCGAGTAGTTGCCTCACCACTTCCTTATGCTTCTCGAGAGCAGCCACCAAGAGTGGTGTTTGGCCCCAGTCGTCTGCCTTGTTGGGGTCGATGTCGCCCCGGTCGAGTAGGATTTTCACCACTTCCTCGTTCCCATTGCGAGCAGCCCACCAAAGAGGTGAACGACCCATGCAGTCCTTTTGGCTGATTATACAGCCTTTAGCCTCTACCCAACCAGATATAATCTCAGCAATCTGAAAGATAATGCGTAGTATGACCATGGAACGGGGAAAATCTATCGAAATCAATAAGGTAAACATACGATTTTGGTACTTCCGGGAGAATCTCAGTGGATACGCAGTTGATGCAGTCGTCAAATAACACCAGTGCAAGGAATTTCGGATGCCCTGGGAGATCCTTTTTTTAAGTGGATTCCTCAATACAGAGGAAAATATCCGAGAAACTGTGTGCATTAGAGATTAATAGGGGGGCATGTTGGGGGTGAAGAAAGGGTGGGTGTTGGAGATTGGGGGAGGGACAAGTCGTGAGACCCTTAAGAAGCTGCAAGTTCAGATATGATGCAATATATACAAAACCAGGAACAAGTTTGTTGCATGCTGTGCAGTCACACCTCAGTCTCGCAACCCTTTCCCCCTACAAATAGAAACATCGAAGGACGCAACAGGCTTAGTCCCGGTTTTGGACACTTTGCGTGATAGCTCAAGGTTTCCGCAATTGTCCAGCAAGGTGTGCTAAGAAGCTCAGGTACTCTAGCTAGGTAAAGTAGATTAATTAAACGGTGGAAATTCTCCACCAGAACAGCTCCTTGGCAGCCTGCAAGCAATATCCCTATTGAAGGAATATTTCGCCTATTGAGATCCCGGGACCTATCCTGACTGGTAGGTCGTGGCGCAATCCAGAGGAGTTCAAGCACCTCCCAACCCCCATCCCTCATTCATTGCGTTCGGCTTCTACGGCCTGCGATAGGTCGCGTTTCTATAATAGCAGGATCGCGTTGATATTTGGCGAGAGTAGCCGGATTCTATACATGTATTAGTCGGTGGAAAATATGGCTTAGCTTCCGGAGTGTCGTTGCCTTCACGCGGATTTTAGAAATATCTTTGAAAATTCCCATAAAACTCTCCGCTCTTGAGCCACTGTCTGCCGCATTCGGCCATATGCCGCCACCCAAACTTATATAAAGGTATCTAATCACATCGCCTTTCCTGGGGGCGGTGCCTACCACCGTCACTTCCCAAGTGACACTCCTTGATATCATTCTACATGTGCTATCTCCTAGTCACGAATATTTGAGTGCCTAGAGACTTTTTGCAGAATTTCATTTAGTGAATCAAGAAGCTTAATCCATATAGAGCGTCGATATGGATGTCAGCTTTTCGCAAGAGGTCGTCTTTAGTGTCTTCACAAAACCGGAAAGTCGCTGCCTCCATCCACCAGTGACCTTTTCCAGGTCGTGACAGGATTTGGTCATTTCCTCCGCATCTCTTCTAGCCCGCCCACAACCGATTTGGATGGGGCGCCCAGCATGCCCTCCGATGGCTGCTCCTGTTAGGGAGCAAAGTCAATGTACTAGTAAAATCACGCCACGGGGGCAATTCCTCGTTGTTCGCCTTTGCTACCTAATATGAGCCCTGACAGCCCCGGATTTCCATTGCAAAAGGTGACTCGATCATCGGATCCAGCTCCCCCACTACCGGTTTACTAGCTAAGAGACATTTCCCTACATTTTGGACTCTCATTGCTTAGGACGTTGCAAATACTGGGTGGCAGAGTCAAGCTACTACTAGAATTGCCGTGGGCTCGGAGGGGGGGGTCGCTGAGTATTTCGTGGGACCTCGCGGGTGCCCCCGCACTGCCTGCCCCATTAACCTCCTCGGATTTGTTCCCACCCCACCCTCTTCCAACTTACGGTATTTGTAGTAGATGTCATACTTCTCTAGGTTCTGTCCTGTGGCACAGCATGAATCTTGCACTGAGACGGACGAACACACTTGAGCACCTCCAGTGGGATCAAATAGCTTGGTATATCTACAAGCACTTCATACCTGATGAATGAATCCACCGAAGAGCCCAAATATCTCCTAACTCAAAGCACCACAGCAGAATCCTTGTTGATCTCCTCACAAGACCCGATGAGTATAGTATGAATTCTCTGTGATATTGATAGCAACACTAGGCACAGCACGCTACTGAACAGTGAGGCGCCGTATGATGGCGTGCAGTACGGTGTGGTTGCGGGACCTACCTTTACCATAATCTACCCTATCTTTCTAATGACCGAGGAGCTCGTTAAAACTAAATTCCGCACCTACAGCTAACTCACCTAGTAGCAATTCAAAGAGAGCTTAAATATGCTCCTAAGTAGTCTCCCCTAGAGCCTAGGATAGTTAAAGATCTAATATTCACCACTAAACCAACTGACCTAGGCAGCGGAGAAATTTTCAAGAGATACTCATATCTGGGACAACCAAAACTGGTATGCTGGTACTGTATGTGCAAAAAAAACCCCCTTTAGCTCTATGGCAGCCCTTTCACAGAAACTGCCCTACTTTATCGCTTCTATTTCTGAGCGGGTGATCTAGATGAAGCTATTTCCCCAATTGTTCCACCATGCCTTCATAAAATATCACTCGTAAAGGCTTAGCCTTCGAGTGGAAATCTTACGTATAATACCATACAATACGACAAACTCAGTATGAAAGGGTATGGTAACTTGTTGCAGACATATCAGATGCTATTAGCTGGGCCCGTGCGAGTAAACACCTATATAATCTCAATAAAAATCAAAGAGCGGAGGGGGGGAGGGTTACCAGGTGATGAAGTAGAAAAGAAAACACGGTTTAAGTTTTTAAATGCGCAATTGGCCTCCGGCATCTCGGAAAAGAACCTCATGGACCTAACCTTGCTCCTCGGTAGCAGGATCCTGAACATAATCCTCCTCATATGGTACCAGCCCTGATGTTTAAGTCCTTTATCCCACTAGCCTCCAATCTTCGCAGGCCTGAGGGCGACATCCCGCTTGTTGCACGGAGGCAAAACACATAAGCACTCTCTGCGGTACAGGCTCCTGTAGTGGGATGCTCTATTCCGTGGCGTCAGATTTTGCCGCCGTAATTTATAGTACGATACTGTGTTAGTTAAATGCTATGGGGTAACGTACAAGTTACGTGCATATATCACCCGAACACTAGCCAGCAGTCCCACCGCAACATTTGGCGGGAATTGACCCGAGGGCATTACCAACCCTAGACCTACCCCCCAGCAAAAAAGTGGTTCGCCGAGCAATTTTTTTTAATGCTCGACTACTCCACTGCCCCCCGGATTCGAACACATGATGGTCCCTGTTTCAAATTAGCCGATCAGTCTCCTGAGCCATTAGACCCTAGGAACTGGCGATAATACTTTTTCTTCTTGATCTTTTAACTGCTTCTTCAGAAAATAGACAGTTCAGGCGCCTGATTATTTATCTTTCGTAAAAAAGGACATCGGCATCTAATCCTAGTACTCTCCCATGATATCGACAGAACGAGGAACGGGGGGGGTTCTAGTGTTTACCTGTGATCTGCCTCCGAAACATTCTTTTCTTTGTCGAAGGACAAATGCTCCCCGAATTCCGTGGCTAGTATCCCCGATGTAACTATTCTTTGGTACAGGAAGGGAGAGGGATAAAACTTTTGTATGGTAAATTATCTATTCGTATTATATCTGACCGCCCATACAAAATTTGGCCTCAAGTGTTCAGGTTCTATATGCCTGTAACTTGTACAGTATCATCCGAACATTACTGTCCTAGGGCAAGGCAAGGCATTCCTCCCTCGCTCGAGACATAATATGGGTTTGTAACCCCCAACCTAAGTCTACACAGAATACCATGAGAAGAAGAATTGTTGTAGGCAAAATGCCAACTCGCCGGTAAGTGTCAGCGCCATGGTTTCTTCAACTTCTCTAATCAGATCAAGGTAGAATATCAGATATTCCCGGAAAACTCGTTATACACACCTAATTCCAATATGCATGAGAGCTCTAGAGAATTTGTGCCACGCACCTGTGCCCAAAATAAGCAGAGTCTAGGACCTCCGTGAAGCATTCAGGGGACCAAGTGTGGTGTGGCAGGATCGGAGAAAGAATATCGGCATAGGCTGGATACCGATCTCTGAGATAGCACGTCATGTAGTTGGTTAGCATCTAAGAGGATTCTCAAGGAGTTGGCTCCACAGGGAGCCTTCGGAGTCTGTACAGTGGATAGGATTTGAGTTAATTTCAGCTGAAAGACTCTCTGCGAATGATTTTCCATGATGGGCAAGACAAAAAAGTGCGGGCGGCCTTCCTCCAACTTGCCCCTCACCTTTAAGCAAACGCTTAGGAGGCATTCCAGATAAGTGCAATTTTATTAAACTGTTGAGAATCAGTTGATCTTGCCCGACATGCTTTTGGTCAGAGTATTATTGTTTCGGAAAATGTTAAAACTTTCTGGAATGCCTTGGTTGATGGATCGGTTGGATACGGTAATCACCTGTGCAGGATATCAAGAGGCAAAGGAACTATAGGAAGCGGGGGTCTTTACTATGTAGTTTCCTTTGTTTGGGGATTACAGAGAGAGTTCTTTTTTTTTTTTTGCTATTGCGGGAGTAAGCAAGGGAATTGGGAACTGCATCAAGGAAAATGGATGGGTGGTGGCCGATGGGAGCATAGGATGGTTTTATCCCCCATATATACTATCTTTACCGCTAGTTTAGAGAAAGATGATAACCAGAGAGCTAAGTCGCCAGCTATTCACACCCTTTTTCCCATTTAGTACTGTGTTCAATTCCCTGCAACATAGGCCATGTTAATAGTCGAAATCAACCACCATTATACTTTACACAGTCAACAACTAGTTTTATGTCGTTTTTCACGGGTGTTAGCAGTACTTGCACTGTGTATTTTTTTCCCCTCCATACCTAAACAGCTATCGTGTCGATACATTGGAGGGGAGGGAAGAGGAAACAACAGACCACGGAAAAAATAAGTGAACAACCTAAAAATAAAAAATAAATAAAAATAGAAGAAAGTAAATATTATTACGATAGAAATCTTATGCCACATCGGCTTATCTCAATACTGTAGAAATAGCCCCTCCACCAAAGCTAAACCCTAGATTTGAACCGGAATCTCACAAATCCCAACTCGGCCGCACAAAAAATGCGGATAGAGCGGGTGTTTGATAGATATGTGCGTCCCCATTGCATATAGGTTCCTTCGACCAAAAAAACATAAGTTGTTTTTCTATAGCAGGCTTACTCCGGAAGGAGAGATAAGGCGGTGGTTACGATAGAGTGGGATTTTAGGCTGTAAAAGAAGGTTGGGCGTGGTAGGAGGAGGGAAGTGGCGGAGACTAACGCATTTAGGAAGCTGTTGTAGTCCTTTGGAAATGGTCTATGCTTGGGGGGTGATGGGCTCAGGGTAGTAGATGGTCGGGGCTGCATGCGGCCCTCACAAGCCCACCAAAGCGGTGCTCAACTTAATTTCCGCCGCTTAACGGGTTGGCGTCGTCTGTCCGAATAGTTAGTTTTACCCCGTTGTGGGTAGCCCACAAGAGTGGTGCCCGGCCGCACCTGTCGGGGTTGACGCAGTAGTTGCACTACGCCCTCGTGCTCATTGTAAGTAGCCCACCAGAGCGGTGTTCGGCCATACCGATCCGCCTTATCGGGGTCAACGTCCTCCCGCGCAAGTAGTATTTTCACCACCCTCTCGTGCCCAGCCCAAGCAGCCAGCATCAGCGGAGTTCGGCCGCCCTCACCCGATTTGTCGGGGTCGATATCGCTCCGGCCGAGCAGTGCTTTCACCACCCTCTCATGACCCTTCCTGGCGGCCCATGCGAGAGGTGTATCACCCATGCGGTCTTTCTGGTTGATATCACAACCTTCCACCCTGCCAAACTAGCTACTGTCTCAGCAATCCCAAAGATGACACATTTTGTAAACCATTAAACAGGAATGCATATCGATATCAATGCGGCAAACATACGGCTTCTATGGTTTCCCGAGGGTTTCAGCAGATGTGAGGTTATTGTAGTCGTTGAATAACTCGTGTGAATTCCTCAAGATAGAGTATTGTCAGGGGACAAAAATAACGGCGGTTCAACGATCGATGGCAACGCACCCCTCCTCATCACCCCGCACTTCCTACACCACCCAAACAAATCCCTCTAAATCAACCAAAACTAAACC
>Ga0307509_10010488_pt1 | contig 11344 bp, 9 predicted proteins | sample 10_EM_MG_FD_202245 | JGI IMG/M metagenome (GOLD analysis project Ga0307509, IMG submission 202245) | Populus trichocarpa ectomycorrhiza microbial communities from riparian zone in the Pacific Northwest, United States - 10_EM | ecosystem: Host-associated > Plants > Roots > Unclassified | place... | reverse complement strand
ATACTGAGACCCCCACTTCCCAATACTAGCACCTTCTTGACATTGGCTTTCGGGTTTGCCCTCTCGTTATCCTCAATGAGCCCGCCGGGAATCTCAACTGGCTGATTCAACGCAGCCTTTCCGTCAGAGCCTTGAGTCTTCTGAATAGCACTAATGAAGACATCGAAAAGCCATTTGGTATCCTTGGGTCCGGGTGTGCTCTCTGGATGGAATTGAACACTGAAAAGCGGTTTCTTTGTATGCCAGATACCCTCGTTCGAGCCATCATTGGCATTAACAAATAGTTCCTGCCATCCATCCTTTAGACTCTTAGCATTGACTGCGAAACCATGGTTCTGGGAGGTGATGTAGCATCGCCCGGATCGCAAGTTGGTACACGGGATGTTATGCCCACAGTTACCAAACTTCATCTTAGTAGTCTCTGCACCGGCTGCTCGAGCGAGAAGTTGGTGTCCAAGATAGATACCGAAGATCGGGGTCTTGGAAGCTTCAATTGCTGTTCGAAGTCTGTCCACAGTAGCTTTTAGGGTAGCTGGGTCGCCAGGTCCGTTACTGATAAATAGGCCGTCATAGTTTCCTTCCTCTAGAAAATCGTAGTCCCAAGGCACAACCTTTACCTCGATACCACGGGAGAGGAAGCACCTAAGGTCCTGAGCTGATTGAATTTCATACCGACATCGACACAAACAATCCGAATTGGCTTTCCGTCCGGCCTCTTGAGAGTCTTGTCCACCTGAGGTGAAAAGATCTGGGGTTCCCGGATGGATACTGTTCAACTCGGGTCAGACAACGATTGTCCAGGAGGTCAAAGGTCAGTTACTGACCTTCAGCCACAAGATTTTTAGCATTAGGGTCTACCCATTCCTGGAATTCAAAATCCTGCCTCCAATCATGGTCTGTGAGAGACGCAGCACCAACTAAGGAGCTAAGACCGTTAGACAACATCTTCCCGACACTGCTGTTCTTTTGTAGCAACAGCTTTCCAAGCATACTCCCCTGCGTCCGAATCTTCTTGGTGAGCGCTCGGGTGTCGAGTGAGGACGCTAGGGTACTGTGTCCGTCTTTCATAATGACGTCCGTACGAGGGGTTGATGGCCGGGCTCGGCAGTCTCGTCTCAAATGGAATGCTCCGGTCGGGAAAGGACATCATCCGTAAGACCTGGCCGCTATCTGTAGGTATTTCGGAGTGAGACGCATATAGGACCCTGCCGTCTGCTCCGGGTAGAGGTTAGGGCGGATTATAGGACGGGTACCCGTCTCGGACAGAGTCCTAGATCCGACGACCGTCCCGTCCTTAGCAAAGACAGACGGACTGAACGGTTGGAAACACTGTAACAGTCTAAGTAGCGTGGAGAACAATCCTGTACTAATGTCGAAAATTTGCAGTTCATTAGAGAAACCAGGTGGTGCCGATCGGGTTTGTTAGCCATGATCTTTGCCTTTACTTGTCGATGGGTAAAACGGGATGTCGTAGACTTCAAGTCTTGCTAAGACAAGTTATCCAAGCATTAGTATCATATCAAAGCAAGCGAGTTTATAAAAATACCTTAAATAACACTAATGCAGAGCACGGATAAGAGGAAGAAAGGGTATGAAAGCCTGCCACCGGTTGCTGGCGTTGGTGGTGGTGAGTCGAGCAGTTTGTAAAGTGGAAAAAAGGGGTGTTGAAGAGGAATAAAAAGGCTTGAGGGGGAACAACGATGACACGTAATTCTCACTCAAAGCTACATAGTGACTGCGTATCCTACAGCTCAGCGGTGTTCCGGAAGCTCTAGCACCCGGGCTAGTATTTATGATATTTGTATTCTTTCTAATTCTTAAAGTTTCCACAGGGAGAGTTCTATCAGTAATGCAACTAGTGACAATATTGTAATTACTTTTATCACAGCTAAATTCCATCATCAACTGTTCGGTGTCGATGGATACTGGTCTGGCAGGACATAGCTATGTTGACTTTACAAGTGGTCCACCAGTATCTGTCGATTGATTGGACCAGGAATCGGTCCTCAAAGCTTTAAATCGCCATGGCCTCCGGTTTCCGTCGGTCTTAGGGATCCTATCACCCCACTCTACAGTTTTCACCCACGACGAAACTGGGCCTGTGACGAGCAAGGATTAATTACCAGTAATTTTCGTAACCCTAACCTCGATGATTCACTTTTTGCCCACCAAATACCCCTGTTCGTCGCCGGCCCAGTTTCGTCGTGGGTACGGTTAAGACTGTACCCCATAAAGATACTCGAGTGCCTAACCTGTGCAGCCTTCAAACATGGGGAAATGCAAAATGTCTCAACATTACAGCAACGACAATACCGACAACTCTTTTAATCGTGCCAGCCCTTTCTACCTAACTTCACCTTTCAGGAGGAGCAATCCCTGGCTATGATTCTCGGTTCAGCGCTGAAGCAAATTGTTGGTGGACCGGGGAAGGTTCCGGATGGGATAGTCGAAGCTTTTCAGGATAAAAGAAGATCATTGGTGGCCAGAGTCTACCGCTCACAGAAATTGCGGAGTTCCTGCAGGATACCGCATTACCTGTTTTTTTTTCTCGCTTGCCGCTAGTACCTTGAAATAAGAGTTTTCCTTTGTAATCTGTCTCGAATTCGCAATAAAACGTCTTCACTTAACCCATTATGGCCAAAACCAGGTTTATTTCGAGCGCTTCCTGACTGTATTGAATGTTTTGCTTTAGTGCTGGCTGCCCCTCCTTGTAGAAGCCCTATTAGGACCAGCGAATGCCCAACACAGCAAGAGTAAACCTCCAAAGATGGACGGGAAAAGAGCATTTCCGGACTACTTGCAGAAAGGCTAATCAACAATACAGAGCCTCACTGAATCAAGGAAATGCAAGACCGACCTTGACAACACCCGTACTCGGTATGGCCCAATCTAAGCTTAAAAACAGAGACCTAAGAGCCCAGAGCACCGCACCATAAAGCTCTATTCGCTCTCTCCGTTGGCCCAAGATAGGTGTAGTTAAACAAGTTAGGAGGATTTTGTATTCCGGTCAATGAGATCCAACACCTCCCGAAGGGTGATCTTATCCATCATAGGAAAGAACTAACCCTTTTTAAGACCATCGTCTGTGATTTGAAAGCCAAACTATATACCAATGATTGGGTTGCTTTTCCTCTTTTGCTTGTTCTTTCTCTTTTTTTAGAAAATAAAATAAAAATAAAAATAGCTTTTCTATCATACCTTTCGTCAACTCTATTGTACCGTTGCGCACTTCTGTGACTCTCGTGTTGGAGCTTGCCCCCTCTGTTTATCTTATCACACGTGACTAAGATATCTATCCGCCGCGCTCGTAGCATCTTAGCTATATGCTCCTTGATCACAAACCAGGCTCAATTCGTACCATACGGTTTTCTATTATCGCACCGCACTAATTTCGATCCAAGAGAGAAGAAGCCCACCCCTTCGGTTCATTAGTAGATGTAACAGTGCTCGAGTACCGTAAAAATTCTTGTCATTCGCCATCTCCGGAGGCTCTCAAGAAAGCCGTCCGGCAGTCCAATGCTCGTAAGATATTAATAATGTTGGGATGACAAGATTCTTCTTGCCTTGCCTGCTACTACCCTGCCGCCTCAAGTCCTGACTTCACGGGACTAATATGTCTATCGGCCGCGCTCGTACTATCAGAATAAAATTCCCTGAATTCTAAATTCATCATAAGAAAACCAAAACTGTAGTCTGGAAGGATGGTCGGTCCCGGACAAGTTTTTTGAATTTCCCACGATTTCACCTAGCTTAGAATTTGGCCTAATAGAGACCGTTTCCACGTGAGGAGTAAAATTGGGGTTGGACTATAGTATATGTGGAATAAAAAGCGGAAAAACATCAAAGCAAACGGATACCGGTAATCAAACCTGATTTCTCTTGCTAATCCGAAGGTGGTATCGTCTTGCCAGTCACCACATTGGCAACCGTCTCTATTAGGCCAGATTCTACGGTGTCAGGATAGCAGGGATAAAATTCCACGCTGTCCCTTTCAAGATATATAACCTCTCACTTACCTCCATTTCTTGAACTTCTCTTTCACACCATCTGTTTCCCATCACCCAACGTACAATACACGATTATCGGCAAAATGGTCACCGAACTACCCGCGGAGCCTAATACGAAGAATGTACCCGCTTACACACCCTCGAGTCCCAGCCATGTCTCCGACTCCAGTCATTCCCCGGATGCCCCTGCCCAGTTATTCCTGCATGAGGGAGAAACATTCAAGGTAATCGGACATGTTATATTATATCCTCGTGCCTCCCAAATCATCCAATCACACTCGTGTCGGACGTTCACCCTGGAATCCACCGAACATGAAAAGGAGGCTGGAGAGACAGCTTCAGCTCCCGGTCTGGGCAGCACCAATGGGGATGGGGAATTGGTCTCGAGCTCAACTAGGGATGAAGGTGAACGCTCGGGTATTTTCTCCTCTCGAATCGCCAAGTATTTGTGATACTAACATACAAAATAGCCCAAGATCAGGAGCAGGTCAGAGTGGCAACAAAGAAGACCGGAACGGCCCGGGACCACTCAGTAGAGAAGCAGCAGCCAAGAGAACCGCTCCTGACAGACTTCCACAAGGTTACTCTAGTTATATATTTTACCCTGTTAGTTCTTCTGATTGTGGTTGGCTCTATCTGGACATCATTCAAAATCCTGAAGAACATGTCCATCCTCTTTGGCCTCGATAAAGATACTGACAGGAATGTTTGGGATTTTTGGTTTCTGTTTGTTGTTATGTGCTTTTCGGGTTTTTGCTTACTCGGTTCCTCTGTGATTGGGGTGGTTTACTCGGCAGATTGCTTTGTCGAAATGTACCAGAAACTGACATGTCTGTAGCCCAGCCGTGTCGATTGTGTGGCGCGTCTGCATTGATGGAGTAAGCCCATCGTGGGATGTCATGTTAGGGTATCTAGTTAGCAGACGAGTGGGACTGTCACCGTATTGAGGGTGACTGGTTTTTCTGTGGTGGAGAGCCCTATGTGCGAGTGGCCACCACAATCTGTATCCAGTCCTAGCTGCGTTCTCTTTCTCTCCATAGCATCATGATCATGGCATCAACATCACCTACAATAGCACAGCGAATCATCATTCTACACATCGATAGAGAATACACTTTAGTTTTGAAATCACCCGCGTTCCGGGTCTCCCCCACGACGCTCGCCTCACGGCATCCTCACAGCGGTGCTTGTACGGTGGCCGTTGTTGTGCACGACTGGGTCCTCCATCATGCCCAACTATGGATAATTGGCCAACGGTATAACCAGAGGGGGAATTGGCTTCATACAATGCAGTTTCGGTAGTGTAACGTATTGGACTGGGGTGTAGACCAGGTGGAAGGGGGAGTTCGGCTCCGGCTTGCATTTCGTGAGCTATCTCGCACAAAGGGTGTCCAAACTCGATCAAGGCGAGCTCCGGCCATCCAGGATCGGAGTATTGCCTGATCGATTGGCCATCCCAACTCGGCGGGCCCACCCGAGTAGAAATCCCATACAATTTGACCATCTTGGTATTCTTTTAGAACCCTGACTCTCAGAATTGCTATCATAATAATAATATTATAATATTATTATACCAAAAGAATAGTCCCGGCGCGATTTTGTTCACTATTGCTACTACTCTCAGGGAAGTTTATTTGAGGTTACAATAGAAGTCGGGTAGCCTGCATCTCTGGGTGTTCAGCGAAGTTGTCCTGTTGCTTCCGGAATGAGTGTACGAAAGTGCCCATCTTTGGTGTAAAATCACTTTGTGCTTACTTACTTTTCGGCCCCGCTTGCAGGGGTTGGGCTTTCACTTGCAGCCGTAGTGGCCATATAAGTTATGTAGTGGGAGAGAGCTTGGGTCATAATATTGTTGAGTAGACAGGGTTGTATTTTTTATTACCACACCGGTGATGGTGTTTGTTGTTTCCACCAAAAACAAGGTTCCGTAATGTTAGCCGCTTAAGCTGCACTAGTTCAAGATATATTCGTCTGCTGCTAGTACGTTGAAATAAAGCGGGGCCTCTGGATACCCGTTACAGTCTTTCATCAGGCTTGACGAATATCAGCGGGTGACGAACAGAGATTAGCAGGCATTTTTTGAGAAAACCTATTCAATACTAGCGAAACTCGGACCCTCCCTACAGAATACCATCCAAGTTTTTTTATCCCAGCAAAAACGCAACGTTTCACCCACAGCTTAAAAATTAAACAAAAGATCGTCTGTTTAGGAAAATGCCTAGGCAGGTATCTTTGCAAGCTGTGTTATCACCTTGCTTGGCACTATAAGAAATCGGGTTTTCAGATAAATTTCATTTCTCTACCAGCTGGCTTTTGAGGCAAAAGAAAATACCAAAAAATACACCTAGGTCTCGCATATTTTTAAAGAAATTGTTAATTTTTTAGGAATTTTTTTGATGGTGCCTCCTCGCCTAAAAGTTGAAATATTAGTTTCTTGGCTGTGGGTGAAACGTTGTGTTTTCGCTGCGGTAAGAGAACTTGGATGGTATTCTGTAGGGAGGGTCCGAGTTTCGCTGGTATTGAATAGGTTTTCTCAAAAAATGCCTGCTAATCCCTGTTCGTCACCCGCTGATATTCGTCAAGCCTGATGAAAGACTGTATAGCGTATCTTCTTGGTGGTTTCTCTGGAATGTTTCGTGCTACCGGGTTCGTGAAACGAGCGAGACTGATGGGAAAAGCCTGTCCGGTAGCCCCCCCACCCTCCCTGCTCATGTTGATAACGAGAATGGCTAACAGGAATCTTCCAAGTGCAACGCTGTAGTGTTAATGAATTTATAATATCAATGGTGCCGGTAGATACGGTCTGTGTATAATTTATTCACCGTTACCGCAAGAACACTTGCGCCATAATAGACCGCTTTTCTATCTGAAAAAAAATGACACTTTGCACAAAATTTATCGCATACAGGGGGGTGAGCCATAAGGAAGGGAGAAAGACAGTACTCGGATGCAAATTAAAGATCCGGAAGAAGTGACTTCAAATATCTGTGTTGCAACCATACATTTTGTTTGTCACTTTTTCCGGATCTTTAATTTGCGCCCGAGTACAAGTAGGGGAAAAGGAATATGAAATAATTTACAGTGAGGGGAAAATTAAGTACGATAGAGTGAAAACCGCAAGCTATGAACTGAATTTTTTCACAATACCGGACCAATTCCACCCCACCAACCAGCCAACTTCTTTCGCAAATGGAAACTCGTAAATCCTCACTCGACGAAGCTAGACGGCGAACTGAAGATCGGTGCGCTCCTATATCGGGATTGACCCCTTCATACCCGAGAAGGGCTTTTGCCACTCCCTCATGTCCGCTCAAGCAGCATACGAGGGGCGCTTTGCCGCAAATATTTGGCTTGTCGGGGTTGACCTTTCCACACCGAGTAGTATTTTTACCACTTCCTCATGTCCGTGCCAAGCAGCCAACAGGAGCGGTGTTTTACCGTCATTATCTCGCTCGTCGGGATTGGCCTTTCCACGCTTGAGTAGCACTTTCACTGCTTCCTCATGGCCATTGCGGGCAGCCCATGCAAGCGGTGTATACCCCTGGAAATCCCCTTCGTTGATGTCATGACATTTCATCTCTATCAAAGCAGCTACAACCCCTGCAATTCCGAAGAACGATGCGCAGTGCAGTCCTTTGAACCGGGAACTCGTAGCAAGATCCTTAAACCTCCATGTATTCAGACCCAAATGCCCTACTAAAAGAAATTTTCTTGATATATGGCCATCATATCCCCTAAACAGCTCTAGGGAAAGTGACCTGGCGGGGTCCGAGAGGTCCCTTTTCGCATGGACTCCCCAGTACATAGAACAATATTCTAGAAAGGGAGGGCCGCCGGTGTCGGTGGAGCGATCGGCTGGAATGGCCTTGACCCGTTCGGAATTCAGATAGGTCAAGCAGATCTCGGCTATTTTCGAGTGGGGTCTACTGAAGATGTCGGGATTGGCAGAAAGATACTCTTCTAGGGTAAAGTGGACCAGTCGCACAGTTGATCCCTCTTTATTTACGGTTATAAGCCCTTGACAGCAGCCGACTAGTGTGGAGATCGAAGGGGTATTGGCGTCATTGAAATCCTTGGAGCCTAGCTCGATTGCTAGGGCATGGCAGAGCTCCCCCGCCGTCAGCGGCCGTTCCGCGTGACTGACCCACATTAAAGCTTCCAGCCCGAGCTTCGGTTTATCCCCATCCTGTGCCTTTATCCGTTCAATTGTTGTATCGTAAGCATCTCCCAGTCCCAATCCATCTGTTATTTTGTTGAGCCTCTCTCGCCTCCGATGTATTGTTGATGCTTGTAAGATTGCGTCAACATTTAAGGAAACTAGTAGAAACCTAAATATATCTATCAGCGGATAATATTGAGCGGGATTAACGGCATCATTGCTCCTACGCACGTTTCTGATATATTTTCAGGAATCTTCGCAAGGATGTCTCCCTTCAGACTTTGGTCCATGGCATCTGGTGTCTCGTCCTCGCTCAGTCTAGCATGAAGATATGTGGTAATATCCCTCTTGGTGGGGCTTATAGATACACTCGTCACTTTCCCAGGAAGACGCATTTCAATCTCAGTTTGAACATGAGGCCTGCCAGTTACGAATATTCGAGTGCCCGGGGATTTCTCAAGGATCTGGCTCAGCGAATCAAGGAGCCTGACTCGTTGTACTCCAACACATTCGTCTAGGGCATCAATGCAAATGAATGTGGGCTGTGGGGACGTGATGAGCTGTAGCATCTTCACGATATCGGCGAGTTGCGGTCTGCGACCACCGATGGCCTTTTTCTGCTCTTCCAAGGCCCGCGATATTTCCTCCGGAATCCTCTCCATTCCGCTGACAATCTGCTTCAGCAAGGAACCCAGCATACTGGTCGCAGGCTGCTCCTTTCGTGCCGCGAAGTCAAAGTAAAAGCAGGTAACGGGGATGCTTTGTCCTCTGGCCTGATCACACAGCCTATCCACTACCAGCGAACTATCGTAGCGGCTTGTTAGCACGGATTCACCTTCTAGTTCCCGCGGGGGATAATCCTTGCTACCTGATAAATGTCTTACCCACCCCCGGATCTCCATGGCAAAACAGAACTGCCCTACCACATTCACCTTCCCCACCAAATTTGCACCATCTTTTGAACTCCTGACTTTGTATGAGCCACTCCCCGACATTGTTAACGCGACGCTCTTGGATGTCCCAATGCCGTAAGCCCGGATCAAGGGGTGATAACCATGTTAGGAGTTGGGACCGATCATCGGTAACAGTGCAGTTGTTCCATACGTTGTTATAAGAGTTGGTAGTATTGAGGCAGTTGTTACTATGGTTGATGGTGTGTTGAGACATCTTCCACAGTTTATTGCTTGCTTTGTTGAAGAGGAGGAATTGGTGAGTATTGTTGGTTGGTGATATTCCTGATAGCAGGAGAAGAGCCGGGTCCAGTTAAAAAAGGAAAAGCGGGGGTGTGTTGGTGTTACATCAACTTCTCAGGTGCTCGTAGCCACTAATAGACGGCCCGAGAATATTCCACTAGGTCACCAGAAATGTATGAAACTAATATCACCCGTGGGGCAATTGTATCAGGACTGTAGAGAGGCATATGTACTCGCAATGTCGGAGCGTTTTTTAAAAAAACTGCTATTTCATAAGTTACCACCAAAGTTTGTCTTTTTTTGCTTGGATTTGGGCGGTATTCAATAGCAGTCTTTTTAAAAACGCTTTGACATTGCGCGCAGTACAGTACAGAGTGGGCCTTTAAGTCCTAACCCATCGCGCAGGTTCCTTGCGATGAGGTCCAGCCAGCCAGCCACAAAAACTCCTAACTACAATGGCACAATAAACCCCGCCAGGTCTGTGAGCCACTACTACCTCCGTGGCCGACGCCGCGAAACCATTCTCTTGTGGGAACTGCAAACACCACTGTTACCAGTAATATTGTGGGCTTCAAGTTGAGGTGTGTCAAGCTTTCCAACCCAATATAGCAGGCCCCCCACTACAATCATGAGCTTTGCGGTGGCAAGTGAAAGTCTCAACCCGACTCATCAAGGGCCTAGTGTCCTAGGCAAACTTCAAACGCCTTACATAAGGTGAACTATGGTGATTTATTCGGTTAAGAGTTTCGGTAATCTTAGAGAAATTTCGCAATGATGTCTACTCAATATTTCATCTTAAAGCACCTATCTCACATTAATATTCTTTTCGGGTCTCCCGGGGTCGGCCGAGCCTCTACTCGCAATTTTCTGACGTTTGTAAAAACGACCGCTATTGTAGGCCACCAAAACCCTGAGGCTCTGGTCGATTTTTTGCCCGTACCGGTATGCAATAGCAGTCGTGTTTACAAACGTCAGAAAATTGCGGGTAGAAAAGGGTTTTGCATCCTCGGCCACTTGGTTGCTATGATGGAGCCTTTTGAGCTTGTGAAACGCTCCTGCGGTGCCATTCTGCCTAATTGGTGTTGGGGCCTGCTCGGGGTGTAAGTGGGTGATCGGGCAGACAGAGTTAGAATCTATGCTGATGCATAAATTTTCTAACCCCTGTCTGTCCGATCACGCATGCACACCCCCGTGTGCTCGCAATTTTCTGACGTTTGTAAGCACGACTGCTATTGCATACCGGTACGGGCAAAAAATCGACCAGAGCCTCAGGGTTTTGGTGGCCTACAATAGCGGTCGTTTTTACAAACGTCAGAAAATTGCGAGTACTCGTAATTTTCTGACGTTTGTAAACACGACTGCTATTGCATACGGGCAAATAATCGACCAGAGCCTCAAGATTTTGCCCATATGCCATAGCAGTCGTTTTTACAAACGCCAGGAAATTACGAGTACTCGAGTACATTTTTTTTTTGTTAAGTAGATGGCTATTCTTAGTATCGTATCATGGGAGAAGATATGCTTTCTTTGGAATGAGTCCGCGGTTATATTTAGTAGCTAGCTACAGGGGATACCATGGCATTCAACCTAAGTTATGGCCTAAAAACCCTAAATGGAGGACTTCCCGTAGGAATCTGGAAGAGATTTAGAAGTGGTCTTGGCATATTTTCACGCTAAAATCTAGAATATCGACTTCTAAATTCCTAAATTTTCTGAAATCTGAACCAGGGGGGGGAGGGGGTGGTTCAGATTTGAAAAGGTTCAGAATCTGGAAGCTTGCATACAATTGGTCAACTGGCCCCAAGACTACATTTCTTGACACATTATGCCCCGGTTCTCAATGCACAAAATGAAGGGCTGACAACTTATAGTAGGACACAATCCTATGAAAAATAATTTTCTACTTGTATATGTTTGGCTTCATATGTGTGGTTTCAATTTTCCACAACGATCATGATCTGGAAATTTGGAAAGTCATTTTTTTC
>Ga0307509_10010487_pt1 | contig 11344 bp, 6 predicted proteins | sample 10_EM_MG_FD_202245 | JGI IMG/M metagenome (GOLD analysis project Ga0307509, IMG submission 202245) | Populus trichocarpa ectomycorrhiza microbial communities from riparian zone in the Pacific Northwest, United States - 10_EM | ecosystem: Host-associated > Plants > Roots > Unclassified | place... | reverse complement strand
GCCAAACAAAGCAAGTTTTTCATGAAGTAGAGATGGGAGGTGCCAGTTTTTCATCATCCTTTTCCTTTCCTTTTATTTTCTCAGCAAGCAACCAGACAGAAACTCTAACAAGTAACAACCAATCCAATTCATGCAAGTATGTACATGTAAGGACAATTGACATACCCAGTAGCCATCGTTGCTGATATGGGACCAGTTTTGGATTTGCTTAGTGGTTGAAGTTGAAGCGAATGATAGCGTGGTAGTTTTACGGCATCAGCGTCTAGCCATCTTCTTGTTTTCTTGGAGGACAGATGGACAGAGAAACGAAGAGAAAGATGTTTTGAAGGCGTCAGTGGTGCTGAACCATTGGAATAGTTCATGGGCAGTAATGTGGCCATGTTGCCGATTGTTTTTTTGAGGGGTAGTTAGATCCTTACTACTATTACCATAGCTTTTATTACTATTACTATTGCCATAGATTGGCAAACGTTGATCCAACATAAAGACAAGGTTAGAATAACTTTGTGAGCTCAGCTAATTGAATGTAGATATGTTATCTTACTGAACAGAACTCGAACTTCAAACCTTGGTCTGAATAAATTTTGTTCTTAGCCACCTGATAAATGATATTACCCTTGAAGTCTCTTACGCTATTACAACCACATATACGATAGACTTTGTCCTCTTCTTTCCTTTGTTTCAAGTTTAGAGGCCTCTTTCAGGTGTCCATCTCAGATCACTCTGCTTTATAACTATAGGCTAGGCCCATTATTGATATAGCTGGCACAATTCTGTATTAAAGACTGCAAACAGCACACTAAGCTTGCCAGGAGAGGATGGTACCCCATGGATTACATATCATTTCGGGTTGGAATCCAATGAGTTGTAAAATTAACATAAACACATTAATCTAGTCTGTGCAAAAGCTAAATCCAGATGCTGTCCCACCAAAAAAGCACAAACAATAACCGCTGTTGGACCTGTTACTCCGTTAGATAGTGCTGTTAAACACAAACTGATGACACGCAGAAATATCCCAATAATATCTAATTGCAATACAAGTCCAGGAACGATGAAGGGGAATATACACAGCAAGCTTGGAAGGAGCCAGATGGCAGATCGTGACTCACACCGGAAATGGACAACTCAATGAACTAAAACTGAATAACATAGCGACTCTCAATTTAAATGGGATTATTTTTTCTAGTTCTCAAGGCAGTTGAGTAAAACCACAGCTACTGTAAGTAGGTAGTTTAGCAAGTATCATATGCCAATAACCAGACAGCAACTAAGGCTTTAGTTAAGGTATCTGTCAGTCAAGGCATCAACTATACTACCTAAGGAAGTCTTTTAAGACGTTACATAAGTAGGTTTTTGAGATGCGTGGCTATACAATTGACAAAACAAGGAAAAAAAGGGAGGGGGGATTCTTTCAACTCTCTCCTCTTCAAAGAAAAAAAAAGAGTTTCTCAGTACGAATGAAGAAATGGGGCTAGAGGGAACAAGAATTCTCAAACTAAGTGTTGCCATTTCCAGAGACACCACAACCTCCCTTGATTGAAATTAGGGGGCCACGGAAGGAGCTGCGACTGACAAGATTCGAATCAAGAAACAAAACTATGACTGTGATATCATCATGAAAATGTCTCCTGACACCACGATCAATCCTTTTCAAGTCTGAATATCTCATTTCTCTTTTCTTTGCTGCTTCACAAAGTGCAGCTTTGAGAAGTTTCCTTGCAACACCCTGCAAAAACTTGGATAAATTAAGGTCCCTTCATAAGCAAAGGAAAAGGATTGATTCTGAAAGTTTAAGAAGTATTATAGACAACCAGTAAACACAGTAAGTCACATGTAGACAAAAGAAAGTTGAAACCATAAACAGCAATCCTACATTACGCGGACAACTGTGGACAATGTCAACTGCCTCCTGATTGCTGAGGTGCTCCCACAGGCCATCTGATGCAAAGATAAGAAACTGATCTTCAGGGCAGAGTTTCTGCACTAAAATTGTTGGCTCAGCTTTAAGAATTGGTTTATCGAAGGGTTCAGGCAATCTAAATTTAGCTAACAGAGGTTCTCTGTTAAATTCCGCCCTTTTCAGATAGGCATCACCTATAGATCTTGAGATCTGAAGAAGCAACAAAGATTTGCCAACAGATTAGATTGTAATATCAGCAATCATGAATATAAAATGCCACCATTTATCATCATAGAAATAGAAAGAAAAATTAGGTGCCTAGTGGAACATAGAAAAAGCTTAATGGCAATCACGGTGCCAAAATAAAGTTGCATTATCCTAAAGTCAAAGCCATATAAAGATATCACCGCGACTAATTTTTTTTTTACCATAATATATTGAAATTGATTTGCGAAAAAAGAATGAAGATGGGGCAATAAGCAATTTGCAGTTTCAAAAAAAGGCATGATAAAAGAGCTATATGAGAGGCCCATATTCACCTGAATCAGACCCTTCACACGCCAAACCTTGTGCTTTAGAACAACAATATGTGGATCATCAGGGTGCAATGAATGCAACTCCTCTCTCACAGATTCTATACTTGCATTATGTTCATATGATAACTGAACTGCTTTGATCTCCTTAATGGCCCTTTCCAGTCTTCCTAACACAACCCGAGAATCTCCTGCATTTGCAATGTAGAGAACACCACTGCATACTACACCTACCAAACAACATGCACCAACAGAAGCAATCTGTGGCTTATTTAGCCACTGCTTCTTCACTAGAGAGAGAAATTCCTCTTCTGTTGCCAGAAATGCTTTGTTGATAACATTGGCTGACATTCCATTGTTTTCTGACGTGAATTCTGCACCATGAATAGCTGTCATGTCAGTGAACATGCGCATTAGCTATATAAACAAGAAGTTAAATAAGGCAGAAGAAAAGAATTTTTTTTTAGATAAAAGAAAATCATATTAAGATATCAACCAACAGATACAAAAACTCGAAGGTGAATGAGCTATCCTCCAAAGAAAGCAAACAAAAACAAATCATAATAAAGCAGCCCAATCCCATCAATATCCAATAAGGATACACACCTAAAGGCACCCGATGCATAACATCACAAGGAAGAACGAGAAACTATCTTGGCCCATAATAATTGTTTCATAGAGTATTAATTTCTGAAAACTCCAGCATTGCTCTCCAACCAAGGACACCAAAAAACAGCACAGAAGAAACAAAACCATATAAAGTCCTTAACTCTTTCCTCCTTTGAAACCTACAAAGTCAAAGACAAGTAGTCTGCCACCTCCTGCACAACAACCCAAGACTCTCCACTGAAAGTGAACAATCTAGCCCACATATCCCGAAACGAATAAAATACACATCCACATTATGAAAAGAATAAAACATATATATGAGTATAATGCACCATTCACGTCAGAAACACAATCTGCTTTACGAATTCTTGCAAATAATAAGTACACTTGCAACTCAATGCAAATGAGGTGTTGAAGCAGGAATTATGAAGCTCTCAAGCTCGAAACATAAAGGTTTTGGTGCATCCATTGTCATTATTCTTAAAAGATCATTTAAGTTGTAGTTTTGACTTTCCATTAATCTAGCACAACTCATATATATCTGGAAAAGATTTTTTAACATGAAATCAATTTTAATTTTCCATTGATCTTATTAAACCTGTACATATTCTGAAACCTATCTCTGTCCCTGATCAAAATCCAAACAAAAACCGATGATCCTTAATAAAAGAAATAATTAAAATGCACTCCAATTTGACTTAGATAATCTGTTTTGACCTCTTCATGTGAAAAACAAAAGCATCTTCATGGTGGGTGAATAGTACTTCGGGTGGGGTGCTAAAACACAAAAAAGTATCCATCATACTCATGAACTTCAAAATAGCCCAACATCAAGATGAGTGGAAAACAATAAACACAAAAAAGTATCCATCATACTCATGAACTTCAAAATAGCCCAACATCAAGATGAGTGGAAAACAATAATCATCACCACGCATGAAAAACAAGATTTCACTGATGATATTCATGGAGCAATTGTAGAACCATCAACCATCCAAATTGGGATGACATGAATGACAGCATACAATCATTTGAATAAGAATGAAATTCATCATGGAAGAGGAAAAAAACATACTCTTGATGTTTTCGAAAAGGCGCTCATTCACAAACCGGGCAGCTTCTGGACCTCCATGGCCATCATAAACTCCAACAAATGTTCCATGAGGACCTGATTCAGCTGAGCTCATTGGACCTGATTCAAGATGACTACAGTCTTCCAATAGATTGTTCGCTTGAATTACTGCCATTGAAAATTCCCCATTAACATGCTGACCTGAATCCTTGTACCATAACAATCCCTCAGCTCTACCAGCAGCATCCCCACCATTACTTGAATTTTCACCCTCGACGGAAGGCTTCCAACAGGGTGAAACAAATCTCATCAATGTTGCGGATACCATTACTTACATATTCTCTCCCAAATAACCCAGAAATCAAACTATTCCTTGAATCAGTATCAATAAGTATATAAGAGACTGTTCTTGGCTCTTGTTTCTCACCAATCTCCAACCCCACAAAAGATGTATCAGAAATTAAACCATTATTGAGCGCAGACACCATTAATCTGCAGAGGATCACAATATTATGAAGCCAGTGAACATGTCCAAGAAATTGCATAAAAATGATTTTGACATGTATTAAAATCCACAGGCCATAAATCTGAAAAGCAATCCGCAATACAACAAATGACAAATAATGCACAAACTGCATAGCATGACATTTATGGAGGCACCAAAACGCAAGTAGCACTGCCTCAACAAAAATTCAAGATGCAACAAACATATTGCTTTGCAGGTGCAGAAACTGCATGATACAGGCTCTAAAAAAGTCATATTCCGACACACTATCAATCTAATGAACCAGATGAATTTGCATATCTATAAACTGGATAATGTAGAGTTTAGAAAATGCATCAACCAAAATTGTGTCGTCATGGTGTGGCCCCATATTTGAAAGAGAAGTTTAAGTTTTGAGACAATAATCAAATGCAGGCACCATAAAAATTGATCATCTTAATGATTAGGAGGCATGTAAAGGAAAGGACCCAAAACATGAAAATCACAGCACATTACAGACTATCTGACGATAATTCTGTATACCTCGAGAATCTATAAGTAGTTGCCTTGAGGGATTCTGGTCAGTCAAATTGCAGACACCATCACCCTGAAACATAAACACAAAAAATACAGATAATAGGTACTGCCCAAAAATTATGTCTTGGGACCAAATCCCCTTGAAATAATGAAATTTGACATTACGGGTTTCTCATAAAATTGCGTGAAATGAATTGCAAACTTTTTTTTTTTTTGAGAATCAAAGAAGTTTCTAAACATACCTTGTAATCAATTTCAAGAGGTAAGGAACAAAACTTTATGATCCTTCAATGCAAAAGCCTTAAGATAAAAGCAAAAAGGCCCAAACTTTGAAGGATTTATTAGAAGAAAAAAAAAATCCAAGGGAAGGGATTTTAGAATGTTCTAACAGAAAATAAGGTTGTAATAAAGATAGATCTAGAGAGAGAAAGACGCAGGCAGAGAGATTGTGGAGTTGTGATTGGTTAAAGAAATAGAGGACTGTAATTACTTATACATACAACAAATCTTGGGTTTTGAAGGAAATCCATTGATAAGAAGGTTCTCTTCTCTGATTCCTTGGTGGGCTATTAGGTCGTGATTTTCAGTTTTGTTTTTTCTTTTCTTTTTCTAGTTTATTTGCTTTATGGGAGGGGTTTTGACTTTGACCTTATAACAAGCCCCGCCATTTTAGGCAGCTTTTGCTCATCTTCTTTTGTCCTTTTTATAGTAATGTTAAAACTCCCCTTTGTGAAAATGATTCAGATTTTCTATCATATTTATTTTAATTTTTGAGAAATTGTTTCTTGGAGTTGGAAGTTGAGTGGGTCTTTTATGAATAAGATTATCAATCAATCAATGTTCAATTCTAAAAATAAATTTCAAGAATTCACTTTTTTAAAAAAAATATTATGATTTTATCTAAAGTTATTAAATCAATTTTGTTTATAAATTTGATGAATTAATTGGGTAAATCAAAATATTTCAATTTTTTTTAAAAGGATTAAAATCTTGAAAAAAATAAAAATCAAATTGAGTTTCTATCCGATCAATTAGGTTATGAATTAATATCCTTAGATCTGTTTGAGAGTGTGATTGCGGTTGTTTTTCCAAGTAATTTTTTACTTTTTAAAAATTATTTTCGATATCAGCGCATTAAAACGATTCAAAATATATAAAAAAATAACTTTTATCAAAAAAACATTTAAATTTTTAGAAAACACAGTTTGCACCGTTATAAAAAACTTGATTTGACAAGTCTAGTTTTAATTGTAGATGATATTTATTTTCATACCCAAAACATAAACTTTCAAAAATAACTAAAAGTTAATACTTTTTAAAAAGCTAGTTCTGAATTAGAAGTTGGGTTAGCTAATTCTTAAATCAACTTGCTAAGCAAAACTAGATTTAATAAGTATGGTTTTTATAGATGATATTTCTTTTCGGATCCAAAAAATAAGCTTCCAGGATTATTATAAAATACAACATGATTGTGAAATAATAGATTTACAGTGCTGCCCTTTGCATCAGTATACACCACACACTATTAGAGCAACTCCAAACCAGGTGCTAAATGGTGAGGAAACAAAAAAAATAATATTCTGCTTTTCTTTGCCTGTTTTTCATGTTCCAATATAGAGTTAAATAAAATGTTATTTTATTATTTTTCCTGTAAAAATAATTTTCTTGTATTTCTTGTAAAAATACTAAAATATTATTCATTACAATAATATTTTTTCACTAATTTTATTATTATGTTGATTGAAAATTATCGAGTTATTTTTAGACCCATCAAGTCAATGAAAGAATATTAAATCGATACAATAATTAAAAAAACCATATTTATCATATTTAAAAAACTATATTATCAATCGGCTGTTCTAAATAGTATTTACATGCTCGCTCTTATAAGGATAAAGTTGCAATAAATAAGAAGCAAATAAAATAGCCAAATGCATAGGCTTTATTGCTCTTCAGGGGCCGACTGCAAGATAAGAAAAGTGATAGCACCATTATGCAAATAAATCAAAACAAAAAGGACAGAAACATCAAAGCGAAAGAGGGACATGTTTCCTTCGTCAGTAGTTACATCATCAAAGATCTCTCTCTCTCTTTTTAAACGATGCCATTTTGTCTCAACAACTGCCGCTTCTACGTCCACCTAAAAAGCAACAGGACTCTTCTTCTCTGCCCGACCCGTCACGTGCGCTCCCGCTCACTGACCGTTCAGTCAAGTGGCATCATTTCCAGCGATCCAGCCATGGCATCGAACTCAGTCCGAGTCGCTGCAGTTCAGATGACGTCAATCAACGACCTGGCTGCCAATTTCGCAACCTGCTCTCGCCTCGTCAAAGTATACTCACTTTTCAATTTCTCATCAGCACACAGTTTTTGTTATTTACTGCTGGTTTGTTCTGGTTTTCATTTTTGATTACGCATTCCTAGCACTGACTTAATCAAAATCAGTGTAATTAGCGTTGACAATCGTTTTTATTTATTAACCAGTGAATATTTAATTGATAATTATAATACGATGATTATAGTTGTGTTATTCGTTCTCATCATGTAACAACGGAATCCTCGATATGTTTGTCGAACACTGGGTGTGGACCCCACATATGCGCGTGTCAAGTACAGTGAGGATTACCTGCGATTGTAGTTACCACCTCTCTGTTGAGAAATGGTTCTAAACTAATTTATGTATTTTGGCGGGGCGTTGTGTATGTGAAGGAAGCAGTGGCTGCTGGGGCAAAGTTGGTTTGTTTTCCTGAAAGTTTTTCTTTCATTGCGGCAAAGGATGGGGAAAGTGTCAAGCTTGCGGAACCTTTGGACGGACCGATTATGCAACGGTATTGCTTGTTGGCTAGGTAATATATAAATTCGCTTTATTTTCTCTGCATTGTGGTCTTCCTTTCTTTATTCGTAGTTGATAGACACTGCCCATTTTATTCGTCGTGCTCTTATTTACTTTCTTTGCTGGCACAGTATTAGAATTTTTGTTGCCGTCTGGTTATGATTATTGAATTGCTGGGAGTCGGGCATTTGGCTGTCACTTGGAGGATTTCAAGAAAAAGGATCTGATGATGCGCACTTGCGCAACACACATGTTATCATTGATGACAGTGGGAATATTAGAAGCAGTTATAGTAAAATACATTTGTAAGATGGCTAATTCTATGTTTTGTTGCGATGGTTTTCCCCTGTCATTATAGTTCTTGAGTATATATGAGCATCGCTTGCTTGAAGTTGATATGTCAATTCTTTCCTTTATATTGATTTGTGTTCATCTTGATTTAATTTATCCATATGGGAGCTAAACAAACCTTTTCTCTCTAAATAAAGGTTTGATGTGGATGTTCCTGGTGGACGTGTATACAAGGAAAGCAGCTTTACAGAACCTGGTGAAGGCACCGTTTGGCATTGCAGGCCAACCACCATTTTGAAAAATTTTAATTTTTTTTTAAGCTTCAAATTATTTTTCTTACTGTTTCTTTTTATCTTTTTAATGTGCTGATGTTAAAAATAAAATAAAAAAATAAATTGAAAAAAATATTATTTTAATGTATTTCCAAGCGAAAAGCACTTTGGAAACAAACCTCCATCATACTTTCAAATAGGCTCGAACTCTTCATCCATGTGTCGGACTTGCATGTTGAATAAACAAATATCTTATATTATGTGTCTTGGCCTGCCAACACCTGCTTTTGGTTCAGTGTACGAAGGTTCCTGATGGATAATAGATTGTTTTTGATGTTTTTGCTTTCATAACCTCATGCTTGAAATCTATGGAAAAACAAGTGACTGCCAGCCAATATGCCTAACGTGGCATGCTTTCTGGATGATCTTGATGAAGACCCTCCAATAATTTATTTTTCTTGGATCCATGCTTTTGAATTCATACAGTTTTCTAATAAGAATTAGCCATGTGTAATGCATTTGTAAAATTTTCCCGTCCTGTTAGCATTTTCATCTCCCTTGTTCCTAGTTAGTGCCTCTTGACACAAATTTCTGTCCATAACCCATCTATATCAATTATGTTTCCAGGAAAGGATATAGTTGCAGTTGACAGTCCTGTTGGACGCCTGGGTTTGTCAGTTTGCTATGATCTGAGATTCCCAGGGTTATACCAGCAGCTCAGATTCCAGCATGAAGCCCAGGTATAATTCAGTTTATGTATTCTCTGGTATAAATTGACTTTAAGCATCTAAAACTTGAAGCATTTATTATCATTTGCAGATTTTATTGGTACCTTCTGCTTTTACAACAATAACTGGTCAGGCACACTGGGAGATTTTGCTTCGTGCTCGTGCAATCGAGACTCAATGCTATGTATGAATTCATTTGTGTCTTAACAGAATTATGAATTTGTGTCCACCACGCACAATTAATTGTAATTCTTTTCCCATGTCAGGTAATAGCTGCTGCCCAAGCTGGAAAGCATAATGAAAAAAGAGAAAGCTATGGTGACACATTAATAATTGATCCTTGGGGAACTGTTGTTGGTCGATTGCCTGGTGAGAATTACTGTCTCTCGTTCTAGCACTTCTTCCTATCCTTGAATGAAGAGTCTCGATATTGTAAATGCATTTCTATTTGTACTACATGTTATTTGTTTTCATTCAACAGACTCAGATAATTTCTTCTTCTTCTTCCCTATCTTGTGGTTATTGTATGTGCTGTGTACTTTGGTTTACAGACCATTAGCATGTTTGATGAATTTACTGATTACTAACTTGTTTTGCTTTTTCTTTGCAGATCGCATTTCAACAGGGATTACTGTGGCTGATATTGATTTCTCATTGATTGATTCAGTAAGAGCAAAAATACCAATTGCCAAGGTAAATTCCACTCTATTCAACTCTAGGATACGAGACTGATTAAAAGTTAACGATTATTTAAGGCAACTAAAATAAAATTTGGAGGGGGAGAAATGGCAATCACAGGTGTAGAAATAGCCAGGCAGCCCTCTAGTTTTCAAGAGTGGCCCTAGCCCCGGAGAGATTTGATGCGGAAAGACATGCATATATAAAGTTGAGCCTGGATTGATGGCCAATCTGCTTTGGAGGCTAGGGACAAGCACTTGAAGTTTGGACCAGGTCCACACTGCTGGTGCTTGATTCATTTGTTTCGCTTGTAATTGTGGCATGTCAGGGCCTTGCGTCTATTAGGCTGGGTTGGGTTGATGTTGAACTATAGCCTAGTTAGAGTCTAACCTAACTGCTTGAGCCACATTGGGCCTGGTACTGCCTGTTAATCTAGCAACTGGCCTCCCCCATGCCCATTTCTACTGCCAGAATTAGAATCTGTAAGCATCTGTATACTCAAACTCAACTTGGCATGCATGCATGTGTCCTGCCCTTGCGTAGGTGCAGGTGTCAGTGTGTGTGGTCTTGTGCGAGTATTTGTATATTAATGCCTTAGAAGTTGCACATGTGAATCCATAATACAATCATGCGTCGGTGTTTGTGTGTGTGTTTTTGGTTACAGGTGCGTGTATTCATTCTATTTAAGTTCTCATATTTGTAATGAAATGCAATCTCTTATACTTCCAGCAAAGGAAGCTCATCGAGTTCTGGAAATCTGCATCTCTATGATCGTCCAGTCAAGGAAACCCCAGTGGATGAACCAGCTACAAGAAAGGAACAACAATATATATATATATATCTCCCCCAGCCTCCAAGGAAAGGCATTATGCCTTCCATCTGTGCTATTTTGTCCAGACAATGTGCCGCCAAGCGTGCATCAAACTCTTGTTGTGGCATACGATTCAAGGAACGATGATCTATATTCTTACTTCCATATCAAGGATGATAAGGTCATTAAAATAACATGAAATTAAGTTCTAATGTCATTTGTCAGTGAGCATGTGGTAAAATTATAATTCTTTTGCTTGAAATATATTAAAATAATATTTTAAAAATTTTTTAAATTTATTTTTGATATTAACATATCAAAATGTTTTAAATTTATTTTGAGGTAAAAATAAAATTTAAATTTTAATAAAAAAACAGGTTCAATTTTAAAGTCAAACACTTTCTAATCACATTTGTAATACTGTTAGAGACTACAGAATAATAACATTTTCGTTTCCTCATTGTGAATATTAAGTAATACTCTAAAAGGCGTGGGGAAAGCACTGTAGCTTCCCCACGCCTTTCACTTATTAATATATTATATTATTATAATTATTATATTATATTATAATTATTAATACTATTCTTTCACTT
>Ga0307509_10010486_pt1 | contig 11345 bp, 13 predicted proteins | sample 10_EM_MG_FD_202245 | JGI IMG/M metagenome (GOLD analysis project Ga0307509, IMG submission 202245) | Populus trichocarpa ectomycorrhiza microbial communities from riparian zone in the Pacific Northwest, United States - 10_EM | ecosystem: Host-associated > Plants > Roots > Unclassified | place... | reverse complement strand
GACTAAGGCCATCCGAGACTGGAATCAAAAGGTGGTTGTACATTGTTGTCGATCGGAATACACCTCCATACGGTTGATTTAATGATTACGATGCCTCCTGGAACCTCCAGACCTGGTTCTCGCCGTTCCAGTGACCCCAAAGGGTAACGGGGGTACCGGGGGTGGCATTACCGTGGTCAGACAAGTCAACATTCTGGTTGGACTTTTGGACGAAGATGCTGCAACTCAATTGTGAATAGATGTCGATAGTACGAGATGAGCTCGACTCACCGCCAGCCATTGCTGTCCTTTTCATCAGGTTTGATGTCCCACTTCCTTGGGCTGCTGGTTTCGACAGCAATAACTTGGACACCGTTGTTAGGTGAATCCGCGATATCGAGGTACTTTTTGTTGTAGACGTTCTGGAGAGTCCAGCCGTCACCGTGCTGGACGATCGTCCACTGAAATCGAGATTAGATCAGGGCGGGGGAAGATCGAGGAATCACTCTGTATCATACCTTCTGGTTGTCTCCTCCGTGGAATCCGAAGCCAATGATGGACTTCTGATCCTTGCCAGAGAGGTCGAAAGCAGTGTTCGCCTTCTTGTTGATAATGAAGTAGGTCTTTCCTGAGGTCGGCATTGTGATACTGGGTGTGGGGGTATGGAAGATAAGGGTTTGAACGGAGGAGCTTTTATAGATCTGGGGTGGGGGACTGTCCCCCGGCCGGGGACTAGGCCGATCTCGAGAAGAGGGCCCCTGGCGCTGAGGTGATGAGGTGCATCGCCCATCGGATCGGCCCAGGCTCAGTGGCGCCAAGAAAGGGGTTCATACCGCGTTCATTGTGCGGAGATGGCTGGATCATGCGCCATCGTATGCATCATCCGTGCGTCCATCTGGGGTCACTCTTGCGATCGGTTGCGCATAACGGCACCGCTCAGTCGTAACCTTGGATCTCAAGCTCGAGCTTGGGGTCCCGAGACCTCAGTTGAAAACGAAAACGGTTACACCGCCGCAATCGTAGGCCTCTCTGTACAAGGTACAAGGTCATGACGAACCCAAGGCGTTCATTTGACGCCATTCCGCCAGATGCCACTCGGAGCTCCCCCCCTGCCCCACCAGGCACATGGGCGTTTGTTCACGTGGGTGGTGGAGATGGAGATGAATGCTCTTGTATGTCGCACGTGCAATTCCGGAAGGAGAGAACGCCGGTGCCATCGATTTCCCACGATCGGTACGCTCAGCTCCTTGCTGTCTCGCCCCGATTGCGTTACCCCCCAGACACAGTACTCGCCAGCTTGCAATTCCGGGGATTTTGTCCACTTTCGTAAACCGTTAGTGCCCCTGGTCACCGTCGCGCCCGGGTCCATTGGTTAATTTGCGCACATGATTCGTAGATTGCAGAACCCCGAGCTGGTTGCAACCGCAGATGTCGTCTCCCAAGATTCTAGCGCTGGCTATTTCTTTGGTCTAGAACTGCCGCTCTCATACTTGCAACAAACTGATCCTACCAATCTCCGTCTATTGTCCAATTCAGTGGTTTACTGTACTCCGGCCGGTGTATGCCACCGGAAGGGCGGTACATAAATTGTTTATCGCTTTATCCCCACAGACGACGAACGTGTGGTCGGGGCCCACGTAGCTGAAGGGAGACTGGGGAGGCGTAAATTGGCCGGCAGCAGAAGTCCCACCGTCCTTGAACGTTTCCTATCATCTCGAACCAGGGTCTTGTGACATGACTGAATTTCACCCTGTAGAGCGGAGGGCTCAATAACACCGACATCTCAAGGGCTGCTGATAGGTTACTTGCCCAAGGTTGTGCACGCCACGTAAGCTACGTTCCGTGCACCTCGGCGCGGTGAGTGGGATTCTCGGTATCGGTTGCGTTTGAAAGGTCGCGGCAAGGTCACGGTTTCAGATCCAACTACAAAGTGAGGTCCACGTTGATAAGGCGCGACTTCCGAAAACCGTCGTCAGCGCTGAGATATTTGGTGACGACTTCGACCAAACCCCAGGGCGCCTTCACCACGGATTCGTCGTGAGTACCCCCGTCCAGAGAAATTCGTGGTCATTGGGGGACAACACAATGCAAGCCAGAACCGGGTACCCCCTGGGTTGAAGTCCAATATCAAAGCACAGGAAGAAGCGGGCGGACAAACCGAATGGATCGTGGTCACGGTGCGTTTACCCCTCTGGAGTTCGGTATGTTTCCGTATTCTACCCCCCCGACAGTGATGAGCGTGAGTCCGGGACTTTCCTAGGCCTCCAGCGTTCCACTATCATGGCCGAATACGGGCGTCGCCTGATCGTCGTAAGATACCGAAGGAACCAAAAACTGCCCCTCGCACGACGTTCATGACATCGATGGCCGCATTCAACAAGTGCGTGTGGTATTCCGATGTCCCGGTTGTTGGAAACTGCATTCATGGAAATGCTGGAGGTGGCTGCAAGAGAGCCGTGGGTATGTGGGTTTTGCGAAGGATCCGAAGCCTTGCAGAGATGGGCGGCCAGTTCGCCATGACACCCCTTATGCAAACAAGGCCGTCTGACGAAGGGAATCACATTTGGGGCCAGGGGATTTTAAGCAAGCTTCGTACGACCGCGTTCTCCGTTTTACCACTGATGCCTTTGTCCTCCAATTCTGGCTCCCGTCGAGTTTACCAGAGGAAACACCCGGCCCGCGGATCAATCGATCACTGATTGGGGTTCCATAACCGTGGACCGCTCCCTAGTTTCCCTCGCTCGTTTCGCCGTTCAACCGACGTACAGCAATAAAAAAAACTCGCCCGTTGCGTATCCCCTACCCCTTGCTTGCCTACAATGCTATGGATGTCGTTTCAGCCCTGCCAACTGTATAATTTAAGTAACGGATATTCGAAGGTGGTTGCAGTGGGGAAGAGAGACCTGTAAAGGGACAACGAGGATCGTTCGGGCCGTCGGGAGGTGAGCTTGCTTCTCCCTTCTTTGGGCTTAGTTGAGATCGTTGGCAACCGTGGGAGGGTTCACTCGAACCTCAAGGCCACACAGACGCGATCGGCAGAACCTTCTCATTGCTCTTCGGACCCGACCCCACTGCCACGACGCGAAACCTTGACCCTCCCGGTCTCAGTCCAACACAAACCACGAGACTCCCATCTCTCCAGCTTGCACTATGCCAAAATCGAAATGGAAATGTACCACCGTTTATTATTGCGTCCAGGCCTGCGGTCGCTCTTACCGCATCAAAGGCGCTTTCGAGAAACACCGAGCTGTTTGCCATTGGAAGGAGGTCTGGCCGATGTCTACGTGCGTTACGAGCATGAGGTTCGCACCTCGGAAACCCAGGGCGCCGCGTCCCAAGCAAAGGTGAGTGTTCGGAGACGGTGTGTCCGAATGGTGTCCGACTGCCGGTTATGTGGTGCTGACGGTCGACAACACAGACCCCTGGAAACACTGCCACAATTCCACCACGTAATAGCGGCGAGGCTTTGACACCAGCGGTTGACGCGGTAACTCAATCGGAGTCGGGATCCCCGTCGGGTCGAACCCAACTCTCACGGAGGTCGTCAACCCTGCGCCTGCTGAAATTGACAACGCGAACATACCAGTTGGCGCAGAAGTTCCTATTTGATTCAGGGTAGCCCTCGTGATATTGGTTTCATACATTTGAGCCCGAAAATCCGGAAGTATCCCAGCAGAACATGTGTATTCAGTTCCGTTTCGATCTCATTCGGCATTGTCGCGAACCGTGCACACCTTCTGTCCCATTTTACACCTGTAGATCTGCTCATACCAGGACTCCTGTTCCAATGGCGGACGGTATGCCGTCCGGAACATACATGCGTGTCTATAGATCCGCCTCTACATAGTTATAGCATCCTCAGTACAATACCGACCCGTTATGCAGCTTACACAATATAATTTAATGTGGATAATTTCTATGGGCTGGGACAAGCGCAGCGCGGAACTAAGCGGTGTATCGGTAAGGGTGTGTGGACTCGTTTAATCCCCCACTCACAGGTTAGGTGGTCGTCTCTCTACAATGTAGAGCCGCTGGGTGGATCTCCACTGGTGTGCACTCTTCCCTGTCCAAAATGACATCCGTCAACAATGCTGTACAAAGTAAGAATCTTCTGTGACGTGCTCACATCAAAACCCGGACGTCTCTTCATCGACGGCCACTGGCAATTCCACCTCAGCCACACACAATCGAAGCGCCCTCAGGGAACCGGTGGTGAGCGCCTCGAAGCTCTTATGCCGCAGAGAAAGCTTCTGAATCCGAACTCCCGCCTTGTTCCGCTCGCGTAGAACCTGGAGGATGTTGCGCACGAGTTTCACATCGTGGAGTTCGAACTTGGACAAGTCGAGTTCCCTGAGTTTCGCGCAGTGGACATCGTCATGGCTCCCCTTCCCCAACTCCGCAAATAATTTCGGAGCGAGATGGCACGAGCTGAGCCCCGTTGAGGCACACGAGAGTCGCAGGAGGGCGGGGAGAGACACCAGGACCGTGTACCACACCTCCCGATCAGGCTCGAACTCCAGGCCGAAGTCCAATTCTAGGGTCGTTAGGGCACACGTTGAGAATGCCGCGAATTCTGCGAAGGGAAAGTGGAAGGTGAACCTGAATGTCTCCATGAATTCTTCATCGTCGACGTCCGTGTGGTAAATGAAATCGGTGGTACCCATGGAAATGATAGATTCCCGACCCGCGTTCCATTTGATTAGCCCCTCGGCATTGGAGATGTGTGTGCCCCTAGGGAGCGTGAAGTTGACCAATTGTTCTGGCCAGTCGATCGAGGGTTCTACGCGGATGTGGGTGGTATCGGGGAGCTTGAGGTTGTTCATGATATATGCGATGTTGAGTGCGTCATCGGAAATTTCGAAGACACGAAGGCGGGTGGGATAGACAGGGTTGTCGCTGGGATCGTGTGCGATATCTTCCTCCTGCGTCTCTGGCCCGGCGCAGTTGAGGCGTAACGTCTCCAACCGAGTACAGAGGGCCAATAATTCCACAAAGGACGACATGGAAATCGGCACCTCCTCCGCGATTTGGCTGTAATCCAGATCCAGGTTGACGAGGTGAGTGGTGAGACAGGTCGTCCAGGGAATGGTCACTTGTTTGAGTTTAATCGAACGCAAACCGGCGGGGAACTTGGTCAATATCGCCCACGTTTCCGTTATCTCTGGTACCCAGCCGTATTGAGCTCGGTCGGATACCACGGTCAGGCTGCGGAGTCGGGGGAGGGGATCGCGGTATATCCACGAGAGCCTGTCGAAATCGCCTTGGGTTCCGTGAAACTTGAGTTCTTCCAATGATTCGACCGAGGACGTGGGGATATTGAGCCAATGGAATAGGGATGAAATTATCCGGGAATTCCACCTCTCCGAGGGACCATAATGGACCCAAAGGCGGGTGGGGCGACCTTGACACCGAGCGATGAACGTCAGGCTATTTGGATAACTGAGGTCCACGTGACCCCAGAATTGTGGAGAACCCTCGAGGATCGACCAGATACGGTGACATATTGGACCCGTCTTCGCGAGCAGCAGGGAGACGCGCTGGTCGTCATCGGGTTGATCGGGGACGAAAGCCATGATCTTGACTATGATCTCGTACGGCATCCGACATAGGGGAGAAACATACGAGTTGCGTATCCGGCGTAGGAGGGCGATATGTCGGTGAGCCCCTGATATTGAGGCATTGAGGATCGTCAGGGAGGTGTCATCGTGCGGTGGCATGGTGTCTGGGTGTGGCGGAACGCGAGACGCGGGGCACACGGAGGGAGTGGTGGCGTGATGGTCGAAAACAGACCTCTTGCGTGACCCCCCTCGTGACCCGAGCGATGTGGGATCAATGGATAAACCGTATAACACGCAGGTGGAAAAAAGATTGCCACTTTTCGCCCCTGCCCTGCCCCATGAGGCGGGGGCAAGCGCGGGGGCTTTCCACCCAGACCCCGTGGATGATCCGCGTTTGTATCCCCGAATCTGATGACCCCGGGGGGCCGGGGGGAACTGGGGGAGAGTGCGGCGGATGCGGTCATTTATTCTGAGTGACATAGAGGGAGAATGGTTTTCCAATCTACGCTCTGAATCCACCCAGAGGCGCCGTTTTTGTGCCCCCCTGTGGTGGTGCATGACTGGTGTGGATGAGCGGTGTGGTTGTTTCGGCGGTAGTCGTCGGTTGAAAACGGGCGGACATCCGGGGCGCCTATGACCCACTTCCATTGAATAGAAGGCTCGTGGGGGCCATTTGGCTTGACAAGAGTCACCACTCAGTCTGGTGTAGATCCATGGATCTACTCTAGTATTATATAAGTTAGAGGGAAGCCACTGGAAGCCACGCCCCGACTTTATCACACCTTTGGCTTGTTGTCTCCGGAAACGTTCTCGAAAGCGGACACACCCGCTCGATAAGCGAGATGCTAGCACCGCCCTCGACAATCAGTCGCGGGGAGACTTGGCTGGTGCTTGTGAGCTTCCTTCCTCCGGATTCCCCCTGGCGGTTTGGGTGACTCCAGGGTGTTGAGGTGAGAGATGACGCATGTGGGACTTTGCTTCCACCGGAACTCCGCTACCTTCCAGAACCCCATGAAGCTCTTCCTTGGAAACCTACATCTCAGGTCGGGGTGCGTCGCTCCATGGAACAGAGGCGCGGGCCGGCTGAAGATCAGATTTGTGCCTTACCCCATAAGTACAGCCACATGCACCTTTTCCAAGCTCCGGATGCGAATTGGGATCGGGTCGCGGTGTTGGACACGGGTCAGATTGGTACGCGTTCGCCATGAGATAAGTACGGTCTCCCAACACTGATTCGGATGGGATGATTGTCATTTTCCCTGTACGACCGCTTCGATCCCGTGAGAAAAGGCTTCAAACCCGCAAGGAGACTTACCGTGTCTGACCAACCAGCATGCGCAGATTTGTTGACCCTTCGGGAGTTGGTCATTACTGGCTACACATTTAGAACCTTTTTCTTACCTGAAACCTACTGGTTGCGTGGGCGATGACCGGGCCGTTACCAATGGGACGGGGAAACCCTCCTATCCTATTTCTAATGGGATTCCGTTTTTTCCGCATGTGGGTTCGCCCCAATGTGGCCACGGCAAGCCCCGGCACTGGCCTTTGCTGCCCGGAAAACTCGGATAGGGCCTATGCGGGTCTTTCTATGGAGAGGGAGGTGTGAAGAGCGGGGGGTTCGGCGTCGCGAGTGAGCCGCCAACCGAACGGCGATGATGCCGCCGGCGCGCTATGATGCCTTCGACCACGTGGCTCGAGTGAGCATTCCTGAGCCGGCCGCGGAGTGAATGGACGACATTGTATATACAAAATGAAGTGAAGTCGAGCCTAATTATCAACGATTATCGACTGCTTGTTGGATCTATAATGTGGCGAGCACACACAGGTCGACCCGCCTGACCCCGTCACCGGCCACGTAGTCCAAAGATGCCTGACTCAGATCCCGCAGCAAACCAAGGAACGCAGCATCGCCTGCGCCCCAGTCGGCACGGACGCCGAATGCAGATTGAGCTTGAGGGCGGAACACTTGGAAAGGGTACTGGCAAGACTGTTCGGGAACGGGAGGTGGTCTGGGGACCCTCGGTATTTGTTTTTTTCCGCTGTGCTGATAGATACGCGACACCCGCTCTCCCCAGACTCGATCCCCCCCGGAAACAAGACGAAAATGGACGGGTCCTTCGGGCTGTGTGTTGCAGAGTCGGCCGAGGGGGTTGAGTCTCTTGTTTGGTGATGTCTATGGAGGACTGGGGTGGTGGCGTCCCGTTCGGTAAGCGACGGCAAAGTGAAGGGTGCGCAACCCTAGAAGAGATGCCGTTCTTCCGATGATCTTGCCTCCGGGGTGGTGGGGGAGGGTACGGTACATAGAGGGAGAATTACAGTGATGTACCGGGGCGCAACAGCTGAAAAGGCAAAGTTTAGTTCCGATGTGATCTTTGTGCTGGTCATCCGCCAATCCGCTTCAGACTCTGATCTGGCTCAACAAAACTTGTTCTATGACCACCACCATCCCATCCTCTCCTCGACCATGTCCATTCTCACCCCCGCGGAGGCCATCACCTTTCAGTCCTTCCTCTCATCTGTAGACTACACCGAGCCCGTCCATGGCCTAACTCCCGCCGAATGGTTGCTTCTCCACCACGGAGTCCGCCATCCCGACGACCCTGAACCGCCATATCCAGAGGCTCCCAAACTCAAGAAGGCGACGCTGGATCTAATGTCTCTCGACGTCTCCGCTACAAACGGCCTCTCCTCTCCTGGCCCCTGGTACAAGTTGCCCGCGCACCCGAAACAGTCTTATCCCTACCCCACGCTGGCCGACCGGGGTGTTCCTCCGGATCGCCCTTCTCTCGTAATCGAAAACGTCCGCCAAGTATACCCGCCCCACTCTTCCTCCTCCAACAGCCCACCATCTGCAGGGGTGACCTTGCCGTCATCCACATCCCCCTTCCCCCCAACCACTTCGGACGTATTACGATCATCCAGCGCTCGTTTGCCGACGAGATCCTCAAAGCGTTCCTTTGATACTGTTTCACCATCAACGCCTGCTCAACCACCAGCATCAACATCATACCCATCAACGACCCAAAGGGCCAAGCGGAGCAGACGGTCAACTCCCCCGCTTCAGCGGGCGTCCGACACATCGCGATCTCCGACCTCCTCGTCCTCTCGCCAACCCCAGGAAGGCGCGTCGTCGTCCTCTCGGTCCCAACTGCTATCAGCATCGCAGAAGCGGGCCAATCACATACAATCCGAGCAGAAACGCAGGGCCAACATCCGACGCGGATATGAAGCGCTTTGTGAAACAGTTCCCGCTTTACAAGAAGCTATCCGCAAGGAAGAGGAAGAAGCCGCCACCGCGTTAGCAACCGCGGGGGGTGGACCCTCGCGCACCGTCGCGAGGAAGAAGAAGGCCAAGAACTCCAACGATGATGGAGAGAAGATCGACGGACGGGCCGGGCCAAGAAGCGAAAACATCGTTTTGCAGAAGAGTAGGAAGGTTTCCCCGCGTCTCTATGCTCTGTGCTGATTTTTGCGTTCTCCGAAGCCATTGATTACATTCAGGAGCTGAACTCCGCGAAGGATGATCTTCTCCGTCGCCTCGTTCAGGCAAGAGGTGCCCTCCCGCCTGGCCATCCCCTCCTCACCCCGCAAGGCATTCCAGACCCAACAACGGGTCAGACCCTCCCCCTGTGGGAACGGGAATGGAGCTATTCCCCAGACGCCGACGACGAAGAGTCGGAGGACGAAGCTAATTAGCATCTTAACCTCGCCCGGAACTTAGTCATGAATTTGCTTTTCGTCATTTATTCTTTGCTGTATTCGTATATTAATCTACAGGGATGGCCTTCCCAGAGGGCTAACACGTTGGCATTCATGCGTGCACTCACTTCATTCCGCTTCGACCGAGGGGTAGGTGGGAGACTGGGGCTCGGAATAGCTGCTGAGATCACGGAGTCCCGGTTCGACACGTGACGACCTGCCCTCAACTCCTCAACCCGAGCGTAATTTTTCCATTTCTCATCTTTCACTCCGTTCATCCTCAAGGTTCTGCCGTTTTCAGCAACTTGGCTTGTCACCATGCTTCCATAGGTCAGTCGCGTTCTAGGGCCCCCTCGGAGGGATGTCAACCAATCGTTTACGTCGAGCGGTCTCGCGCTACCACGCGTTTCCCGCCATGATACCTTGAAAATGTCATAGTTACACTGACCGGTCTTTTTGCCTTGCGGATGGGGTTTATTGACCAGCGTTGTCTGACAACTTCTTCCTCTTCAGATACTACTCCACGAAACTTTTAACCTGCCCTTTCCGACCCACCACCCTAACGGTTCGTACCCGAGCTTTCCTATCCAACTTCCCCCGACCCCTTCGAAGTGATGACAAACGTCATTCAAACTAGAGTATCTGAGCGCTGGTACAAACCATCCCGATGCTTTTACTATTTCTGTCAATCCCCTGATCTTTTTCTATCTTTCGTTGGTTTCCCTTCCCGAGGCTTTGACTGACGCCCTCTTTCCCCGAATAGCCCGTGATGGTCAGTCGCAGTCCCTCCTGCGTTCTTATTTCTTCCACCTTCCGCGATGAAAAACAAGGAATTACCGCCTGACTGGGTTCTCATTTCCCGAGTTTGACGATAAATCCATGGCTGTTTTTTTACTCTTCTGATCTTGAAGGCCGTTTGACCACCTTTGGTTCCCGTCGCTGACAAACTTTCTAGACTTTGTGACTGGCTCTGGGATTCGTTGGTGGACAGGTGAGGACCTCGCTCGATCCATTCATTCTATGATGTTCCATCACGACGGTCTTCGTACATTCACTGCCGAAAATGCCCGCAAGCTCATACCACCGGGCAACCCCTTCTGATCCTTGTCCTCCGCCCCTCCGTTGAGTCATTTTTCTGACCTTTTTTTTTTTTTTCCCTTCCTTCAGATAGTGCAGTTGCTCCTTCTGCTTGTCGCTCTTCCCTTACGTGTAATACCGTTGTAAGTGTTTCTTCCCTGGTTTGTCTCGGTTGATGAGAACACCAAAAAATAATCAACTAGAAGCTGTTTATGAGCTTCGGCCATGAGTCCAACCTGCTGTCTGACCCCCCACCCCCCGTTCGGTTCCCGGTGCCAGAGAAATTTTGATGAATGCTGATCCACTCTGCCCCAATCACAGGTCTTCCTATCATCCTTCCATTGTTGTGAAACGTTCTCGCTTCGTTATCGCCACTTTCGTATTGAACCTGTATTTGTAATGTGAACTATCTTTCGTGAATACATGCTCCCGAGTTGGTTGAAGCTCTCGAAAGTTCGACCGGTGAAGGAAAGCCTAATTCTCCCCGAGATCCCCCGGTTCCGTTCCGGATGTCGATGAGCTGGCGAGCCATTCCGTCAAGGTTGTCAAGGCTCGGCTCACAGTTACTTACCTTTCTAGCGGTCCTGGACCTCGATCTCGGAATCTCTCGAACCTCGTCACGGGATCATCCTCGACGACGGGTCTGTTTTGTTCCGTGCTGCTGTTCCCTGACCGCGTCGAACTGAGGCTACACGCCCGCACGCGATCAGCTCTCCATAACGAGTTTACTGGCGCAGGGTGATGTTCTTAGGAGCGAAACTTCCGGTCAAACACAGGCTGGGTGTAGTTCATCGGATTTCAAAAGCGGGGTTCGGAATCGTCCACGTACGTTCTACCTCCACTTCCCCCTCTCCTCTCTCTATTGCGTTCCGTTGATTCCCGTTCCTTTTTCGGATCGGGTTTTGGATTCTTGTATTGACTGACTTGAATTGGGCGTTATAGGCGAGGACCGGGTTCGGTATCAATGCGAATCGTGGTTGTGGAAGGTTTGGGTGCGATCATCGGGCTCCAGGACGAGGGTTGGGTGTGAGG
>Ga0307509_10010485_pt1 | contig 11346 bp, 14 predicted proteins | sample 10_EM_MG_FD_202245 | JGI IMG/M metagenome (GOLD analysis project Ga0307509, IMG submission 202245) | Populus trichocarpa ectomycorrhiza microbial communities from riparian zone in the Pacific Northwest, United States - 10_EM | ecosystem: Host-associated > Plants > Roots > Unclassified | place... | reverse complement strand
GGGTGGCAGTTAACGGAAAAGAGACCCAGGTCTCTGAATGAGTTTGCGCACCAGGTCTAGGTGGCTTCGTAGCTGGAAGATGGGAATTGAGTAGGGTAATACCGCATTGCACTCAAATTTGTTACCTGTTCAAATTAGGATTCCCAGATACTTGTACACAAGTTGGGTACTAACCATACTGACTGCCATAGAACAGGTGATAATCTACTACTGAATGCCCAATATTATCATCAGTAAATTCATTTAATAAAATGCGAAAAGAGCGCTGTGTTGCTGCTGATTTATTGTTCTGCAGCGATTGGATCTCTTCAGGTCTGAAAAGCCCTATTTTACACCTCTTCCAGGTCTCGCTACCCACCTGGGTGTCCAAGACTTTTAGGTTAACAGAAAATAACCTGTTTTCCTGCCACCTAGGTCTCCTTGCGCAAACTCTCTAATGACAAAAACCCAGTTTTGGTCATGGGCATTACAACGTCCCCCCGACAGGGGTAGGATTTGCCGGCTAAAAACTTGCATTAAAATTCGCTGATGCTGCATACGGAGAGGAGAAAAGTACGGGGATACCGGTATTTCATCGGATTCTATTATAATTCGGTGTTCAGGAACTTTCTTACTTACGGCACCATGACCTTCCCCTACCAATCCCACTCGCTTCCTCCAGACTACGTGTTAGGTGGACTACTGATAGGACTCGGTGTAGGGCGATTCAGACCGCCCAGCCCCCGGGCGTTTCCAGAAAACTCTGGAAAGCTAACATTGTAAACCGACTAGACTACCACACAGCACAAAAACATCCTAGGTCGTGATGCTGGGGTGGTTTTCAGATCATACATGCATATTACAGGATAAAAAGAGGGATCACGCCGATTACTAAACAAAACGCAGCAAACCACCTCGGAACACGAATGAATTCTCACCTCCGCGGCCGGATTATTAATTATCCTCTATTATACCCACCACGAGAGATAACACTAAGAATGACAGCGCCGCCAACGACGGAGCACCAGAAACTCACTACTGCATCTAACCCCAAATCGCAACTATAATACAAGTAAAGCCCAACACTTCTAAGCCCGAAAATACCTCGCCCTAACTACAGTAGACACATAGGTGCTATCAGTGAAGTTTAATTGACCTCGGAGCGCCACAGCACCTGCATAGGTAACGTATGGCTAAGAATTCGCCAGAGTATTCTAGATACCCACAGGCTCATGAGACAGAGATCGGTGACCCAGTGAGTTTTTGTCCACTATCGGCAGTGCCTTGGGGTCTTCCTTCTTGCTGTTGGTAGCCTGTGGAGATATTGCGCCGGTATAGTATCAAACCCAACATGCTGTATATACCTTCACGGCTCAGACATGCTCTAAGTCATAATATCATCTCCATTAGACCATTAAGTGAGCCCATAAATATAGACATCGCATAGACAGCGATTAACTTTTTGATATCTTAAGCTGAGAGAAGGAAGGAGGGACAAATCCGAATTTAGGCACAGCCACTGCTCCGCCCTAATTCCAGAGAATCGGTAACAGTACCATCGCTTCATTATGAAAGAAGAAAAAAAGCCATCGCGATGGCATCAAATTCAGAATGTAAGTTCTGTATGGTATAGTACGAGCACTATGACAAGCGTGAAGGACGCCTAAAAACTTTGGAGATCGAACCGGCAGACACGCGGCGACGGCACTCCCCTCGCAACGACTACCGTATGGTAACGGAAAGCACCGATTAACATACCGACCGATCGGGGCTGCTTTATGATGCCGTAGCCGACTCCATTCTACGGTGTCTCCTATATACCGGCATCCGCCGTAGACCAAGGCATATCCCTCACCTGGACCCCGCCCGACCCCCCTTGCACTCCCGCTGAAAAACCATGCCGTGTCATCCACATCCACCACAAAATCCCGCCACCCAGGGTCCCACGCCCTTCCAAATACCCCGTGGGAAAAGCCCCGTGGGAAAAACCCCGCAATCCAAAATTGCCCGTGCTGACACCCTTCCCTAACCCCACCTGGTGCGATGCGCTTTAACCGCGTCTAATCACAGAAAGTCACTCGCCCGACAAATCACTGAGTCGCAGGCTAACTGAGCCTACCTTACCCCTCATTCACGGCAGCTTCCGGAAGCACCTCCACAGATGCATGACGGTATGAAACTAATATACGAGGGGAAAGCGGACGAGCGCGTTGCGAAACAGGTTTTATTTTTTTGTTTTGGCTCTTTCTATGATATGATATATCGATAAGAGAGGGAATAATGGGCATAACGCGAATAGGTCTGTTTCGTTTGTTTCGTCTAGGTGTCGGGGGAGGGGGTTAAAAGAGGAATTAGTGACCAGATTATACAACTTGAAGGGAAGAAAGCAAATTGTAGAACTGCGAAGTATAGCGCGAAGGAGGGGAAGTTACAAACGTGGCTATATGCACGGAAGAACAATTCAGGGTAACCTGCAACAAAGCAGGGAAGCAAAAAACACAAAGGCCCAACGTCGAACGGAGGAGGGGGTATAGTTTGATTTCTATCATCAGATCGTAGGCATTCTCAGCCATTAATCGTAACACTCCAAGTATAATATCCTAAAACGCCCCCCGCTGGTTGACAAGGAAAAAGAAATCTATCAAATTGATAGAATAAACATCCACAAGTATGGAGGGTCCAGAAAAATAGAAGGAAAGAAAAACTATTACAGCACAGTAAGAGAAAGGATTAGAGGTCCGGAGCGATTGCAATAGTCAGCCAGGATAGCGGGTGGCTGTACTGATATTACGGTTTGCTACGGTACTTCTTTTTGATGGTGGGCGATTGATGAGCACTGCTTGTAATTCTCTCTGTAGTGCCAATCCGGCTTCAGCTTCCTTCTTGTGTTCAGCGATTCTTACCCTCTCCTCTTGGACCTTGCGAATACGTTCATCCCGTGTCATTATACTCCGGGGCCTAGGCTCAGCAACAGCCTCAAACACCTGCTCGTCTTCGGAAAGGTGTTCTCTATCCCCCGTTGTTGGCGAGAATAAGCCGAGCCCCGCATCGTCTGCCCACCCAGTGCCACCACCTCCAGACAATATAGAACTCCTGGGAGTATCATCCACTAAGGTTGTTCCACTGACGGAACTTGAAGATTTTGAGGGCGGTGAGCTAGTGCTTCGGTCAAGACTCATGGCAAGAAAGGAGCGCCCGTCCTCCCATTCATTAACAAGAGCGTGCAAATCCGCGCCAATGGAGTCGTAGTGAATAAGTAGGTCGGGGCCAAAATCAACCAAATCTGTAGATTCCTTCAAAGTGCGATCTGATTCCTCTCGGAGAACGTGCATCTTAGCTTGAAGCCCTCTAAGAGCTTGGGAAAGGGAATTGAGCTTTCGAAGCTGTCCGCGGTAACGCTCATTCTCGGGAGACATCGGTGATTTGGGGGTTGGGGGTACAAAGAATTCTGTAACAGATTAGTTCAACAGCACGGTTACCGCATAGACCGGGGCAATGCATACGTTCTTCTTCACCAAGTATACGCTTGATCCCGCTGCCCAGCTCCCCAATTAGGGTCCCAAGGGTCCTCAATTGCTCAACAGTAACACGCCACTTGTTGTAATCAGGGTGGCACCCATCAGCTTCCAAAGCTAATAAACAGCACAAGAATATCCTCCTAACGGTATGAAGTCGGTGAACCAACGCTTTCAACGCTTTAAGACTCTCCATATCATCAAATTCTTCATTATCTATTTCAGCTTCAATGTTTTGCACGTCTTCTCTGCGGATATCATATATATCGTAGTACTTTTCGAGGTCGATTTCCTGAGTCAGATGCCGGAGAGATATGCAAGCTCGGATATGCGGTGATATGCCCAGGCCAAGCGCAGAAAGCAACGAACGTCGTAATCGAGCACACCGTCGAGTCTGACTATCCCTTTCTAATCGAGTTATCGGGGGCAATGGTGTGCTACTGGGATGATTTGTCAGGGGTAATTCGCACAGCACCAAACTTGTGTCTAATAAAGTACAAAGTTCATAAAAGGGATGCAAACTCACAGTCTATATCCTCTAGACACAAGCTCCACCTCTTGGATAAGGGTTATAGCGTTTGATGCTAAAACATCAAATGCCTGGCTATTTTCTACAAATAGGGCTGCAAACTCTATAGCTTTTGCTCTTAGAGAACGCAGCCACCTACGCCTCGCATGAGCAAAAAGGAATATCGCTACCATCATTGATAGCAACAAGGCCGCCATCGCCCGGCCTTTGCTAATCCCACTCCTCCCATTCCCACCTCTTAATACCCACGCTAGCAGCAGAGACACAACCAAAACACAACCCCCGCTACCGGCCCAATATCTACTTTTCGCATATTGCGGGCCAAAGATATCTGTTGACGCACCCTCATCGGGAGAAAATGGATCTGGGTCGGACTTCCGATCGTAATGGGAGACGTTTACATGTTCGTTCAAAAGCTGTGATGCGACTATGATATAACGAAAGCGCTCGAGGAATCTAGAATTTTCGTTTCTGCTCAATCTCGAATCAACGGCTCTCTACGGGAAACAAAAAATCAGTCACCAATTCTCGGCAAGGTGATCAACCTAGGCGTTAAAAGGGCGACATACTGAAAAGAGCTCATAGAACTTTGCCTTTCGGGTCCAACCAGGATCACTCAACTTCAAGGGCTTTAGCCCTTTTTTCCTGAAACGACCGGTGATAGACACCAGTGGTGGAGCAAATATTGGTTGACCCTCTTCTGCACGCTCCGGACCCAATGGTTCTATGCCCCAGGCTGCCTCGTTTTCACCATTGCCTGTTTATGCGAACGCAGTCAGCAAAGTAACTCGAGAACAAAGCATGCCGAGGAGAACCAGTTTGAATTTCTCAACACACACCTTCAAGGTACTCGGCAAGAGGCGAATTTGCGAAAACGATTGACTCCATAGAGATCGTAAGAGCAATAATATGGTTACCTTCCGCTGCTAGCTACCATGGGCAAGCCTCAAGCTGTTCCGGACCTGACAGTTTTGCGATTGGCCGTTTCTATCGTTGGTGTCGTTAAGAAGGATGTCTGTTGGCAGTAGTGAAGGTACCCAGAGGAAGAAACGGGGGGCTTGAAGAGGATTGGCCGGGGGGAACACGAAAACAGAGCAGAGACACGATCAAAGAGAGTAAGAGAGGAAGGGTCGTAACCCCTTGTGTTTTGTACGCGCTACATAAGAGGGCCCGGGGGTCCTCAAAGTTCAGGTCCGGGGGGGGGGCTCGGGGAATGGAGGAAAGAGAACGGTAAGGCTGCCGTGACGAAGGAACGAGAGAACAAAACAACGAGCGGCAGCAACAGCGAAGACACGATCCAGCACCAAAAAGATAGCCTTAACAAGTCACTTTCCCCCCACGGGCAGGCACAGCGCCGCGGTTTCTCATAACTCTCTCCCCATACCAGTAGGTGAAAACCAAGTAGAAAATATTCATCTATTGTCATCATTACCCTACCGAGGATTCCCTTGGACCTCATCCCAAGGAAGCAGGTACCAAACCTATTGGGTTCCCAAATCAGCAGAATCCAATTTCCCCTAGCGCTCTCCAATTACTCGGACAATTTAGCTGACCCTGACCAACTTTCGGGGGTGGGGGTTCACCTTTTACCTACAGCTTTCGTGGAAACCAAACCGTCTCCTTACTTTCTCTACCGCTCCCAATACATTACCACACCACCACTACCCACGGAACCCGTCCTTGCACCTTCGCCCTACTTTCCCCCGGCTTTGAGGCTCAGCCGAACAGGGCAATTCACAAAGACAATCCAATGCACCTAGCTCCCTGACGGTGCCGTATCACTAAGTTCATATTGATGCCGTATGATACTGTACCTGTTTTGTGCAGCTCTTGAGCGGAAAATGAGGCCTTAACAAACCTTCCAGAAACACACCCCACCACGCCCGCCGCAACGAACGAACATGATGCCTTTCAACTACCATGTTTTCTCTGAAACCTAAGCTTCCTTTAACTTCCTTCCGCATGACTTTACCCTACAAACTTTGAAAAAGGGAGGGATCGGTGGCGGAGCAAGCCAAATTCCACCCACCAGGAAAAGAGAGAATTGAGGACATCCCAATAATCCAAATCACTTAATGCACAAGAGGGGCATTCAAACGGGGAGATACTATGTTTGCATTCTTACTCGAGCATGAAAATTAGTTCAGCACCGTAATAGGGACAGAAAACAGGAGGGTACGGCGAATAGCCTTACCAAATTCGATGTTTGCCACTAGATTTTTGGTGTATCGTTCGCCGTCCCCCTCTATTCGTTGTCCCCTTCGCTGTCTTATGTATTGAGCGCCTCGGAAAAAACGGTAGACTCGCTGACAAAAGCACAGCAAACGATAAGTCGCCCCGACAACGTAAGCAACTCTGAGCGACTTCAGCCTGAGATCTATTTTGCTCCAATAACGCCCCACAGCCAGCACCATACTATGTCATCCAGTCATCCAGTAACTAATCCTCCTTTAGTGACCTATTCCGTAGGTCCTTCCGGCATCTTCTACAACTTTTCATTATGTTTAACAATTTAGTTATTTTTTATCCTTTATCTGTGATTTGTCAATTATGCCCCTCTCACCTACAATGCAGTCACTATCTCACCTCTTTACCCCCATAAGACCCATCAAAGCATTCGGTGTTTAATCTAGGTTTGCCTCATTTCCCTCCTTCATCAAGATATGCTACCCCGGGTAGTTGTTTTAACCTAAGATATCGTTAGTACATCTGTGCTAACAAGTTGTAGTACTCTAGTGTAGCCACTGGTCCTTATTCAGGACTGAAAGACCAATAATAGGGTCTCAGGCGAAAGTCACTGATACCGCTTAGCCTTCGTTCAACCTACATCTCTAGGATCACTTTGATGGGGCTCTCCAGCCCCGTGCCAGGGCCTACAAGTGCTGGTTCTAGATGCTGCGCTGTATCTCTTGGGACTCCGGACGCGGGTCTCATTGTTCCTTGGCCCCGGGACATATAATTCTCTGCGGAGCATTCCAAATCGCAATTGCGCCTCATTCGCTTATGCTTCCATGAAGTCGGATAGGCGGGTCTGCACGGCATTAGATACGGCGTATGGCACATTACTATCTACCAGGCTTGCATCAAGGTTGTGGCACCTCAAATTTCGACACTTGCTATCACCCTGCAGCTAACGGGAAGCACGCCCGGGCTCAGGGAAGGTCTGGCCGAATGGGCATGGCCTTAGAGTCATATCCCGATGGCCTCTATGAATGATTTTGGTGTCTGCGGTATGTCTCGGTGGCGGACTGGATCACGGTGGGGGGGTAGGCTACTGTATCTAGAAATACACCCATGTCTAATGCTTTTGGTAATGGCTTTCAGCTTGGGGCCAGGGGGGGAGGTCTCATTCGTAACTCTACCTATATCCTCAGGTTTCAATTAGTCTTTGTCTGGACAGCTTTAGAGATTGGGGCGAGGGCTTCGGGACGAGTTAAGTCCCCGGACCCTTCGATTGTTATTGGTCTAAAGACCCTCTCTATAGAGCTTGTTTCTACTATATAATAGGCCTTCTTCCCCTCCAAGAACTCTCCATTCAAAAACAACATTCTCCCGTCTTTCACTTTACTACCTCAACAAGTTCGATTTCGCTCCTAGAGAAACATATTTCTACCATTTAGTCTAAGCAGCTGCTCTTACCCCCTTCAGACCCCCAGATCGCAAAGCCCACCTGCCCTCAGCCTCTATAGACAACTCTCAACCCACTCCTCCCATCAATCTTTTGGATCCTGCTTCTACAACAATGTCTCACCAAGATCTCTTTGCTAATCCCGTAAGAGAAATCACCAACATCAATAGGGCTCTCAAGAGAAGTCCTGACAGCTGGCAAAACTACATCAGCACTGTCCACTCCTGTGTGAGCAATATCGACCAAAGCGGTGTCATGTTGGATAATGGGCGCCTTCAGGAGAGACTACAGACTATTGATGAAGTCCAAGAATTTGCCTACTTTGATGCAGACAACGGCGGGATAGAGGGACTAGCCAATTGGTGTGTGAGAGAATGGAACAGAATTAAGGAGAGCTATCCAGATCACGTTGGAGCATTTGAAGGTATGAAGCAGTAGTCCCCACCTAATCGCTACCATTCCAGCTTTTTCACAGGACATATGTTTACTCTGGTACAGGCCACGGGCGATGGTGGCTCCTGAATGCTCAGCAGTTCGTGGCTAAGATTGCGCGGGAGGAAGAATCTGATGAGGAAGACGCAGTCGCGGACAGGAGACGGGGCACAGAGAATTACTACCAGGCACGTGTGGCCTTTGCATCCGCAGTAAGCCTATTCAAGCAAGCCGAAGAAAACGCCAAAAAGCACCATTGCTTAACCGGCAAGCTCTTGGAACTTGTAAGTTATGCACTTTCTCCCCTATTAGTAGGGATGACCGTTTACTGCTCCCCATTGTAAAGTGCATGGCTGACGGGGGTTTTTTTTTGTTTTTTCGGCCAATAGAAGGCTGAAGCTTGTATATCCCTTGGAAACGTTTCCTCGACGAGGGACTCCCGGCCACACTTTGAAGTTGCGCTTGACGCACTAAGGGCGGCGGAGAGACTGCAAGGGTACGCGTTGCCCGCCCACCTCACCCAGTAAGTATCATTAATCTATCCTATCAGACAATTGCTAATCAGCCCGGGCAGATACCTGCGTGAGCACGAGTACGTCTTGAGGTAAACAAATGTCATGCCAAAATCAATTCTTTTGGGTTTCCTGAGCTTCAGGGAATGGAGTTTGGTTAGATAGAGGTGTTCTTTTGTTCCCTTTTTTCTATATATTTTCTGTCTTCTCCATCAAGTTGTTTAAGTTTCTGCCTCTCACTATTTATAAACCAGTTTTTGCTATTTCTCCCCTCCTTCACTTTGGTTATATCGCCCCCAGTTAATTTATCTATCGTTAAGCATTTCGTCACATTTCCTCCCTGCGCACTCATTGAATGAATTCACTTAATTTTGGATAAGTGACAAATTCCACAAAGTACTATAAAAACACACGCATAGCGCAATACCTGATTGGCCGCGACTATTTAGCCCTAGTGACATAGATGCCTAGTTATAGCAAGAGGTAAGGCAATGGACTGAAGAAAAAAAGGAAAAGCCAATCAAAGAGACGAAACGACTCAGCTAAACATTTTCAGCAAACGTTCGCCTTGTACAAGCACAAAAGGGCACGGATACAGTAGTTCCAAGAGTTTCTTGTGCTACTATCCAGCACTTTTCCCCCGCTCAAGGAGACGGAAGGATTCAACAAAATAGACGTTTTTTTTCCTTCCTTTCTTTCCCACATCAACTTACTGTTCAGTTAGTGCTTACTGAGAATCATGCGGAGAATCTATGATACCCATCCCTCGGTGTCAGAAAAAAAGGAACTCTCCCATTATTATCTCTTCAATTCCATCACAGGAGGGGGCCCACAGTAGTATGCAATGATATGCCCGACGATCCAAAAAGTAACGATGAGCCAATAAAATGGCAAGGATAGATCACTAGCGGCAAGTCTGTCACGCACAGCACAGTACCGTAGCACAAGTTGCCGCGCCCACAGCATACGGTATACTGCACCCTACCCCGCCATGTTGACTAAACTCCATTCCTTGAGCCCTGCGCGTGCAGTGCCTGACCCGAGACACCAAACGAAGGCAGAAGAGAGCAAAGAGGCGACAATCTATATAAAAAAAGTAAATATATAGGAAAACCTCCGAGTGATCATAACGACCCTCGCATGGGCTGGCTTCCTCTTCATCAGCTCAACTTGCACTCGCACTTTGCACTTACCCGCTCGTACAAGGCACGCACAACCATCCGGTGTGCAAAGGCCAAACTTAAAACGTAGACATGCACCAGATAAGTGCAGAAATACGGTATGGTAGGCTCTACTAGTAGTACCTTTAATTCATTCATTGATTCATTCACTCATTCATCTATAGCTCGGGGTGGTATGGTGACCCCTTTAGCAGGAAGATAAATTTTATTGCGCCCCCCCCCTCACGTCGATCACACATATGAAGGGTTCACAAACATTCTTCTTCCTTTTTTTCCCGGGATTGTATTGTGCTTGCTTCGTAGTACGGTAGGGCGCTTTAGATTTTGATGAGTGGGTGGGTGGTGGGTGAGTGAGATCCTGAGTGTGGTACCGTTACAATACGGTCATGGTATCATACAAGTATGGGAGGACGGCCAGTCCAGCCCTTTCTGTGTAGTACCAACGACCCCCCCGAGCTAAACTTTTGATGTCTCCGAGCCCCGGGTCCCATGCGTTTTTGTGCTTTATGTCTTATGTGATTTTATTTATTTCCTTGAGTTTCGTATTCTTACACTACCGTAGGAACTCGAATACGGTAATACGACCTCACGCTAGGGACGTTGGAGTTGCCTCTGCTGGTAAGGTCTGCTTTTCTTTTTTGTCTTAAGCTCGAGCTGAGGGGGCTACCGCAGTTTTCGCTGTGCGCTAAATTCCCCCCCTATCCGAGAGAGGGAATTTCAGACGTCTTAGTGCGAGGTTGAATTATCTGAGTTCCTACGGTATATTGAGTTCTTTTTACTTTCGCTAACCCTGGCGAGTAAAGTTAGTTCTGCCGGTAGTGGGCAGGTACCAGCATTGTGAATCGCGTCGGGGTATTAGAGCGTAGCGCACTGCCAGGTGAAGCGAGAGGCGAGGTATACCATACGAACCTGTGCTAGCATGGGTGCTGTGCTGTGGGGCAGGAGCTAAAGTGGCGGTGCGCATGAACAGTATCATAGCTGGGGCGGGGGGATTCGTTCCGCCGTGTCCATTGGTATGGCCAGGTATTCTACTCGTGCAGTTTCAATACCGGTAGGCGAGCTATGCTGGCCGTTGGAGAAGAGTACCGGCGCTGCAGCGTGACAGGCCGTACTGTGCAAACACACTCATATCTACCCTTGCAGGTGCTTAACCGGTACAGCACAGTATTGTACGATTTCGTTCCAGCACAATGATATTATGGCACTATGAAGGGCCTTTTCATTAAAAAGGTTCTACACAGCCACATATGCTGAAGGAGCCAGGGAGAGGGGGGTGCAGAGGTGATCACCCTTATCTGCGGTATCCTGCGAGCATTACCGAGCATTATTGTGTTACGCATGTCAAAACCTGGTACAAGTAGCGATTCCGAGTGAGATATCGCGCGTAGGCTATCTTTCCGGCGCCAACCCACTCCACTCTAACTTACCACCACCGCAGTACCGGTACCGTATAATCTGGCAAAAGTCGGATTGGAGCTAAAGCGAAACTAAGGCAACCGAACCAACAGGAGAGCTCGAAGAAGGCGAATTCGCCACAGTTTAAACATATGGGCCGCTGTGGTTGGACAGG
>Ga0307509_10010484_pt1 | contig 11347 bp, 9 predicted proteins | sample 10_EM_MG_FD_202245 | JGI IMG/M metagenome (GOLD analysis project Ga0307509, IMG submission 202245) | Populus trichocarpa ectomycorrhiza microbial communities from riparian zone in the Pacific Northwest, United States - 10_EM | ecosystem: Host-associated > Plants > Roots > Unclassified | place... | reverse complement strand
CTTTATGGTTCTAAAATCGGTCGGTCAAAGCCACTGAAAACTGTCCTTACTGGCACAGCCCAAGCCGAGGTAGCCACTTAACACACTAAAACTTTTTTCCTCTATCCTTGTAACCTCGCCAATAATATGCCCACCGATAGACTTCCACGGCAAGCTGAGACGTCGACCTCCTTCGAAGAAGAACGGGCTGCGCCCCCCCCACCCCGAACATTTGACTCGCCCTTTTCTTTCGACCCGGGCGATAATCTCGTTGGCCAAGGCGGTTTTGTTGAAGGATCAAGCCAGGAGTACCTTCCATCCTTCCACCGTTCTGGAGGGCAGGAAGGTGTTTCATCAGCCCAGACCTCTGTCCACAGCCCTAGCCCACGGACCTGGAGAAATGCTTTGAAAGGATGGAAGGTTGTCTTTGGATCATGTAGGTCTTCTAAGGTCTTCATCGCGAGCGAACAGTTAATCGATTGGGCGAAGGGTTGAACATCCTTTTGGTACTCATACCAATATCGGTGAGTTGGAGACGCCAACATTTTTTTCGACCTCACCTTACTTGGGCTTGGTAGTGGACAACGACGCTGACCATGAAATCCTCACATGGCTTGACATTTGCTTGTGCGTCATCCTCTTCTTCTGCAGAAGTTGATCAGTCTAAACTGAACGGCGCAGTCTGCATTTTGGCGTTAATACCACTTGTTCGAGTTAGTCGGCTTGTTAACTCGAAAAACCGTCATTTATCTTTCTGCTGTAGCTCCATGACCTTTCAACCCGAGATCTCGCCACTAGAATTGGAGGCTTCAGGGCTGGACTATTGAATTGTAGTATGGTAACTAATAACTATGTCCTCTATTTACTGGAAAGCACGTTCTGAACCTTCTTATCTCTAGAGCAATTTGTGAGTACCTGGCGTGATTTCTTGACATCCAACGCGTTGAAACCCTCTCTTTCAGTGTGGAAATCGTTGTTGCTGTAAGTGTAAGGGCCTACATCGTTTGAATTAGTTTGAATCCTCCTCGTATAGATCAGTGCCCTCCGCAAGTGTGAACTCCGAGTCGTTCAATCAATGCGTAAGTTACTTCGTTGTTTGGTGGCACTTATTCTCATCTCCCTCGAGTTATGGGTTCAATGTTGAGCAAACTTCGTTCGTTTCTCCAATTCATGATATCTTGACATATCTGAGATGGGCCCTTCCGGCCTGCTAACTTTAGTTCTTGTCCTCGGGCTATGTTTCTTTGCTGGAGGCATGCGTTTTTCTGAGCAAGGGTTTGATACGGGTATGCGCACATCTGTTACCATGCATGATAAGTTGATATGAGACTCTGCAGCTGCGACCCACATCCATTCTTCTCTTCTCAGCCTTAGTGTTGGCGCAGTCTTGTTGCCAGCTGCGTACCATTTTACGCTAAGTAACGAACAAAGCACTTCATCAGAAGCTCAGAAGAAAAACATACTACACATGAGTCACGGCGTACGTCCTTCTTTGCCATCATTGATTATGAACCCTTGTCACGGCTGAATAGGTCTCCATTGTGCTACTATTAAGTAAGATTCGCTGATTAAGTCTGCCCCATATCCTCACATACAACGAGTCTAGTCTACTTTGCCTACCTACTATTCCAGCTCTGGTCACATACGCACCTCTACAACGACCAACACAACAAAAAGAGCAGCCGATTATCAACCGCCCTGAAGGAGAGGCGCATTAACCGCAGATCCAAATATGAAGAGATCCCATTGAAAAGAATTGATAGTCAACCGGACTTCGCCAGGCTCGACACCTCTTCACCCCTTGCTCCGCCTTCCCGCCCTTTTGCTTCCTCTCTCTCAAATACCTCGTCTGTGACCTTGACAAGTCGAACTGAAAGCTTTTCCGAAAATGGGCCTTATTTCCCCCGAAGGGCTTCAACTATTCATTCAGGTTACGAGATGGGTGTTCCAATGTCCCGCAACACAACCCTCACAAATAGCATATCCAGATCTAGTTCCCCGCTCTCCCGCGCAGAACCACAACAGTATGGGCCGGATGACGAGACGACTGCCCATAGAAAGGCCCCACGGCTCAGTTGGTTTTTAACCATTTTCTTGTTGATTGTTGTGACTGGGGTAGGGGCTTTGCATATGGGGTTTGTATGGATAAATATTGACTTCAATTTCATTTAGGCTGTCGCGGTCACTGTCGATTGGTTGGTTGAAGCTATGGATGAGATTTCAACGACGATTAGCAAAGAATGGATTGGCCTCATCATTCTTCCGACCATCAGCTCAGTGGCAGGTGAGTTTCTCCCTCTAACTATTTCAATTTAGTGCTAATATTGTACTAGAGTGTATCACAGCTGTTAAGGTATCCGTTCGGGATGAGCTAACCCTCAGTATTAGCGTTGCTGTAGGATCCACAATTGTGAGGCCTTTACATAATCCCCTATTCAATTTCAAGGTTATTGACGGTCCTTCGAATTCCAAGCAAACTGCATTATTCGTTATTCCGTGAGTAGTCTACGGCTGCACTAAACTATTTGGCGCTTGATATTTCCCTTAGGTTCACTGTCATCCTCGCCTGGATCACCAACAAACCCTTGTCTCTCCTCATGGATCCCTTTCAATCAATGGTGAGTGCTTTCTCCACCGTTTCCATGTGTCCTCTTTAACGACATGGCAGGTTCTTTACATTGCTGGTGTGCCCTTGTTACATCACGATGTGCTAGCAGTTCTTGAGTGACTGACGCATCATTCTTAGTGCATACAATGGGGTATGTTGTTGCGGATGGAAAATCCAACTGGCTCGAGGGTGTTATCCTTATTTGTAAGTGCATTTAACATAACTGCCTCTCTTATTCCTGATTTTAACCTGTATCAGGCCTCTACGTTATTATAGCAGTTTCTTTCTGGTTTTACTCAGGTTCGCTCTCCATCACGACAAGATACCTGGCTAACACCATCCATTGTCTAGGATCCGAGCTCGAATTAGCGGCCTGCGTACCATCGATTTGAGCTCTAGGCGACATAGGAAAGGCACAACGCAACCGAGACGGCATGGACATGAGACTTATACACTATTAGCCACCATACTGTCAACCTTAATGGTAATAAACCCTTCTAGATACTACTCATCTGGTAATAGGAAATCTGTAATTTGAGACTCCATATCCTTCCTGCTGAGCTTCACAGAACGCGTCTTCTCATCTGCTTCGCCCTGAATTGGACCTCCAAAAGCTGTAGGACCAATCGTGGGATGGACCCAGAGGGGCAGAGGAACATCGTTTGAAGTATTTCGTGCAGGAATGGACGAAGTCCCACGACTACTGCGGCTTGTTAGCAACGTATGACAGGCATAGCAGAGGTGAGGAGTCAAAGAAGCTGGGCTGCTTGTCGCTGGACTTGAACTTATGGGAAATTTTGTGAGATTGGAGATCTCGTCCTCAGTCAAATGTGGGGGTCTGGTGTTACCAGATACAGCAGACGATGCTTCGTGATAAGAGCGGATTGATATGCGTGCTTTCCAATCTTGCACGCCGTGCTGTGCAGGCCTGAAAACATAGTTCAGAGCTCGTCAACCGGGAAAGTGACCTATAAGTTGAACACGCACTTCTCACACATGATACAAATCCCATTCGAGCCTTCCTTTGGGGTAAGCTTTGCACAAGTTCTTGCGACTGTTGAAACGGTGGCAGGGTAATCACTCTCCAACCCAAAAATAAAGTCTACAGGAAAATAAGCACTGTCAATCTGACAAAATCGCGATGAACATACCACGGGTAAGTGCACCGATTGAATTCTTTCCTCTGTCATCCATGTTGATTGACCCGCCAACTACGCGCAGGTCATTCCACCAGTTCCAAATAGCACATTCTTTCATGCCCATGTCCTTCATGGGACGCACCACTCGCACTCTAATGCCCTGCTCTGGGCGTGGGTTCCACTCTTCCTTGGCTTCTTCCGCGACTGCGAAACCTGCTCCTTGAGCGATGCCGGATATCAGATTCACAGAAAGCGCAGTGAGTGACGTGCCAAGGACGAGGTGAGATGCCCGGCGCGAGGCAGCAGTATGTAACAATAGTATGCGTATGAGGATTTGTATGGCGCTATAAAATGCTGTTTGAGTGGGCAGCGATGAGAGATATACTCTCAGGGCATCCAGTGGGTCGAGAATGGATGATGAATAAACCAGACGGAGCCCTGAGGAAGTCAGATAAATAGAAACTGATTTTACATGGATACGAAGCTTCTAACCTTCATCTGACATGTTTAGCCCAAGAACACGAGCCGAAGTTCCAATGTTCCCCCCTCCAATTCTGTCCCACCATCCTGGGTCAAAGGCATCTTCCAGGCGAAGAGGAATATATTCAAAAGGATTTCCGGCAGAGCTGACAATCTCGTGAATTTTTTCTCTTCTGTCCTTTTCCTGGGGTTCAGGGTAATGAGTAGCTATCAAGCTCAAGAGACATGCAACACACCCCAGGAAACGCACCGCACACTTCTACGTAGCACACGGCAGGATTTCCCTTCCAGATTCCTTTTTCTGCATTTCGAGGGTGGCCCTTCCCGCCTTTCAAAGCTGCTTCGTCCTTGGCATTGCCAATGGTACGGGGAGTGAAGTACGTTTTTGAAACAAGATCCAGTAGAGCTGTTGAGCTTGTTCCACCCGAGAAACCAATTACAAGGGATCCAGCTGCTCTGAGAGCTTTGCGTCTTGGCTCATCTGGAACTGCGTTTATTGAAGGCTCAAGGGTCTTACGAAATCGGGTTTGTATGAGCAGAAAAAAGCAAGACCTAAGAAAATAGTGTAACGAACCACAATACGACATGCAATGAATTGAACCATACTTGCAATAAACAGCATATCGAATGACGACGTTGCCCATATTCTGTTTGCACTTGACACAAATCTTTGTACGGCCGTCAAACTTTTGACGCCCTTTGGTAGGGTCAGAGTATGCAATAGAGATCTTTACATTGGCTCACGTATCATAAGAGCATCTTTATCGATGTTTGGATTCTCACAAGACATGACGACGAAGATGTGTAGAATTTCAATCTAGATGGAAGTGGCAAACACCAAAGACTCGATCAGGTTTCGACCGAGATCACCTTGGCATTTGTGAAGCCAAACTGATAATCCATATTCTACCTTCAAACACCTCCTTAACAAGGGATTCTTCCCTTTCACCTCTATTTCCCCCCAACAATGGGAAGCCTGCTCAGTATAATATACATACCACTACCTTCTGGTTGCGGTTGCGATCCGTTGCTTCTGATTCCATCGGTAGATTGGACAGAGAAGAAGGTGAAGGAGAACTCGACGTTGGTAAGTAGTTCATCCAAGGTTCTGTGGGATAGCCATTGGCAATCTGCTCCTGTATTTGCAAGGCGGTTGAGCCTATCTCTTTATCAATACCAGTGCATCAATTGATTGATTTTGATCAGACCTCTCAGATCCTTCTCTTCTCACAAAGACTCACATACTACATATGATATGACCGCGTCAACCTACACCGCGTTCTTCTATGGGACCCTCATGCACCCCAAAATCCTGAAATCTGTTATCAGGAACGATGGTTCCCATTTACAACTTTGTCCAGCTGTTCTTTTCGTGAGGTCATGGTGTATGTAACAGTGCGCATCCAAATTGATCTGCCGTTCTACAGGAATTCACTCGTCACCAGGTCAAGGTGATTATTGGAGTTCAAATCCAACGGTAACTGACGGGTTATTCCACAAATAGGACGCCGACTACCCCGGAATGCTTCCCGTTAGCAGAGGACGTGCTTTGTTTACTGGAGTTCTTACTCGAGAAGAGTGTTCGGTTCGGGGAACGGTGGTCAAGGGCCTAACCATGCAGGACATGAGGTGTTTGGATACTTTCGAGGGGTCGGTCAGTTGATGCATATGTTCCTGAGTTGACTACAGCTAATATCTTATCTGAACCGAAGGAATACACAAGAGAATCTGTGCAGGTTCATCCTCTCGGTCCGTTCAAAGATATCTCCACACACACTATAGACGAGGACGCTCTTGTCCCTTACCACCCACCACCACTGCCCTCATCCTCTTGGACCTCTCCTACTATCGATGCCCAGACCTACATCTATATGGAAGCACGTGACCTCAACTCGGAGCTGTGGTCCTTTGATGATTTTGTAAAAAACAACGCATGGAAGTGGTACAGTGGGACCAGATAGGGAAGTGTTGCAAAGTGAATATCAATCCAGGTGGCAGGAGGAATTACAATTTACTACGCCTGTTACGTAACCAGTATAAATGCATTGTCGGCAATCACTGCTAAGGCTGCCTCCCCTTAATTATAACCCTCAACCTATCTTCGAATCATTTAGTTCCTTTTACATAAACCACGCCTCCAATACAAAGACGGTCTTCGAAGCATGTACCAGCCCCGCCAAATTCTGGCATATGGAACACTCTCAATCTTTATCGTTTTTGTCCTCGTCTATGGCGTCGCGGACTCCGTACTCCGGAGCTATCCCGTGAGTGGCATGAGGGGCTTTTCCGGCGCAGCTCCTGAACCTGCCGATATTTGTATGTTTTCTGCACCACCTATACCTTGCCCTGACACTCAAAGGCAACTGTTCTAGCCCCCCCAGATCTCAGTCATTATGAGCCTTTGAAAACATTGACGTCAGATGACTTTCCCCAAGGTTTGTTAACTTACAGATGATGCCTGATTTTCCTAGAAACGCTAAGGTTGGGTTCAGATGACCCAAATCGACGAGTTATCGTTGTGGGCGATATTCATGGCATGATGAAACCACTTGAGTGAGCATGCGACCTCCAGCCCTTCTTCTTTTCTAAAGCCCGTTTTAGGAAACTCCTCAAGCGCGTCGAGTACTCGCCACCAGAGGATGTTTTGATCCATGTTGGAGATATCATCGCGAAAGGCCCTCATGAAGGGTCCTTGGCAGTTTTGAAGTACATGGCTACACATAACGTCACAGGTGTGCGCGGAAACCACGACCAGCAGGTGATAGAATGGCGCAGGTGGCTTGACTGGATATCTTCCATCCCTGCAGGCAAGGCCTGGCTGAAACGTGTTGAAAGAAAATGGCAAATGGCCCAAGAGAAACAGGAAGTTTTCAATTCGATTTCCTGGGTCGAAACTGAAAGAAGTGGATGCTCGCGCGAGGACGAGAAGTGGTGGAGGCGGATTCCTAAAGGTTGGGTTCTTTTCAGCGACCATTACAAAATCGCGAAAGACATGTCCGAAGCCCAATTCCGATACCTCCTACGTCTCCCACTCCGACTTTATATCCCCTCGGCGCATGTATATGTTGTACATGCTGGTTTGCTGCCTTCGAATCCACGGTACTCGTTCGAAGACATTGAGAAACAACCTCTAGCTCATGTTCCGTCGCTACCGCAACGACCTACTGTCGATGAGAGTGGAGAATATTCCCATTCCGTCTCTGGTACGAAAACCAATAAAACCATAGAAAATCTTCGAAACCTGCAGGAGATTAGTCTTCTTACTCAAATACCACAAAACTCTGAACCCTGGGTTGTCCTAAATATGCGAAGCGTTGTTGGACGCAAAATCTCAAGGAAATCTAACGAAGGGGTTCCTTGGACGAAAATATGGAACCAACACATGAACAGCTGTTCGGGATTTAAGCACACCCTGGCTCAAGTACCAGACGCGACTGGAGACCTTGACGTCAACACCACAGAAGAGAATATGGATAAACTTCATTTATCCTGTTATCCTTCCACCACCATCTATGGACACACGGCTAGTCGAGGTCTGGTTGCGAAGCGTTGGTCGTTTGGGCTTGACTCAGGCTGCGTTTATCGCAGGAAACTTTCAGCTCTCATAATTGGGAAATCTACTGCGAAAGGCAACTGGAATCAAAGAGATAAAAGAGAAGGAAACAACGATGCAGTTACAGACGAAGACGTGGGTGCTTTGAAGAAGGTGAATTACGACTCTTTGCCATTTGGAGATCGAGGAGTTGGCAGCATTATCCAGGTCAAATGCCTATAATGGGTGCTCCCAGGTTGCACTTCTTGCTTCTCCTGTTCAACCCGACTTTGTAGATTATTCGCAACAACGCAGATCACATTACGCGGTATGTCATTACGAACTGCACAACCTGCATGTCGGTAATTTATGTTACTCATCTCCTAGACACATTTCATGTACATATTCAAACGTATATCATACAATACTGTACTTATTACATAAATTTATAATAACATTTGACCCACGCACATTGCCTCCTTTGCCGAATGACTTCCTGTACCACGGCACCCACCACCATCTAAGCTGGGTCTGACAATGCCTGATGAATTTTCTAAGAACGTCGAATTCTTAACTGTCAGCGTCCCACCTCGAACCAGCTGGCAAGGAGAACTTCCCTCCTTGCAGCCGGAGAAGAACACTGTTCTCGTCTCGCACGGAAGACCACCATGGTGAAGATTGTTCCAAGTGGCCTGTGGCACATTCAACAGACTATTGAACATATTTGATCCTTCAGGTATGCAGAGGATGGCCAGCGGATATCTGATGCCTTCGTCATCGCGGTAGCGGGTACGTTTAGGCTCTGCATGACGTCTGTTTCGTAGTTCTGATAACAATGGCTATAGGTGGCTCAGCTAGTGGAAAGGTTTGTTGCCCTTTCACCTGTCTCGGATAGAGTTATGCCAGAAAGTTGACGTGGTGCAACAGACGCATGTCGCAAGGCAGATCGTACGCAGGCTGGGATCGATACCAACCGTCATCATTCTATCTCAGGTTGCATCCTACTGCCTCGCGGTTAATTCAGAAGAGTTAACAACACCCCTTCGTCTTTGTACCTGTTCAGGATAGCTTTTACAAATATCATGATGAAGAAGAACTTGCACTTGCCCATGCCAATTTACTGGACTTCGACCATCCCACCGCAATTGATATGCCATTGTTCGCTTCTGTATGTCCAACATCCGATTGTCTACTTGCTGACCCCCATTTTTTTTCCAGTGCTTAGCAGACCTGAAAGCATGCAAGCAGTCAAATATCCCAGTGTACTCTTTCGCAAAACATCAGAGGTTGGAAGAGACAAAATATTTGTATGGGGCTACCATTATCATCAGTGAATATTTCAGTACTTGGAAATACTTGGAAATACCTTTCCACTGACATGAACTTGAAGCGGAGGGAATCATGTCCCTCGTTGACCCCGCTCTGCGAGCATTATATGACCTCAGGGTTTGTTCATTCTACGAGCCGATGGGATATAGTTTTCTCAACAAGCTTACTCACAGGTGTTCGTTCAATGTGATTCTGATCTGATGCTTGCACGTCGGATTAAACGAGACGTTAAAGAGCGAGGGAGAGATGTTGAAGGAATCCTTGACCAGTAAGAGAATCAGTTTTCTGTATCTTTTTTCTTCTTGAAATCACTTCACGTTTGCTAGATACCTGCGTTATGTGAAACCCTCTTATGACAATTTTGTCCGGCCCTCTGCATCCCATGCTGATATTGTAAACTATGATACCAGAGCGTGTTCAACTTTGAATACTAACGCCGGCTCAGATTGTACCAGGCTCAAATAACGACGTTGCTATCGATCTAATATGCACTCACATCCGCCAGAAGCTACAAGAGCGTTCACATAAATTCCGGCAGAAAATCGCTGTTCCGAGTAAATATATATCTTCACCGTCGGGCGCATCCACTCCAGAAGTTAGGATTGAAGATCTAGATCTTACAATTCTTCCTCAGACTCGTCAGCTTCAAGTCAATCCCTTGCTCCATTATTTGTCTTTCTCTATATTGACATTATTGCAGGGGATATTCACCATTCTTAGAGACAAAACAACTAGCCGTCAAAATTTTATTTTCTTCACCGACCGTTTGTCAACCCTACTGGTGGAGCATGCTCTTCAGCACCTGCCATATCTGCCGAAGAATGTTATTACTCCAATAGGTGTTGAAGCGCGTGGTAAAAAGTTAGATGCTCAGGTATGGATTTTCGACTCTGCATGCAAGACTTGGGGTTCATCTTCCTGAAGCACGTCTGTGGAGTCGCTATCTTGCGCTCGTACGTGTATGTATACAAACCGTCCTCTGATAAACTTATCCATTTTTCAGTGGCGGCGCTCTGGAGCGCGGGTTCCGTCGTGTGATAAACGATGTGCCTGTTGGCTCGTTACTCATACAGTCAGATAGTAAATCCGGAGAGGCTTTGTTACTGCAAGTTATGTTGCCATTTTATGTGCGGCGACGACATCTCGCAGAAACAACCTTTGTGTTTCTGCTTGATGCACACGTAGGGAATCTTGAATGCCATCTCTCTCTATCCGTTTTTGAAAGCACCCCTTTTAGATAGGTACAGCGGCATCTGCCTTCATGGCGATACGCGTACTTCTTGACCACGGCGTGCAAGAGGATCACATCATCTTCGTCACTTTTCTCGTTGCTCGCCAAGGCGGCGTTTCGGTTCTCAGGAAAGCATTTCCTGGAGTGAAGATAGTCTGCGGCGGAGTTGATGATAGAATGCAGGAAGGATGGCTAGAGGGATACAAGGGTGAAGGCAACCCCGAAGGGAAAGGCCGCAATGTGTGGGTTATGAAACCAGGAATGGGTCAAATTGGTGCGTCAAAAGTCTTGCTTTCGTTTTTTTCTGAAATTCAACCTCACTCCACATTTCTAGGAGATCGGTATTATTTATGAACTTTCCGCCAACCTCACGCTACTCTCCCTTTGCAATTTACATATGATGCTGATAAAATATCACAACATATAAACTATTACTATGACTTGGTGACATTTCATCTACCCGAGCCTCAAAGTATATTTATTTTGCCAGCATCCTCTACTGCACAACAAGCTAACTCAGTTGCTCTCCTTCATGGACATGAGACTCTCTCGTACATGTATATGGACAGGCTCTTGAGTATTAATGGGCTCGTCTGCATTGAGAGGACTCATTGAATTGTGACCTGCCAACTCACCTCTTTTCGGATCTCTCCTCCACCCGCCTGCTTTGTTCATTGACTCTTGTGACCCCACGACAGATGATTTGTATCAGCGAGCTCAAAACTATTGCTGATCATTGCCTTACAGCGCTTTCGGAGTAGAATGGGATTGTGTAATTTTTCTGGTGACCGCAACGTACGGCATTTTCATTGGAATTCATGTTCCTCCGCCCTTTCGCATCTTTTCCATGCCTTATTTTAATATCATACACTGTGTTTTACCCTATAAATGAAAATATGGACGATATTGCAAGTAGACAGTCGAGAGTGACTGGAAGAAGGAAAATGGAGGGTGTACAAAGCTCATTCCCAAAATGGAAATGACGTATGTCAGGGTCCCCAGAAAAAATTATCGAATCCCATTCTACTCTGAAAGCGCTGTAATCTGGG